>Ga0075326_1000162_pt1 | contig 13852 bp, 15 predicted proteins | sample MayberrySE_Catta_3_FD_120052 | JGI IMG/M metagenome (GOLD analysis project Ga0075326, IMG submission 120052) | Natural and restored wetland microbial communities from the San Francisco Bay, California, USA, that impact long-term carbon... | ecosystem: Environmental > Terrestrial > Soil >...
CCATCCTCCAGGAACGCGTCCACGACCGCGGCGCCGAGGGCGCCGGTGCCGCCGGTCACGAGGACGGTGCGGTCGGGCACGGGACTACCCTATTCGGGGCATCAAGCCGGCGCGCGGCGGGTGCGCGCGGGCCCGTGTGCCTGCTGTCACAAACTTGTTACAAAGTCCGATTTTTCGCTAACCTAGACGGCGCCGCTGCCACCCTGGCCGACGAGACGAAGACGGTGGGGGGAGGGCGCTCGAGGGCTCCCGGGCAGCAGACCCCTCCTGAACAGGACTTCTGGAGTGGGCCGGTGGGTTCGTGCCGGCTGGCGGTCGCCTGCGCTCGAAGGCGGGTAGATTGCCGGGTCGCGCTCCCCGCAGGCGGCGGCGGAACGACACATGCTTCCCGACCGCGACATCCCCAATGACCCGCAGGAGCGGCAGCCACACCCCGTCACGGGGTGCCGGGCCGGCGGGTGCGGGCGCGCTGCTGATCGGCACGATCCTGGCGTGCGCGGCGGCGGGCCTGGGGGTCGGGGCGGTGCTCGGAGCGCCGGTGCTGCTGGCGCTCGTGGGCGGGTTCGCAGGCGTCGGCGTGGGGCTCTGGGTTGTCTATGACCGCTTCCGGGACCTCTGACTTGAGCGCCGGCCGGCCCGAGCTGCCGCCCCTGCGCGTCCCCGGCTGGATCCGGTTCCTCGACCTGGTCGTGCTGCTGGCGGCGCTGCCGCTGTTCCTGCTGGCCGGCCTCCCGATCGCCGCCTACCTGGTCGGTGGCGGCGTGTGGATCCTCCAGCGGGCGGTCCAGATCGTCCTGCAGCGCCGGGCAGAGGGCTCGGACGACCCCCGCATCGTCGCCGGCTACACGGCCGGCAGCATGATCGCGCGCGGCTGGATGTGCGCGCTGGCGATCTTCGGCGTGGGCCTCGCCGAGGGCGACGAGGCGGGCCTCTCCGCCGCGCTGCTCGTGATCGGCCTCTTCACCGTGTACTTCACCGTCCGCATGATCACGCGCCCGATCGACGCGGCCGCCGAGCGGAGGCCGCGATGAGCGCCGCCACCGCCCAGGCGCCGGCGCCCCGCGGCGGCGGCCTCAGCCGCCGCGCGAAGATCCTGATCGGCGTGGGCCTCTACGTCGCGCTCGGGATCGCGCTCGGGGTGATCCTCGGCAGCGAGGGCAAGAACGAGGAGTTCAAGCCCCAGAACGAGTTCAAGCTCGACAACTGGGTGTCGCTCCAGATCGGCCCGGTGGACATGAGCCTCAACAAGGCCGTGCTCTACCTGTTCCTCGGCTCGGCGCTGACGATCGCGGCGTGGGTCTACATCGCGAGGCGGATGCAGGCGCATCCCAACCGGGTCCAGACCGCGGTCGAGACGCTCTACCAGTTCATGAAGGGCAGCATCGCGGAGACCAACATGGACCGCCGCATGGCGGCGAAGTGGTTCACGTTCGTCGGCACGCTCTTCCTCTTCATCTGGTTCTCGAACCTGATCGGGTACATCCCCCTGCCGACCAACACCGAGCATACGGTGAACGTCTTCGGGCTCGAGCTGCCGACGTTCGCGATCTATGCGGCGACGGCCAACATCTCCGTGCCGCTGGTGCTGACCCTCGTCGTGTGGTTCGCGTACCACGTCGAGGGCATCCGGGCCCACGGCGTCGTGGGCTACCTCAAGAGCTGGGTCCCGGCGGGCGTCGAGGGCGCGGCGGCGATCCCGATCTTCGTGATCGAGGTGATCTCGCACTTCGTGCGGATCATCTCGCTGTCGGTCCGGCTCTTCGCGAACATCCTCGCCGGACACCTGCTGATCCTGTTCATGGGCGGCGGGCTCGTGGTGCTGCTCGGGATCGCGGCCCTCGGCGTCTTCACGCTCCCCGTCGCAATCGTCTTCTTCCTGTTCGAGGTGGTGCTGATCGCCACCCTGCAGGCCTTCATCTTCGCGACCCTGACGGCCATCTATCTCGGCGGAGCCACCGCCGGGCACTGAGCAGATGCTTGATCCCACCACCTGAAGGAGGTTTCATGGATCCCGGATCCCTCATCACAATTGCCCAGGCGGCGGATCCCGCCGCGTACGGGACCGACGCGGGCAAGGCGATCGCGCTCGGCGTGGGCGCCGGCCTCGGGACGATCGGCCCGGGCATCGGCGTCGGCTACATCTTCGGGAAGGTGATCGAGTCGGTCACCCGCCAGCCGGAGATGCGCGACGAGATCACGAGCATCCAGTGGCTCGGCTTCGCGCTGACCGAGGCGATCGTGTTCTACGCGTTCATCTTCGGCCTGATCGCGTTCTTCCTCTAGGCCGATGCTGGAGGCACTGAACAGCCGGCTCGTGCTGGGCGCCACGACGGAAACGACCGGCGGCGCCGACGAGGGCGGCAACTTCCTCGTCACGCCCGAGGTCGGGCTGATGATCTGGACCCTGATCGCGTTCCTGGTCACGCTCTGGGTCCTGAGCAAGGTCGCGTTCCCGCGGGTCCAGGATGCACTCGACAAGCGCCAGAAGGCGATCGAGGACTCGATCGAGGAGTCGGAGCGCACCCGCGCCGAGTCGCAGAAGATCCTCGAGGAGTACCGCCAGCGCCTGCAGGAGGCGCGCGCCCAGGCCGAGGAGATCGTGGTGCGTGCGCGGCGGGCCGCCGAGGAGCACGAGCGCGAGTCGCTCGACTCGGCGCGTGGCCAGCGCGAGGAGCTGCTGGAGCAGACCCGGCGCGACATCGAGGCGGAGACCCGCCGCGCGATCCAGGAGATCCGCAACGTGTTCGCTTACATCGCTATGGTGGCCACCGAGAAGGTGACGCGAAAGACCCTCAGCCCCGAGGACCAGCAGCGGCTCGTGCAGGAGGCGCTCGGCGAGCTCGACTTCGCGGCCCTCGGCCAGCAGGACGGCGCGAGGTAATAAGTAGATGGAGGAAGTCGCACAGGTCTACTCCCGGTCCCTGTTCGAGGTCGCGAAGGAGCACGGCAACCTCGACCGGATCCGGGACGAGCTGGCGGTGTTCGCGGACGCGCTCGCGCAGAACCGCGAGCTGGCGGTGTTCTTCTTCTCCCCGTACTTCTCCACGCAGGAGAAGGAGGACGGCCTCGCCCGGGTTGTGGTGGACGCGGATCCGACGTTCGTGAACTTCCTCCAGGTGCTGCTCGAGAACCACCGCCTGCCCCTGATCCACCGCATCCGGCGCCAGGTCGACGTCCTCTGGGACCATGAGAACAAGCGCCTGCCGGTCGAGGTGACGAGCGCGGTCGCGCTCGACCGGTCGGTGGTCGAGGCGCTCGAGGCGCGGATCCGCGAGCAGACCGGCCAGAACGTGCAACTCGAGAGCAAGGTGGACCCCGACATCCTGGGCGGCATCGTCCTGCGCGTCGGGAACTCGATCCTCGACGCGTCCGTGCGCAACAGACTTGAACAACTTCGCAGAGAAGTCGCCCGAGCGGCATAAAGGAGAGACATGCAGATCAAGCCCGATGAGATCACGAACATCCTCAAGAGCCGCATCGAGGGACTCGATGTCGCCGGCGCGGACCTGGCCGAGGTGGGCACCGTGCTGTCCGTCGCGGACGGCATCGCGCGCGTGCACGGCCTGGAGAACTGCATGTCGTTCGAGATGCTCGAGTTCCCGCACGACGTGACGGGTCTCGCGCTGAACCTCGAGTCCGACAACGTCGGCGCCGTGATGTTCGGCGAGTGGGAGAAGGTCGTCGAGGGCGACACCGTGAAGCGCACCGGCCACCTGCTGGACATCCCCGTGGGCGAGGCGCTCCTGGGCCGCATCGTGGACCCGCTCGGGAACCCGCTCGACGGCAAGGGCGTGATCGAGACGAGCGAGACCCGGCCCGCCGAGTTCAAGGCGCCGGGCGTGGTCCAGCGCCAGCCCGTGAAGGTCCCGGTGCAGACGGGCCTGAAGGCGATCGACGCGATGATCCCGATCGGGCGCGGCCAGCGCGAGCTGATCATCGGCGACCGCCAGACCGGAAAGACGGCGATCGCGGTCGACACGATCATCAACAACCGCGACTCCGGCCTGATCTCGATCTACGTGGCGATCGGGCAGCGCATGTCCACGGTCGTGCAGCTGGCCGAGGTGCTGGCCGAGAACGGCGCGCTCGAGAACACGATCATCGTGGCCGCGTCCGCAGACGAGGCGGCGCCGATCAAGTTCATGGCGCCGTACGCCGGCTGCGCGATGGGGGAGTACTTCCTGTACTCGGGCCGCGAGGCGCTGTGCGTGTACGACGACCTCACGAAGCACGCGTACGCGTACCGCCAGATGTCGCTGCTGCTGCGCCGCCCGCCGGGCCGCGAGGCCTACCCGGGCGACGTGTTCTACCTGCACTCGCGCCTGCTGGAGCGCGCGGTGAAGCTGAACGACGACCTCGGCGCGGGCTCGCTGACGGCGCTGCCCATCATCGAGACCCAGGCCGGCGACGTGTCCGCCTACATCCCGACCAACGTGATCTCGATCACCGACGGGCAGATCTTCCTCGAGCCGAAGCTGTTCTACTCGGGCGTGCGGCCGGCGATCAACGTCGGCATCTCGGTGTCCAGGGTGGGCGGCAACGCGCAGCTGGCCCCGATGAAGAAGGTGGCGGGCCGGCTGAAGCTGGAGCTGTCCCAGTACCGCGAGCTGGAGGCGTTCGCCCAGTTCGGCTCCGAGCTCGACGCGGAGACGCAGCGCACGCTCGCGCGTGGCGAGCGGCTCGTGCGCACGCTGAACCAGAAGGAGCGCCAGCCGCTGCCGGTGGAGGACCAGGTGGTGCAGATCTACGCGGCCACCAACGGCTACCTGGACCGCATCAAGGTCGACCGCGTGCAGGAGTTCCTCCAGCAGCTCACCGCGCGCTCACGGGCGGAGCAGCAGGAGCTCGGAAAGAAGATCGCCGGCGGCGATTGGAGCGACGACACCCAAGGAGCGGTCGAGAAGTTCGTGCAGGAGTTCGCGGCCGACTTCGGCTACGACCTCGACGAGGAGGGCCAGCCGATCGAGGAGGCCGAGCTGGAGACGCACCGGCGCGAGGCCGCGGCGCCCGCGAGCGGAGACGGCGCCGGTCCCGAGCCCGAGGCCGCAGAGGAGCCCGAGCCGGCCGCCGTCTAGGACGGCCGCCCCCCGACTCCGACCGCCCATGGCCCAGAAGGACCTCAAGAGCCGCATCGGCAGCGTGAAGAACATCCAGAAGATCACGCGCGCGATGGAGATGGTCGCGGCGGCGCGCCTGCGCCGCGCCGAGCAGCGGATCGAGCACCTGCGCCCGTACGCCGGCGCGATCCGCCGCATGACGCGCCAGGCGGCCGCCGCGGCGGAGAACATCCCCAGCCTCCCGATCCTGCTGGAGCACGACGAGGTCAAGCGCGTCGGCCTGCTGTTCGTGACCGGCGACCGCGGCCTGGCGGGAGCGTTCAACTCGCAGATCCTGCGCGCCGGCCTGCGGGCGGCGAACGAGCACGAGGCCGCCGGCCGCACGACGGTGCCGTACGCGTCCGGGCGCCGCGGGGTGTCCTCGCTGACGTTCCGCGGGCTGGAGATGGGCGGCAGCTATGTCGGGTTCACCGACCGGCCGGCCTACGCCAACGCCCGGGAGATCGCCGAGGACCTGATGGCCGCGTACGTGGACGGCGAGCTGGACGAGGTCGAGATCTTCTACAACGGCTACATCTCGCCGCTCACGCAGGAGGTGCGGCGTGAGACGCTGCTGCCGCTCCAGCACGCCACGATCCTGGAGGCCGACGAGGAGTCCGAGGAGGACACCGGCCACCACGCGCTGGTGGAGTACGAGCCCGACCCCGAGCAGATCCTGCACCGCCTGATCCCCGACTACGTCGAGATCTCGCTGTTCCGGGCGCTGCTGGAGTCGACGGCGTCCGAGCACGGGGCCCGCATGACCGCGATGCGCAACGCGTCCGATAACGCCGGCGAGCTGATCGAGGGCCTCACGCTGCAGATGAACCGCGCCAGACAAGCTGAAATCACGCAAGAGATCATGGAGGTCGTCGCGGGCGCCGAGGCGCTCGGCTGACGCCCTGAACCGAGGAGAAGAATGGAAGCCGCAACGCAGACAAAGAACGTGGGCCGCATCGAGGAGATCCAGGGCGTCGTGATCGAGGCCGTCTTCCCCGAGGACCTGCCGGAGATCAACCACGCCATCACCGTGGACCGCGGCGACGCCGGCACCCTGGTGTGCGAGGTGCAGCAGCACCTCGGCGACGACCGCGTGCGCGCGGTGGCGATGGACACCACGGACGGTCTGGCGCGCGGCACCGAGGTCACCGACACGGGTGGGCCGATCACGGTTCCGGTGGGCGACGTCACCCTGGGGCGGATCTTCAACCTATTGGGTGAGCCGATCGACCTCGGCGAGCCGCTGGAGGCGGGCGAGCGCGGGCCGATCCACCGCGACGCCCCCAACGTCGAGGACCTGCCCCCGACCACCGAGATCCTGGAGACGGGCAGCAAGGGGGTCGACCTGCCCGCGCCCTACGCGAAGGGCGGCAAGGTCGGCCTGTTCGGGGGCGCCGGTGTCGGCAAGACCGTGATCATCATGGAGCTGATCAACAACATCGCCAAGCAGCACGGCGGCCTGTCCGCCTTCTGCGGCGTGGGCGAGCGCACCCGCGAGGGCAACGAGCTCTGGAACGAGATGACGGAGTCCGGCGTGCTCGACAAGACCATGCTCGTGTTCGGGCAGATGAACGAGCCCCCCGGAGCGCGGATGCGCGTCGCGCTGTCCGGTCTCACGATGGCGGAGTACTTCCGCGAGCAGGGCGGCCAGGACGTGCTGCTGTTCATCGACAACATCTTCCGGTTCGTGCAGGCGGGCTCGGAGGTGTCGGCGCTGCTCGGCCGGATGCCCTCCCAAGTTAGCTACCAGCCCACCCTCGAGACCGAGATGGGGCAGCTGCAGGAGCGCATCACCTCCACGCGGCGCGGCTCGGTGACCTCCATCCAGGCGATCTACGTGCCGGCGGACGACCTCACCGATCCGGCGCCGGCCTCGGTGTTCGCGCACCTGAACGCGACGACGACGCTGTCGCGCGCGATCTCGGAGAAGGGCATCTACCCGGCGGTGGACCCGCTCGACTCGACCTCGACGATCCTGAAGCCGGACATCCTGGGCGAGGAGCACTTCCGGGTCGCGAACGCGGTCAAGGAGATCCTCCAGCGCTACCGCGAGCTGCAGGACATCATCGCGATCCTCGGCATCGACGAGCTCTCCGACGAGGACAAATTGACGGTGCAGCGGGCCCGCAAGATCGAGCGGTTCCTGTCGCAGCCGTTCTTCGTCGCGGAGGCGTTCACCGGCCGCTCGGGCGAGTACGTGCCGATCGCCGAGACGATCCGCGGCTTCAGCGAGATCATCGAGGGCCGCCACGACGACGTGCCCGAGCGCGCCTTCTTCATGAAGGGCGGCATCGACCAGGTCGTCGAGGAGGCGAAGGAGGGCTAGTGGCTCGCACTCCGTTCCCGGTCGAGGTCCTCACCCCCGAGGGCCAGGTGTTCGCGGGCGAGGTCGAGATGCTCTCGACCCGCACGGAGGTAGGCGAGATCGGCGTGCTCGCCAACCACACGCCGCTGCTCGCAATGCTCCAGCCGGCCGACCTGCGCCTGCATCTGAGCGAGAGCGAGGTGAAGCACTACGCCCAGGGCGAGGGCTACCTCCAGGTGCACGGCAACCACGCGCTCGTGCTCGTCGAGGACTGCATCGAGCCCGACCGCATCGATCGTGCCGACCAGGAGGAGCGTCTGGGCAAGGCCGAGGCCGTGCTCGCCGAGGCGAAGACGCCCGCCGACCTCGCGAGCGAGCGCTGCCAGCTCGCCCTGCGCGACAAGCGCCGGGCGGAGACCTTCCTGCGCATCGCCGGCGGCGAGTAGGGCAGCGCCTTGCTGGATTTCGGTCGTCCTGTGACCTAAATCCAGCATCGTTGGGCCCCTGGGATGCGTTCCAGCCCGGCTAATCCACGCTGCGCGGCACGGCCGACACCGGTCGCGGCGGCGGGCCCACGTACTTCGCGGTCGGCCGGATCAGCCGGCCCTCGCGCTTCTGCTCCAGTATGTGGGCCGACCAGCCGGCCACGCGCGCGGCCGTGAACATCGGCGTGAAGAGGTCGGGCGGTACGTGCGCGTTGTCGAGCACGACCGCGGACCAGAACTCCACGTTCGTCGCCAGCACCCGGTCCGGCTTGCGTGCGCGCAGCTCCTCGAGCGCGGCCCGCTCGAGCGCCTCGGCGACCTCGAATCTCGGGGAGCCGATCTCGCGGCTCGTGCGCCGCAGCACCCGCGCGCGCGGGTCCTCGGCGCGGTACACGCGGTGCCCGAAGCCCATCAGCCGCTCACCGCGGTCCAGCAGCTGCTTCACGTAGCCCACCGGGTCGCCGCTGCGCTCGACCTCGTCCAGCATGTGCAGCACGCGCGACGGAGCGCCGCCGTGCAGGGGCCCCGACAGCGCGCCCACCGCGGCCGAGAGCGCGGCCGCGACGTCGGCGCCGCTCGAGGCCACGATGCGCGCCGTGAACGTCGAGGCGTTCATGCCGTGCTCGGCCGCGGAGATCCAGTAGGCGTCGATCGCCTTCACGTCGTCCGGGTCGGCCTCGCCGCGCCAGCGGGTCAGGAAGCGCTCGGGGATCGATTTCGCCTTGTCCACCTCCGACTGCGGCACCGGCGGGCGGCCCGGCCCGCGCGCGGACTGCGCCACGAACGACAGCGCCATCACGGACGCCCGCGCGAGGTCCATGCGCGCCTGCTCGTCCGAGATGTCGATCAGTTGGCGCAGGCCCCACTCGGGGGCGAGCAGCGCCAGCGCCGCCTGGACGTCCACGCGGGGGTCGCCGCTGCGGATCGTGAGCGGATGCGGCTCGGCGGGCGGGAGCCCGGGGAGGAAGGCGCCGTCCACCAGCAGCCCCCAGACCTGCTCGAACGGGACGGTCCCGACGAGGTCCTCGATGTCGACCCCGCGATAGCGGAGCGCGCTGCCCTCCTTGTCGGGCTCGGCGATCTCGGTCGCGAACGCGACCACGCCCTCGAGGCCTGAACGTACCTCGGGCTCCGTCTGGACGGTGGACACGCCGGTCAGCTTAGGGAATCGGCGCGGCGTATCAGGCCGCGGCGGCCCGGTCGAACCGCTCGCTGGCGGCCCTCAGGACCTCGATCATGGCGTCGGTCGCGGGGGAGCGGTGCGCCTCCGCGGCCGTGGCGGCGTAGATCCTGCGCGTCGGGCTCGATCCGGTCACCGGGCGCACCGCAACTCCCGCGCGCGGCGCGGCCGCCAGCTCCGGCAGCAGGGTGACGCCGACGCCGGCCGCGAGGAGCCCCAGCAGGACGTTGTGGTCGTCGCTCTCGAAGGCGACGTTGGGCCGGAAGCCCGCCTCGACGCAGGCCTCGAGGATCATGCCGTTGCAGAAACCGCCGCCGCACCCGGCCACCCACGGCTCGCCCGCGATCTGCTCGAGCCGCACCGCCTTGCGCTCCGCGAGGGGATGGCGCTCCGGCACGGCGACGACCAGCGGGTCGTCGAGCAGGTGGATGCAGTCGAGTTCCTCCAGCAGCTGACCGCCGCCGGTCCCGTGCGTGTAGTCGCACACGACGGCTACGTCGAACTCACCCCGCTTCAGTCGCGGGACGGTGTCGTGCGGCTCGCCCTCGGCGAGGCTCAGCTCGACCTCGGGGTAGCGCTCGCGGTACATCGACACGGCCTCGGTCACGAGCGTCGCGCCCGCGCTCGGGAAGCTCGCCAGCCGCACCCGGCCGCCGCGCAGCCCGGCGATCGCCGCCAGCTCGCGCTCGGCGTCGGCGAGCTGCGCGAGGATCACGTCGGCATGGCGCACGAGCGCCTGGCCGGCGTCCGTGAGGCGCACGCCTCCGTTGCCGCGCTGCAGCAGCTTCGTGCCCGCCTCGCGCTCGAGCGCCGCGACCTGCTGGCTGACCGCGGACTGGGTGAAGTTGAGCGCGTCGGCGGCGGCCGAGAAGGAGCCCTGTTCGGCCACCTCCCGCAGAACCCGGAGCCGTCGGACGTCGAGCATAAGCGCAGCTTATCGAACCGAGTCGCAACCTTACTTGAGCTAATGGCCCGGATCTGCGATTCATACCGCCATGGCAACCACCGACTCCATCTCGATCCGTCCCTTCGCCGACTCCGACACGAGCGCCGTGCGCGAGGTCGCCCAGCGCGACTCGAGCGTGGTCCCCGCCGGGATGCTGCTGGTCGCCGAGGTCGGCGGGCGCGTGCGGGCAGCCCTGTCGCTGGACACCGGCGAAGTGGTCGCAGACCCGTTCGCGCCGTCGGCCGAGCTGGTCGACCTGCTCCGCGCCCGCGCCCGCCAGCTGAACGGCCGTGTGGCGCCGCGCCGCCGCCACGGCCTGCTCGCGCGCAGGCGCACACCGGCCTGCGATCCGGTGCACCCACCCGCGGTCATCTAGCCCGACGCCGTCCGGAGCCGCCGGGAACCCCCGTTAAACTCGCCTGCGGCCGTTGCGGGGGGCGGCCCGCATGCCCATGGACGAACGAGCCCTGACCGAGCGCCTGATCCGCTACGACACCTCCGACGGCGAGGGCATCCGCAAGGCCGCCGGTTTCATGAAGGGGTGGCTGGAGGCCCGCGACATCCCGGTGGACGAGCTCGACATCCGCGGCCTGCCGGTGCTGGCGGCGCGGGTCGGCTCGGCCGCGGGCCCGACGGTCGTGTTCCACGGCCATCTCGACGTGGTGCCGGCGCGTGCCGGGCAGTTCGAGCCCGTCGTGGAGGGCGACCGCATCTACGGCCGCGGCGCCTACGACATGAAGGGCGCGCTCGCGGCCATGATGGGCGCCCTCCAGGACCTCCGCGACGCCCGCGGCGTGCAGGTCGTGCTGACCGTGGTGCCCGACGAGGAGTCCGAGGAGGAGATCGACCGCGGCACCGAGTTCCTGATCAAGAGCGGCTACACGGGCGACTTCGCGATCACGGGCGAGCCCACCGACCTGCACGTGGGCGTGCAGGCGAAGGGCGTGCTGGCGATGCGGCTGGAGGTGCGTGGCACCTCCGCCCACGGGGCCACGCCGTGGCTCGGCGACAACGCGATCCTGAAGGCCCACGACGCCTTCCGCTCGATCGAGTCGCTCCCCTTCGCGCGCGAGAGCTCCGACCTCTTCGACCGCCCCTCGATCAATCTGGGCCGGATCCTGGGCGGGGACGCGCTGAACAAGGTGCCGGACTCGTGCGTGATCGACGTCGACATCCGCTACCTCCCGGGCCAGGACCCGAAGGAGATCCGGGCTCAGGTCTCGGAGCTTCCCGACGTCACGGTCGTGTCGCAGTTCCACCGGACCCCCGCAATCGTGGACCGCAACAACCCCTTCGTCCGGGTGTTGGGCGAGAGCGTGGCCAAGGTCCTCGACTCCGAGCCGCTGAGCGTCGGACGCGACGGCGCCTCGGACGCGATCTGCTTCATCACCGCCGGGGTGCCGGCGGTCGAGTTCGGACCCGAAGGCGCCGGGCACCACGGTCCCTCGGAGTGGGTCTCGATCTCCTCGCTGGATGCATACCGCCGCGCCCTGGTCGACTTCGTGCGGCTGATCCCCGAACGGCTGTCCGGCGAGCGGCCTCACCTGCGCATTGCTTAAGAAGTCCTTCATCGCGGCAGTGGCGATCGTGATCCTCGCGGCGGGCGCGACCACGTCGAGCGCGCTGCTGGTGTTCGACCGCACGGTGGACAAGTTCAAGCCGGTGCAGGGCGGGACCGGCCAGGAGCTGACGCCGATCGACAGCGGCAAGGCGCAGACGATCATGATCGCGGGCTCGGACCGGCGCCATGGCGACAAGAAGCTCGGGCTGAAGCCGCGCTCGGACACGATCATCCTGATCCGGATCGACCCCGGCAAGGGCGTCGCCCTGATGTCGCTGCCACGTGACCTGAAGGTCCAGATTCCCGGCCATGGCACGGAGAAGCTGAACGTCGCGTACACGCTCGGCGGGCCGAAGCTTTCGATCAAGACGGTGAAGCAGCTCACCGGCCTCGCGATCAACCACTACGTCGACGTCAGCTTCCACGGCTTCGCCGAAGGCGTGAACGCGGTTGGCTGCGTGTACGTGGACATCGATCGCCGGTACTTCAACGACAACTCCGGGCTCGGCTTCGGCCAGAACTACGCCGTGATCAACGTGAAGCCCGGCTACCAGAAGATGTGCGGCCAGCGTGCGCTCGAGTACGTGCGCTACCGCCACACCGACAACGACATCGTCCGCGGCGCGCGCCAGCAGGACTTCCTGCGCCAGGTCCGCGAGCAGGTGAGCGCGTCACGGCTGCTCGGGAAGACCGACAAGCTGATCGACATCTTCGCCGACAACACACGCTCCGACATCCAGTCCGCGGGGGCGCTGCGCCGCCTTCTGCGGCTGATGCTCGGCGTGATCGACCAGCCGATGAAGCAGGTGAAGTTCCACGCCCGGCTGGGCGAGTCGTACGTGACCGCGACGCCGGCGCAGGTCAAGGCATCGGTACGCCAGTTCCTGTATCAGCGGCCCGCCAAGGGACCGCTGAGCCGCAACCGCAAGCGCTCGAAGGCGGCGCGCGACGGCAGGAAGGCGTCCGGCAAGGTCCCGCTGATCGACGTGACCGATACCGGGAAGGCGCAGGCGAGCCTGGCGAAGGACCGGGTCGGATTCCCGGTGTACTACCCGCGCAGGCTCGTGCCGCGCTCCTCCTTCGCCGAGGACACTCCGCGCACGTACACGATCACCGGGACCGACGACAAGCGCTACCGCGCCTACAAGATGGTGTTCTTCACCGGGTTCATCGGCGAGTACTACGGCCTGATGGGCACCTCGTGGCGGAACCCGCCGATCCTCCAGTCGCCGTCCGAGACGCGCCGCATCCGCGGGCGGGAGTACCTGCTCTTCTACAACGGCGACCGCCTGCGCCTGGTGGGGTGGAAGACCAAGAGAGCCTCGTACTGGATCTCGAACACCCTGCTGCAGACCGTCTCGGCGAAGGAGATGCTGGGCGTGGCGCGGTGGATGTCCCGCGTCAAATGATCAAGTCCCGCTGCGGCTGCCGATAACCTCAAAGTGATGCCCGAGAAGCCCCCGATCGGAGTCATCGGCGTGGGCTGGGTCGGCCTCGTGAGCGCCGCCTGCTTCGCCGAACTCGGCCACGACGTCTGGTGCCGCGACATCGACGCGGCCAAGATCGAGTCCCTGCGCCAGGGCCACGTCCCGATCTACGAGCCCGGCCTCGAGGACATGGTGAAGCGCAATCTCGAGCGGCTCCACTTCGAGCTCGAGGTGGCGCCGCTGATGGAGCACGCCCGGCTCTTGTTCGTGTGCGTGGACACCCCGCCCACGTACTCGGGCGATGCGGACCTCTCGCGCGTCGAGGCCGTGATCGAGGATCTGCCCGCCTCCTCCGAGCACGCGATCGTGATGAAGAGCACGGTTCCGGTCGGGACCGGGGCGAACGTGACTCGGCGGCTCGGAGAGCTCGGCAAGGGCGAGCTGGGCTATGCCTCCAACCCCGAGTTCCTGAAGGAGGGCTCGGCGGTGGTCGACTTCATGCAACCCGACCGGGTGGTGGTGGGCGCCGACGCCCGCACGCCGTGGGCGGCGGACGCGGTCGCGGCGCTCTACGAGCCGCTCGACTGCGAGGTCGTGCGGACCGACGTGGCCTCGGCCGAGATGATCAAGCTGGCCTCGAACGCGTTCCTTGCGACGAAGATCTCCTTCATCAACGAGATCGCGAACGTCTGTGAGGAGGTCGGCGCGGACGTGGGTGAGGTGGCGGCCGGCATGGGCCTCGACCCCCGGATCGGCGGCAGCTTCCTGAACGCGGGGGTTGGCTTCGGGGGTTCTTGCTTGACCGGAGATGAAACCGTGATGGTGCGGCACGACGGGGCGGAAGCCCTCATC
>Ga0075326_1000165_pt1 | contig 13727 bp, 10 predicted proteins | sample MayberrySE_Catta_3_FD_120052 | JGI IMG/M metagenome (GOLD analysis project Ga0075326, IMG submission 120052) | Natural and restored wetland microbial communities from the San Francisco Bay, California, USA, that impact long-term carbon... | ecosystem: Environmental > Terrestrial > Soil >...
CCAGGGTTCGAGCGCGTTTACCGACATTCCGACGCTGTATTTCGTCAAATTTGTGCTCGAAATGGGCGATGCGGGCGGCCAACTTTTTCAGTCCCTGAAGTCCCTCGGTTGGTTGGTCAAACCGCTGTGGGGTTTTATATCTGACCGGATTCGTTTGTTTGGCTATCACCGAAAGTCATGGTTCATCCTGATGGCGCTGCTCGGCGTATTTTTCTGGACGATGAACGCGGTTTTCGCTTTCATCGGTGTTCGGACGCCGCTTGTTTACCTGATCGGATTCAACCTTGCGTTTTCGACCTACGCTTTCGTCGACGTTGTCGCCGACGCTCTCATGGTCGAGCACGGACGAAGGCTCAAGCGAGTGGGTTCTTTCATAAACTTCCAGTGGACCATGTTGTCCATCGCCAACGCTGTCGCAACCGGTTTGAGCGGCTGGTTACAGCAAAAAATCGTTGCGGGCGAATTCGAGTACTGGGCGATTTTTCTGCTCACCGCCATTCCGCCGCTGTTCACCGCCGTCGTTGGATACATCTATATTCCCGAACGACCTGTCCAGGATATACCCCACGCGCCCCCCCGGAAACTCGGCTTTAGCTGGCGAAATATTACTGAGAAAGTCGGGCACACCCTGGAAAAGGCGACCGGTGGCGCGCGCGAGTTTCTTCGAGAGAACAGATTGCTGATGCTGCTGGTCCTGTTCATTGTGCTTTGGAACTTCAGCCCTTCGATCGGCTACATCGAGCGCAGTTATCTGATTGACGTGCGCGGATTTGATCCCGCTGCGTTTGGGACCATCTTAACCTTGCAAGCAGTGACGTTCCTGCTTTCCATCCTGACATATCGATTCATCCTGCGGCGATGGCCCTGGATTCAGTGGCATCATTATCTTTACGCAATGATCGGCATCATGGTTGTGGCGTTTCCCCTGAGTTTTTACCTGTATCTGGATCCTGGCCATCCTTGGTGGCATTGGATCGTTTCTCTGATCCCGGCCGATTGGAACCCGGTGCCGCAATGGAACCGATACGTCTGGTTTCGTATCATTTTTAGTCTGCTGTTTGGTTTTGCTACAATTCCGGCCTTCATGATTCCACTGCGAGTTGCCGGCGAGGTGGTAAAGATCGAGTACGCGGGTATGAGCTACGCCTTTCTGATGGCCCTTTCCAACGTCACCAATACATTCGAAGGACTGGTCGGGAGCGGCCTGTACTGGTTTCTTACCCGTCCATGGATGTCCTGGCTGCTCGATGCTTTTTATGGATCGCCCTTCGACGTCGCCGGCGTGTCCGATCTGCGCACGCTGATTTTACAAATTTTCGTTTATTTAAGTTTGTTTTTCACACTACTCGCGCTACCGGTCGTGATTATCCTTAAGCGAGCGCTGAGTCGAAGGGGCATTGAAATTAGAAATCGCGAGTAAGCGCCGGCCGCTCACGACAGCCCGAACAACCGGCGTGTTTTGACTCTGCCCTCGGTGCTTGGCAAAAAATGTCGTCCAACCAATCATCTCAAAATGGAACGGCATCACCGGATACGCGCGCCATATATGCATCGCTACGCGATGAAATAAAGCACCGCCATCCCGCCAATGTAGATGAGCACGGCAGCGGCCGAGTCCCATCCGACGCCGAGCACGGTTCGGTCCTGTCGTTCAAGCATTCCCAACAGATAGATGCTGGTCATGATGGCGCCGATGGCGGCGACAAAGACGACCGCGCCTCCGACATGCGCCATGATCGTCCCGTCGCGGTAGAGCAACTCGGCCAGGATAAGGAGCGCGACACAAAAAGCATTGCTGCCGAAAATGTTCGAGATGCCCATGCTGTAGCGGCCGCTGCGCGCAGCGGCCACCGTCGTGCTTATCTCGGGCAATGCAGTCGCAAGCGCAAGCAGGGTTGCGCCCAAAAATGCGTCTCCCAGGCCGGTCTGATCGGCGAGCACGTCAGCCGATTGCGCGACTGCCCATCCGGCCACAAGCACCAGCAAGCTAAATCCACAGAACAGCAGCCAGATGCTCGTCATCGAACGTTGCTTGGATCGCTGTTTCTGCTCGCCCCCGGGTTTGGGCTCGTTTTCGGCTTCACGGTCCGCGGGCACGTCATCGGACTTTGAGGGTGTCCAGCGCGGCTGGCCGCGATAGCGATAGCTTAGGTAGAGCATACCCAGGTATGCGAGCACCAGTACAACCGGCCATAGGCTGACCGAACCTAGGGTCGGTACGCCCCGGGCGATGACTCCGGCAATAGTGAGTTGAAGCAGAAGCAGCAGTCCAACGCCCTGAATGAGGAGGGCAAAGCGCGGACTAAAATAGGTCAGCGCGCCGGACCGACGCTTCGCTCGATCGGCAAGAGCGAGGATACCGGTTTGCAGAGCCACACTGCCGAGCAGGTTGTAAACAGCCAGAGTGGGATTGTTCAGCAGGGCGACAGCCGTAATGGTGGTCGCAACTTCGGGGAGGGAAGTAGACACCGACAAGAGCAACAAGCCGGTAAAAGCCTGCCCCAAGCCGGTTCGTTCGGAGATCGCGTCCGCGTGCCGCTCGAGGCGCATCCCGGCAAACCAGATCGTCGCCGCCGCCAGCAGGAAAATGAGCGCGTTTAGCCATAGAGAGTAAGATTCGAACGACAACACAAAATGTTTCTTGTTCACCCGCCGGTTACTGCGCGGGCGATTCAGTGGTCGAACCGAGCGATGCGTAGTACCGCGTCACATCATGGACCTGTTCCGGCGTCAGCCGGGTTGCAACCAGGCGCATGAGGTGAGCATAAGGCGTGCCGCCGCGGCTGCCTTTTTTGAACAGCGTGATCTGCAGCGCGAGATACTCCGCATATTGTCCGGCAAGCTGGGGGTAAATCGGATTGCGAGGAGTAGAGCTGGGACCATGGCACGCGGCGCAAGCTGGCAGGCGTTGGCTCGGCATGCCGCGCATCGCGATTTCTCTACCGCGCTCGATGGCCGAGGCATCCCGCCTATCGTGACGATTCCCGGAAAACGACGAGGAAATAGTAGAGGCAGGTTTCAAACCTGCCCCGACAGCCCGCGGCGATGATAGCCCCGCTAAATTTGCATAGTAACGGGCGATCTCGCGCATGTCTTGGGCGCTTAATCCCGCAGCAATGGGTTGCATGATTCCGCTGTGGCGCTCGCCGCGAGCGTACGCCAGAAGGGAGGCGAAGAGATAGGTTGGCCGTTGGCCCGCAAGTATAGGAAAACCGCTCAGCCCTCGGCCGCCGCCATCCAAGCCATGGCAGCGCGCGCAGCTTTCGCCAACCGCTTGCGGCGGATTGTTCGGCCCCGAGAGTTCATCGATAACCGCGCCGGAGACTTTTTTACCGCGCGCGAGTTCCTGATACTGTTCCGGCGTGAGATTCGGAAGCTTCTGCAGAAACGCGACCATTGCCCAGACCTCGTCATCGCGCTGCTGCGCCGGCCACGCCGGCATGCCGGTGAACTTGACGCCGTGCTTGACGATATAAAAAAGCTCCTTTGCCTGCCACTGGGGAACGACCCAAGGGAGGTGAGGGGGGGGCGGCGTCATTTGCTGCGCAATTGCCGGCTGCGCGAAATCCGGACTGCCATGGCAGGGGCGGCAACCAAATTCGTAATGAGTTGCGCCTTTCGCCACGAGAGCGACATCGTCGAGCGCCGGCACCCGGGTTCCGAGCGAATGGGTAACGACGGATCGGCGCATGGCAAAGTTGAGAAACCATGCGGTAATCGCCCAGTGGCGGGAGCTGGCTTTGATCGGCATGATTCCCGAGGTCACAAACAACAAACCGCCGAACGCGGCCACGAGGAGAAAAGCGGCAATTTTAAATACCCAGCGCTTTGCATTGCGCCCTTGATTTCCTCTCTGCTTTTGAGCACTGCGACCACTCGTCGCCGCTCTCTCGAAGAGTCGAACGAGCGCGAGTACGGCCCCTGCCGAGAATGCGGCGATCAAGACGAGACTCCTGAATCGCTGCATTAGGCGCGCTCCGGCGGTGTGAGCAGCGGGTCACGTAGCAATCGACCCGTCAGCCAGAGACCGCCAACCAGATAGGAGAGGCCGCCGATCAGAAGCATGATCGCGCCGCCGAGATGTTGATCATCGATAGCTGTAAGCTCCGAGTACCCTTCCATGTGCGCATAAAGCGGCCGTGGACTGAGGGCGAGCAGCGCGCCGAGCAAGGTCATGTGCATGGCGGTGAGGAGCAGCGCCAGGATTCCCGCGGCGCTCCGACTCCCGCGGCTCAGAAAATCGCCGCCGAAGGCCGACAGCCACACGAAAACTCCCGCGATAAAAAACATCCCCTGCTCCAGGATCAACATCGCAGTATCGTGGCGCGCCGCATGATGCAGTCCCGGTGAGTGCCAAGCCCACACGACGACAAGTTCAACGACCGATGCCTGAATCGGCGCGAACAGCCGCGGAGCTCTTCGTGCAAGGTCGAATCGGCCGCCGGCAATCGCAAGGGCCAGGAGCGGCGCGGCCACCGCGACGACGCCCATGTGCATCAACATGTGCGCAAAGAACGCCTGGCGTGCGAGCTGCGGGAGCGGTCCTAACCAGACCGCCGCGAGTATGGCGACGCCGAGTGAGAAATAGAGATAACGCCTTATGATCGCTGCTCCATTCCGGCCGTTTTCATAGTGAAGGCACTGATTCAAATGCATAGCCCATCCATACAGCCCCGGAACAAATCCAAAATCGAAAATCCAAAATCGAAAAGAGCGGCGCATCAATAGCAGCTCCTGATGAAGACGGCGACGAGCCCGGCATACAAAACAGCCACGGCGCTCAATGCCGAGAGCAGCAAGGTGGCAAAACCGAGGAAGCGATGTCGATCCTCCGGCGTGTCGTCATCGTGCGGCAGGGTCGCACTTCCCAAGCTATGCCTGCGGTAGCCGATCCAGCCGATGATCCCAATGGCAACGAGCGCCACCGACGTGTAGAAGAATATCGCGACCCGTGTGGTATCAAGCGAGCCACCGAGTCCAACGACCTTGGCGCACCAGATCGCGCCGGTGATGTAGCACAAGAGCAAGTGCGCGGCCCAGATCACCGGCGAAGCCGTGAGCAGCCACAGACTTTCGTTTTCCTCAGGCAGATGAGTCGCCATGGCCACGTGCCGTTGCATTTTGGATTTTCGATTTTCGATTTTGGATTGTTCGGGCGCCGTGCCGTGAGAGGGTTATTTGCAGACCGAGACTTACGACGATGGAACATCCAAAAACTTCGCTGCTATTGCCTAGTGAAACTGCGCAGATTCCATAATCCATCGAGGTGTCAATCTCCTTCCGAATCATCCAAAATCGGCAATCCAAAATACGAAATTAAAAAATGTTCCTACGCCACCAATGGGAAACCGGCGATTACCGCTACAGTGATGACTGCCGTAAGCACGGTGAAATGCCAGTAAAGTGCCACATTACAGATGTCGATGTCGTAGCGCGCCGTCATTCGTCCTGCGATCCGGCGCGCTATGCAATAGAGCTGCATGATCACTCCGACCAGTGTTTGACTCGCGGTCCAGATCACCAGTATCCACACCGTCGCGGGATAGACGTGGCTAGCCGGATCCAAACCGGTTAACCATGGGCCGGCGAGTAGCGCCAGCCCGCCAGCGATGGCGAAAACCACCGCCGCCACTATTCCGAAATAGAAACCAATGGCGCGATCCTTTTTGTTCAAGCGCCGCGCCAGCAAGGTCATTGCCCAGCCTCCGAGCAGCAGCACGGCGGCCAGTGACGGCCAGAAGATGCCCGGCCCTGAAGCCGGATCAGGAGGAAAGTCATTGCGGACGGTCCAGAAGAAAAAGTAGCCGAAGATGAGCGACATGAAAGCGCTCATCATCGCCATCATCGTAATAAAAACCGCCCACCAGCCGACGGACTGCGGGCCCGAAACATAAAGCGGCAAGGTTAAACCCAAGCCTACATCCTTCTCTTCCTTTTCAGGAATAAGCGCAGTCCCGGTCCATACCCAGTAGATGATCACGCCGAGAGCGACCAGCAGACTGACCAGCGCCAGTGTCCACCAATGGTAAGTGCCAAAGATGAAAAAGCCGCCGGTCGTCAGCGCCGCCCAGAGCGTGATGAATGTCGGCCCCGGCAGGCGCGCGCACTGCCGGGGCTGCGCGTCGATGACCGAGGTGATAATAGTTTCGCGTCTCAATTCTTCGGCATCGGGGAGGTAGAAGCGCCCTTCGTCCACGTCGCGCGTGAAATTGGGCTGATCCCAGAGCGGGTAGCGGCTGTCAATCTCCGGAATCGAGCGAATGCCCCACGGCTGGCCGGGCATCTCCTGCGTCCATTCCAGTGTTCCGGCCTGCCACGGATTTCGTTTTGCATAGGGCTGCTTTTTTTTCGGGCGGACGAGGTCCCAAAAGACGACCGCAATACCCGTCGCCAGGATAAACGCGCCGATGGTTGAGATGAGGTTGAGTGTGTCGAAACCCATCCCGGCCGGATAGGTGAAGACGCGCCGCGGCATGCCGCGCAGGCCAGTCAAGTGCATCGGTAAAAAGGCGATATTGAAGCCGGTGAACGCAAACCAGAAAGCGATCTTTCCAAGTTTGTCCGAGAGCATTTTGCCGTTGATCAGCGGGAAAAAATAATAGCAACCCGCGAGGATCGGAAAAAGCGCGCCGCCGATCAGCACGTAATGAAAATGGGCGACCACGAAGAAACTGTCGTGGGCTTGAAAATCAAAAGGCGCCACCGCTACCATTACCCCGGTCAGTCCGCCGAGCACGAAGATGACCAGGCTGCCGAACGCATACAGCATCGGCACCGAATGCACCACGCGCCCGGCCGCCAAGGTCGCGATGAAACAGAAAATCTGCACGCCCGTCGGCAGCGCCACCGCCTGCGAAGCCGCCGAGAACAGGCCGATCGAGATGCCCGGCAGCCCGGTGGTGAACATATGATGAACCCACAACCCGAAACTTAGAAAACCCGTGCCGACCGCCGCGAGCACGATCCAGTTGTAGCCGACAATCGGCCGTTGGGCGAAAGTCGGCACGATCATCGCGATCAACGCGACCGAAGGCAAAAAGATGATGTAGACCTCCGGATGGCCGAAAAGCCAGAAGAGATGCTGCCATAAAAGCGGGTCGCCGCCGCCGCCGGGATTGAAAAACGGCCAGTGAAAGGCGCGCTCGACTTCGAGCAGCATGCTGCCCGCGATGAGCGGAGGGAAGGCGAATAGAATCATCGCCGCCGCCACCAGCACGTACCAGACGTAGAGTGGCACAAGATTGATACGCATCCCCGGCGGCCGGGTCAGCAGCGAGCCGACAATCATTTCGACGGCGGCGGCGATTGCGGCAATCTCGATGAACGAAAACCCCAGGAGCCAGATGTCCGCTCCGATACCGGATTGATAGGTCGATGTCAGCGGCGGGTACATAAACCAGCCGCCGCGCGGCGCAGCATTGAAAAAGATCGAGCCGCACAAAAAGATTCCTCCGAGCAGAAAGCACCAGAAGCCGAACGCCGACAAGCGCGGAAACGGCAGGTCGCGCGCGCCGAGCATCTGCGGCAGGAAGATAACCGCGATCGCCTCGAAAACCGGAATCGCGAACAGAAACATCATCACCGAGCCGTGCACCGTGAATGCCTGGTTATAGAGATCTGCTGAGAGAAAGTCGTTCTCAGGCAGGGCGAGTTGAATACGCATCAGCAGCGCCAGCACGCCGGCGAAAAGCATGAAGAAAAAAGTCATCGCGGTGTACCAGAGGCCGACCTCCGAGTTGTTCACCGCCGACCAGTAACGCCAGCCCGTGGGCATCTCCCACGCCTTGAGCAGCCGCTCGGCCTGGGCGCGCTGGATCTCTTCGGGCGGCGGCTCAGCGAGAGGTTCGATGTCGGTTCGGTTCATGACATTAAAATCGGGTTCAAGCCGTTCAAACGCGTTGCTCAGTTCAATCGCTACGCTCCGTTCAAATCGCTACAACCCCCAGGACGGTTTGCACGGATTGAACCGTTTGAGCGTTTTGAACACCATTATTTGAGTCCTTCCAGATAAATCGCCAGCGCTTGCAGATCTTCATGCGGCAGCATACCGAAGGCCGGCATGAGAACTTCCGGTTTCACGTGTTCGGTGCGCGCTATCCAGCGAAGCAAAGCCTCGGCGTTGTTCGGCAGGGAGCCGGCGCCGATGCTCAGCCGGGAGCCGACGTGAGTCAAATCAGGCCCAATGACGCCATTCGCCGGAGTGCCGCGCACGGTGTGACAAGCGCCGCAGCCGCTGGCAAGGAATAATTCTCGACCGCGCGCCGGAACGACCGCGTCTGATGGGATTACCGGCGTTTGTTGATGCGCGAGCCAGCGAGAGAAGTCTTCCCTCGTGTGAACGATCACATAGAAACTCATTAGCGCATGAGAAGTGCCGCAATACTCAGCGCAGGCGCCGCGAAAGACCCCGGGCCTGGTCGGCGTTAGCGCAAGTCGCGTTGTGCGGCCGGGTATCATGTCAATCTTGCCAGCGAGAGAAGGAACCCAGAACGAGTGAATCACATCCGGGCTGTCCAGGCGGAACTCGACCGGCTCCCCGACCGGCAGACGGATCTCGTTCGCGAGCACAACCGGTTCTTTGCCGGGAACTTCATAGCGGATGCGCCACCACCACTGCTCGCCCGAGACGAAAATTCTGAGGCTGCCTTCCGGTGCGGGCGCGAGCAAGTGAGGCAATGGAGCCAGTCCGTAGACGAGCAGCACGGTAAGCACGATCGTGGGGACGACGGCGCCGCCACCGATGATGAGATAACTGGTCCGCCTCTGATTGTGGGCCTCCGGCGGAATCCGTACCGCGTAGATCGTCAGCGCGATCACTGCGATCCAAATCACAACGCCGCCGGCCGTCATCCACCAAAAGATCTCGGCGATGTCCTGCGCCGCGTGGCCCGCGGGTTCAAGCGCCGACTGCGGACCCCCGCAGCCTGCCAGGATCAGCATCGATATCGAGAAGACAAATTGACCGAAATACTGGGGTCGGCACCAGCGGCTGAACCGAATAGAAAGAAGATCTCGGCTGGCGTACATCTGTTGATTCAGATGTCGCCCGCGTGACCGGCTCGTCCCAAAGGTGAGAAACATAATCGAATGTCGGTTCGATATTGGGACAACAAGAGTCCTATTTATAGAAGAATTCCCCCATTCCTTCTCAGGCAAGCCATCGAGCAATAGACGTTCCACTTGATCTTTCCAAAGGTTCGAGAGTTTTTCAGGACCGGCAGGAAAGGTCAGGCGGCCGCCGCGCCGGCACCGACATGCCTGGCGGCATAGCCATTGCTCTACTTACGTCGTCACGAGCGGCAGCTATGAGTAAAGGAAACTTCTGGTGAATGATCAGCGCAGCAGCCCATCAGCCGAAAGATTGCCTAAAAATCTCGCCGCCCGAGCCTTTGCCATCGGGCTTGCGCGCGCCTTTGGCGGAGCGCTCATCTTCTCATTGCCTATTCTTATGACCATGGAGATGTGGTGGCTGGGATTTTCCATCAGCAATTTCAAACTCGCTCTGCTGTTGTTGCTGACAATCCCGCTCTTGGTGGGCCTCTCGCATTACATGGGTTTCGAGGACACCTTCGGACTCAAGGACGACGCTCTGGACGCCTTTGTCGCGCTAGCCGTCGGCTTTGTTGCCGGAGCCATAACTCTCAGCCTTTTTTCGGTGATCGAATCCGGCATGTCGGCGCACGAGATTATCGGAAAAATTTCGATTCAAGCCGTGCCCGGCAGCATCGGCGCGATGTTTGCCCAAAGCCAGCTCGGCGGTGACCCCAAGAAGAAGGAAGAGAAAACACGCCACGCCGGTTACGGCGGTGAAGTTTTTATCATGGCCGCGGGCGCGCTTTTCCTGGCGTTCAATGTGGCTCCAACTGAAGAGATGATCTTGATCGCGCACCAGATGAGCGCTTGGCATTCGATCGCGCTTGCGCTGGTCTCGATCCTGATCATGCATGCATTTGTCTACACTGTCGAGTTTCAAGGAACGGCGTCGATACCTCCGGGAACTCCGTTCTGGAGCGTCTTTCTTCGTTTCACGATCCTCGGTTATGCCGTCGCGCTTTCGATGAGCGCCTACATGCTTTGGACTTTTGGCCGAACCGAAGGTTTGGCTTTTGCTCAAACCATATCGATTCTGATCGTGCTCGGCTTTCCGTCCGCCGTCGGAGCGGCGGCGGCCAGGTTGATTCTGTAGATGGAGTGTTTGAGTAATGGAATGCTGGAGTATTGGGTCTTGAAACATCACTCCACCACTCCATTACTCCAGTTCCGGCACATAAGTCTTTTTCGCCGGCTGCTAAGGGATGAATGATGGCGGCGCGCACGAAGCACGACACGCAAAAACGGACAGGGGCAGCCAAGCCGGTCCCAATAGCGCAGCTTCGATCAGGGCCGGACTCACAGAATCAACAGGAGAGCAACTCGATCCCGATATGGGAATGGATGGTCGCCGGACTCGGACTTTTGATCGTAACCGCCGTGCTCGGCTTCCTGCTGTATGAAGCTCTCCGAGGAAACCATTTGCCGCCCGATGTCAGATTGTCGGTAGATTCAGTGGCTCGAACCGGCAACGGTTACCTGGTGAAAATCACCGCGGTCAATGACGGCGGTTCGACCGCCGAGGGAGTGATCATCGAAGGACAACTGAAGAACGGCAGCGACTTGGTCGAACGGAGCGAGACGACTCTTGATTACTTGCCTCCGCGGTCAAAGAAAAAAGCCGGTCTTTTCTTCATGAAAGACCCTAGACAGTTCGAGCTTCAGGTGCGCCCTTTTGGTTATGAAGAACCGTAAAACCTTTCCGTTATCTGCACGGCGCCTCACGAGCCCAGCTCGATCTCGACCGCCGCCTCTGTATCAGCAGCGATACGGTCGCGCGCGATCGCCGCGAGCCGCTCAGGCTCGACGCCGCGCCTGACAAGCTGTTGCTTGACAATTTCCGCGCGGCCGCGAGCTAACTCGCGAAGATCCTGTTCGGTAACTTTGATGCGCTCCAATATTAACTGCTCCATAGACTCTTCAGCGATCGGAGCGAGCGGGATCGCCGGTTTCGTTATGCCGCCCATTTTCCGGTATAGCTGGATGAGCGCTGTCTGATAACCCTTTGCCTCTGTCGCATCGATCATCTGCCAGAATTTTTTTTGTTTGAGAGTGTCGATTTCGCCGCGGCTCGCCGCGCCGACAATGTTCAAGTTGAGTTTCGGTTTTTCTTTTAGGAGCTCGGTCAGGTCCCTAAGCTGCTGTGAGCTTTTGGTTTGAAGTTCCTGCGTGCCGGGCTCAAATCGGATCGGATCGATCCGCACGCCGCCGATCCTCCCGCCGAGAGTCAAGATATTGCCGACCAATCGAAACGGCGCCGTGATTGCCTTGATAATCGCATTGCGAACGGCTCCCCAGACCAGGCTCGCGACATTGAGTTCGAGCCCGGTATCGCCGCTCATCGCCAAGTGCAACCGTATCACCCCGTTGATGTCTTCCAGAAGAGCGACCGCAAGCTCGAGGGGAATGCCGATGCGGCTGATAAATTCATCGCCGGTTCTTTCGCCTACCCGAACCTGCCGAAGCACGACATCCGCGGCGGCTTCAACCTGCCCCTCCTCCAAAGTATATTTCACCTCCATCGTAATCTGGCCCCTTCGTATGCGGTGGCTGACGTACTGCGTTGCGTAGGGATTGAGCGGCGGCAGGTCATAACTGCGGATGACGCCTTCGAGATGCATGTTGGGTTGTTTTGTGAACGGGATAAACCAGCCGGTCAAGCTCAAGTTCGCCGAATCCCCCAGCACCCCTTGAAGCTTCAACTCAGCGCGCCCCGCTCTTGGCCGCAAGTCGGTTAATCTTCCGCTCACCCGCGAGAGCTTGGTATGATAAATAGGGGAGACACTCGTGTCGACGATGCCGATGACACTCTTGTCGACGGTAATGAGACGGATGGCTACGGTGGTTCCTGTCTCATTTGCGCTGGCACGTTCCTGTTGGGCCGACTCGAAGCCTTGTTTTTGATTGACTGCCCATAAGCGGGTTAAATCAAGACTGCCGTTCCTATTCCGCACTATGCTCAGGTTCGCTCCGGTAAACTTGATCTCATCGATATCCACCCTCGGATTTGATCCGACTCTTATAGTTCTGAGATCAACCGCCAGGCGCTGCGTTGTCAAAAAAGGATCGTTCTGGTCCGGGAATGTCAGTGCCATGGATTCACCGTGAAGAGTCCCGGTGATTTCTACGCCGGCTTCGCCGGCCGTTTTCGGGTCAAAGACAAGTTTCAACTCACCGCTGAGACGCTCTCCACTCGAATTAGCTGAACTGAAGAGCTGATCCAAATAACCGCGAAACGGCTGAAAAGGAAGGCTTGCGCCGGCTATCGCAAACTGTCCGACGGAAGACTGATCGCTCAAGTTGCCCGTTATCTGTATTGAGCCGTCATCCAATCGCGCTTCGGCTTGGATTTGTGCGGCGGCAAAATTCGGCAAAACCTGCAGCTCATTCGCTACCAGGTGCAGATCTTGAAAGCGACTGTTTACGTTCGGCTTTACCGTTTGATCCACGAACTCAACCGCGCCATCGTCGGTTTCGACGCGCTTGATGGTCAAGGACATCTTTTGCTCTGTCGTACCCTCCCGGCGACGGGTATTCGCCCCGCTAATCGGTGAGAACTGCTGAAAATTAAATCCCGCGGCATCGCGCGCGACTAGCAGATACGGCTCTGCGATTGCCAATGCGCCGACCACGGCCCTGTTCGCGAGAAAATCGATATGAATATCCCGCGCCGCCAGCCCTGAGACTTGGAGAATCGGCCGGGATGGCGGCTCGGACATGAGACCGGCGCCGCCGATCTTTAGCTCGCCAGCGAGATAATGTGCCCCGGTTTTGCCGTCGCTCTTTGTGATCACGTAGCGCGCTTGGCCGTTCAACAAGCTGTCTTTTACATTGAGTCTTCCTCCGTACGGTAGATAGACATCGAACAGCTGCAGCTCCACATCGTTGATCTCCGCCGTGAGTTGCACCATCTCAGGTTGGCGCAGCTGTTTCGTCGATCCCTCCACAGTGACCGAACCATCGGCGATCCTAAGCCCGGCTTTGAATGTTGTCGGCGTAGCGCTCATTTGCGACAGCGTCGAAATCGGTCCGGCAGCAAAGTTAAGCGAATTTAACGTTAGTTCGTAGTCCGGCTCTTGGGTGTGATCGACAAAGACGATCTGGCCGCTCTCAATCTGCAGCCGGCTGATGTTGAACGCGACACCGCCGTTTTGATTGTCCTGTGGGGTTTTGTCCGAACGGCGCACGGCGTCGATAATGTTGTAGCTGTCCGGGCCCGTACGCTCGACAAGCAGCTCGGGATTTTGCAGAACAATAGCCCCCAAATCGATCTGCCCTGTTAACAAGGCGGTGCGCGAAAATTCGATGGTAACGGCCGGCAGGCGCAGGATCGGACGAGAACCATTATTGCCGATGGTGAGATTATCAATCCTGGCGCGACCGGTAAAAAGGTTCGCGTCAACGTCGTCAATGCCGACGGGTACCGTAAAGACGCGTTCGAGCTGCTTTACGGCCGCGCGCCGGCCGAGTTCCGGCAGCATCACAATGAACGCTCCGAGAACGAAGAGAATGAGAAGCGTTGAAACAGTTAGACGAAGGGAGGGACGATAGGCCATGGCGATCTCTTACCGCGGGTCAACCCGCAAACCTTCTATCGACGTGCCAGACTCAAGTAACCGGAGGCCGGGCCGCTTCGG
>Ga0075326_1000167_pt1 | contig 13692 bp, 16 predicted proteins | sample MayberrySE_Catta_3_FD_120052 | JGI IMG/M metagenome (GOLD analysis project Ga0075326, IMG submission 120052) | Natural and restored wetland microbial communities from the San Francisco Bay, California, USA, that impact long-term carbon... | ecosystem: Environmental > Terrestrial > Soil >...
AGCGGCCAACGCGGGCGGCTTCAGTCGCCACCGTCGGAGGACGGTTCTTCTGAGTCTTCTGCACTACGCTGGCGCGCTCTGGCACTGGGGTCGAAGATGCCCGGAATGGGCGGCGGATCTTCGCGGCGGCCGGAAATGTACTCCGAGAACGGCCGGAGTTCGAGGATGAAGAAGATCACTACGGTAGCCACGAGAGCGATCAGGTACAGCTCCAACGCCACGAGGACGCCCGTCGCGGCCACGGCCCACACGGTCGCCGCGGTGGTGATACCGCGGATGTTGCTCCCGTCTCGGAAGATGATGCCGGCGCCGAGGAACCCAATGCCCGTGACCACGTTAGCGACGGCGCGATCGGTCCCGTACAGCTCGGCTACGGCGGTGAACATCGCGGCGCCCATCGCGACGAGGGCCATCGTGCGCAGCCCGGCGACGTACTGATGGCGGTCACGCTGCCAGCCAACGAAGCCGCCACATACGGCGGCGAGCAGCACCTTGCCGAGGACTTCTGCTTGTTGTGCTGCATCCATGGTGGAGGGGGCATTGTAACAGCAATGTAACCGCCGCCGCGCAACTGTAGTGTTGCCACGGACGCCGGCCCGAGTGTCATCGGAGGACCGGACTGTCGTTAACCGCGCGTTTACGTGCTCGAACCCGCTGTTAACGTCCGGAGCGCTATCATCCTCGCGATGCTCAACCAGTCGGTCCCGCGCGTCCTCTTCCTCTGCACAGCCAATTCTGCTCGTAGCCAAATGGCAGAAGGCCTCTTGCGCGCGACCGCGGGCGATGCCGTGAGTGTCGACAGCGCGGGTACTGAGCCCGGCACGCTGAACCCGCTCGCCGTCAGGGCGATGGCAGAGCTCGGGATCGACATCTCGGCGCAGCGCCCGACCAATGTCGACGACCTCGTTGACGTGGAGTACGACTACGTCATCACGCTGTGCGACGCCGCTCGCGAGGCGTGCCCAACGTTCCCTGGCGCCAAGCGGCTCCTGCACTGGGGCCTGCCCGACCCCGCGCTGGCGGAAGGGCCCGACGAAGAACGGATCGAGGCGTTCCGCTCTATCCGCAACGCGATCCGCGAGCGGATCGAGGCTCTCCTTCCTGCGCTCCGGGAGCAGGCGCGTGGATGAGTTCTCACTCGGCCGGCGCCTGACCGCCGAGTTCTTGGGCACGTTCATCCTCGTCTTGGCGGGTACCGGCGCCATCATCTTCAACACGCGCTACGATGCCGGCCTGGGGACCGTCGGGATCGGTGTCGTTTTCGGCCTCGCGATCGCAGCCGGCGTCTACACGACGATCCGCATTTCGGCCGCGCACTTCAATCCGGCCATCAGTATCTCGATGGCCCTCATCGGCCGCGCGCGCTACTCGGAGATTGTGCCGTACGTGGCGGCTCAGGTCGCCGGCGCGGTGGCAGCGAGCGCCCTACTGCGCATGACCTTCGGCTACTACGCGGACATGGGCGCGACTCAGGTCGATGCGCCACTCGCGAGCGCGTTCCTGCTAGAGGTCGTCATCACCGGAATCCTAGCGTTCGTGATCGCGTCGGTCGCGCTAGGCAAGGACGTGACTAACATCGAGGCGGCGCTCATGATTGGCGGCGCTGTCGCGCTGGGCGCGATTGTTGGAGGGCCGGCCACAGGCGGCTCGATGAATCCGGCCCGCTCCTTCGGACCCGCGTTAGTAGCGCTCACCTTCGCGGACTTCTGGATTTACGTCTTCGCGCCGCCGATCGGCGCCGCGCTCGGCGCACTGAGCCGCCGCGCGCTGACAGAATGACGGTTAGACGTCGAGGACGTCGCCCTCTCGGGCTGGCTGCACGGGGAACTCGACAGACTCCCTCGCCAATTCGACCTCGAACAGCGCATCCAGGTCATCATCCGTGCGCACAGGGTCGTAGTGGAAGAGCACCAACTTCTCGACTCCAGCCATCCGGGCGAAGTTCAGGGCGTGATTGACTGAGCTGTGGCCCCAGCCTACTCTCACCTCGTACTCGGCGTCGCTATACTGAGCATCGTGGATCAGAAGGTCGGCGCCTGTCGCCAGGGCAAGTCCCGATATCCAGGCTGGCTCGCCGTCCAGCGCGGCTGACGTAAGCGCAGGCTCATGGTCGGGGAGGTACGTCAGCGATCGTTCCCCCTCTTCGATTCTGTAACCAAGGGTCGTATAGGGGTGACTGACGAGGTCAGCTTGCACGGTGAGGCCGTCGAGCTCAAACCTGCCAATCGGCACGTCGTGGAGGGTGGGCTGACACGGAAGGTCTCGCAAACGAACCGGGAAAAGCGGGGGCGCGAGATACCTCGAGAGGCGTTCGCTCAGGTCCCGTGACCTAGAAGGCGGGGCCCAGATATGAACTTCGGCATCCGGATTGTAGAGCGGACCGAAGAAGCCCAAGCCTTGGATGTGGTCCATGTGCAGGTGGGTCAGCAACAGGTCGATTCGCGCCGTGTCGGGGTCGAGACCGTTCGCGAGACTGACGATGCCGGTGCCAGCGTCCAGGACGATCAGGCCGCCGCCAGCAGTACGAAGCTCGACGCAAGACGTGTTCCCGCCGTACCTCGCGGTCTGAGGGCCGGCGGCCGCAATGGAACCGCGCGTGCCCCAGAACGTGACCTTCATCGGTCGACCTCCCAGAAGAAGACGACGGCGCCAAGATGCCGTCCTGCCTGGCCCTCGATGGGAAACGCCGTCACCTCGAGCACGCGCCAGTCGCCGTCCATCCCGCGGACGCGCAGCGTCTTGTGATCAGGGCGCCGCTGGTTGAGTGCGATGTTGATTGGCAGGTCCTCGGCCAGCACGTTGGACCCATCCTCAGCCCTCGTCTGAAAGGTCTCGGCGAGCTCGGAAGCCGCCAGCGCGCCCTCCTCTTCGTACCGGCGCCCCAGACTCGCCTCGGCCGGCTCGTTATAGAAGACCAGGTCGCCGTCCTCGTCGGCCAGCCAGACTGGGATCGAGAGATAGCTGGCCGCTTGCCGCAGCAGGATCAGCTCGATCGGCATTTGGCGTCCGGTTGGACTGCGGTCCGCGGTCACAGCGCTCCTCCACTCGCGCCCTGCGCGTGTTCGTCAATGATCGCTAGATGCACTACTGTAGCCGCTAGCATAGCGCCTTCACATCCAGGGTATCGAACGGCGGAATGCATCATGCTAGGATTCGGTTACCCAGCTCTCAGATCAAAGCGAGGTTAGGAATGAAGGAAGGCCTTGAGCCCGGCGTCAGCTACCAACACACAACAACGACTACCCCCGAGATGGGTATCGTCCACCTGGGGCCGGACGCGCCCTCGATGTACTCCACGCCCTCGATGATCCAGCTCATCGAGGGCACCTGCCTCTCGCTGATGTCGCAGTACTTCGAGCCGGGCGAGCAGTCGGTCGGGTTTCACGTCGACGTCTATCACCTGGCGCCGACGGTCGTCGGCAAGAAGGTGACAGCAACAGCGACGTTGAAGAAGGTGGAGGGGCGCAAGTACACGTTCGACGTGGAATGCACGAACGAGGATGGCGTCAAGATCGGCGAGGGTATCCACGAACGCGCGGTGATCGACATCGCGCGCTTCTCCGGCGGCTAGCTGCCGAGGGCCGCGCGGATCTTCGCGGCCTGTTCGTCCAGCTCGTTCCTGCTCCGGCGCCGGTGGCCGGGCGGCGGCGCAAAGCGCAACACGCTATCGTCGCGCCAGCGAGGGAGGACGTGGAAGTGCAGGTGGAACACCTCCTGCCAGGGGGCGCCGTTCGACTGCCAGACGTTGATCCCATGAGGCTCGAACGCCTCACGCACGCCTTCCGCGACCCTCGAAATAGCCGCAATCAAGGCCGCTCCAATCTTCAGTTCGATTGCGTAGATGTCCCGGACGTGTTGCTTGGGCACGACGAGCGTATGGCCCTCGTTGAACTGGCCAAGATCCATGAACGCGAGCGTCGCGTCGTCTTCGTAGGCGACGCTTGCCTCAGCCTCGCCAGCGACGATCTGGCAGAAGATGCAGTCATCGGCCACGATACTCGCGCCTACGACCCGATGCTCGCCGTCGCCGAGGACCAACGCAGCGACTCGTTGTCGGCATTGTCGCGCAGGAAGTTGCCCAGCATGCGCACGAACAGTCCCGAGGTGATCGAGCTGGGCGCCAGCTCATCCTCACCGTCGCGGAGGCGCACCTCAGGCACGATGTTGGCGACATCGTCCGCCTCCCAGTAGCCGGCGTTGCCTTCGAAGGTCTGAAGGAACTCCGCGAACGGTCTGAGATCGATTCGCGCAGGGACCTCGCGGCTCACGTACTCCACCCACGACTCATAGCGATAGCGCGCGAGGTGGCGCTCGTCATCGACGATGAGTGCGACGCGGGAGCACTGGGTCTGTTCGTTCATCGCGATCGTGTGGACGAGTTCCGGCAGCGTGAACACGGCAAGGTCGATTTCGGAAACTTCCTTGACGGTCGCCTCGCCGCTCGTGAACATGGCGCGCCCGGCCTCAATGCGCGCGTACTCGTCGAACCAGAGCTCTTCGAGCGAGTCGATGTCGTAGAGGAGCGCCGGCACACGCTCGAGCATCTCTTCGTAAAGGATGCCGGTACGCTCATTGTGATCCGTCACGCCTGTGAGGCGCGTCGCGAAGGGCGAGCTCTCGCTCGTCTCGAGGCCGTTGATCGCGCAGACGGCCTTCGCCGCGTGCTCGCCCTCCCATCGCTCGAAGTCGCCGCACTCTGCGATCGCGTTCAGGAGGCCGGCGTGCTCGAGCGCCTGCTCGGCGTTGAGCATCGCCCATATGCCCATGAGGCCGTCGATGTCGAAGTGGTTGTTGGAGAGCGCTTCGGCGCCACTTAGCAGCTCATCCGCGCGGTCCGAACGCAGGTAATTGAGCACGATCTCAGTGCTCGTGTCGGCCTTGAACTCCGCCGGCGTGGCGCTTCCGGGCCAGTGGCTCAGCACGAGGACCGTCGAGTCGATTCCTGCCCCGTCAACGATGACGTTGGGCACGCCCTCCAGATCCGGACCAAAGCGCATGTATTGCATCGAACCTGCCGGATTGTATCCAATCCTTGATGGAGTCCCTACTGTGTTGATTCGGCTCCGCTGCGCTGTGTACGTGTTCTCCCTATACCGCCCTCAGAGCAGCCAGAAGATACTTCGAACAGGAGATATACATGGTGTTCCGGCGCAAGAAGGACGAAGGGCGCCCGGCCGACGACACCGCTCAGGCGAGCACGGCCGCGGCATCGCAGGGCCCTGAGGCCGTCCTCATGGATGAGCTCGGCCTGTACCACCTCTGGTACCTGGAGCGACGGCTCCAGGAGGAGCTGGCTCGGGCCGGACGGACGAGCCGGATCTTCTCCCTCGCCTGCTGGCGCACGCGTCTGCTGCCCGGCGAGTCGCTCAACGACGGCCAGGTCCGCAAAGCCGCCGAGCTCATCGCGAAACGCCTGCGCTCCTACGACGTCTTCGCGCGGATCGATGAAGAGCGCTTCGTCGCGCTCGTCCTTGACGCCGAATACCAGGCCGCCTCGACCGTTGCGTTCCGTATCAAAGGCGACATGCAGATCCAGATCCAGTCGAGCGGCCGCTGGCAGGCGGGCGTCTCGGCCTTCCCTCGCGACGGAATGGAGGGCAACGCGCTCATCCAAACGGCCTTCCGCCGCATCGACGACGACGGAAAGGCCGCCTAGTCTCTACCTAGGCAAACCTTCCTTGCCACCTTCTTGGTGGTGACCGTACCATTCACTTGCGAAACGCTTCACGAGCGCGGGAGATGTGCATGGTCGTCGATACGCTCGAACGAGTGCCTCCGAACCAGAAGGTGACGGACGGCTTCCCTGTGCTTACGTACGGAGGCCCACCGACGGTCGATACGAAGGACTGGAAGTTCGGCGTCGTGGGCCTCGTCGAGAACGAGGCCTCGTTCACGTGGGACGAGTTCCTCGCGCTGCCGCAGACCACCATCACAGCGGACATCCACTGTGTCACTGGCTGGAGCAAGCTTGCCACGACGTGGGAGGGTGTGTCGTTCCGCGACCTGATGGAGCAGGTCACCCCGAGACCTGGGGCGGCCTTCGTGATGGTCCACAGCTACGGCGGGTACACCACCAACCTGCCGCTCGCCGATCTCAACACCGACAACGTCATCTTCGCCCACCGTTACGATGGCCATCCCCTACCCGCCGAGCACGGCGGGCCGTGCCGCCTCGTCGTGCCGCATCTCTACTTCTGGAAGAGCGCGAAGTGGGTGCGCGGCCTTCAGTTCATCGACGAGAACCGACCGGGTTTCTGGGAGATGTACGGCTACCACATGCGCGGCGATCCGTGGAACGAGGAGCGGTACGCCTGATGACGACAGACACGATCCCGGTCCGGTTCGACGACGCCGTTAACGCGAAGATCCTAGCCGTCTCCGAAGACAGCCTGCAGGGCTTCCAGCGCGATCCCTTCGGCGAGATCTCGCGACGCTCCGGTGTCGACCTCGACACTGTCGTCGAACGCGTGCGTGAGATGCTGCGCGCGGGCACGATCCGGCGTGTGCGCCAGACGATGCTCTCGACGAGCCTGGCGCCCGGCGCGTTGGTCGCCTGGGAGGTGCCGCAGGAGCAGCTCTCGACTGCATTCGACTATATGTTCCAACAGGACCCGTTCTCCGGCCACGTGGTGATCCGAACGACTGACGCCGCGATCACGGGCGCGCGCTACAAGCTCTGGACGACGCTTAAAGTACCGCAGGGCTTCTCACTCGAGAAGCATGCGGACTACCTCGCGCAGCAGACCGGCGCCCTGCACTATCGCCTCATGCCCGCGAAGAAGCTCTTCGCGCTGGGCGTTGGGCACGTGCGACGACGCGGGATGGAACCGGGCAGTCGCTCCGAGGAGCTTGCCGAGATGACCGACGTCGCCGTCGTGGAGCTGACCGACACCGAGTGGCGCGCCCTGACCGCCCTCAAGCGCGAGTTCGCGCCCGAGGAGATCGTCGCCAATCCGTGGCCCGCGCGCGCCGACGAGGCCGAGATGGCGCTCGACGAGTTCTGCGCGATCGCGGAGAGCCTCGACGAGCGCGGGATTGTCGGGCGCTTCTCCACGTTCCTGGAGCACGTGAAGCCTGTGGCCGGCGGCGATGCCGTGACGCGCTACAACGCGTTGTTCCACTGGGCCGTGCCGGAAGGCCGCGAGATCGAGGCGGGACGCGAGGTGGGACGCCATCACATCCTCACGCACTGCTACTGGCGCGAGGGCGGGACGGAGTTCAACAACGTCAACGTCATGGCCGTCGCGCACGGGACGGACAAAGAGCTGCTCCTGCGGCACAAGGCCGCGATTGACGAGCACCTGGCGGAGGCCGGCATCCCCGTTGGATACACGAGCGTCTTCTGGGGCGGCCGCAGCGAGATCAAGCCGTCTGAAGTCTCCCCGATCGCGTACCGCGAGTGCTGCGAGCAAGTCGGCCTCGACCCCGACGCGATGCGCGCTTAGGCTCTCTTCCCCACCAGCACCAGAAAATCACCGTCGCCTTCCGCCGAGCCCGTCGATGACGGGTGCAGTTCGACCCCGCCGTAGCCGCACTCCTGCAGTAGAGCCTCGTACTCGCGCTCGGAGTACGCCTGGAAGGTCTGAGCGTACATCACGACATCGCCCGCCTCGATGTCGAGGATGAAGTAGCGAACCGTTGCGGCCCGAGCTTCCTCGTCCCAGGAAGCCTCCTGCAGCCGGAGATGCGGTCGATCTGAGAACAGACCCTCCTCCGCGGCGGCCCAGAACGGGCGGCGCGAGCCAGCCTCCCGCACGCCCGCTTCCACTTGAGACTCCACGAGGAGAACACCGTTCGTGTCCAGCGCGTCCTGTGCTTTGCGTAGGATGAGGCGCGCGTCGTCTGGGCGGAAGACATTGAGCTCGCCGCTGATGAGCATGACGAGACCGAACCCTGATCCGAAATCCGCCTCCCGTATGTCTGCCTCGATGTACGTGACGTTCGCCCCGCAGTCCTCAGCCTCCTCCCGAGCGTAAGCAATCGACGCCGGCGAGTAGTCGATGCCAACGCACTCGTGCCCTAGGGACGCTAGTCGCGACACGTACAGGCCGGGCCCGCAGCCGAGGTCGAGGATCTTCACACGCTTCCCGGCAAGGACGTCGCGGTGGATCCAGCCGACGTGCTGTTCGATCAGCTCCGTGCGGCGGCTGGCGGCGTCGTGCTCCTGCGAAAGATGCTCGACCAGCATGCGACGGCTGAAGTCGGGGTCGTGCCAGGGGATGTTTTCGCCGTCGACCCACGGGCGGGCCGGTTCGCGCCGGACGAGGTCGAGGAGCGTACGGACGTGCGTCACGGAAAGGTCCAGACCTCGAGTTCGTTAATGTGCGTCTTGGGATAGGTCTTGTCGAGATCGGGGAAGCGTTCGTGGTAGCGGCGCTCGAACTCGGGAAAGACGTCGGCGAAGACGTCGTCTGGGATCTCCCACGTCCAAGAGTGGACGCGGTTCCGAACGCGCTCCAAGCGCTCGCGCGGCGTGCGCCGCGTCTGGTGCGTCACGTAGTTCACGATGCGTAGCTCGGCGCCGTGGGACACGAGCGCCCGATGGACGTCTTCCGGTTCGGGCCGGCGTCGCCGCTGGAAGGTGCGGCCCTGGTCTTCGACGACTTCGGAGAAAAGCACCCAGCCGCCATCCAGATGTTCGTCGTCGCGATAGCGTGTGGTGTCCTGCAGCAGGACTCCGTGCGGCTGGATCACGCGCGCGAGTTCTGCGACGGCGGCGGTCATGGACGATACGAGATGGAGCACATGGACGATTAGAGCGGCCGGAACGCTGTCGTCGGCGAACGGGAGCCTGGTCGCGTCGGCGAGAAGTAGATCCGGCGCAACGTGCGAGTCGTCGAGTTCCGCGCGCAGCCGGCCCATCATTGCTGATGAGATATCGCAGCCCGTGACCCGGATGCCGTGTCGCATGAGCGGACGCGAAATGCGGCCGGTGCCAACACCGACCTCGAGCAGGCGATCCGCGCCGACGCGCGCGAGTTCGCGCATGAGCGCGTCGGTGAGCTTGGCGGCTACCTCGTCGGGGAGGGCTCTGGTGGCGTCGTAGAAGTCGGCTGCGTGTTCGAACGAGATGCTCTCGCTCATCCACGCTCCTGCCAGCTCACCTCGTAGACGCGGACGGGGTCCTCGAAGCCGCGCACCTCGGCTTCGCCCAGGTCCGAGAAGAGGAAGCCCTTGCCGGCGGCAAGCTCGCGCACGACGTTCGATACGAGAATCTGGCCCGAGGACGCCTTGTCGCAAATGCGGCGCGCGAGCTGGACGGCGGTGCCAAAGAGATCGCTCTCCTCGACGACTGGCTCGCCGGCGTTGAGGCCGATGTAGACCGACAGCGGCGTGTCCGGGTTCTCGATCACGTGGGCCGCGACGGCGCGCTGGATGGCGACGGCGCAGTTCAGCGCGCCAGACGCCGACGAAAACGAGGCCATGATGCCGTCGCCGGTGTGCTTGATCTCTTTGCCATTGTGCGCGCGCAGCGCGTCGCGGACGATGGTGTTGTGCTTGCGAACGACCTCCTGCGCCTGGGCGTCGCCGAGGCGTTGCGTGAGCTCGGTCGACGACTCGAGGTCGGTGAACAGGATCGTGTAGACGTCCGAGACGGGAGCGGGCGACGGACGGGCCGCGCGCTCCACGTCGATGCCGAGGAAGCGGCGCATCTCGTCGACGATCAGCTCCTGGCGACGCCAGGGGGCCGAGACCGGCACGTCGAACGGGACGAACCTGGACTGCGGGATCGCTGCAGCGAGGTTTCGGCCGAGCGGGAACGGTACCGTCTCGTCATCCTGGCCATGCATGATGAGCGCCGGCATGGTGATACGCGGCAGATGCTCCGACACGTCAAGGGAGATCATGGTTCGCGCGACCTGCCCCTGCACCTCGAGCGATGCGGCCTCGCGCTGGATCTTGGCGACGTCCTGGAATTTCGCGACCTCTTCGGGCGTTGTGTTCTCGCCGACCGACATTGGGAAGCCGTAGAGCGAGATGTAGTCGACCATCGCCTTGCCGCGCTCCGGCGTCGTCAGCTCGGCGCCGCGCGCGTAGCCGTCGGAGATGACGAGCCGAACCACCCGCTCGGGATGGTTCCCGGCGTAGGCGAGCGCGATGGGGCCGGCGAGGAAGCCGAGGCTGAGGAGGTCGAATGACTCCAGCTTCAGGTGGTCGACGACGGCCTCGAGGTCGAGCAACCAGTTGGCGAACGTGAGCTCGCCTGGATCGCGTTCGGAGAGGCCGCTGCCGCGCATGTCGTAGCGGATGAGCGTCACTCCCTGCGCGAGGTCTTCGATGAGGTCCCGGGAGTGAGGCTTCTCCATCTCGAGCGAGAGGTGGCCGGGCCAGCCGGTAACGTAGACAAGCGGGCGGCCTTCGCCGAGGGTGGCGAAGGCGATGCTGACGCCGTCCGAGGTGGTGCAGAATCCGAGTTCTTGTTCCATCACTCCGTTGTGGAACTCGCCACGAGGGGCGCTGGATGGCGATCTCAGGGTACTACATCGGGGTGGTCGTTCGCGGTCGGTAGCTGGTGGCGCGGGAGCGCCGGAAGCAGCGTCCGTACGAGTCACGCTCGCCGCCAAGGCTGGAAGGCCTCGGCGACGGTTCGTGCCGTTGCCTGACAAGTTGGCCGGTCGTAGCAGGAGATTCCTCGCTGCGCTCGGAATGACACGGCTTATTCGCGGGGGTGACATGTGCCCGTTAGCCGCTCTGGAAGGCATCGCGTTCGCGGAGCTCGTCGTGGGCCTCTGGCGGCACCAGTCCGCAGAATGCAGCGCCCGTACGCTTGCCGCGTGGAGCCGCCGAGGCTGGAAAGCCTCGGCTACGGATGAGGCGTTAGCCGGCCTGGAAGGCATCGCGTTTGCGGAGTTCCTTGGAGGAGCTGGAGGCGTACATGAAGACGCCGCGGGACATCGACGACGTCTGTTCCTTGGCGCGCGCGTCGTAGATCTCGGCGCGGAGGTCGTGGACGGCTTCCGAGTCGGGCGCGGCGTGGGCGGCGTACTCGATGACGTGGCAGGCGAGGCGGAGGTTGCCGTCCGCAAGGAGCTTCTTCGCGCGCTCGAGGACGTTGTCGGGGCCGCCGGCGAGGTCGACCCATTCACGCGCGATCTCGGCGCGGGGCGCGGGCAGGAGATGGTCGGGCTCGCCATCGTACCAGCCGCCGTTGAGACGCCAGACATTGCGAATGAGGAACTGCGGGTGGTCGTACACGGGGCGCAGGTAGGGTTTCTCGACCGCGTCCTGCGGGATCTCGACGCTGTGGAGGACCGTGTCCAGGGAGGCGCCGGTGTTCATCAGCGCGATCGTCTGCTCCTCGATGGATTCAAGGAGCGCGGCGGTATCGTCGCAGGCCTGCGCGATGCGGTCAGCGCCGAAGACCGGGAAGCCGTGGCCGGGGATCATGAGCTCGGCGCCGAGGGCGGCCATCTCTCGCAGGCCGACCGCCCACTCGCCGACCCAGCGCTGGACCTTCTGCGGGTTGCCGGCATTGGGCACGGCCCAGATGAAGAGGTCGCCGGGGGCGAGGAGCTTGAGTTCGGGGACCCAGACCCAGATCGAGTCCTCGCACTCGCCGCGGGCGTGGTGCAACTCGAACGTGAGGCCGCCTTCGGTGAAGGTGACGCGGTCGCGGAAGGTGACGTCCGGGTAGCGGTACTCGTCCGGCCACGGGATGCGCTGGCCGACGGGGCCGGTCCGCTGGATGAACTGGCGGGCGTTGAGCGAGCCATTCCAGCCCGGCATCTTCTTGTAGCGGTCGAAGTGGGCGGGCATGGCCTCGTGGCCGTACACGATGGTTCGCGGACGGCCTTTGTCGGTGGCTTCGCGCTCGAAGAGGCCGACGCCGAAGATGTGGTCGATGTGGTGGTGCGAGAACGTCGCGGCCGCGAGGGGGAGGTCGGGCCGCCAGGCGCGCACCTGGTCGTAGATGTTCTGGGCGTCGAACTGAGCGCCGGTGTCGAGCATGACGAGCGACTCGCCGGTGTCGATCGTCGTGACGCCGGCGAGGCCCTTGTAATAGAGGAGGCCGTCGTGGATCTCTTCGGCCTTGCGGTTGTTGTAGGAGGAGGTGACCGGATGGGCCTCGAAGGTGGTGTCGATCTCGCCGTTCCAGAGTCGTTCGCAGAAGTCGCGGATGTCGGGCATGGTGCCTCCGTTGTGGGGTGAGGATGGTTGGGGGAACTATAACGGAGGCGGAGGGGACGGGGGCTGATCGCCCTCTCCCCCGACCCCTCTCCCGCCATGCGGGAGAGGGGCGTTCGCTTTGTGTGGAGAGCGCGAAGCCTTTGGCTGCGACGCAGCCGGGATGGAGAGGGAACGGAGGCGGACGGGACGGGGCGCGTCCTTCGACAACCTCAGGATGCGCGACAAGGTCAGGATGCGCGGGCCTTCGTCAGCTACGTTCCTAGACGTGGCGGGAATAGTAGAGTCTTCCTCCGCGGCGTTTGATCTGGAGAGCGTCGAGGGTGCGGAGGGTCTTGTCGATGAGGCGGTGGAGGTGGGCCTCGTAGCGGATGACCTTGTTGAGGTCGGCGTCCTGCGGGATGGCGCGCTCGGCGCGCTTCCGGCCGAGCTCTTTGGGGTCCAGCTCGGGCCGGGCGGTGTCTTCGGAGACGATGCCGAAATATTCCTCCACGCCAAGGACGAGCCTGGCGGCGGGGTCATCCGGGGGCCCATCGAGGTTGTCGATGGCGCCGGTGGTGACGGCGGTGACATAGCGGTCGAGGCGCTCGAGCTGCCAGAGGGAGAGGGCGACGCGATGGGCGAGCTTGCGTTCGAGGTTGCCGTCCGGTTGGAGGCCTGCGATGACGCCTTCGAGGTGGGCGTTCCAGTCGCGCCTGCGTTCGCCGGGAATGACGGGGTTGGCGGAGAGGATGCCATGTTTGGTGTTGTTGCGCGCGGCGATTTCCTTTCCCCGCTCGGTCTTGGGGCCGCGTTTTTTGGCCGGTTTTCGGTCGTTCTGGCATCGTTTTGGGCGTGTTTTTCGTCGTTTTCGAAGTCGACTTTCTGAATCTGGAACGAATCTAACACCGAGGGAATTCGAATGGTATTTTCATAGTCTTTTTGTGTATACAGTTCCGCGTCATGCTCTCCGAGGGCGGGCTGGCCCATGGGCGTGTGGTCGGTGGTCATGGTGGTTCTTCCCCCTTCTGCTGGTGAGTTGGTGTGAGGGAGATGGTAGGCGGAGCGAGCAAGAGCTCCAACGGGTTCGTGGCACTGGTGGGTGGTCAGCGGTTAGCGGCAGGCGGAGGGCGTAGCTCCCTCACCCCCAACCCCTCTCCCATGCGTGGGAGAGGGACGATCACTTGGTGCCGGTAACGAAGCGATTGGCTAGGACGCAGCTGGCCAGCAGCGCGGCACCGACAAGCGCTACGAGGAGCGCGGCTGGAGGAGGCGCGTCAGCCTTGGCCGGGCCGGCGTCGGCGTCGGGGAGTTGGGATGGTAGCGGTGCAGGTGTGGTCGTGGAGGCGGGACAAATCGAGCTGCCGGGATCGAGGCCGGACGCACCGTGGTAGAATCGAGGCGGAATGATCTACTCGCTGGCCATCACAATCGTCGCGGGGGTGCTGCTGCTGGCGTTCTTCATGGCGGTCGCGCTGCTGGCGCGTCAGGTGGCGCGCGGCGAGGGCGTCGGGCTGCGGGACGGGTGGCGCTGGTATCCGAGCCCGCTGGCGCTGTTCGTGCTGGTGCCGATCGTGGCGTTCCTGC
>Ga0075326_1000168_pt1 | contig 13646 bp, 12 predicted proteins | sample MayberrySE_Catta_3_FD_120052 | JGI IMG/M metagenome (GOLD analysis project Ga0075326, IMG submission 120052) | Natural and restored wetland microbial communities from the San Francisco Bay, California, USA, that impact long-term carbon... | ecosystem: Environmental > Terrestrial > Soil >...
ACCTCGTACTTCCAGACGCGCCCCGTCTTCCGGCGCCGGTCGTAGCCCGCGAAGATGGGAACGACGATGAGCCCCTGCATCGCGGCCGGCAGGTTCTGGCGAATCATCTGCGAGAGCGTGTTCGCCTTGCCCTCGAGCTCGAGGGCCTCGCCCTCGATCTTCTCGTGGTGCTCGAACTGGATGCCGCGCAGCCGCGCCATCTCGATCGCCGGTCCCGCCGCGCCGGCCACGGCCATCACCGAGTACTCGTCGGTCGCGAAGACCTTCTCGATCTCCCGCGAGGCCACCTGGTAGCCGATCGTGGCGAGCCGATCGCCGGCCACCAGCGCGCCGTCGGCGAAGCGCATCCCGATGCAGGTCGTGCCGTGCGCCGTCGCCGGCAGCTGGCCGAGCTCCGAGAACCAGCGCCTCATGTCGGGCTCGACGTGCGGATGCTCGGTCGCCAGCAGCTCGAGGAAGCTCGAGCCCTTGTAGCCGTCCCAGAACCGCAAAGCTCCCCCCTCGGCGACGCCTGCGCGGCGCGGTGGATCCGCCGCGCGGGCGTGGTGGCGGCTACTCACCGCCGCGCTGGACGTAGTTCTTGACGAACTCCTCGGCGTTCTCCTCGAGAACCTCGTCGATCTCGTCCATCAGCGCGTCCATCTCTTCCTTCAGGGCCTCGCCCTTCTTGGCGAGCTTCTTCCCGCCCTCGGCCGAGCCCGTCGACTCGCCGCCCGACCCGCCGCCGGACTTCTGCTTCTGCTGGGACTCCGACATGGACACCCACGCCGTGAGAGAGGCGTCGGCGTGATCCTGCAGTCGAACGTGGCGCTCCATGCTGACTCTCCTCTCGCGTCAGGCGCGAAGATTCTTGACCAGCTCCGCCGCATCCTTGGAGCGGAGCAACAGGTCGGCGACGTGCGCCTTCGAGCCCTTGAGCGGCTCGGCCATCAGCACGCGCTTGATCGGCTCGTCGCCGATGCCGAACGAGATCGAATCCCAGTTGACGCCGAACACCTGATCCCCGTAGCGCTTGAGGCAGTGACCCCGGAAGTACGCCCGGGTGTCCTCGGGAGGCTCCGTGACCGCCCTTGCGATCTCGGCATCCGTCACCATCCGGCGGACCTGCCCCTGGCGCTCGAGAAGATAATACAGGCCCTTCTCCGGCCGCAGATCGTGGTACTGGAGATCCAGCATCTGCACCTGGGGTGAATCCCAGTCGACGCCCTTGCGCTGCATGAAGCTCTCGATCATCACGCGCTTCGCGATCCAGTCGATGCGGTCGGCGAGCTCGAGCGGATCGCGCTCGAGGGCCGAGAGCACGCGCTCCCATTCCTGCAGGATCTCGGCCGCCCAGGGCTCGAGCTGCCGGCCGGTCGCGTAGCGCTTCGCGAGCTCGAGGTATTCGGCCTGCAGCTGGACGGCGGTGAGGCGCTTGCCGTTCTGCAGCTCCACGGTGCAGCCGAGCCCCGGATCGTGGGAGACCTCCTTGATCGCCCGCACCGGATCGCGGAGCGACAGGTCGCGCCCGATGGCGCCGTCCTCGATCATGGAGAGCACGAGCGCGGTGGTCCCCTGCCGCAGCCAGATCGTGTACTCGCTCATGTTCGCGTCCCCCACGATCACGTGGAGGCGGCGGTACTTCTCGCGGTCGGCGTGCGGCTCGTCGCGCGTGTTGATGATCGGCCGCTTCACCATCGTGTCGAGCGCGACCTCGGTCTCGAAGAAGTCCGCCCGCTGCGAGAGCTGGTAGTCGCAGCGCTGGGCGCGGTTCTCGCTGCCGACCTTGCCGGCGCCGGCGTACACCTGCCGCGACACGAAGAACGGCATCAGGTGCTCGACGATCTGCTTGAAGGACGTCCGGCGGTCCATCAGGTAGTTCTCGTGCGAGCCGTAGCTGTTGCCCTTGTGGTCGCTGTTGTTCTTGTGGATCAGCATCTGCATGCCTTCCGGCAGCAGGGCGCAGGCCTCGCGGCGCGAGATCTCGACGATGCGCTCGCCGGCCTTCTCGTGGATCACGAGGTCGCGCGGGTTGGTCACCTCGGGGCAGGAGTACTCGGGGTGGGCGTGGTCCACGTAGTAGCGGGCGCCGTTCTCGAGCGTCTTGTTGCGGGCGATGTTCTCCTGCTGGTTCGGCGTGTACTTCTCGCCGTCGACCTGGAAGCCGCGCGCGTCGGCGAGCGGGTTCTCCTGGTCGTAGTCCCAGAGGATCTTCGCGGCCCGCTCCTCGCGGTACGCGTTCACGAGCAGCACGCAGCTCGAGATGGGATCGAAGTCCCGGTCGTTCTTGACCGTGATCCCATACTCGATCTCCGTCCCCATCACCTTGGGAATCGCCATGACCGCCCCGCTCGGTGCATCGGAGACGCGAGATCGCCGCCGCGAGCCCTCAGAGGTATTGACCGGAGTCGATGTTCTCGATCGTCCGCTCCTTGCGGCTGATTCCGGTGATCAGCGTGCGGACGTTGATGATGCGCTCGCCCTTGCGACCGGAGATGCGCGCCCAGTCGTCGGGGTTGGTCGTGTTCGGGAGGTCCTCGTTCTCCTTGAACTCGTCCCGGACGGCCTGCTGCAGGTCGTCGAGCCGGATGCCCCGCTCCTGGTGATCGATCAGGCGCTTCACCGCCATCTTCTTCGCGCGCGCCACGATGTTCTCGATCATCGCGCCGCTCGCGAAGTCCTTGAAATAGAAGATCTCGCGCTCGCCCTTGGCGTACGTCACCTCGAGGAACTTGTTCTCGTCGCTGTTCGAGTACATGCGGTCGATCGTGTCGCGGATCATGCCCTCCACGATCTTGCTGCCGTCGCTCCCGTAGCGCTCCTGGGTGGTGAGGTGGAAGGGGAGGTCCGGAGTCAGGTACTTCGTGAAGATCTCGAACGCGGCCGCCTTGTCCGGGCGGTTCACCTTGACCTTGAGGTCGAGGCGGCCCGGGCGCAGCACGGCGGGATCGATCAGGTCCTGCCGGTTGCTGGCGCCGATCACGATCACGTTCTTGAGCGACTCGACGCCGTCGATCTCGGACAGGAACTGGGCGACCACGGTCGCCTCCATGTCCGAAGAGATGCCGGAGCCCCGCATGCGGAACAGCGAGTCCATCTCGTCGAAGAAGATCACGACGGGGACGTCCTCGCTCGCCTTCTCGCGCGCGCGTTTGAACACCTCGCGGATCTTGTGCTCCGTCTCGCCGACGTACTTGTTGAGGAGCTCGGGGCCCTTCACGTTCAGGAAGTAGGCCGCGGTCTCCTTGCCCGTGCGTTCCTCGATGCGCTTGGCGAGGGCGTTCGCGACGGCCTTCGCGATCAGGGTCTTGCCGCAGCCCGGGGGCCCGTAGAGCAGGATGCCCTTCGGCGGATGGAGCTGGTGCTCCGCGAACACCTCGGGATGCAGGTAGGGCAGCTCGATCGCGTCGCGCAGGATCGCGACCTGCTCACCGAGGCCGCCGATCTGCTCGTACGTGACGTCCGGCACCTCCTCGAGCGCCACCTCCTCGACGGCGGACTTGGGCATCTTCTCGAAGGCGTACTGCGTGCGCAGGTCGACCAGGATGTGGTCGCCGACCTTGATGCGCTCGCGCCGTAGCGGCTCGGAGAGCGTCACCACGCGCTCTTCGTCGGTGTGGCCGAGCACGATCGCCCGCCCGTCGCCGAGCAGGTCGACCACGGACGTGATCTCGCCGCGCTGCGTGAAGCCCGCGCCCTCGACCACGTTGAAGGCTTCGTTCAGCACGACCAGCTGGCCGTCCTCGAAGTGGCTGGTGTCGACGCTCGGGTGCACGTTCACGCGCATGTGCTTGCCGTCGACGACGATCTCGGCGGTGCCGTCCTTGTTGGTGCGCATGAAGACGCCGTAGCTGTTCGGCGGCGCGCACAGCTTCTCGACCTCTTCCTTGAGCAGCTCGATCTGCTGCTTCGCCTCCTGGAGCGCGCCGACCAGCTTCTCGTTCTGACGCTCCGCGTCGCCCAGCTGATCGCGCAGCAGGTGGTAGCGGCGGCGCAGCGCGTCGTACTCGGAGAGCACGCGGTCGAGGCGGCGGCGGAACTCGGCGGAGTCCCCGCCGAAGAAGCGCAGCGCCTCGCGCAGGTCCTCGAGCTCGTCCTGGAGGCTCCGCGCAGAACCCCGGTTGGAATCGGGCTCGGGCGCGTCGCCCGGCCGACCGCCCGTCGGTGAAATCCGCCGCATCACGTCTCGTACGAACCCCCGGCGTCCAGACTCCGAATCGAACTCGCTCATCGCTTGCTCTCCTGCCCGACCCCGGCGCGGCCTGCGGGCCTTCGACAGAAGTTTTTTGCAAGGCCCATGCCGATCGGCGCGGCGAGCACCGGCGGGGAGCGACGCGGCAAGCGAGCCGCAGCTCGCCCCCCCACCACCCGCAACTCCACGAGCGGATCCACGCACGGGTGGGTGGTTGCATCCGCGCGCCCATCCGGACCGGGCGAAAGCGTCGCCCGACCTGCCCCCTCGCGGCGCCGAAGAGCCGAACGAATCTGCCAAGCTCCCGTTTTCATGGAGGATTTCCGAGCGAGTCTAATGAGGCCGCCCTGGGGTGTCAACGCTCCGGAGCGCGCAAGCCCGGCGCTCAACTCGTGACCCGCTCTGCATTTGTCCCGCCCGCCGTGCGGAGCCCGGCCATCTCGCAGCTTCGCGCGGAAACCGGCCCCGTGCACGCGTCCTTTTGCGTCACCACCCGCGTCCGGATTGCACTCGAGTTGCCGGAATCCCGACGCAGCGTCGGAGCTCCCGACCGACCCGCCGAGATTTGCGGCACGCTCGACCGAGGGAAGAGCGCTTCCTTCATTGGGAATCCGACCCACCTCCGGCCGGCGGGCCCGCGCGCAGCACCCGCACGTCCGGCCCCGGCTCGAAACGGAACCTTTCCGGAGCGACGTGCTGGTTCGAGCGCATCGACTCGAAGATAACGTCGGTGCGATTGCCGAACAGATCGGCGACCGCACTCTCGCGAACGTCGCCCGTCTCGGGGTCGACGAGGAGCTCCAGCGCTTCGTAGCTCGCCTCCACGCGGGGCACGAGCCGCAGGCGCACCGCCCGCGTGCCACAGCCTTCGGCGCTGACCTCGAAGGCCTCCAGAATCTTCCCCTCGCCGAGCAGGAACTGCACGGCGGTCCCCGAGAGGAAGCCCTCGCCTACGGGAAACTCCTGAGCCTCCTTCGCGACGGGGTCGTAGATCCACAGCGTCTTCCCGTCGCTCACGACCACGCTCGGCTCGGGCTCCTCGTAGGTCCAGCGCATGCGCCCGGGCTTGGCGAAGAGCGCCACGCCCCGCGCGCGCATCTCCTGGCCCGCGCCGCCGAACGCGACGCTCTTGCTCCTCTGCGTGAAGCGGGCCTCGAGGTCGCGCACGCCCTCGTAGCGCGCCTGCACGCGCGCGGCGACGGAGCGCGCGCAGTCGCCGGTCTCCCCGCCGGCGCGCGCCGCCCCGCTCCAGGCGAGCGCGGCGGCGAGGGCCGATGCGAGCGCGAGCGTCCTACTCGGCATCGACGTCCGTGCCGACGGGCTGGACGAACACCTCGCGCGGGCGCACGCCGATCTGCGGGCCCACCACGCCTTCGCGCTCCATCTGCTCGATCATCCGGGCGGCGCGGTTGTAGCCGACCTTGAGCCGCCGCTGGAGATAGGAGATCGAGGCGTTGCGTGACTCGGCGACGATCGCGACCGCCATGTCGTAGTGCTCGTCCGTGTCCTCGTCGCGCTCTTCGCGCGCGTCGCTCTCGTCGCGCACGCGGATGAGATCCTCGTCGAAGCGCGGCGCGCCCTGCGTGCGGAGGTATTCGACGAGCTTCGTCACCTCGCGCTCCGAGACGAACGAGCCGTGCAGGCGCTGGAGCTTCGAGGTGCCGGGCGGGAGGAAGAGCATGTCGCCCTGGCCGAGCAGGTGCTCGGCGCCGCTCTGGTCGAGGATCGTGCGCGAATCGGTCTTCGACGACACCTGGAACGAGATGCGCGCCGGGAAGTTCGCCTTGATCACCCCCGTGAGCACGTCGACGCTCGGACGCTGCGTCGCGAGCACCAGGTGGATGCCGGAGGCCCGCGCCATCTGCGCCAGGCGCTGGAGCGACTCCTCGACGTCGCGCGCCGACACGACCATCAGGTCCGCGAGCTCGTCGATCACGACCACGATGTACGGGAGCTTCTGGTACGGGACCTCGACGCCCTCCGCCTCGCCGGGCTTCGCGCGCAGGCGGAACGTCTTCTCGCCGGCGGCGAGCGCGTCCTCCACGCGGCGATTGAACTGCGCGATGTTGCGCACGCCGAGTGCGGCCATCAGCTGGTAGCGCTCCTCCATCTTGTGGACGATGCCCTGGAGCGCCGCCGCGGCGCGCTTCGGGTTCGTGACCACGTCCGCGATGAGGTGCGGGATGCCCTCGTAGACGGAGAGCTCGAGCAGCTTCGGGTCCACGAGCAGCAGCTTCGCCTCGTCGGGCGTGGCGCGGCAGAGGATCGAGCAGAGGAGCGAGTTCAGGAACACGCTCTTCCCCGTGCCCGTGGCGCCCGCCACGAGCACGTGGGGCATGGCGGCGAGGTCCGCCTCGAAGGGGTTGCCGAAGATGTCCTTGCCGAGCGCCAACGTGAGCTTGGACGCAGGGGCGCGGTAGGACTTCGATTCGAGCAGGTCGCGGATGTACACGACCTCGCGGTCCGGGTTCGGGACCTCGATGCCGACCACCGACTTGCCCGGGATCGGCGCGATGATGCGGATCGAGAGCGCCCGCAGCGCGAGCGCGAGGTCGTCCGACAGGTTCGTGATGCGGTTCACCTTGACCCCGGGGGCGGGCTCGAACTCGTACATCGTGATCACCGGGCCCGGGTGGACCGTGACGACCCGCCCCTGCACGCCGAAGTCGGCGAGCTTCTTCTCGAGGATCCGCGAGTTCATGATCAGCGAGTCGCGATCGAAGCGCCGCGCACCCTCGGGCGGGACCTGGAAGATCTCGGAGACGTCCGGGGGCGTGTACGGGCCCGAGGTCGTGCGCTCCGTGAAGGTGAAGACGACCTGCTCGGGCTCCTGCTTGCGCTCGCTGCGGTGGTCGACGATGTGCGGCGCACCGGCCGCGGGGCGCGGGCGCGGCGGCGCCGCGCGCGGGCCCTCCTCGAGCGGCGCCTCGGGCGCGGCCTCCGGCTCGTGCGGCTCGCGGAGCGCCGCGACGCGCTCCCGGCGCGCGCGCCGCTCGCGCCACACCTGGAGCGAGGCGGCGGCGTGCTGGAAGCCGGTCCAGAGCCGCCGCGTGCCCGCTTGCGAGGCCGCCGCCGTGAGCGAGCCGAGATGCGCTGCGCGCCGCGCGGCGGCGACGGCGCCGCGCGCGATCGCGGCCATCGTGTCGGCGGGCGCGATGCCGACGAGCCCCGGCGCGCCGACCGCGATCGCGAGCAGGTTCAGCACCAGCGCGCCCGGCCCGGAGAGCAGCCGCCGTTCGGGCGCCGCGAGCGCCCGCCCGAGCCAGCCCCCGGCTTCGCCCGGCACGCTGCCCGGCAGCAGGGACGAAAGCAGGACGGGCAGCGTCGAGAGCGCGGCGAGGACGAGTCCCATGCCGAGCCAGAAGCGGCCGGACGGAAGCGAGAGCCGGCCGTGCGTCACCAGCGCGACGCCGAGCGCGAGGCAGGCGATCACCGCCACGACCGCGCCGAGGCCGAGGCCCTCGACCAGCAGCCGCGCGAGCGATGCGCCGGCGACCCCCGCTGCGTTCGCGACGGGGACGAAGCGGAACGCGGGATCCGCGACCTCGTACGTCGCGAGCGCGAGCGCGGACAGCAGCCCGAGGCCGATCAGGAGCAGCCCGAGCCCTTCCTGCGCCAGACCGGCAGCGGCCAGGCCGCGCGAACGAGCCTGCTCGCGGCCGGGCCTCGCCTTTCGCTTGGCCATGCGGCGGCGTCCCTCACCCCATGGGACGGGTAGCGGCCGAGAGTACCCGGGGGCCTTCGAGCGTCAAGCCGACGGGTGGAGCGGTGAGGCGCCTCGCTCGGCGTCCGCCGCGCGGTCGGAGGCGGCCCGCGCTCCGCTTCCGGTCGACGCGTCCTGGAGCTCGGCGTCGTAGCCGCGTTCGATCGCAGCGCGCACGAGGTCCTTGAGCCGGTGGCGATCGTCGACGCCGAGGCCGCGGGTCGGGATCGGCTCCCCGTACGCGACCTTGATCGTGCCGCTCTGCACCTTGAGCGAGCGCTTCGGGATCAGGTGGAACGAGCCGGAGACCGTGGCGGGCAGGACCGGCACCTGCGCTTCGAGCGCGAGGTGGAAGCCTCCGCTCTTGAACTCGCGCATGCGGCCGGTCGGACTGCGCGTGCCTTCGGGGAACACGATCACGCTGATCCCGCCGCGCACGCGCTCCGCCGCGCGCTTCAGGCTCCTGACCGCGCTCGCCCGGTTGCCGCGGTCGATCACGATCTGGTCGGAGAGCCCGAGCGCCCAGCCGAAGAAGGGCACCCACGTGAGCTCGCGTTTGGCGACGAAACGCCATTCCACTGGCAGCGTCAGGACCAGCGCCCCGATGTCGAGCACGCTCTGGTGATTCGACATGAAGACGTACGATCGCGTCCGGTCGACGTGCTCGAGCCCCTCCGCGATCACGCGGACGCCGCAGGTGCGGAAGATCCACGAGATCCAGGTGCGCCCGATCCACACGATCGCCTTCCCGCTGAACGGGGCGACGAGGGTGGCCGGGATGCCCCAGAACACCGTGTAGAGGGCGATCAGCGCGAAGCGGATCACATAGATCACGGCGAGGCCTCGCTGCGAACGTAGCGCGCCGCTCGGGAGAGAGGCGAAGGCGAGCCAAGCCTTGACTCGGGACGAGGTGACTCCGATGATCGCGCTCGTCACCCCACACCGACGGAACGGAGCGCCCCCATGGCAGGCGTCAACAAGGTCATCCTGATCGGAAACCTCGGCCGCGATCCGGAGCTGCGCTACACGCAGAGCGGCCAGCCGGTCGCGAACTTCACGCTGGCCACCACGGAGAGCTGGAACAAGCGCGACGGCAGCGGCCGCGAAGAGAAGACCGAGTGGCATCGCATCGTCGCCTGGGCCCGCACGGCGGAGCTGTGCGCCCAGTACCTCGCCAAGGGCCGGTCGGTGTACGTCGAGGGCCGGCTGCAGACGCGCGAGTGGGAGGACCGCGAGGGCAAGAAGCAGCGGACGACGGAGATCGTCGCCACCACGGTGCAGTTCCTCGGGGGCCGCGGTGGTGCGGGGGGTGCCGCCGGCGCCGGCGACAAGACGCCGGGCGCGAGCCTCGACGCCGGCCCCTCCGAGGCACCGCCCCCGGACGACGACATCCCCTTCTGAGGGACGGTCGTCGCCGGTCCGCTCAACGGGGCTCGCTGCGGAGCCTCCGCACGGTGCGGTTGATCGTGTCGCGGGCGTCGTCGTCGAGCTGATCGAACTCGATCGCGATGCCCGCGGCGGAGCCCGGGCCCGCGGGCTCGACCCGCACCACGCGGCCACGCGCGTGCACGACTTCCGAAGAGCCCGGCAGGCGGAGCTTCAGCTCGACCTTCTCCTCGAGCGGAACCGCTTCGTCGGTCTCGACGAAGATGCCACCCTCGTTGATGTCGCGCGTGAAGTCCGAGAACAGCGCGTCGACCGTCGCGTACTCGATGCGCACCGTCACCGGCGCGCGCTGCGAGCGCCGCCGTTCGACGGCCGCCCGGGTCTCCGTCGCCGTGGATCGCTCCGCCATCGCCTCTCGAATCGTCCGATCCGCCGGCGGCCTTGACGGGTATCTGCGGGCGGCCGAGGGGCCGGCTGCGCTCAGCTCCGGACGGGGCCGTCCCCCCACGGCAGCGTCTCGAGCTCGCCCTGCTCCCGCAGGCTCACCCAGCCGCGCTCCGCGACGACCACGTGATCCAGCAGCGGAACGCCGAGCAGCGCGCCGGCCTGGACGAGGCGGCGCGTCACCTCGCGGTCCTCGCCGCTCGGCGCCGGATCGCCGCTCGGGTGGTTGTGGGCCACGACGAGTGCGGCCGCGCCCTCGCGCAGCGCCGGGCGGAACACCTCGCGCGGATGCACCAGGCTCGCGGTGAGCGTGCCGCGCGAGGCCATCACCTCCCGGAGCAGCCGATGGCGGCCGTCGAGCAGGAGCAGGTGGAACTGCTCGTGCGGTGCATCGCGCAGGCGGGCGTGGAAGTGGCGGAAGACGTCCTCGGGCCCGCGGATGGCGTCCCCCGTGTGAAGGCGCCGCTGCGCGAGCCGCCGGGCGACCTCGAGCGCGGCGAGGAGCGTGGCGGCCTTGGCCGGACCGACCCCCGGCTGGCGCTCGAGCTCGCCCGGAAGCGCACGCGCGAGCCCGTGCAGGCCCGCGCCCCCGAGCAGCGCGCGCGCGAGCTCCAGCGCCGGCCGCCCGCGGGCGCCCGTGCGGAGCAGCAACGCGAGCAGCTCGGCGTCGTCGAGGCTCTCGACGCCGCGCTCGTGCAAGCGCTCGCGCGGCCCCCGCGGCGAAGGTGTTCGAGGCACGCCGGCGCTCCGGCGGGACCGTGGACACGAACGAAAGCGAGACGGCAGCGCGGCGGCGCCTCGGCTAGGCGCCGGCTCCTCCTCGGCAGCCGGCCTCGCGGCGCTCCGCCGCCGCGAGGGCTTCCTCGAACGCGGCCGAGCCGAGCTCGGGCGCGACGAGACCGCGGAGCGTGTCGAGCCGATTCGCCGGCGGCTCGAGCTCGCGCACGAAGGCGCGCAGCAGCGCGAGGTAGCCCTTTGCCTGGGCCGCCTGGCTCATGGCCGCCGCGAGCTCGAGCGGAGCCCCCGTATAGCCCGAGCCGTCGGTCATCTCGATGCGTCCCCCGGGCGACACCTCGGCCAGGCGCTTCATCGCGGCGCGGAGATACGGGTCGGTGAAGGCCCCGCGCGGCGCGAGCGCGCGCGCCAGGGCCGCCCCGTCGAGCTGTCGGCGGAGCGCGTCGTCGAAGGCCCGCGCGCAGCCCGTCGTGTCGGGCGCGCCGATGCGAGCGAGCGCATCGCGCGCGCGCCGCACGCTCACGACACCGCCGTCGCTCGGAACGAGCTCGACGGAGTAGACGTAGAGGTCCCGCAGCTCGTCCCGCATCTGGCGCGAGCGCAGCTCGTAGGACGTGCGCTGCTCCGCCGGCACGTCGACCTGCACGAGCAGGTCCTCGCCCAGCTGGATCGATTCGACGCTGCGCACGAGCGGGCTCGCCATGCCCGACAAGGCCGGCTCGACCTCGTTCGCGAGGGCGGTCTCCGCGAGGATGACGCTGAAGCCCTCGTCCCGGTCCTGCACGCGGACCGTCAGCGCCTCCTTCGCGAGGAACGCGACCGAGGCGCGGCCGGCCAGATACACGTGCGATGCGGCGAGCAGCGTGTTCGGCAGCGGCTCGAGCTCGAGCACCAGGTGGTCCTCGCCCGAGTGGACGCGGATGCTCACCTCCTTCTGGCGAAAGCCCTCGCGGAACGCGCGCACCACGAGCGCGTCTCGCGGACCCGCCTCGACGCGCGACGGCAGCAGCACGCGGGCCGGGGCCTCGGCCTGCTCGTAGCGCTTCTGGAAGTTCGAGCGGACGTAGAACAGGTCGAGCATGGCGCCGGCCGGAGAGGTCTCGACGAGGACGGAGCGCTCTTCGAAGTTGTGGCCGGGCCGCAGCCAGGCGAACAGGTTGCGCGGTCGCCAGCTCGCGCGGTCCTCGGGCACGAGGTCCACGGTCGGGACCGGCGCCGCGGAGGCCACGAGCGCGAGCGCCACCCCCACGAGGCGGACGCGGCGCGACGCCGCCACGCGGCGTCGCAGCACTCGCGGAGCGGTCGTCTCGGCAAGCGGCACGCCGGCCGAGCCTATCACCCCGCGTTGCGGCTCGCAGGCAGCGCTCGCTCGCATCGAGCGCCCGTCGGCTCGCGTTCAGCGCCCGTCGAAGGTGGTGCTCTCGAAGCGCGGCGCCATCTGCCAGGCGCGCGGATCGTCGCTCGCGCGCAAGCGCTCCGCGACCGACGTCGCGGAGCCCGTCTCGGCGGCGAAGCGCGACAGCTCCCCGATCCAGCGTTCCCGCTGTGTCGAGGGAAGCGCCTCCACGCGCTCGAGGAAGGCCGGCGTGTCGCTGAGCGCCAGCTCGAGCGAGCGGCGCCGCTCCTGGCACGCCTCGAAGGACGGCTGCTCCCAGCAGTCGACCGAGACCGACGGCGCGCGCCAGGGCTCGGGCACGCTCGGGCGCAGCGGCTGGCGGACGCGCCGGGCCTCGAGCGCCGGCGCCGGCCGCGGCGCACGGGCGACGGGGGCCGCGCGCTCGAGCTCGGGCGGGGCGGCCACGCCCGGGACGCTCACCTCGATCTCGATCCGCGGCAGGATGGCGAGCACGGCGAGCCCGACCGCCACCGTGGCGAGCGGCGCGCCCCACGCGCCGGACCAGACGCGCGCCGCCGCCGCACGCAACCGCTCGGCGAGCGACGGATCGGCCTCCCCCGCACGGATGCGCGCGAGGACCGCTGCACTCAAGTCGGGGGCGTCCTCCGCACCGCGCAGGCTCCAGAGCAGCTCGGTGGTCCGCCGCAGCTCGCCGAGCGCCTGCCGGCAGCGGCTGCACGCCGCAAGATGCGACTCGACCTGCCTCGCCCGCCGCGCCGGCAGCGTCCCGTCCAGGTACTCGCTCAAGTGCCGTGCGGCTCGTTCGTGCCTCATGACCCGGCCTCCCGGTCCGCCACCAGATCCCCGAGCCGCGCGCGCAGCGCCTGGCGGCCGCGGTGGATCCGCGACTTGACCGTGCCTTCGGCCAGCTCCAGGACCTCCGCGATCTCGCCGTACGAGAGGCCTTCGACGTCGTACAGCACGACGGGCGCTCGCAAGCTGTCCGGGAGGGCCAGGAGCTCGCGCCCGAGCCGCGCCCGGAGCTCGTCGCCCGCGAGCGCCTGCTCGGGATCGGTGAAGGCGTCGGCGCCCACCTGACCGACCGCGTGCGCCTCGCCGAACGCGTCCGCGTGCGCGCGCCGCCGCCCCAGGCTGCGCCGGCGGTTCAGCGCCGCGTTCACGGCGACGCGATAGAGGAAGGTCGAGAAGCGCGACTCGCTCCGGAAGCGATGGCCATGCCGGTGCAGGTTCAGGAACGCATCCTGCGCCGCGTCCTCGGCCTCCTCGCGGTTGCCGAGCATGCGGAGCAGGAGCCCGAACACGCGCCGCTGGTGACGACGCACCAGCGCGGCGAAGGCCTCGCTCTCGCCCTGCCGCCAGCGCTCGACCAGATCGCGATCGGGGTCGACCGCCTCGGCGGCGACGTCCGCGGCCGGGAGCGGGCGGGGGCGATCGAAGAGCGGTTGGGTCACTGCCGTCACGCGCGGTTGGGACACCGCGTCCGATGGATGGTTCCAGACCTCGGGGTTCGCGCCAGGGCCTTGGACGCAGACCCCTCGGGGTCATTCGAGAGCGGCGCTCTCTCCGGGCCGGAGCCAGCGTCCGCTCTTGCCGCCCCGCTTCTCGACCAGGCGGACGGCCTCGACGGTCATGCCGCGATCCACCGCCTTGCACATGTCGTAGAGCGCGAGGCTCGCGGCCGCGACGGCGACGAGCGCCTCCATCTCGACGCCGGTCCGCGCGTGGGCCCGCGCCGTGGCCTCGATCCGGACGCAGCCGCCCTCCGGATCCACGCGGAACGCGAGGTCGACGGAGTCGAGCGGGATCGAGTGCGCGAGCGGGATCCAGTCGGCCGTGCGCTTCGCCGCCTG
>Ga0075326_1000169_pt1 | contig 13630 bp, 10 predicted proteins | sample MayberrySE_Catta_3_FD_120052 | JGI IMG/M metagenome (GOLD analysis project Ga0075326, IMG submission 120052) | Natural and restored wetland microbial communities from the San Francisco Bay, California, USA, that impact long-term carbon... | ecosystem: Environmental > Terrestrial > Soil >...
ATCTGGCCTGAATTTCGTTCAATTAATGGTGGTAATCGAGCTAAGCATCTGCTAGAATAGGGGCCGAGCCGAGTACAGCAGTGTGCTACTCGCAACCTGATGCAGCCTTAGAGGAGGCGCAACTATGGTCAAAGCTGAAACGCTGGAAATGCTTCGTCGGGAGCCGGACGCGGAAGACCTCGATCTGTCCTGGATCGATGCCCCAGCCGCGGAGCGCGGATTGCGCGTGACGCCCGGCAAGCGCGGCCTTACGCTGGAGGACATCTCCGTGGGGACCTACGGGAACCCGCCGGAGGAGACCCGCAACCAGAGTGGCCGCATGCGGGGTTCGGCCCCGCGGCCGGATGCGCAAAACCTGGGCGCGCACTGGACCTTCAAGAGCGAGTCCTGGTCCGACTCGGCGATGATGATCTACGAGGAAGCGCTCCAGCGCCAGTGGAGTTCCGCCACGGACATCCCGTGGGAGGAGATGCCGGACCTGGACGAAGACCTGGAGCTCGCGATGTCGCAGCTCTGCACGTTCCTCACGCAGGTCGAGTTCATCGCCGGCGACGTGCCGGGCAAGTTCGCCCCGAACGTCAGCGCCGACCACTTCGAGACCGGCCTCTTCCTCGCCTCCCAGATCATGGACGAGGCCCGACACCTCGACGTCTTCCGCAAGCGCGCCCTCGCTAACGGCATCGGCCTGCTGCAGGCCGGGCCCGGCGCCGTCGGCCTCCTCACCGCGCAGAGCTTCGTCGACATGACCGCGAGCCTTCACCTTGTCGGTGAGGGCTTCGTGCAGTCGATGTTCCGCATGGGCGAGCTGATCGCCCACAGCGAGGTCGACAAGCGCATCTTCCGCCTCGCCGCGCAGGACGAGAGCCGCCACGTCGCCTTCGGCGTGATGCACATGAAGCACCTGCTCGACACGGAGCCGGAGCGCAAGGAAGAGGTGCACACCTACCTCGACCGCATGGAGGGCCAGGTCGGCTCCACGCCGAACCAGGCCGGCCTGACCGGCGGTGGCGACACCACCGAGGCGCTCGCCATCCTGCTCGGCGGCGGCAAGGACGAGAAGAGCCTGGACGAGGGCTACCGCAAGCTGATGGCCGTCCGCCGGCGCCAGTTCAACGAGTACCTCCACCGGCTGGAGGTCGTCGGCCTGAACGACCGCAAGGAGCGCCTCCCGTCGCGCATCCGGGCATTCCTGGATGACGTCGCCTAGGTCGAGCGAACCACGAAACAGAAACCATGATCTGACGGCGACACCAGTCGCCGTCAGATTGACTCAAGGGGTCGAGAGCGAGGAGAGGAACGATGGCCACGAAGACTGAGGTTGCCAAGCAGTATGTCGAGTTCCAGCAGGCGCGCGACTTCGATGGTCTCGTTTCCTTGCTGGCCGACGACGTGGAGCTAAGCATGCCGATGGCCGGCTCGGTCTCCGGTAAGGAGGCCGTCGAGCAGCGCCTGCGCAACCAGCCCGGTGGCGACAACGCGCCCAAGCTCGAGTGGGCAGATCCCGAGGAAGACGGCGACGACGTCAAGGTGTCGGCGACGGGCGCGCCGTTCGGCCCGCTTACGCTGAAGCTCAGCTTCAACGACCAGGAGCAGGTCGCCAAGATCAACATCTCGATCGGCGGGAACGGCTTTCAGCGCCCGCCGCTGGACATGCGCTGGGCGAACGCGCCCACGGAGCGCCCTCCCCGGCCAAAGGATCTCGGCGAAGAGGGCTTCACGCTCAGGAAGGCCGACTCGGGCTCCTACGGCTGGGCGCCCGACCACTGGCCGTACCAGAACGACACGCCGCGTGGCGCTTGGCCCGCCAAGGAAGCGAACCGCGGGCTGCCCGCGCCGTACAGCATCTTCGACAAGCACGAGGTCTGGGCCGACAACGCCGCCGACCTCTACGAGCTCGCGATCCGCGAGCGTTGGATCCCGGCGACGGAGATCGCCTGGGGCTCCATCGAGCCGCTGGACGACCACGTCGAGGCCGCGCTCGATCAGATCTTCACGAATATTTCGGAGACGCAGTACAACTCGAACCAGATGATGCTGGGCTGGCTCGAGCAAATCTCCTACGGGTTCCACGAGGTCAAGCTCTACCTCTCGACGCAGATCTTCGACCAGGCCCGCCACCTCGAGGCGTTCCGCAAGCGCGCCCTCACGAACGGCGGTGGGCTCGGTGTGCAGACGCCTGGCTTCATGAACCGCACCGTCTACGCGGCGTTCAAGTTCACGGAGCTCGTCACGTACATCAACATCCTGCGCGGCTCGTTCTTCCTCGCGCTCTGCGAGAACGAGCACCTGCCGAAGTCGGAGGCAGACAGGCAGCTTTTCGGGAACATGGCCAACGACCTCCAGCGCCACCTCGCGTATGGCGTCGATCATCTCAAACACTACATCCGTCACGATCCAACGAACCACTCGCACGTCAACACGTGGCTGGCCCGTGGCGAGGCGATGATGGCCGCCGACCTCTATCGCGACAAGCCGTACCGCGAAGCCCTGATCCTCGCGCTCGGTGAGACCGTCAAGGAAGGGAAGGCGCGTCTCAAGGAGCTACGCCAGGCGCAGCTTCAGAAGTACCTGAAGACGCTCGAGGCCGCGAGCATCAACAACCACCAGGAGAGCGTGAACCCGGCCCTGCAACGGGTCATCGACGAGCCGTAGCCCGTATCGTTCGCACTGAAGACTGAGGCCACCACGACCCGGTGGCCTCTGTTTGTGTGCGGTTACAGGGGTAGGGTACGATCGCAAGCAACCAGGACCTTATATGGGATTTCGCTTCCAACCACCATCCGAAGAAGGAGATGACCTCGGCCCACCACCTGGGCCGTTTCAGTTCCGACGACCTCCCCGATTCCGCGTTCCTGGCGGCGTCGTCCGTTGGGGCGGAATCGTCATCTTTCTCGTCATCCTCTATCTCATCGCCAACTTCGCCAAAGGCATCTACGCGGACTGGCTCTGGTTCGAAAGCGTTGTTGATGCCGGCGGTTCAGACTTCAGCTCGGTCTACAGCCTCCGCATCACCACGAGGATCTGGCTGTTCTTCGCTGGTGCGGGCGTCTTCCTGGCGTTCTTCGTTGCCAACCTGGCGGTCGCTCTTTGGGCGACGTCTCGCGGCGACAGCGACGCGCCTTCCCCGCTTCTAGGCGAGGTTGACTCTGCGTCGGCGCGGCGGGTTGCCTTGATCGCCGGTATCGCGATCACGCTGTTCCTGGCCGTCATCTACGGATCGCAGGCGGCAGGCAGCTGGGACACCATCCTGCTCTACATGAACAGCGTGCCCTTCGGGATCGAAGACGAAGCCTTTAACAAGGACATCGGGTTCTACGTCTTTGAGCTGCCGGCACTCAATTTCATCATGGGCTGGTCCCTCGGCGTCGTCGTGCTGACAACGATCGTCGTGGCTGGTCTGTACGCGTTTCGGATGCTGATGAGCGGTACGTCGGAAGACGTACCCGCGCTGGCCCGCCCGCACATAGCGTTCCTGCTGATCGTCGTGATCGGGTTGTTCATCTGGCGCTACTGGCTGAGCCGCTACGGGCTGGTCTATTCCGACCGCGGCGCCGTCTTCGGCGCCACGTACACCGACCTGAACGCACAGCTTCCGATGATCTACGTCCTGATGGGGCTTGCCGCGCTTACGGCTGTTGCGATCGCGTTCAGCGCCATCAGGCGGAGTTCGGTGTATCTGCCGGTCGGCGCAATCATCGTGTGGGTTGTCGCCGCGATTGCTGGCGGCCTGATCTACCCGGCGACGATCCAGAGCTTTCAGGTGGACCCGAACGAATTCGTGAAAGAAGAACGCTACATCGAGCGCAACATCGCGGCGACGCGGTTGGCCTACGGCCTGGACGAGATCGAAGTGCTCGATCCGAGCGACACGCCGGCGAACGACTTCGTGACGGAGACGGAGATCGACGAGAACCCGAGCACGGTCCAGAACGTTCGCTTATGGGATCACCGCCCGCTCCTGCAAACGCTCGACCAGCGGCAGACGATCCGGCCGCGATACGACTTCCTGGACGTCGACGTCGACCGCTACATCGTGGACGGCGAGCTCCGTCAAGTGATGCTGTCGCCACGGGAGCTGAATCCGGCCAGCCTTCCGGAGAACAACCAGAGCTGGGTGAACAAGCGGCTTGAGTTCACGCATGGGTTTGGTCTCGTGGTCGTCCCCGTGAACGAAGTCGCTCAGGAGGGCTTGCCAGCCTACTTCGTTGAAGGACTGCCGCCGGTGGGCGTGATTGACATCGAGCAGCCGCGCGTGTACTTCGGCGAGATGCCGGACCACTATGTCATCGTCGACACGAATCGGGATGAGTTCGACTACCAAGGCACCGGCGACGTGCAGGTACGCAACCGCTACGACGGCGGCGGCGGCATCGAACTGAACTCGTTCTTCAAGAAGTTCGTCTTCGCCTGGGAGTTCGCCGACAGGAACGTGCTCATCAGCGATGCGCTCAACGAGGACAGCGTGCTGCTCTATCGCCGCAACATCGTGGACCGCGTGTCGGAAATCGCGCCGTTCCTCCGCCTCGATGGCGATCCGTATATCGTCGTCGCCGACGGCCAGCTGGTCTGGATGCTCGATGCGTATACAACCACGGACAAGTTCCCCTACTCCACGCGCAGTTTTGGTCTGAACTACGTCCGCAACAGCGTCAAGATCACCGTCGACGCGTACACCGGCGAGACGACCTTCTACCTGATTGACGAGGAAGACCCGATCGCCCGCGTGTACGACAAAATCTATCCGGATCTCTTCACAACGTTCGACGAGATGCCCGCAAGCCTCCGCGCCCACACGCGCTATCCCATCGACCTGTTCGAGATCCAGGCGAACATGTACACGGCGTACCACATCACCGATCCCAATACCCTCTTCAATGGCGAAGACTTCTGGGCGACTCCTACGGAGCTGTTCTACGCGGAAGAGCAGCTCATGGAGCCGTACTACGTGGTGATGAAGCTGCCCGGCGAGACAGAGGAGGAGTTCGCGCTCATCCGGCCGTTCACGCCGGCCAACCGGACCGTCTCAATCGCGTGGCTCGCCGCCCGTTCCGACGGCGACGACTACGGCAAGCTGCTGTCGTTCCGGTTCCCGACGGAGACAGGCATCTTCGGCCCGATTCAGGTCGAGTCGCGCATCGACACCAATACCCTGATCGCGCAGCAATTCAGCCTCTGGAACCAGTCCGGGTCGCAGGTCATTCGCGGAAACCTGCTCATGATCCCGATCGGCGAGGGCAACATGTTCGTCGAGCCGATCTACCTCCAGGCGAGTGGCCCCAATAGCATTCCTGAACTCAAGCGCGTGATCGTCGCGAACGGGGCCAACATCGCGATGGAGCCCACGCTGGCGCAATCGCTCGATGTCGTCTTCGGCCGCCGTGATCCCTCGTTGCCCACAGCCGATGATGTCCCAACGCCGCCATCGACAGACGAACCGACGCCGGTCGATGGCGCGACACCGGTTCCCACGTCCACGCCGGAACCGACGTCGACGCCCGGCCCGGCGACGGAGCTCCCGGACGATGTCGACGCGCTGATCGCCGAGGCGAACGAGTCGTTCGAGCGGGCGCAGCAACTGCTGCAGGCCGGAGACTTCGCGGGCTACGGCGAGGAGGTCGAGCGGCTAGAGGCCATCCTCCAGCAGCTCGAAGAGCTGACCGCCCCGTAGAACTTACGTCGCCGGCGCGCCCTGGAGCGCTTCGCGGAGGTGGCGCGCCTGCCACAGGTGCTCGAGGTCGTGCTCGTGCTGTTCGCGGACGAGCTGCGCGATCGTCACCAGCCCCAGGTAGGGATGACGGCCCTCCCGTTCCCACTCGTCTCCCATGAGGCTCCAGAGCAGGTTCGCTGTCCGGTGGCGCAGGTAGGAGAACTGGTCGAGCACTTCGTAGAGGTCGATGCCGCGGTAGTCCCGGTCCATCACGAGCGCGTCGCCGTCGAACGCCTTCAACTTCGGCTGGTCGCGCTCGACGATCTGTTCCAGCGTCGCGATGAGGTGCTCTTCGCAGTCGCGGAGGTGCGCCGCGATCTCCTTGAGGCACATGTCGCCGTCGGAAGGTCGCCAGCGGAGTCCGTCCTCGTCGAGGCCCCAGGCCTGCGACTCGAGCTCGTGCGCCGACTCGCGGAGGGCCTTGAGCAGCCAGCGAGCCTGGCTCGGGCGGTCTAAGTCGTCCGGAAACATGGGCGATCAGGGCTATTCTAGCAGACCCCCGCAAGCCCCCCGCTATCATGGCGGTGCCATGGCGACGACCACCACCGCCGCCTTCGACGACCTCTGCCGCCGCGTAGGCGGCTGCTTCGCCTGCACCGGCATGAACCACTGCCACGTCCTCGGCGGGGTCAACGGCCCGCTCCAGGCGGACGTCCTGTTCGTCGCGGAGGCGCCCGGGCGCCTCGGGGCCGCGCGGACGGGCATCCCGATGACGTCCGACGTGACCGGCCGGCGCTTCCACGCCTTCCTCGCCGACGCTGGCCTGGAGCGGGAGCGTGTCTTTGTGACGAACGCCATCCTCTGCAACCCGCTCTCGCCCGAGGGGAACAACCGCCGGCCCCGACCGAGCGAGGTGCGCGCCTGTCGCGACTTCCTCGCGGCGCAGGTCGACCTCGTCCGCGCGCCGGTCGTCGTCGCGATGGGCGGCGTCGCGCTCGATTCGCTGCGCGAGATCGAAACGCACGACGCGGAGCTGCGCACGGACGCCGGCCGCGCCATCGACTGGCGCGGCCGCGCGCTCGTGCCGGTCTACCATCCCAGCATCCAGTCGACGCTCACGCGCCCGCACGACCGCCAGCGTCGCGACTGGCGCGCGCTCGGGCGCATCGTGCGACGATCACCGCGCGTGCGCATCTAGCGCGCTTTTGCGCGACACCGGCCCGCCCCATACGATGGGCTGACATGGACCTGGATGCCCTCCCGTATACCGTCCTCCTGATCCTTGCCGAGTTCAGCGTGGGCAGCCTGATCGCCCTGCTGTTCGCGGACGCCCGCGGCATGGTGCCGTGGAGCTACGTGAAGCTCTCGGCCGGGATCATCGGCGTCGGCGCGGTGCTCATGCTGCTCTCGGCGCTCAACATCGGCGAAGGCGACATCCCGGGCTACCCGCTCGAGGACGTCTTCGTGCCGCTGCGGGTGTGCTCGGCCGCCTTCTTCGCGATCTCCGTCGTGTACGCGCTCCTGACGTTCCGCGAGGACCGTGTCTGGTCGCTGCGCGTCGGGACCCTCGGCGCGGCGGCCGGCCTCGTCACGATCGGGCTGCTCGCGTACCAGGTCAGCCCGCCGACGTGGAGCTTCGCGGGCACGCTGCTGAGCCTGCTGGTCGGGACGCTGGCGCTGGGGTTCGTGAGCCAGGCTATGATCCTCGGCCACTGGTACCTCGTGAGCCCGAAGCTGCCCGGCCAGCCGCTCGTCGAGCTCACGTTCGTGCTGTCGATCGTGATGGCCGTGCAGCTCGCCGTCGTGATCGTGAACGCGGCGATCCCGGTGGACGAGGCGCCCGAGAGCAGCGCGCTCCTGGCCGGCAGCCTCGGCTCGAACCCGGCGTTCTGGCTGCGCATGGGCGTGGGGCTGCTGTTCCCGCTGGTGCTCTCGGTGATGGCGTGGCGGTCCGCCAGCGAGAACGCGATGATGTCGGCGACCGGGCTGCTGTACATCGCCGTGGGCGGCGTGTTCGTCGGCGAAGTGCTGGCGCGCGGGCTCCTCTTCGTGACCGGCGCGCCCGTGTAGTAGGATCTCCTGCGGGAGGAGAGCCATGAACCGAGACGAAGCCTGGGACCTGCTCTGCGAGTACACGAAGAGCGACAACCTCCGCAAACACGGCCTTGCCGTCGAAGCCGTGATGCGCCAGCAGGCGCGCAAGCACGGCGAGGACGAAGAGGCGTGGGCGGTCGTCGGGCTTATCCACGACTTCGATTACGAGGCGCACGGCGATCGGCACCCGCAGGCCGGCGAGCCCATCCTGCGCGAGCGCGGCCTCAGCGAGGAGCAGATCGTCGCGGTGCAGGGGCACGGCAACCACACCGGCGTCGTGCCGCGCGAGACGCCCATGGCGAAGACGCTCTTCGCCGTCGACGAGCTGGCCGGCTTCGTGACCGCCGTCGCGCTCGTCCGCCCGAGCAAGAGCATCGCCGACGTCGAGCCCAAGTCCGTCCGCAAGAAGATGAAGGACAAGGCGTTCGCGCGTTCCGTCAGCCGCGACGACATCGTCCAGGGCGCGGAAGAGCTCGGCGTCGACCTGAACGACCTCATCGCCGAGACCATCGAGGCGATGCAGGGCATCGCGGACGACCTCGGCCTCGCCGGCGAATAAGGCGCTAGGGCCGTGAACGGCCGGCCGAATTCGTCCGGCTAGGAGCTAGCCGCGATCTCGTACACTTCGCGTTCCGGTGGCGAAGCGAAGACCCCCTCGAACTTGGCTACCTGCTCCTGGAAGAACCCGCTGGAGAGAAGAGCGTCGACCTGCTCCTTCGTGTCGTAGAGCGCGACGGCGATACCACGGTTGGCATCACGATCGACGAGCACGTAGGCGTTCTGGAACCCCTCGCGCTCGCGGATGAGCGGGAGCACTGCCGACCTGAACGTCCCGGCAAACTGGTCGGCCTTGCCAGGCTGAAGCTGTACCCTAACGACCTGCGCGTACATCTCGATCCTCCTCGTTCGTTCCTTCTGCGGGCTTCGCGATGCCTCGTCAATGTTGGACTGCCAGCATACATCAAGGAACGCCCCCGGAGGGTCGGGCGGCTCGCGGTAATGATGGTGCACTCGAGGAATACGCGCGCTGGCCGGGCACCGGAGAAGGCAAGTTGCCGAGCAGGAACAAGACCCTTCGACACGTCCGCCTGCGGCGGACGGCTCAGGGTGACGGTGAGCGCGCGTCCGCCTGCAGCGGGCTGCTCAGGGTGACGGTGAGCGCGCGTCCGCCTGCGGCGGACGGCTCAGGGTGACGATGGGGCGCGTCCGCCTGCGGCGGACGGCTCAGGGTGACAGTAGGCGCGCGCACCACATAGAAAGGAGCGCCCCTTTCGGGGCGCTCCTTTGCGTACTCGGTTGTGCCGCTAGCGACTAGGAAGTCGCGGGGCAGCCACCTGGGTTGAACTGAAGAATGACACCAAGGATGTCGTTCGGCAGGTCAATAACACCGTCGGGTGCGCCACGGTTCCAAGCGCCGGCGGAGCCGGAGATCGGGGCCGGGCGGTCGAAGTTTTCGTCACCGGCGGGGTAGCCACCGGGGGCGAAGTTCAGGATCACGCCGAGGATGTCGTTCGCCAGGTCGATGACGCCATCACGCGGGATGGAGACGTCGTAGTAGTCGTACTGGTTGTAGGGGTCGCGGCGGCCACAGGCGTTGCCGGAACCCACTTCACGCTCGGTCGGGACGCCGTCGTCGTCCTGGTCGTAACCCTTGCCCTTGTCCGGGTTAGGCATGGCGAAGGCGGTGTCCGCGTTGTCGAACGTCGGCGCGCCGACAGGCGTGCCGTTCTGGCAGTTCGGCAGCGTCTGGAGGATCCAGATGTCTACCGTGCCGGGGAGCTGGTGGGCGCTGATCGCGAGCTCGACGTAGACGTTGCCCAGGGAGCTCTCGCCGTCCTGGTCCTCGAAGCAGCCCTCGATCTCGATCAGGTTCGTGCCCTTGTCGAACGTCCCGCTCAGAACCGTCGGGTTCGTGTCAACGTCCGCGAAGGCGAAGACCGGGAACGCGTCGGCCGTGCAGGTCGGGTCCGCTGGGCAGAGGCCGGGCGGCGGCGCGCCTGAGTAGCCGTCACCGTTGAGGCCCGGGTAGCCCTGCGGGTTGATCTCGCTTGCCACGCTGTCCGTGTAGCAGAACGGGGACGCTTCAACCGTGTTGTCGCCCGTGTTGTGCTGCACGTCGATGCGGCAGTAGAAGTAGATGCCCGGAGCGCCATCGTCGGCCCGGATGACGCGCGTGGTGAGGTCGTAGATGCCCGTCAGGTCGACCGTGTTCGGGTCGAAGCTGTCGGACGGGTTCTGCGGGTCGTCACCACACTTGGCGGTGCTGTTCTTGTCCAGCTCGTCCTCGTCCGAGCAGCCGTCGCCGTCGAAGTCAAGGGTGGTGCCACCCGCGGCCGGGCGCCAGGGCGCCGGGTTCGGGTTCACGTTCGCTCCACCTTTGTCGTAGGCGTCGATGCTGAACAGGGCAAGGTTGTCGAAGTCCGGCGTGCCAACAGGCGAGCCGCCCTTGCAGTTCGTGTTGTTCTGGTTGTAGTAGATGTCGACCACACCCGTGGAGACCTCGTCAACGCCTGACACCGTCGCCTCGGCCGTCCGGATGGACGCCACCGAGATGATGTTCGGGCCGAGACCTGCCGGCGAACCGACGTCCTCGAAGCAGGACGCGGTCACGACACAGGGGTCGCCTGCAACGTCGCTACAAGAAGCGCCACCGGCCGGGAAGTGGTCGCCGTAGCCCTTGCTCGGGGCAAGGATCGTGTACGGCGGAGGCGGCGGCGGGCCCGCCACCAGGTCGGCGCCCGGCTCGCTCGGGTTCGAGAGCGCCGGGTTCGTGTCGGACCACGGCGGCGGGGTTAGCCCCGTGTCGCCCTGGCCGGGCACGTCGATGTTGCACTGGAGGCTGGTCTTGATCTGGTCGGTGCTGACCTCGTGGTCCGTCTTGGCGATGCAGTAGAACAGACCGGCGTTGGTGCCCAGGTCACCGACAAGGATGTCGCCTACGCCTGCAAGAGGGCCATCGTTGGCGATCTTGGTCGGCGTGGGACCGACTGCCGACGCGTCCTGCGCGTCGCTGTTGACTCCGACGGCAAACGCCACGACCGCGATCGCGAGGACCGCGACAGCGACGAAGCCCAGCCGGAGCCGTAGGTTTCCAAGATGCATGTGTGTTGTTTCCTCCTGATACGATTAGTTAGGAGTCTTCACTCTCGTTGTTCTGGTGTTCTTCAAGGAACCCCGCAGGGTTCCCCCGGTTCATAGCAGCCTAGCCTCGCCTCCTTTCGTCTGCGTCGTTCGCTTCCTTACATAGCGAAACAGGCGGGCGCCAAGCTTCCCCCTACGAGTCGAGGCCGCGGGAAGAAAAGCAGGCACGAACTTGCCCATTCCTTGCAGTCCGTTTGCGGGGAGGTTTACCACCGCGTCCCGAAAAGCCAACTCCGGGACGCCAATACAGCAACTCAGAGTAAAGACCATTGTGACGAATTTGTCAAGGGGTAGCGGGCAGTGATAGACTGCTTATGGCCAGATTCGAGGGCGAGTCTGGCGCCATCCCTGTGGTGGGCGTAGCCGAGAGGTCTAAGGCACCTGGTTGTGGCCCAGGAGATCGAGGGTTCGAATCCCTCCGTCCACCCCAATTCCCCACACGTAGAGAGGCCCAGATGACGTTCCCCGCGCGTTCGGCGCTCCTCATGGCGCTTGCCGCCCTCGCCGCCGGCCTCGGGCTGTTGCTGGCGAGCTGCGGCGAAAGCGAGAGCGACGACGACCAGGTCGCCGGGGTGATCCACCGGCTGCTGCTGGCGGCGGGCACGGAGGGGACGACACTTCTGGAGAGCTTCCCGGGGGCGCTCCCCGACGACCTGCCGGCCGAGCCGCCGCTCTACCCGGACGCGACGGTCCTCGTGTCGAACCGCCAGCCGGCGCCGGTGTCGAACTTCGAGGAGCCGGCCCCGACGCCGGGCGCCACGCAGTCGATCCTCTACTTCGTCGTGCTGGACACGGACGACAGCCGGGCGGAGGTGTTCGAGTACTACGAGGAGGCGCTGGAGGAGGATCCGTGGCAGATCCAGAGCACCTTCTCGACGGAACAGCTCGATACGCTGCAGTTCTTCAGCACGGACGACCTTGATCTCGGCGGCGTGGTGTCGATCGCGGAGGGCGGCGCGGACAACCGGACGACGATCCTGATCTCCCTGCAGGACGCAGGAGCGTCGCTGGATGACGAACCCGAGTTCGAGCTGCAGTCGAGCCTGCCGCTTCCGGCCGAGTTCCCGCCGGACGTGCCCGTCTTCGAGGGCGCGACGCTCACGGGCACGGCGTTCTTCCGCGACCCGGGCATCCAGAGCTTCCTCGTCGTGTTCCTGACCGAGTCCGGCCAGGACGAGGTGATCGACTTCTATCGCGAGGCGTTCCAGGCCAACGGCTGGACGGTGCAGGACACGACACCGTTCGCCGGCGAGACGCGGATCGACTTCCACGACGCGGACAACCAGATCCAGGGCGACATCACCGCGGACCGCTTCGTCCGCGACCGCCGGTACACCGAGGTCACGCTCCAGATCCAGACCGACCCCGCCCGCGAACCCGTCGATCCCGACGCCGTACCCGGCGAGGACGAGCCGGAAGCGACGGCAGAGACGCCGTAGGGGCGGCGCCCCCTCACCGCTTTCTTCTTTTCCATTCCGATGGGAGAGGGGCGATCGTCTGGCGCAGGAACCGCGCTGCCGGTCGCGGTCATACGGGAATTTTGTTGTCTTTTCGACGGTTTTTCGCCCCGAAACGTGCGACTTTGGGTCGGTTTTGCGTCGTTTCCTGGCGCCCGGTTTCGAGTCTGCGTCGAAGCTGCGATCGGGGTAATTCGTTTCGTAAAAACGTACCCCTTTGGCCTGTGTCAGGTTCCGGTTGACGGGTTCGAGGACTGATGTGTGTTGTGTCGTTTCCGCGCTCTCAGCCATGGTGGCGCGATCTTACGGGATGGGAGCGTGACTTACGAGTGGAACGTGGCACTGTGTGTCTGGTTGGCGCCGGAGCGCCTCGATGGTGCCGGAGGCAGGATATCCCCTTCGGCTTCGCTCAGGGCAGGCCTCGCTGCGCTCGGGATGACAGACATTGCGCTCGGGATGACCACAGTGCGTTCGGGATGACAACGGCGAAGTTGGTGAGGAGCGTGCCTCCTCCTTGCGGGGGCACGCAGGCCTTGGCGGCTAGATTCCCTTCGGCGTCGCTCAGGGCAGGCCTCGTCGGGCTACGCCCTCCTCGGAATGACAAGAGGGGCTGCGCTCTCCTCGGGGTGACAGGAGTAGGGACGGTGGCCTCAATTCGGCTATAGTTAGCGCGCCCCGAACACAGCGGTTCTACCCACGAGACGCACCCCCCGACATACACGCAGAAAGAAATGGAGTAATTGATGGACATCACCATCCACGTCCCCACCCTTCGCGAGGCGCTCGGCCTCTGGAAGGCCGCGCTGCTCGTGGCGGTCCTCGCGGCGAGCGTGCTCTGGCCGGACGCCAGGCCGGCGCTGGCCGCCGGCAACAGCATCACTTCGCCCGACACGGCGGGGAACGTTGGCAGCTTCACCTCGCTCCAGCTCGACGCCGCGGGCAACCCCGTCGTCAGCTACCTGGACGCCACGAACGGCGACCTGAAGCTGCTCCACTGCGACGACCCCGCGTGCGCGGGAGACGAGAGCGCCAACTTCTCCTCGCCCGACACGGCGGGGTCCGTCGGCCAGTACACCTCGCTCCAGCTCGACGCCGCGGGCAACCCCGTCATCAGCTACTACGACAACACGAACGCGGACCTGACGCTGCTCCACTGCGACGACCCCGCGTGCGCGGGAGACGAGAGCGCCAACATCACCTCGCCCGACACGGCGGGGTCCGTCGGCCAGTACACCTCGCTCCAGCTTGACGCCGCGGGCAACCCCGTCATCAGCTACTGGGACGGCTCGAA
>Ga0075326_1000173_pt1 | contig 13554 bp, 13 predicted proteins | sample MayberrySE_Catta_3_FD_120052 | JGI IMG/M metagenome (GOLD analysis project Ga0075326, IMG submission 120052) | Natural and restored wetland microbial communities from the San Francisco Bay, California, USA, that impact long-term carbon... | ecosystem: Environmental > Terrestrial > Soil >...
ACCTTATCTCGTATCGCGTCCCGAACGTCGTCACGTATCCGGCCATGGTCGGCGCGATCGTCATCGGCGCCCTCATGCCAGACGCCGAGATTCTCAACGTGCTCGCGGGCGGGGCGCTGGCCGCTGGCGTGCTACTCGTGCCGTCGCTGCTGACCGGCGGCATCGGCATGGGCATGGGCGACGTCAAACTCGCCGCGTTCGTCGGGCTGGCGGTCGGGTTGTCGTTCGTCGCGCCGGCCCTGCTCGTGATGGCGATCGGCGGCGGGATGACGGCGTTGTTCCTGCTGCTATCGGGGATTCGTAAGAAGGGCGAGCCGATCCCGTACGCGCCCTTCATTGCGATCGGCGGTCTCGCCGTGATGTTCTGGCAGGGAACCGCCTTCGCGTCCCTTTGATGACGAACGACGACACCGTTGCGCGTCAGGTCGCGCTCTGGGACAGCTTCTCGCAGATGTACCTGCGTGAGATGGACCACCGCTTCGCGGAGGTCGTCGACGGCGTGCTGTCGCGCGCCGATCTCGCGCCGAACGAGAGCGTGCTCGACATCGGAACCGGCACCGGCTCGATCGCGATCGCTGCCGGGCGGGTGGTCGGCGAAGGCGGGGACGTGACCGGGATCGACATCAGCGAGGAGATGCTGCGGCTCGCGGACAACCGTCTCATGGACGAGGTCAACATCATGTTCCGGCAGGGCAGCGCGACCGAGATCCCAGCGGTGGACAACGCGTTCGACGTTGTGCTGTCGTCCCTCACGATGATGTTCGTGCCGGACCGCGCCACCGCGGCCAAGGAGATCGCGCGGGTGCTGAAGCCGGCCGGGCGCTTCGTGGCCTCGGTCTGGGCGGGGCCGGAGGAGTGCGACCTTGTGAAGCTCCAGGGCATCGCGGCGAGCTACGCGCCGGAGGTGCTACCCGAGGGCGTCGGGCCGGGGGCCCTCGCCGACCCGCTCTCGTTCCAGGCACAGCTTCTGGATGCAGGCATCGATACGGACGTGGAGATCGAGGAGACCGGCTTCGAGTTCGATGACTTCGACTCGGCGTGGGAGACGGTCGTCGCGTTCGCGCTGCGCCACGCCGAGCCGGCGCGGATCGAGGCAGCGAAGCGCGCCGTCCAGGACGCGATGTGGCCGGGCGGCGAAGGGTCGCGCTACTTCCGCAATACCGCGCACTTCATCGTCGGGCGGAAGAGGGAGTGATGGCGGATCTCAATTACTATGGGACGTTCATCGCGGTGGCGGACGATTGCCCTGTGTCGCGGGCCGAGGTCCCGCAGCCTCGCGGCGGACGCAGGACCGTGCCCGTTCTCCAGTACGAGATGCTTGCGGGCAATCCGTATCAACACACGCAGGAAGACGTGCTGTTCGAGACGCACGCCGACCACAAGGGCATCCCGGCGGCTAAGCGTCGCCTCGAGCGAGAGCGCTTCCTCGCGCAGGACCAGGCCTGCCTTCGGGCGTCGGCGCTCGGCAAGCGCTACGGCTGGGGCATCCACTTCGACACCGAGGGCCGGGCGGCGATCTACGCGATGGAATCGCCGGAGTACGCGCGCCTCGCCTCAGACACGTCGCTCACGCACCTCAAGGCGATGCGGTCGCGGCGCGCCTAGGCTCTCCTTGCCGGTTCTCCTCGCCCTGTAGTATCACGGGGTATTCGCGCACCAGCCTGGAGTCGCAGATGCCCGAGCAGCTAGCCATCGACGGCGGGACGCCGGTTCGTCGTGTGCCGTGGCCGACATGGCCGGTGCACGACGAACGCGAGGTCGAGGCGCTGCGCCGCGTCGTCGAGACCGGCAACTGGGGCGGCTTCCCGTCGCCGAACGTCGAAGCGTCGCAGTTCGCCGCCGACTTCGCCACCTACCACGGCGCACGTTTCGGCAACTGCACGGCGAGCGGTACGACCGCCCTCGAGGTCGCGCTAAAGGCGGCAGGCGTCGGGCCTGGTGACGAAGTCATCATGCCGGCGCTAACGTTCGTCGCGACGGCGGCGTCCGCGCTGTACATGGGCGCCGTGCCCGTCTTCGCCGACATCGACCCTGACACATGGTGCCTCGACCCCGGCGGGGCCGAGCGCGCGATCACCGACAAGACGAAGGCGATCCTGCCTGTGCATCTCGGGTCGCGGTTCGCCGACATGGACGCGATCATGGAGCTGGCGCGGGCCCGCGGCCTGCGCGTGATCGAGGACTGTTCCCACATGCACGGCGGCTTCTGGGGCGGCAAGGGCGCCGGTTCGATCGGCGACCTCGGCGCGTTTAGCTTCCAGAACACGAAACTGATGACGGCGGGCGAGGGCGGGATCGTGCTGACGAACGACGAGGAGCTCGACGCCCGTTGCCACGCCTACATCGACTGCGGCCGGCTGCGCCCAGAGGACAAGCCGGCCGAGGCGCAGGGCGTGTTCGGCTGGAACTATCGCATCACGGAGTTTCAGGCCGCCGTCCTCCGCATCCAGCTCGAGCGGCTCCCGCAGCAGGTCGGACGTCGCGAGGCGAACAAGGCGCGGCTGACGGAGGTCATCGATGGCATCGATGGCCTCTCGACGCTCAAGTTGGACGAACGCATCACGCAGCCGTCGGGCTACGGCTACTACTTCCGCTATCACGCCGAGCACTTTGGCGAACGGCCGCGCGACAAGTTCATGGTCGCGCTGCGGCACGAGGGGTTGCTCTGCTACGGCGCCTTCTACGAAGCGGTGTATCGCGACAAGCTCTTCGCGTGGCAGGACACCGGTGTCGACTTCGACTACTCGCGTGTATCGTGTCCGAACGCCGAACGCGCTGCCTACGAGCAGAGCATCTGGATCCCCCACGAGCTGTTCCTCGGGGACGGGGCGGACGTGGACGATATCGTCACGATCATCAAGAAGGTGACGGAGGCACTTAGGAGGTAGAAAGGCATGGCGGATCGTCAAGGCTGGGAAGAAGCAGATCTCCTTCAACTTGTCGAGGAGAAGGCGGACGAGTCCCTCGAACTTGACTTCAAGGAATCAGCAGCGCTTCAGAAGACGGATGCAAAGAAGAGAGATCTGAGCAAGGACGTTTCGTCCTTCGCCAACTCTGCTGGCGGCACGCTTATCTACGAATCGCTGAGGACCAGGCAACCCATACCGCTCGAAGATCGATGGAGGGCTGAAACCTAGTGAGATTACCAAAGAGTGGGTCGAGCAGGTTATCAACTCCAACATACAGCCTCGAATCTCAGGTGTTCGCATTCACCAGGTGGAGTTGACCACCCAAAGCCCCTGGAAACGTTGCATATGTGATTGATGTTCCGCAAAGCTCGACAGCCCATCAGGCATCCGACAAGCGGTACTACAAGCGGTTCAATTTCGAGTCCGTCCCCATGGAGGACTATGAGATTCGCGATGTAATGCAGCGAACGGAGGCCCCTTCGCTTGGGTTGGAAACAACCATCAATGGCAAGGCTGACGGCGTCACTGAATTCGAGGTTCAGCCACAATTCTTTCTTTCTCCACAGATTGACGTTCATGTAGTCAACGCTGAAGCGGCGGGCGTCGCAGACTACTCACAATTCCACGTCTTCTGGCCCACTGATGTGACCCTCACGGAGCCCTTAGTCGTCTTCCCGTCGGACAGTGGTCAACCGGCAAGGACGAGTATTTCAACCTATTTGCCGTCCCAGACCCGCGTCGAAGTTTTGGGCGAGGCGGTAGAAGTGCGTTACTTCGAGCTGCACTTCCCGCCTGGTCAGATGGTGCTGTTTCCCGGAGAGAGGCGGTGGCTCGCCAGCTTCCGACTCAAGGTGCCGCCCACCAACCAGAGAGAAGCGCACTTCATTATCTGGAGAATTCGCGCACCACGACAAAATCCATCCACGGGAGCCTTGATCATGGCCAAACATCGTGAAGCCACTTGGCAATTTTCACAGCGTCCAGGCGTTGCAGAAGTCCGAGGATCCAGGGTTCAAAGTTGCGTTCGCAAATTGAACCTTCCGTGGATCCATTGCGTGTACGCATGCATACTTATGCTATGATGAGTATACTGTGGCTAACGAGAAAAGCCTCCTAACCGTCAACGAAGTGGCCGAGCGGCTGCGCGTGCATCCTATCACCGTACGCCGACACATTAAGGCCGGGAAGCTGCGCGCCGTGCGCGTGGGCCGGGCGGTGCGCGTGCGGGAGTCTGATGTGGAGGAGTTCATGGGTGAGTTGGACAGGAATTGGGTGGAGCCCGATGTGGGGACGAAAGCGCGTCTACTGAAGGAGTACTACGAAGCGCTGGCCAACGTTCACATCGAGCTGCCGTACGACTGGCCTCCGACGCCCGAAGAGATCGAACGCCGCAAGAAGCAAACCGAAGAGGCATTCCGGAGCAGGGACCTACGCGGTCCAATCGGTATCAGCACAACAGAACTCGTCCGTCAGGGACGCCGTGCACTCGAGGAGAAGTATGAGCGTACCTCCGGCCCTCGTGGTCGACGCGTCCGTCGCGGCAAAATGGCATCTGACGGACGAGAGTCATATCGAGCTCGCTAGTGCGCTAAAGGAGCGGTTCGACGCGGGCCTTACGATCCTCGCGGCGCCTGCATTCATCAGGCTGGAAATGGCTCAGATGTTGCAGCAGGCCGAACGGTCAGCTCGCCTTCCAGTCGGCACCGCATCTGAGGAGTTCGAGCGATTCCTAGGGTTTGGCATCCATGAACCGATGGATACTGATGAGCTTGTGCTGGCTGCGCAACACCTCGCTCGAGCGACAGGGGCCACTGTGTATGATGCCCTGTACATCGCGACCGCCGAGGCGCTGACATACGACGTCGTAACACTCGATGAAGAACTCGTCCGTCAAATGGCAGACCACCCTGTGACCATGCACCTGCTTTCGGAGCTCGACTTGTCATGACCTTCTCTGCCGGTGCCGCGACCGCGATCATCACGCCGCCGGTGGGCACGTGGCTGGAGGGGTACGGCGGCAAGGACCACGGGTCGGTCGGCGTGCATGACGATCTCTATGCCCGCTCGCTCGTGATCGATGACGGCGACACAAAGGTGGGCCTGGTGTCCTGCGACCTGATCGGCGTGGACCGGCGGCTCGTAGCGGAGGCGCGGCGGTTGGCCGCCGACGCCACGGGCATGGCACCGGAGCATATCATGATCGCGGCGACGCATACGCATCAGGGGCCCGCCGGGCTGCGGTTCGATGCCGACGAAGAGCTGCTGGACGTAACTGCGCGCGCCATCGCGGGCGCGATCGTGCAGGCGCACACGAACATGCGGCCGGCTGTGCTGAAGGTCGGGAGCACGACGATCGGCTCGATTATGCAGAACCGTCGCCACCCCGATTGGCCGATCGACGACGGCCTGCATGTGCTGCTGTTCGACGACCCTGACGCGCTCAAACCGCCAATCGCCGCGCTCGTCAACGGCGCCTGCCACCCGACGATCCTTTACAGCGACAACTACCTCATCTCCGCCGACTATCCGGGGCACGCCTGTCGCGCAGTTGAGCAGCTTTTTCCGGGTTGCACGATGCAGTTCTTCAACGGCGCGTGCGGCAACGTGAACCCGAACTGGGTCAAGCAGGTCCACGAGGAGGCGGAGCGGGTCGGGAAGTTGGTCGGTTCCGCGGCAGCGCGGCTCATCGCCGAGATGAAGCCACTCGGGCACGTTCACAACGCCGACAACATTCGCTGGAGCGAGCACCTCGAGAAACCGGTCACGGCGGGCGAGCTGATCGAAGACGTCAAGATGCGAGTCGCGAGCCGGAACGTTGACCTGCCGATCAAGGCGTATCTCGACGATGAGGATTACGAAGCGAAGCTCGCCGACCTGGAGAAGCAGCTCGCCGGCCTCGGCGAGTCGGATCGCGAGAAACGCCGCGAGCTGATGGCGCTGCACAACATGCTGCGCACCGAGCGCGGCTCCGCCCCCGCGATGCGGTCGCGTGAGGGGCGCTCGCTGCATCCGGAACTGATGGCCGTTCGGTTCACGCCGGAGCTGGCGCTGCTCGGCCTGCCCGGCGAGTGGTTCGTCGAGACGGTGGCGGAGATCCGCGAGGCCGCCGGCGTGAAGCTGCTGACTGTCGCCTGCTACGCCAACCACTACATGGGGTATGTTGTCCCGGCGAAGGCCTACGAGGAGGGTGGTTACGAACCCGGCGTCTCTTTCCTCGCGCCCGAGGCCGAGGCGATCGCCAAGGCGGCAGCGATCGATCTCATGAAGGAGGTGATGGCATGAGCAAGCAGGTGCTCGTGTTCGCCGCGCACGGCGACGACATGGAGTTCACGGCTGGCGGCACGGTCGCGAAGTTCACCGACAGCGGACACAGGGTCGCGCTCGTCGTCGCGACCGACAATGACAAGGGCTCGTTCGAGCTCTCGGCCGACGAGCTGCGCGCCGCGCGCGACAAGGAGATCCACGCGGCGGCGGAGCTACTCGGCATCGACCGAGTGGAGTGCCTGGGCTATTCCGACGGCGAGCTGCGCGAGCAGTGCCCGGTGCCGGAGCTGCGCGGCAAGTTCATGCGCCTGATCCGCGAGATCAAGCCGCACATCGTCATGACGTGGGACCCGTTCACGCCGTACGAAGGGCACCCCGACCACCAGACCGTCGCCCAGGCGGCCAACGAGGCGGCGTCGTTCAGCCACTTCCCGCTCTACCATCCCGATCAGATCGAGGAGGGGCTGGAGCCGCACCACGTCGGCGAGCACTGGTACTTCGCCAAGGCGCCGCGCGACCAGAACAAGTTCGTCGACATCACGGACTACGTCGACAAGAAGATCGAGGCGCTCTACCTGCACGAGAGCCAGATGGTGCTGACCGTGCAGGACCTGCTCTACGACCTCGCGGACTCCGGCCTCAGCATGCCGGAGCTCGAGAGCCTCGACCCACACGACTACAGGGCGGTGATCGACCGCCAGGTGCGGGCCGTCACGCGGGCGGTCGGGCGCGCGCACGGCTTCGAGTACGCGGAGGGCTTCCGCATCGATCGCTATGGCGCGATCCCGCGCCTCGCAAAGGGACAGGAGCTGGAGGAGGACGTCTAGGTGGCAGACACGCTAGGAGTCGCCGTGCTGGGCGCGGCGTCATTCGCGGAAGAGCACCACATCCCGGACGTGAACTCACATCCGGACGCGCAAGTACTCGCGCTGTACAGTCGCGGCCTGACGCGCGCGCAGGCGATGGCCGAACGCACCGGGGTTCCAGAGGCGACCGACGACCTCGACGCGCTGCTGGCGCGCGACGACATCGGCGCTGTGACGATCGTGTCGTCGAACGACCAGCACCACCCTTACGCGATGGCCGCGCTCAAGGCCGGCAAGCACGTCCTCTGCGACAAGCCGATGGCGCTGACCGCGGAGCAGGCCGCCGAGATGACGCGCGCCGCGAACGACGCTGGGGTCGTCAACCAGATCGCGTTCACGTTCCGCTATACGTATTGCATTGAGGAGATGCGCAGGCGCGTGGCGGCGGGCGAACTCGGCAAGCTACATTTCATCGAGATCCACAACGAGGTCTTCTCGCGGCAGGTCGTCGAGGCGATGCCATCGTCGTGGCGCGACGACGCGGCGCAGCACGGCGCCGGTCACCTCGGCGAGATGGGCGCGCACTTCATCGACACCGTGAACTACGTCTGCGGCCCAGCGGTCGGCTTCATCAAGGAGATCGCCGCGGTCACCGAGTACATTCCTCACCACGCCAAGACGCCCGACGACGAGCTGCGCGAGGTCGACACGCTCGACATCGCGTCGTTCTTAGTCAGAACGACCGCCGGAATGCAAGGCCAAGTGCTGTGCAGTCGCGCGACACCGCCACCGATCTCGTACGGCATCATTCACGCTGGGGAGCGGCAGCGCGGCCACATGGGCTACGTCACCGTCTCCGGCGACAAGGGCGCGCTGATGGCGACGTTCACGCGCGGTGAGGTCGAGTCGCTGCAGGCGCTGACGCCGGGCGAGCCTTGGCAGCGCGTCGAGCTGGCGGCCGAGGCCGCCGACGGCAAGCCGCACGGTGTCACGCGCATGATCCACGGCTGGGTCGACAACGTGCTCGCCGGAAGGTATCTGCAGGACATCGACGCCACGTTCGAGGACGGCTACCGATCGCAGTCGGCGATCGACGCCATTATGAAGGCCGGCGAGTCCCACACGTGGGAGCCGGTCGCGACGACAATCGAGTCGTAGCGATGACCGGCGTAGTTCGTCTCGGAGTCGTCGGCGCGGGGAGCATCTCGATCCGCGGCATCCTGCCGCATCTGAGCCAGGACGACGTGCAGGACCGCGTCCGGCTCGCGGCAGTCTGCGATCCCGTCGAGGGCCGCGCCGAAGCCGCGGCGGAGCGCTTCGCGGTCCCAAGGGCGTTCACGACGTACGAGGAGCTGCTCGCGGACGGCGATGTCGACGCGGTGACCATCGCGTCGCCGATCGGCCTCCACTACGAGCAGGGAAAGCAGGCGCTCGAGGCGGGCAAGCACATCCACTTCAACAAGACGATGACGACGACGGTCGCTGAGGCCGACGAACTGATCAAGCTCGCGCGCGAGCGCGACCTGCGGATCGTTGCCTCGCCGGGCGAGATGATCCGGCCGCACAATGCGCACATCAAGAAGCTCGTCGCGGAGGGCGCGATCGGCACGCCGGTTTGGGCGGCCTGCGGCGCCGCGTTCGGGAGCTACCACCAGCAGGAGTCGGTCCGCCATGGCGACGACGTGCTCGCAAACGTTGACCCGTCCTGGTACTTTCGCAATCCCGGCGGCGGTCCGCTGTATGACATGACGGTCTACGCGCTCCACGCGCTCACCGGCATCCTCGGGCCCGCGAAGCGCGTCGCGGCGATGTCCGGCGTGCGCATCGCGGAGCGCGAGTTCCGCGGCGAGCAACTGGCCTGCGACGCCGACGACAACTCCCTGATCACGCTCGATTTCGGGAACGCGCTGTTCGCGTTCGTCTATGGCACCGCTGCGGGCGCGATCACGCGCGGCTTTGCGCCCAGCATCTTCGGCACCGACGGCGCAATCGTCGGCCTGCGCCTGAACGGGGAGCCGTTCGACTACCCCGGCCGACAACTCGCCGAGAGTGAAGGGGCGAGCGTGCAATGGAACCTGCCGCACGTCGTCGGACCGCACCGTGACATCGAGGAACAACACGTCTACGAGGACGTCATGCAGCTCGTCGACTGGGTGCGCGACGGCACGCCGAGCATCGCCACCGCAGAGCACGCCCGCCACGTGATCGATGTCATCGAGTCGGCGTACCGCGCCGCCGAGACCGGCCAGACGCAGGAGCTGACGACGGAGTTCTAGGGCCGAATGCGTTCGCGGATCCTCAGCCGGGCCGGCCACCTCTGGAACCGCGTCAGACCGCTACCACGACCACGCTATCGGCCCAACACTCCTCGGGTGGCCGACGCGTTCCCGAAAGGCGTGTATCAGACGCCAAACGTGATGACGCTCGCCGCGGGTGCCACGTCGCCGGACGCGGCGAGCTACGTTGCCGATCTCATCGTAAAACTCTCGCCCGATGACGAGCTCGCCGGCCAGCAGGCCTACTATCGCCTGGCACGCTCCCAGTTCGGGCCGTTCATGCGACACGCCGACCTCACCACGGTCCTCTGGGCCTGCGCAACAATGATCCAGCCGGCAGCCTACCTCGAGATCGGCGTGCGGCGTGGCCGGAGCGCGTGCGTTGTCGGCTCGCTACGTCCTGAGTGTGCGATCTATGGGTTCGACTTGTGGGAGCACTACGCGGGGGCGGAGAATCCCGGTCCTGAATTCGTCCGGAGCGAGCTGGCGTTGGTAGGCCATACCGGCCCCGTCGAACTCGTCCCCGGCGATAGCAGCAGAACCGTGCCCGCGTTCATGCAGGCACAGCCTGACCTGTTCTTTGATCTCATCAATGTCGACGGCGACCACTCCGTGAATGGCGCCTCCCGTGACATCGCGAACGTGCTGCCGCGTCTGAAGGTCGGCGGTATCCTGGTCTTCGATGACATCGTCCGCTCGTTATCCCTGAGGACCGTCTGGGACCGCCTCGTCCGCCGGGACAGCCGGTTCGCCACGTGGGAGCACACCGACGATGGCGACGGTGTCGCCGCGGCGATCCGCATCGGTGACGAGCCCATGCTAGACTGGCTGGCCGAGAACCAATGATCGAAGCCGAGTTCGTTCCCAGCGAGCAGCAGATCTACGAATGGATCGAGACGATCTTCAACCAGGGCGTCCGCCGCCCGGGCTACCCGGCCGACCGCTGGGCCGAGGACTACGCCGTCGACGCATTCGAGTCGATCGGGCTCGAGAGCGTGCGCAAGGAGCCGGTCGACCTGCCATACTGGGAGCCGCTGTCGGCGTCGCTGACAGTGACGGCCGGCGGCGATACGCTGGACCTCGCCGGCTTTCCGATGCCGCACTTCGTCGCGGGCTTGGTCGACGCGCCAATCGTGGCCTTCGACGAAGAACAGCCCGACGCGGTCAAGGGCGCGATCGCGCTGATGGACCTGCCGCTCCAGCGGCCGCGCCACGCGCGCCTCGCCGACCTTGCGACGTGGGTCTACGACCCGAAGGACACGTTTGCCGAATCGCGACACATACTGCCGTTCGCGCGCGGCGCGCAGCAGGCGCTGCAGCCCGCGATCGAGGCGGGCGCGGCCGGCGTGATCGGAATGCTGACCGACTACCCGGGCGACTCGTGGGAGTACTACGTCCCGTACGACGCGATCGAGCGCCCGGTCCCGGGCCTCTGGATCAACAGCAGCGACGGCAAGCGCGTCCGCGATCTGCTTGCGAGCGGCGACGCGACGGCGCGCCTGCAGGTCGAGTCGCAGCGCGAGACGATCACGTCGTACAATATCGTCGGCGAGCTGCCGGGCGCGGACGATGAGTGGGTGATCATCGGCTCGCACCACGACGGCCCGTGGTCGTCGGCCGTCGAGGACGGGTCGGGCATGGCGCTGGTGTTCGCGCAGGCCGTGTACTGGAAGAGGGTCCCCGCGATGTACCGGCCACACCGCCTGATGTTCCTGCTGAACGCGGGGCACATGGCGGGCGGCGCCGGCCTGCATAGCTTCGTCGACAACCACGCCGACGACCTGAAGCGCACCGTGCTCGAGGTCCATCTGGAGCATGCGGCGAGCGAGTTCACGGAGGCGGAGGGCCTGCCGGTGCCGACCGGGCATCCGGAAGCGCGCTGGTGGTTCACGAGCCGTTCGCCGGCGCTGGAAGCAGAGGTGAAGAAGGCGATCGAGGGTGAGGGTCTTGCACGTTCCCTCATCATGCCGCCCACGGTGTTCGGCCCCGCACCCACGACCGACGGCTCGGCGTTCTACACAGCGGGCGTGCCGATCGTGAACTACCTGACCGCGCCGTGGTACCTGTTCGACGCGCAGGACACGCTCGACAAGATCCACAAGCCGAGTCTGGTCCCGGTCACGCGCGCCGCGATCCGCATTATCGACTCGACCGCAGGCACGTCCGCGTCCGCGATGCGGGCGGGGGTGGCGGAAGCCTAGTCCTCGGCGAACATGCGCTTGCGTTCGGCGTCGTCTACGGGGCCTGACTCCGGGCCGGCCTGGAAGTGGTCCGGGAGGTGCTCGGGGTTTTGGGCCATGAGAGGGATCACGCGGGCGCGAGTTTCTTCGGCCTCGGGGCCGGTGTCGTAGAAGAGGCGCGTGAACCACGACTCCACCGTGTGCGTGTTCATGAAGTAGCCGTTCTGCTCCGAGGCGTACGCGTTGCCGGCGGCGTCCCAGTCGTCAGTCTCGAGCAGCTTGTCCCGCAGGACGCGGACGTCACGCAGCGTCAGCGAGAGGCCTTGGCCCCAGCTCGGATCGCTATGTCCGGCCGAATCGCCGACGAGCGCGACGCCATTCTTGTACGGACGCTCGACCCACGTGGCGGCGCCCTTGAACGTCGCAAGCGGGCCCTGGTACGTGGCTGACTCCACGACCTCCTTTGAGACGCCGGCCGCCTGGCAGCCCTCCAGGAAGGCCGGCAAGTCCTTCTCGCCGGAGTGCGCGTGTTGGTCCGCGTGCGTTATGAGGTAGAGGCGCGCGCGCTGCTTGCCCTGGGGAAAGATTGGCGAGCCGATGCCATGCTCTGGGTTGAAGAACATGTGGGCGCTGTCGTCCGCGAGGTCGCAGTTGTCCATGATGATGCCGCCGATCTGCAGGGCGTCATGCTCGCGTTGCACGTCGAAGCCAACCGCCTTACGCACCATCGAGTTTCGGCCATCGGCACCAACCACAAGGCTCGCCTCGATGCGCTCCTGCGTGCCGTCTTGCTCGACGAGCACGGCCGGCCGCTCGCCGGGCTCGACGCCCTTCACGCGGGCCCCGCGACGGACCTCCACGCCGGCGCCTTCCGCCTCGCGCTGCAGGGCCGTCTGCATCTCGGGATGGTAGAACGTGAGGTTCGGCACGCCGTGCGGGGTCGTCTCGACCATGTCGCGGTGCATGACCTGCACGCCGCCGAAGTAGATGTCCCACGTCGACTCTTCATGCGCGCAGGACGAACGGAGAGTGTCATACAGGCCCAGCTCCTTCGCCTCGGCAACGCCCCAGCTCGTTAACTGCTCGCCGCGAACGCGGTCGCGGAACTCGGTCTCGCTCTCCAGCACGAGCACGCTCCTGCCTGCCCGCGCCATCGCGATCGCGAGCGCTGAGCCTCCAAGACCCCCGCCTACAGTGATGATGTCGTGTGTCATGGCATCGCTCCTCGAGTTCAGTGCCGCCGGTCGGTGAATCGCGGCCCTATTTTAGCGGCCCTATTTTAATAGGGGCCGCGCAGACGTCGCAAGTGAGGCGGGTTCACGTTCGTTACGAGCGATCAGGCGCCAGATTATATGTGGTACAATCAACGGGTATGACGATGACGACCAGTAAGGTTGCCTTGAGGAAGACGCTACTCTATCTCAGCGGGCTGCTCGCGATCGCCGCGCTGGTCTTCGCCGCCTGCGATGGAAACGACGACAACGGTGATACCGGCGCGACCAACACCGCCGCTGCCGGGTCGCCGACGGTCCCGGTTGGGACGCCCAATGCGACTGAAGCCGCGACGCCCGACGAAGCGGTCACGCCCGCGTTCGATGGCAACCGCGATCCGGTGTCCGGCGGCGACGACAGCGCCGTCGGCCTGTTGGTCGACGTGCGAGCCGGCGCCCACGACGGCTTCGATCGCATCGTCTTCGAGTTCGAGGACGCGCTGCCGGGCTACACCGTCGAGTACATCACCGGCCCGGCGACCCAGTGCGGCTCCGGCATGGACGTGGAGGTCGAGGGTGGAGCGCTCCTGAGCGTCCGCATCTCGCCGGCGAACGCGCACAACGAGGCGGGTGAGGTCACGGTGCCGTCGCTGGAGCTGACGCCGCCGGGGTACTCCTCCATCCTCGAGGCCGAGAGCACCTGCGACTTCGAGGCGGTCGTGATCTGGGCTGTCGGCCTGACGGAAGAAGTCGACTTCGTCGTGACCGAGCTCAGCGACCCGCCTCGCCTCGTCGTCGACGCCGCGCATCCGTAGCGACCGGCCGCCATACCGCGTGTGGCATAATGCGGCGATGCCAATTACGGTCGATACGTCTGAAGACGCGCCGTGGAAGCGGCGCTTCCGCGC
>Ga0075326_1000178_pt1 | contig 13373 bp, 9 predicted proteins | sample MayberrySE_Catta_3_FD_120052 | JGI IMG/M metagenome (GOLD analysis project Ga0075326, IMG submission 120052) | Natural and restored wetland microbial communities from the San Francisco Bay, California, USA, that impact long-term carbon... | ecosystem: Environmental > Terrestrial > Soil > Wetlands...
CATCATGAAGAAGCTCGGAGTCCGGCCGCGTCCGTTCCGCTCGCGGCTGCTGGTCTGGGTGCCGCTGCTCGTCGCGATCTACATGTTCGTGTGGCCGACCTTCGAGCGCATCGTGCTGACCCGTCCGGCCGTCGCGTTTCCCGGCTTCACCAACCACCTGATGACCGCCGGGTTCTGGGACACCTTTCCGGGGCCGGTGTTCGCCGTGCTGACGCTGCTGACGTGCGGCTTCGCCGCGGTCTACTTCCTGGGAGCCAAGGGCTTCTGCACCTACGGCTGCCCGTACGGCGGCCTGTTCGGCGTCGTCGATCGCCTGTCGCCGGCCCGGATCGTGGTCAACGAGAACTGCGAGCAGTGCGGGCACTGCACGGCGACGTGCACGTCGAACGTCCGCGTCCACGAGGAGGTCCGGCTCTACGGCGCGGTGGTCGACCCGGGGTGCATGAAGTGCATGGACTGCGTCAGTGTGTGCCCGAAGAGCGCGCTGAGCTTCGGGTTCGCGAAACCGTCGCTGTTCAAGGGCAAGGCGGTCTCGCCGCGCGCCCGGGTCTACACCCTGGGTCTCGGCGAGGAATCGTTGCTGGGTGGAGTGTTCGTGGCCGGCGCCCTGAGCTTTCGCGGACTGTACGACGGTCCGCCGCTCCTGATGTCGATCGCCCTCGGCGCGCTCACGGCGTTCGCGGCGCTCAGGCTGTGGCAGTTGACCCGCCGGCCGACGGTTCGAGTCCAGAACCTCGACCTCAAGCTCGGAGGGAAGATGCGGGCGAGCGGCGTCGCGTTCGCCTCGCTGGCGTCGGCCTGGCTGGCGTTCACGGCCCACAGCGGGTTCGTGCAGTGGCACCGCGCCTGGGGGCAGTACCACCTGAACCGCACCGAGGCGACCCGGGCCGAGGTACTCGGGGGCGCGCGGGCGGACGGACGGTACTCCGACAGCCACGCGCGCGCCGCCGCCCGGTCCTTCGAGCATTTCTCGAAGGCCGACCGCTGGGGCCTGTTCGACGTGGTGGAGATCAAGCTGGGCCTGGCGTGGGGGCACCTCCTGTCGGGAGACGCCGCCGCCGCCGAGACCGCGATCCGCGAGGCGATCGCGGTCGCCCCGGGGAATCCCGGCCTTCGCGACGAGCTGTTCGACGTGCTGATCGGCCAGGGCAAGCTCGCGGAGGCGGCCGCGGCCAAGAAGGAGGCGATCGCGCTGCGCGGTCCCTCGGCGGAAGAGCACTCGAAGCTGGCGGCGCTGTTCGCCGAGGCCTCGCTGTACGACGAGGCCGTCGAGCAGTACCGCGCCAGCCTGGCGCTGGGCGGCGACTCGCCGGAGCTGCGCTACAACCTCGGGGGACTGTTGAGACGGCTCGAGCGCCACGACGAAGCGATCGAGCATCTGCGGATCGCGCGCGACAGGCTGCCCGAGGACGCCGACACGCGGATCGAGCTGGGGCTCGCCTACATGGCGACCGGGGCGAACGACCGGGCCGCCGCCGAGATCGAGCGCGCCATCGCGCTGAGGCCGGATCATCCGGAGTCGATGTACCTGGCCGATCTCCTCCGCGAGCTGGCGCGCGCAGAGTGAGGGCTTCCCGGGGCCTCGGAGGGTCGCGCGCGGGTCAACCCTTGAAGCGCGGGAAGCGGTAGCTGGCCCCGACCCCGAAGGTCCAGTCGGGCGCGGCGCTGCTGAGGCCGAGAGAGGCCGACGCGTCGAGTTGGAATCGGGGCGTGAGCAGGTAGGTCACTCCCGCATCCAGGGCGCTCTCCGACGGGTCACCGGAGCTCGCGCCGGCAAGACCGAAGACCTCGACGAACACGCCCAGCCGTTCGGCCGCGGAGAAACCGGCGGACACCGTCCAGTCCCAGAACGACCGCGTGTCGAGGTTGTCCTCGGCGTCCCTCTCGGTGATCCACAGCATTCCGACGTTGTAGCCGATCGACACACGCTCGCTGAGCGTGTTCGAGAAGGCGAAGCGGAAGGCGGGGTCGACGCGGTCGCTGGTGAACTCCCGGTCGCCGGAGGGCACGTACAGGGTGGCGAGGAACGCGGTTCGAGGCACGGCGCCCCGCCCCTCGGCGATGACGGTCTTGAATCCGGCCGTGACGTCGACGAGACCGCGCTCGGTGGTGCGGCCGGTCGCGGCGTCGGTCGCTTCGACGGAGATTCCCGGAACGCCGAGGCGCATCTCGAAGCCACCGCTCACCCCGAAGCGCAGCAACGCCTGGGGGAAGCCATGGAACGTCACGTCCGACCCTGCCTCGGTTCCGCGACCGTAGCCCCACCCGCCTTCGATCTGGAACAGCCCGGGCGGCACGGTATACGCCGACTCGGTCTGGTCGGGCCGATCGGTAATCAGCGGGGGCTCTTCGGCGCTGGAGCCGGCCCCGAGAAACGCGGCGCTGCACAGCAGGACGGCAAACCACCACCTCAAGCCGGTCTCCGTTTTCAGAGCCCAAAACTATAGGTTGGTGGCTACCAAAAGTCAATCCCGCTTCGACGCGCCGAGCCAGACACCGACGGCCCCGACGATCGGGTTGAGCAGGGCCACCCAGCCGGGCGTCTTGGCGTATTGCATGGCCTCGAGGGTCCCGATGTCGGCCGCGCGCTCCGGTGGTGCCGCGCCCCCATCGGTCCCCATCACCGTCCAGGCGGCCATCGCGAGCCCGATCAGCACGACCAGTCCGATCAGGACCTTCGGCGGCGTCGGCGATTTGGCGATCGCGGCACACACCCACCCGCCGGCCACCGCCCCCAGGAAGCCGAGGGCGAAACTCAGGATCAACCACAGCAGCGACGGCTCGTACGAACCCGGCTCGAGCGTCCGGTCCACGCCGAGCACGAGCATGGCGATCATGAAGGTCACGATCACCGTCACCGCCATCGTCGCGTAGCCGGCGATCACGCTCCCGACCGCTCGCAGCATGGTCCCTCCCTCGGGCGGATTGTACGTCAGGAGCCTCCGCGAAGACCGGAGCGGGACAGGACACGCTCGTACAGCTCGTGGTAGGCGGCGGCGACCCGCCCCCAGGTCATGCCCGTCGCCAGACGCCTGGAGATCTCCCCTTCCGTCCTTGCGAGGCCGGGATTCTCGAGGTAGCGGGCGATGGCCACCCGCAACGAGGCTTCGTCCCGCGACGCCACGATCGTCCCGTTGCCGCGGATCGCATCGCTGCCGCCGGTGGCGGTCATGACCACGGGCAGGCCGGAGGCCATGGCCTCCAGGACCGCGTTGGACATCCCCTCCTGGATCGCCGGCATGACGAACAGGCTCGCGTCCTGATACACGGCGCGCAGGTCCGACGTCGGCACGACACCGAGAAACGAGACGCGCCCTCCGATGCCCGCCTGCGAGCAGAACTCCTGGAGGCGTCGCCGGTCGGGGCCATCCCCGGCAATGACCAGGCGACAGCCATGGTCACGCTCGCACAGCGCGCGGAAGGCACGGAGCAGGTAGATCAACCCTTTCCTCTCGACGAGACGTCCGACGAACAGGATCGTGAACTCCGGGCGTGCCGCGCCCGGGGTGAAAAACGACGTGTCCACGCCATTGCCGATGACGTCGATGACGGTCTCCCGATCGGTCCGTCGCGCCAGGGCCTTCAGGTGCTGGCTGACCGCGGTCACCGCGCTTGCCGCTCGCCACACGCGTCGCGACAGGTGCCGGAACACGAGAGGATCGAGGACGCGCAAACGCGGGTTGTAGCCGGGGACGTCCGAGCCCCGGAGTGCCACGACGTAGGGCAGGCGGCGGCGGAGCGAGTACCCGATCAGCCCGGGCGGCCAGCCCGCCCAGCAATGGCAGAGATCGAAGCCTCGCTCGGAGGCGAGATCCCGGGCGTAGCGATAGGCGAGCCTCGTCCAGCGGGCAAGCTCCGACGGCGTCCAGAAGTGGACGCTCTTCTTGATCACCGCAAGGCGGTGAATGCGGATCGAATCGCCCCAGAATGCATCCGATGCCGATCGGGACCCCGTGCCCGCGGTGACGAGATCCACGCGGATGCCCGGGTCGTGTCGCAGCTCGGTCAGGACCTGATGGCAGGCGTTGCCCGTGCCGCCCCCGAGGGGCGGGAACTCGTAGCTCAGCATGAGGATGCCGACGCTGCGGGGGGTCGGAACGCGGGACTCCGGCACGGCGCAAGGATAGCCCAGCGGCGCGGGGAGGGCGGCGGATGCCGTGTCCTCGGGCTCCGCGACCGGAAAAAGCGTCCAGACGCAACTAATCTCAGCGCCCGATATGCGTTCCTGGAGATAGAGCTTCCCGATTCCGGAGAACTTGGGTATATTCCGCCCGACTAGCACGGCATCGTCGAGACAGGGTCTACCGGCGTGATCTTGGGGGGTTGTGTCGCGGTGACTTCGTGGGGAGTAGTGCGACATGAGCATCGCATCCAGCCTCAAGATGTACGCGCGTTTCGCGCGGGGTTTCCGACCGTTCCTCGATAAGCACTTCACCCTCACCGAGGCCCGCGACATCCTCCGGCGCCGCCTGGACGAGCGCGAGAGCGCCTTTCTCCGGATGGTCGAGCGGGGCATCTACGGCTACCCGCGAAGCCCCTACCTTCCCCTGCTCCGGCTCGCGGGATGCGAGTTCGGCGACATCCGCGCCATGGTCCGAGCCGGCGGCATGGAGGCCACGCTGAGGTCGCTGCGCGAGGCCGGGGTCTACGTCTCGTTCGAGGAATTCAAGGGACGGCAGCCGATCCAGAGAAACGGCACGGTCGTCGAGGTCGGTCCGAGGACGTTCGACAATCCGTACTCCCGGCAGTGCTACGAGGCCGAGTCGGGGGGGACCACCGGCGCGGGCTCCCGGGTCGCTCACGATCTCGACGACATCGTGTCGCGCCTGCCGATGACCATGCTGGCCCAGGAGGCGCAGGGCATCCTGCACGCTCCGAAGGCGGCGTGGCGCGGCGTGCTGCCGAACGCGGTCGGGGTGGGCATCATGCTCAACGGCGCCCTGATCGGGAACGTTCCCAAGAGGTGGTTCTCCCCGACGTCGAGCCGTGACCGCAAGACGGCGCTGAAGTTCCGCCTCGCGAACTTCTACATCGTCGAGGTCGGTCGTCTGTACGGCGTGCCGATCCCGCGGCCGGAGCACGTTCCCCTCGATCGCGCCGTGGTCGTCGCCCGCTGGGCGAACGAGACCCTGAGAGCCCATCGCGTTTGCCACGTCAACACTTCCGCCGGGATGGCGGTGCGGGTCTCCCTCGCCGCGCAGCAAGAGGGTCTCGACCTGACCGGTGCCGTGATCACCGGCGCGGGAGAGCCCCCGACCCCCGCCAAGGTACGCGCCATCGCGAAGTCGGGGGCGCGACACATCGCCAACTATCACTGCTCCGGGGTCGGGGCGATCGGATACAACTGCGCCAACCCCATCGACTGCAACGATCAGCACTTCGTGGCGCCGAACCTCGCGATGATCGAGTACCCCCGCACGGTCCCGGGCTCCGACATCGTCGTCGATGCGTTCAACATGACCTCGCTCCTGCCCACGGCCCCGAAGATCCTGTTGAACGTGGAGATCGACGACTACGGCGTGGTCGAGAAGCGCTCGTGCGGCTGCCCGCTGGAAGAGCTCGGACTCACGACGCACATCCGCGAGATCCGGAGCTTCCGCAAGCTCACCGGCGAGGGCATCACGCTCATCGGAAGCGACATGGAGCACATCCTCGACGAGGTGCTGCCCGCGAGGTTCGGAGGCAGCCCCATCGACTACCAGCTGTGGGAGGAGGAGGACGAGCAGGGACTCACACGCCTGTCGCTGATCGTGAGCCCGAAGGTGAAGATCGAGAGCGAGCAGGCGGTCATCGACACGGTGCTGCGAAGCCTCACGAGCCTGAACTCGGGGGCCGAGGGGGCGCGCGCCATCTGGGCGCAGGCCGGCGCCCTGCGCATCAAGCGGGCGGAGCCGGTGTGGACCTCCCGAGGGAAGCTCATGCCGCTGCACTTGGTGAAGCGTGCGAAGTCTGCGGGTCAGAGCGCGCCGGCCGCGAGATAGCGGCCGGGGCGAGGAAGGAACCGTGGGTCCATCACGAAGCTCGCGTCTGGCGGTGTCGGTCGCCCTGCTGGTGCTGGGCGCCGATGGAGCAGGCGCCGGCACGAAGCCGGCCGAGCCCGTCAAGCTCCGCGTCACGACGGTGGAGAGCCTTTCCAACGCGCCGCTGTTCATCGCGCAGGCCGAGGGCTACTTCGAGGAGCAGGGCCTCGACGTCGAGTTCGTGACGTTCAGGAGGGCCGGCGCGGCGCTGCCGAGCCTCGCCCAGGGCCGGATCGACGTCTTCACGGGGATGATCACGCCGAGCTACATCAACCTGTTCGGGCGCACCGACGACGTCAGGATCGTCCTCGTGCGGGGGCGGGTCGAAACCGAGGGGTGCTCCTCCTACAGCTTCCTGGCGCGGCGCGATCTGGTCGAGAGCGGCGCGCTCGTCGGACCCGAGGATCTCAAGGGGCTGCGCATCGGCACCGACCGCACCTCGGCGAGCTACTACGTGCTGACCCGTCTCCTCGCGTCCGGAGGGCTCGGACCCGACGACATCGAGGCCGTGGACGTGCCGTACGGCCTCAAGGTCGAAGCGTTCCAGCGCGACCTGCTGGACGTCTCGACCTCGAGCGAGCCGTGGACGACGCGCACGATCAGGACCGGGGCCGCCGTCGTGTGGAAGCCGGTGCGCGAGGTCGTTCCGGGCTACCAGTACGGGCTCATGTTGTTCGGACCCACGCTGCTGGGGGACCATCGCGAGGCCGGCCGGAGGTTCGTCACCGCGTACCTCAAGGGCGTGCGCAAGTACGTCGGCGAGGGAAAGACGCAGGCGAACCTCGAGATCGTCGCCCGGCACCTGAAGCTCGATGTCGACCTGCTCCGCGAAGCCTGCTGGCCGCTGCACCAGAACGACGGCCGTCTCGACTTCCCGCTCATGGACCGCTACCAAGCCTGGGCGCTGCGGGAAGGGCTCATCGACCGCACCTTGAGCGAAGAGGAGCTCTGGGACCGCTCGTTCGTCGATCACGCCAACCGCGTGCTCGGCGAGGCGGAGTGAGCGACGTGGGCCTGTCGTGCCGGAATCTGCACTTCACCTTCCCCAGCCGCACGGGCGACGTCTCGGCGCTCGAGGACGTGTCGCTCGACATCCTCGACAACGAGTTCGTGTGCATCGTCGGACCGAGCGGCTGCGGAAAGACGACCCTCCTGAAGCTCATGGCCGGCCTGCTGCGGCCCACCGCCGGCGAGATCGACTTCGGCACGGCGAAGAACGGCCGTCCCCGGAACGCCCTCGCGTTCCAGGAGCACGGGCTGTTCCCCTGGATGTCGGTCCTGGACAACGTCGCGTTCGGGCTCCGCATGCAGGGGGCGAGCCGCAAGGCCAGCCACGAGCGCGCCGCGGCGTTCATCGATCAGGTCGGGCTGACCCGCTTCACGCGCAGCTACCCTCACGAGCTTTCGGTCGGCATGCGTCAGAGAGCGAGCATCGCCCGGGCCTTCGTCGCCGACCCGGAGGTGCTGCTCATGGACGAGCCGTTCGGGTCCCTCGACGCCCTGACCAAGCTCGTGCTCCAGGAAGAGCTCCTGAGGATCTGGAGCGAGCACCGCAAGCTCGTCGTCTACATCACGCACGACATCGAGGAAGCCGTGCTCCTGGGCGACCGCGTGCTCGTGATGTCGGGCCGGCCGGGCCGCATCCTGGAGGGCATCCCCATACCGCTGCCGCGGCCGCGCGATCTGCTCGATCGCGAGCAACCCGAGATCGTGAAGATCAAGACCCGGATCTGGAAGCTTCTCGAGAGCGAGGTGCGCATGATCGCGAGGCGCGCGACGTGAAGCCGAACGGCGACTCGCCGCAGCGGCCGTGGCTGCGATTCGTGGCCCCCGCCCTCGCGCTGGTCGGTCTCGCGGTGTGGGAGCTCCAGGCACGCCGGGGCGCGATCTCGACGCTGTTCTTCCCGGCGCCGTCGGTGATCCTGTCCACGGTGGTGGAGATGTCGCGCGGCGGCAAGCTCGCGACCGACGTCGGCGTCACGGTCCTGCAACTGCTCGCGGGCTTCGTGCTCGGAGGCTCGGCCGGCCTCGTCCTCGGCATGTTCATGGGTTGGTCCCAGACGGCGAGACGGATCCTCGACCCGTTCGTCGCGGCGGCCCACCCGGTCCCGAAGATCTCGACCTTCCCGCTGATCCTGCTGATCTTCGGCATCGGGATCTTCTCGCGGACCCTCGTCGTCGCCATCTCGGCGTTCTTCCCGATGCTCCTCAACACGATGGCGGGCGTGCGGCAGATCAGCCCGATCTACTACGAGGTCGCCAAGAACTACGGCGCGACCTCCGGGCAGGTCTTCACCCGCGTGGTCCTGCCGGGAAGCCTGCCGCTGGTGCTGACCGGCGCCCGCCTGGCGCTCAACCGGGCGCTCTCGATCACCATCGCCGTCGAGCTCCTGATGGGCGAGAACGGGCTGGGGACGCTGATCTGGTACTCCTGGGAAACGCTCAGGGTCGAGGATCTCTACGCGACGATCCTGGTCGTCTCGGTGCTGGGGATCGGCTTCAGGTGGGCCATTGCGCTCGCCACGGAACGGTTGACGCCCTGGCAGGTGGAGCGCTCGGCATGATCGATCCCCGCGGTCTCGCCAGGTTCCTGGCCGCCGGCGTGCTCGTCCTCGCCGCCGGCGCCCACGCGGGCGAGCCGTCCGAGCAGAGCGCCGAGCCCGAGCCGGGATCCGACCCCCCTGCGGCGAGCGACGCGACGGCCGAGTCCGCCCATCCCGCGGGCGGCGAATCCGATCCGGAGTCGGGGAGCGAGGCGGAGGACGAGGCCGCGCTCGAGGAGCACGTGGTCGTGACCGCGAACCGCACCGCTCAGGACAAGCGCGACATCCCGGCCAACGTGACCGTCCTGACCCAGGAAGAGATCCAGATGACCCCGGCCCGCACCGTGGACGACGTCCTGCGCCAGATCCCCGGCTTCAGCCTGACGCGCGCCTCGAGCAGCCTCGTCGCGTCGGTGGGAACCGCTCCCGCGGTGCTGCGGGGCATCGGAGGGTCGTCCTCCAGCCGCACGCTGGTGCTTCTCGACGGGGTGCCGATGAACGATCCCTACGGCGGGTACGTCTACTGGACGAGGGTCCCGAAGGACAGCATCTCGCGCGTCGAGGTCGTCCGGGGCGCCGGCTCCAACGTGTGGGGCAACCTGGCCATGGCCGGCGTCATCAACATCTTCACCGCAACCCCGACCGCCAAGACCCTGAACCTCAACGCCATGGCCGGCACCGACGAGACGATGAACATGAACCTGTTCGCGTCGGACGTCCTCGGTCCGGTCGCGGTCTCGGTCTCCGCGGACTACTACGACAGCGACGGGTACGTCGTGTGGCTTCCGGAGGATCGCGGGCTCGTCGACGAGTCGTCGCACAAGCAGTTCGAGACCTTCACCACCAAGATCGAGACCCCGATCTCGACGCGCTCGACCTTCTTCTTCACGGGGAGCTACTTCTCGGAGGATCACGCCAAGGGGACCGCCATCAGGAACGAGTACACCGACATCCTGTCGTTCGTCACCGGAGTCGATCTGCGGACCGCGGGCGGGAGCGAGTGGGGCCTGCACGTCTTCACCAACGACAAGGGCTCCGAGAAGTGGGACTCGTCCATCGCGCGCGACCGAAGCTCCGAGAGGCTCAGCGAATACGTCGACCAACCGGCGTTCGCCGTCGGCACGAGCGCGGTATGGTCGAAGCGCCTGGGCGAAAGGAACGAGCTGATGTCGGGCGTCGACTGGCAGTGGATCGACACCGAATACAGCGAGGACACCGTCGTCGTCGACGGCGAGTTCACCCGGAGCCGCGAGATCCCCGGGAAGCAGCAGCTCGGCGGCGTCTTCCTGCAGGACATCTTCCGCGTGTCGCCGAAATGGCAGCTCACCGCTGCGGGACGTTTCGACTACTTCCAGAACCACGACGGCTCGGAGCTGATCACCGACGCCGGCGGGGTGGTCCGGGACGTCGAGTTCGAGGACCACTCCGAGACGACGTTCAATCCCAGCCTCGGCGCGGTGTTCCACGCGACGCCGATCGTCTCGTGGCGGGCGGCCGCGTACCGCGGCTTTCGAGCGCCCAACGCCGACGAGCTGTACCGCGGCGGCACGGCCCGCGGGGGCGTCGTCATCGCTCCCAATCCCGAGCTCGACGCCGAGCACCTGGTCGGCGTCGAGAGCGGCATGGACTTCGCGCGCCGCAAGCTCGGCGGCCAGATCACGATCTTCTGGAACCAGCTTCGCGATCGCGTCAGCAGCGTGAAGGTCGCCGACGCGGGTCCGGAAGGCGGGATCATCGAGCCGTGCGGAGCCGTCGAGCCGGACGGCATTTGCCGGGTTCGGACCAACATCGGCGAGATGACGGTCAAGGGAATCGAGCTCGATCTCGGCTACCGCCCCTTCCCGTTCTGGGATTTCTCCTGGAGCTACCTCTACGAGCAGGCGGAGTTCACCGATACGCCGGATGCTCCCGAGCTCCTGGGCCTCGTACCCAGGCAGGTGCCCGAGAACATGTTCACGGCCACGGTCGGATACTCGAACGCGCGGCTGTTTTCGGCCTCGCTCCAGGGGCGGTACGTCGGCGAGCGTTTCGAGGACGACAACAACGAGCTGCCGGTGGCCGACTTCTTCGTGCTCGACCTGATGTTCTCCAAGAACCTCAGCGACAGCGTGGGGATCTACGCGTCCGCCGAGAATCTCCTGGACGAAGTGACCGAGGTTCGGGTCACCACCGCCGGCGAGGTCGAGATCGGCACGCCGCGGTTCGTTTCTCTCGGACTCCGGCTCACGTTTTGAGCGGCGTCAGGCCCGCCGTTCGCGCGGCTCGGGACGCAGCTCCGTCGCCAGGCGCACGAGCCCCAGAAGCGCCGCGCGCCCGCCCGGCAAGAGCCACCAAACCCCGAGATAGACCGCCACGAAGGCGGGCGCGTCCACGGCGAGCGCTGCCGCGGGGCTCCATGCCGACGGCCGGAGGGAGTGCAGCACCGTCAGCCCCGCGGCACCGGAGAGCGCCGCGACCAGCGGCCTCCAGACGGTCGCGGCGAAGTCACGCACGCGGAGCGGCGAGCCGCGGATGCCGTACAGCACCGCCGGCACGATCAGCACCGCGCTCGAAGCACCGACCGCGACGGCGATGCCCATCGGACCCGAGCGCACCCCCGCGGCCAGGGCGACGGTCTTCACGGCCGACTCGAGCAGTCTCCACCGCAGGAGCTTGATCGTCTGCCCCAGCGAGATGAAGATCCAGCGCGTCGCCATGGTGACCATCTCGAGAATCGCGGCCGGAATGAGGATCCGGAGGAACGGCACCGTCTGGAGCCACTGCTTGCCGAGCAGCAGGCGCACCAGGCTCTCGGCATCGACGGCCAGGAACGCCACGGCGGGCAGGCCGGCCGCAGCGACCATCAGGACGGCGGTCGTGAAGTACGTGCGGTAGCGCGACGGGTCGTCTTGCAGGCGGCTCAGGGTCGGGATAGCCACCCGGCCCAGCATCTGCGTGGCCTGCTGGAACGGCTGGACGATGGCGTTCAGGGCCTTGGAGTAGAAGCCCAGCTGCTCCGCGCTCCAGAACTTGCCGATCATGACCTTGTCGAGGTTGCGCGCGCAGTAGTTGACCAGGCGCGCGCCGGTGAGGTGGCCTCCGAACGTCAGCATCGAGCGCACTTCCGACAGCGGGGCGGACGCTCCGGGCCGCCATCCGCTCACCAGCCACATCAGCGCCGTCCGCGTGGCCAGGGAGACGAGCTGCTGCGCGACCAGGGCCCAGTAGCCGGCGCCGAACCACGCCAGCCCGAGGGCGACCGCCGCACCCACGGCCGTCGCCGTGAGATCGAGCGCGGCGAGGGCTCCGAACCGCATCTGACGCCGGATCATCGCGCCGTGCTGGATGGCGAGCCCGTCGAGCAGCGAGGAGGTCGCCAGAGCGAGCGTCACGCCGACCAGGAGCGGCTGGCCGTAGAACCAGGCGATGGCGGGAGCCGCGGCGGCGATGATCACGGCCAGGAGCACGCTGATGCCGAAGTTGACCCAGAACAGGCGGCTGACCTGGTCGTGACGGACGTCCTCGCGCTGGATTGTGGCCGAGGACAGTCCGAAGTCACGGAACGTGTTGGAGAACCCGGTGATCGCCGTGACCATGGCGACGATGCCGAAGTCCTCGGGTCGCAGCAGCCGCGCGAGGATCACGGTGGACCCGACGAGCAGCACGACCTTGGCGGCGTGGTTCGCGACCGCGACCGTGCCCCCGCGAACGGTCAGCCGCTTGAGGTCCTTCCGAAGCCCGTCCGTGCGAAACAGGCGGTCGTAATGCGCGGGCGGGCCGTCGCTGTGTCGGGACAATCTCGTCTCGATTCTCGGCACTGCCCCGGGTTCAGCCCCGAGGTGCCGGGTGAGCGACCCGCGAGAGCGCCATGCGGTACTTGCCGCTCGGCTCCCTGGGGATCGAGTCGACGGTGCGGACTTCGATCGCGACGCCGGGAAGGTACGGGCCGAGGACGGAGCGAATGCGCCGCGCGGCCCGGTCGTCGAATCCCGAACCGGGGACGACGGTGACCGCCACCCGGTCGGCCGCTTCCTGGACGATCTGGAACTGCCGGACCTCCGGCACGACCTCGACGCTGTTGATCAGGGTGTAAGGCGACACCCGCCTGCCCTCGGGGAGCCGGAACGTGTCGACGCTGCGGCCGAAGCCCGGCGCCATGAGGGGCAGGGTCCTGCCGCAACGGCAACGTCCGTTCAGGAACTTCCCGGTGTCTCCGAGCCGGTACCGGATGAGCGGCATGCCGTAGTTGTACAGCGAGGTCACCACGATCGCGTCGTCCTCCGCGAGCGTCTCCACCAGCAGCCAGTCCGCGTTCACATGGTATCCGTCCCGGGCCGGGCACTCCCACGCGATCTCCTTGACCTCGGTGCAGCCGTAGATGTCGTACACCGGGCCTCCCATGGCGGTCTCGATCCTCCGGCGCGACTCGTCGTCCAGCATCTCCCCCGAGGTGAAGATCAGGCGGGGCCGGAGGCCGGGAGGCCAGATCTCGGCGAGCTCCTTGAAGTGGGACGGGAAGCCGTACAGCACGGTCGGATCGAACCGCCGGATCTCGGGGAGGATCTCCTCGACCGGATCGTGAACCGAGAACGACTGCTGCCTCGACACCCGGCGCCGCCAGCGGCTGTTCGTGAACGAGCCCGCCCGAAACAGAGCGGCGCGATCCCACGGCCGCACGCCGCACGCCCAGCGCGCGCGGAGCTTCAGGAGTTGCTTGCCCGTGAACCAGCCCTCGGGATCGAAGTACGTCTTGACGCTCTCGCCGGTGGAGCCCGAGGAGAACGAGTGCCGCAGGCTCTCCGGCCGGAACGGCCGGGAGACGAGCGCCTCC
>Ga0075326_1000180_pt1 | contig 13262 bp, 14 predicted proteins | sample MayberrySE_Catta_3_FD_120052 | JGI IMG/M metagenome (GOLD analysis project Ga0075326, IMG submission 120052) | Natural and restored wetland microbial communities from the San Francisco Bay, California, USA, that impact long-term carbon... | ecosystem: Environmental > Terrestrial > Soil >...
CCGCGGGGACCTCGCGGTGTTCGTCGGGTGCGGAGGCGTCGGAGGCTTCGGCGTGCAGATCGCGGCCGCGCTCGGCGCGGTCGTGGTCGCGGTCGACGTCGACGACGCGCGCCTCGAGCTGATGTCCCGACACGGCGCGGCGCGGACGCTGCGCGCCGACGCGGGCCTCAAGGAGCTGCGCCGAGCGGTCCGGGAAGCGGCGGACGAGCGCGGCATTCCCACCTGGAGGCGGAAGATCTTCGAGACCTCGGGCACCACGGCCGGACAGGAAACGGCCTTCGGCCTGCTCGCCCACGGAGGCCACCTCGCGGTGGTCGGATTCACTCCCGCGAAGGTCGAGCTCCGGCTCTCGAACCTGATGGCGCTGGACGCCACCGCGCGCGGGAACTGGGGGTGCCCGCCGGAGCATTATCCGGCGATCGTCGATCTGGTCCTGGCCGGCAAGGTCGTCCTGGGCCCGTTCACCGAGCGCCGGCCGCTGTCCTCGATCAACGAGACCTTCGAAGACGTTCATCACCGGCGGGTCCACCGCCGGGTCCTTCTCATTCCCGGGAGTTGAGCCATGGAATTCAAGGACCACGATCTGGTCGCCACGTTCGAGCACCCCGGCCTGCGGTACGAGGACGCGCCGCTGCGCGACGCCGACGGCGCGCCCGTCGAGGGACTTCACACGGTGCGCATCACGCTCGACAACCCCGAGCAGCACAACGCCTACACCACCGAGATGATCAAGGGCGTGATCCACGGCATGCGCTGCGCCTCGAGCGACCGCGCCTGCGTCGCCGTGATCCTGACGGGCTCCGGCACCAAGGCGTTCTGCACCGGAGGCAACACCGCCGAGTACGCCGAGTACTACGCCGGCCGGCCGGAGGAGTACCGCCAGTACATGCGCCTGTTCAACGACATGGTCACGGCGATCCTGCACTGCGACAAGCCGGTGATCTGCCGGGTCAACGGCATGCGCATCGCGGGCGGGCAGGAGATCGGGATGGCGTGCGACTTCTCGATCGCCCAGGACCTGGCGGTCTTCGGACAGGCCGGTCCGCGGCACGGGTCGGCCCCGGACGGGGGAAGCACCGACTTCCTGCCGCTGTTCGTCGGGATCGAGGCGGCGATGGAGAGCTGCACGCTGTGCGAGCCGTGGAGCGCCCATAAGGCCCGCCGGCTGGGGCTGTTGACGCGTATCGTGCCGGGCCTCCGGGTCGACGGCGCCCATGTGCCGAACCCGACCGTCGAGACCGGCCGCTTCGTCGACGAGCACGGGCAGATCGTCCATGGAGAGCGCAAGAGCGGCGAAGCGTTGGCCGCCGGCAAGGAGCTGCTGCGGCGCGGCACGGTCGACCTGTCCGCGCTCGACGCGGCGATCGACGCCGTGGTGTGGTCGCTCGCCAACACCATGCCCGGCTGCCTCACGAAGACGATCGAGAGCGTGCGCAAGCACAAGCTCGAGCACTGGGACCGCAACCGCGAGTCCAACCGCGCGTGGCTGGCCCTGAACATGATGACCGAGGGACGAACCGGCTTCCGGGCCTTCCACGAGGGCACCAAGGCGTGTCGCGAGGCCGACTTCGTCCTCCTGCGCCGACGGCTCGCCGAGGGCGCGGTGTGGGGCGACGAGCTGGTCGAGGAGGTGCTGGCCCGGGCGCACGGCAGCGAGGTCGCGCGCCCATGAGCGTGCGGGCGGAGCGCGTCCCCGAAGTGCGCGTGCGGGAGCTGCGCACACGGGACCTCGAGACCGTGATCCGCATCGATGCCCGGCACACCGGCGAGGCGAAGCCGGGCTACTGGAGCGCGGTGTTCGACGAGTTTCTCGGCGCGCGCGACGCGCGCTTCCGGATCGGGCTCGCCGCCGACGGGCCCGCGGGGATGATCGGCTACCTGCTGGGCGAGGTCCGAGCCTTCGAGTTCGGGTCCGAGCCGTGCGGCTGGGTGTTCGGAGTCGGGGTCGATGACGCGCACGCGAGGGGCCGGGTCGCGTCGCGGCTGCTGGCGGAATGCTGCCGCCGCTTCCGTGACGAGGGCGTGGGGCGCGTCCGGACGATGGTGCTCAGGAACAACGTGCCGGTGCTGTCGTTCTTCCGCGCCAACGGCTTCGTCGCCGGGAGCTTCGTCGAGCTGGAGCTCGAGCTGCACCCGGGCGGGGCCGCCGCCGGGCGAGGGCGGCCATGAGCGCGGAGCGGTTGCGAGGGGTTCTCGAGCAGGCGGAGCGGCTGGCCCGCGATACCTCCCTCCAAGCGGTGCGGAGCTGGAAGGAGCGCACCGCGGGGCTGGCGGTCGGTTTCATGCCGATCTACGTGCCCCGCGAGCTGCTGCACTCGCAGGGCGTGCTGCCGGTCGGCGTGATCGGGGGCGGCGACGAGATCGAGATCATCCGCGGCGACGCGTACTACCAGTCGTACATCTGCCACATCCCGCGCAGCACGATCGAGCTCGGTCTCGACGGCAGCCTCGACTGTCTCGACGGCATGATCTTCCCCGCGATCTGCGACGTCATCCGCAACCTGTCCGGGGTGTGGAAGCTCGAGTTCCCGGACAAGCTGTCGCGCTACCTCGACGTCCCGCAGAACTTCGACCCCGCGATCGGCGGGCGGTTCTACAGGGACGAGCTCGAGAGCCTGTCCCGCGATCTGACCGCGCGCGGGGCCGGGCCGTACGATCCGCGGGCGCTGCGATCCTCGATCGAGATCTACAACGCCCAGCGCCGTCTCGTGGAGGACCTGTACGCCCTCAGACGCGACGAGCCGTGGAAGGTGCCGACGACCGAGCTGTACACGCTCCTGCGGGCGGGACTCGTCGTCCCTCCGGAGGAGCTCTCGGAGATGCTCCGCGACTACCTGTCCGCGGTCCACGAGGATGCCGCGCGCAAGCCGATGGACCAGGCCAGGGTGGTGCTGATCGGGTCGTTCTGCGAGCAGCCGCCGCTCGGGCTGATCAAGACCCTCGAGCGCTCCGGCTGCTACATCGTCGACGACGATCTCGTGCAGGTGCACCGCTTCGTCCGCGGAGACGTCGCCCTCGAGGGCGACCCGCTCGACAATCTCGTCGGGGCGTTCCTGGCCCAGGCCGTCGACAGCCCGACGCGCTACGCCGCAGCCGGGGACAACGGCCGGGCCACCGTGGAGCGCGTCCGGCGGTCGGGCGCCGAGGGGGTGCTGTTCTGCGCCCCGAGCTTCTGCGATCCGGCGCTGCTCGATCAGCCCATGGCCGTGCGCGCCATGGAGCGAGCGGGCATCCCTTGGACCGCGTTCAAGTACTCGGAGAACGGCGGCCAGTTCCAGGTGATCCGCGAGCAGGCGGGGACGTTCGCCGATTCCATCAAGCTGTGGAGCGAGGCGTCGCCATGACCGCACCCGGAGATCGGAGCGCCGCGCCCGCGCGCAAGGACGACAGCCAGCTGCGCCAGAAGCGCATGATGGCCGAGCACTATGGCCGGCTGGCGCGCTCCCCGCGAACGGGTGAGAAGAACGTCTACACGTTCGTGCCCGGGAACCTCACCGAGCTCGTGCGCAGCTTCGATCTGCTGCCGGTCCTCCCGGAGATCAACGCGTTGCAGTCGGCGATGCGGGGGAAGTCGCGGGAGTACATCTCGACCGCCGAGAAGCTCGGCCATTCCGAGGACGTGTGCACCTACGTCAAGTGCGACGTCGGCATGCTGAAGTCGGGCAACGTCGGGCCGACCGGAGAGCCGCTGCCGAACCCCGATCTGCTGCTGCTGTCCTACACCGGGTGCTTCACGTTCATGAAGTGGTTCGAGATCCTGCGCCAGGAGTACGACTGTCCGGTCGTGATGCTCCACGTTCCCTACCAGGGAGACGGCGAGATCACGGATGCGATGCGGCGGTACGTAGTCGGGCAGCTGCGGGACGTCGTGATCCCGGCGCTCGAGAAGCTCTCGGGGAAGCGCTACGACGAGGATCGCCTCCGCGGGATGCTCGCTCTCTCGGCGCAGGCCGAGGACGACCTGGTGTGGGTGCTGAAGTCGGCGGCCCACCGCCCGTCGCCCATCGACGCGTATTTCGGCGGCGTGTACTACATCGGCCCGATGTTCACCGCGTTTCGCGGTACGCCGGAGGCGGCGGATTACTACCGCGCCCTGCGGCGGGAGGTGCAGGAGCGCATCGACCAGGGCCGCGGTCCGGTCACGCCCGACGGCGAGATGAGCGCCGAGCGCTTCCGCGTCGTGGTCGAGGGTCCTCCGAACTGGACGCACTTCCGCGAGTTCTGGAAGATGTTCGCCGACGAGGGCGCGGTCGTGGTGGCGTCGACCTACACCAAGGTCGGCGGGGTGTTCGACTTCGGCTTCCGGCACGACCCCTCGCGACCGCTCGAGACCCTGGCCGAGTACTGCATGGGCTGCTACACGAACCTGCATCTTCCCGGCCGGGTCGAGATGCTGTGCCGTTATCTCGAGGACTACTCCGCGGACGGCCTCCTGGTCAACTCCATCAAGAGCTGCAACTCCTTCAGCGCCGGCCAACTCCGGATCCTGCGCGAGGTCGAGCGGCGGACCGGCCGCCCGGCCGGGTTCATCGAGAGCGATCTCGTCGACCCGCGCTACTTCTCGGCGGCCAACATCAAGAACCGGCTGGAGTCGTACTTCCAGATGCTCGCGCACCGGCGGGGAGCCGCATGAGGTACTGCGTCGGCATCGATCTCGGCTCGACGACCACCAAGGCGGTGATCGTCGGCGAGGGCGGGGAGATCCTGGGGCGCGGCATCACCAACAGCCGCAGCAACTACAAGGTCGCGTGCGACGTGGCCCTCGCCGAGGCACTGATCGACGCGCGATTCGCGCGGGTCTCGGCGGAGCTGACTCCGGCGGCGAGCAACGAGGAACAACGCGGGCGCCTGCTGCGCGGCCTGGAGCTGCGCTTCCGGGAGCAGCAGTACCGCTCGCACCTGGCGTACTTCGCGGCGGCGGTCCTGCGCCTGCTGGACGCGGGAGGGTCCGCGTCCCACGTGCGCGCCGCCGTGGAGTGGATCCTGGAGCGGATGAGCGCCGAGACCTCCACGCTGTACGCCGAGGGCGGAAGACGCAAGAGCGATTTCTTCCGCGACGTGGCGGGGTCGCGCTACATGCACCTCGCCGAGGAGGCGTCCCGCGAGCGCGGTGCGAGCTTCGACAGGATGGCCGGCCTGTTCGACAAGGCGATCCTGGAGGTCGAGAACCGGCCGGCGGACCCGGACAGCTTCGCGGTCCATGCCCGCGCCGCGGCGCGCGCCCTGGGGGAGTCCCTTCCCGGGCTGGGCGCGGCCGTGGAGCGCGCCGCCGCGGTCCCCATGGAACGGAACGCCGGGGTCGGCACGGGCTACGGACGCAGCACCCTGCCGTTCCCCAAGGACAGGATCCGATCCGAGATCCTGTGCCACGGGCTCGGCGCCCACGCCATGTTCCCCGGGACGCGCACGGTCCTCGACATCGGCGGCCAGGACACCAAGGCGATTCAGGTCGACTCGAGCGGCATCGTGACCTCGTTCCAGATGAACGATCGCTGCGCCGCGGGATGCGGCCGCTACCTCGGCTACATCGCCGACGAGATGAACCTCGGCCTCCACGAGCTGGGGCCGATGGCGTGCGGCGCCCGCCGCGCGGTGCGCATCAACTCGACCTGCACCGTCTTCGCGGGCGCCGAGCTGCGCGAGCGGTTGTCGCTCGGCGAGCGGCGCGAGGACATCCTCGCGGGCTTGCACCGCGCGATCATCCTGCGGTCGATGTCGCTCCTGGCGCGCTCCGGGGGCGTGTTCGACGAATTCACCTTCACGGGCGGGGTGGCCCGCAATCCCGCGGCGGTCGCGGCGCTCGACGGTGTGGTGCGCGAGAACTACGGCGACCTGACGATGAACATCTCTCCCGACTCGATCTACACCGGCGCCCTCGGCGCGGCCTTGTTCGCCCGCCGCGAGACGCTGCGCTGCGGGTCCGCGGAGGCGGAGGCGCGGGCATGAGCGGGACGCCGGCGGAGGTGCTGCGCGTGGCCGGGATCGACGTCGGCTCGTCCGCCGTCAAGGTCGTGGTGCTCGACGACGTCGAGCGCGGCGCGCCGCGCCCGCGCGCCGCGCGGACGGAACGCATCCGGCGCCGCGATCCGCGCAAGGTCGCGAGCGAGCTGTTCGACGCGTCGCTGAGCGAGGCCGGGCTCGATCGCGAAGAGCTGGACTACGTCGCGACCACGGGCGAAGGGGAGGCCCTGGATTTCCGCACCGGTCACTTCTACGGCATGACGACCCACGCGCGCGGCGGCCTGTGCCTCGAGCCCGAGGCGCGGGCGATCATCGACGTCGGCGCCCTGCACGCGCGCGCCGTGCTCATGGACGAGCGCGCCAAGGTGCTCGGATACCGCATGACCAGCCAGTGCGCGTCCGGCTCGGGGCAATTCCTGGAGAACATCTGCCGCTATCTCGGGATCACGATGGAGGAGATCGGTCCGCTGTCGCTCCGGGCGGACGACCCGGAGACCTGCTCGTCGATCTGCGCGGTGCTGGCCGAGACCGACGTGATCAACATGGTGTCGCGCGGGATCTCCACCGCGAACATCATCAAGGGCATTCACGTCTCGATGGCGGGGCGTTTCCTGCGACTGCTGACCTCCGCGGGGGCGCGCGGCGTCGTGCTGATCACGGGCGGCCTCGCGGCCGACGCCGGACTGCTCGCGGCCATGCGCGAGGCGGCCGCGAGTCTCGACTCGAAGGCCGCGATCGACCTGCGCTCCCACCCGCAGTCGGTTCTCGCCGGAGCTTACGGCGCCGCCCTGTGGGGAGCGTTTCGCGCGCGCAAGCTGGCCCGCGAGGGCATCCGCTTCGCCGCGGCGGGGCGAGTATGAGTCCCGGAACCGGCGCCCCGGGCCTGCTGTCGCTCGAGGGCCGTGTCGCCCTGGTGGGCGGCGGCGGGGGCGGGATCGGCCTCGCCGTCGTCCGCGCCCTGATCGGCGCCGGCGCCGAGGTGGCGTGCGTGGATCTTCCCGGAGTGGAGTGTCCCGCGGGCGCCCACGATCTGGCGTGCGACCTCGGCGACCCCGCCGCGGTGCAAGAGCTGATGGCCCGTTTCCGCGCGCGCTTCCCGAGCCTCGACGTGCTCGTGCACTGCGCCGGCATCCGGCGCGACGCGGTGCTGTGGAAGATGGAGTCCGGGGACTGGAGCGACGTGCTGCGCGTGAACCTCGACTCGGCCTTCCATCTGCTGCGCGCGGCGGTGCCCGTGATGCGGGAGGGCGGGGACGGAGCCGTCGTCCTGATCTCTTCGATCAACGGCGAGCGCGGGAAGTTCGGGCAGTCCAACTACGCGGCCAGCAAGGCCGGGCTGATCGGCCTCGGCCGGAGCGCGGCACGCGAGCTCGGGAAGTTCGGCATACGGGTCAACGTCGTCGCGCCCGGTCTGATCGAGACTCCGATGACCGCAACCCTGCCCGACCGCTTCAAGGACGAGGCGGTGGCGGAGACGGCCCTGGGTCGCCTCGGCCGGCCGGAGGACGTCGCCCGGGCCGTGCTGTTCCTGTGCTCGGACATGTCGCGTCACGTGACCGGGCAAGTCCTGAGAGTCGACGGCGGCCAGTTGATGGCGTGAGGGAGCGACCATGGGCATCGAAAGTGCGGGCGAGCCCGAGGACCGCGTGGTGGTGCGGAGTCTCGAGCCCGAGGACATCGACGCGGTCATCGCGATCGATGCGCGCAACGTCGGTCGCCGCAGGGACGAGTACTTCAAGGTCAAGCTGCGGCACAACCTCGCGGAGACGGGGATCAAGATCTCCCTCGCCGCGGAGCGCGACGGCTGCTTCAGCGGTTTCCTGCTGGCGCGCGTGCACTACGGCGAGTTCGGCACGCTCGAGCCCGTGGCGGTGCTCGACACGCTGGGGGTGCATCCCGATTTCCAGCGTCAGGGCGTGGGCACGGCATTGGTACGGCAGCTCAGGATCAACCTCTCGGCCCTCGGCGTGGCCCGCCTGTCGACCCAGGTCGGCTGGGACGACCAGCAGCTCCTGAGGTTCTTCCACCACGAGGGCTTCCATCCCGCGCCGCGCTACTGCCTCGACCTGGACCTCGCGGCGGGAGGTCCGCGCTCGCGATGATGACGCCGAACAAGAGCACGTGCTACGCCCTGTTCGCGGCCATGGAGATGGCGCGGGCGGGGCCCGGCAGACAGGTCAGCGTCGCGTTCGTCGCGGAGCGCTACGCGGTCCCTCCCGCCGTGCTGGCCAAGGTCTTCCAGCAGCTCGTGCGCGGCGGGGTCGCGGTCGGCGTCCGCGGGTCGGGCGGGGGCTACCGCCTGGCGCGCGAGGCGGCCGGGATCACGGTGCTCGACGTGATCGAGGCCTTCGAGCCTCCCGGGGTCGCGTGCGGCTGTCCGATCGACGATCGACGGGGGGGCCGCGGGCCCGCGGAGAGCCGGCGGCTGCGGCGGCTGTTCGACGAGGTCGACGAGCAGGCGCGGTCGACCTTCGCGTCGGTCACCCTGGAGACGCTCGTGGGTCAGCCGCGCCCGGGCATGGGGCTGCAGCTCGCGCACGGAGGGGCTTGAGCGGCGCGCCGGCCTGCCGGTGCGGTGCCGATGCGCCCGGCCGCCGCTCGCGACGTCAGCGTGCCGTCTCGGGCAGCGCGGCGAGTCCCATCTTCCTCATGTGCCGGACGTGGGAGGCGAGTGCGCTCGCCAGGCGAGCGTGGCTGCGGTGCCGCACGCCGAACTCGGCGCACACCTGCCGGACGATCCTCTCGATGGCGGGATAGTGCACGTGGCTGATCTTCGGAAACAGGTGATGCTCGACCTGGAAGTTCAGACCTCCGAGGTACCAGCTCAGGAGCGGGTTGCGCGGGCTGAAATCGACGGTCGTGGCGAGCTGGTGCTCCGCCCAGGGCCGAGGCAGCCGCCCGCCGGGGCCGGGACGGTCCTCGAACTCCGCCTCCTCGACGCAGTGCGCGAGCTGGAACACGGTGGCCAGGGTGATGCCGCTGACCAGGCACACGAACGCGTACACCGCGAGCACCACCCCGGTCGGATACAGCACGAGCGGCAGCACGAGCGCCCAGCCGAAGAACAGTGCCTTGAAGGCGAACAGGCCGACGAGCGCCCAGCCTCGCGGACGCGGGACGCTCTGGCCGCCGATGCGCCCGACCGCGAGCGTGTGGAAGTCGTCGTACCACTGCCACTTGATGGGCAGGAAGAGGTACAGCGGCCACATGTACAGATGCTGGAAGCGATGGAACCAGTAGCGCGGCTTCTCCGGGGCGAGTCGCAGGAACGGACCGGCTTCCAGGTCGTCATCGAGCCCGTCCACGTTGGTGTAGTGGTGGTGGAGAAGGTTGTGCTTGAAGCGCCACATGTACGAGCTGCCGCCGACGAGGTCGAGCGCCATGGCCGTGACGCGATTCACCCACGGCTTCGCGGAGTACGATCCGTGGCCTCCGTCGTGCTGGATGTTGAAGCCGATGCCGGCGACCGCCAGCCCCAGCGAGCCGGCCGCGATCAGGACCTGCCACCACGTGTCGGCCACGAACATCAACCCCAGGTACGATACGGTCCACCACGCGACGAGGATCGCCGTCTTGAGCCACAGCCGCGGTCCGCCGTGACGGCTCTTCTGGCTTTTCTCGAAGTAAGCGTCGACCCGGTCGATCAGCGCCGCCCGCAGCTCGGAGTGCGACGGGTACTTGACCGCGGCGGCCGTTCGTGGCCCGACGGGTGAAGGGTGTGCGTTCATCGGTGTCGTCTCCAGGAGAAGCTCCAGGTTGCGTTGGCTTCGGGCTCTCAGTCGAGCCCGGGGAGGCTCACGTTCCCGGGCATGCCCGCCGCGAGCTCGGGATCGGTGAGAGAGGCGATCGGGACCCGTCCTGACGGGGCGCGGTCCCCGTCGGGGCGCCGTGTTCCGTGGCCGCGGGCACTCAGTCCTGCCCGTCGGGATCCGTTGCGGAAACGGCCGCGCGAGGCGGCGCGACGGGAGCGCCGTCCGCCGGGAGGCGATCCGTATCGACGCCGGCGTCTCCGGGTTCTCCCGCGCCGCCCTCGACGCCCTCGGCTCCCCCGACGTCCTCCCCGTGGCGGCGTTGCTGCCGCTTCAGGCGCTTCAGAGTCGCCTTCTCGACCCTGTTGCGCTCCCTCTGCCGTTTGAGGAAGGACTGTCGCGATTTCCTGGCCATGTCGCTCCCTTCGATGGGTCGCCGTGGGCAGGCATTGTAACGCCCCTGTCGACGGATGCCAAATCCTTGACACCGCTGAACCCGAGGGGTAGGTTAGCCGACAGGTTCTGTTCCCATACTCTCGTACGAAACGGAGCGTGGAGCACCCGGGAATGGCCCGGGGGTGTATCCGGCCCGAAACGCACAGCCGGATGTCAGAATCTGGTAGCCGTCTCCTGAGACGGAGGCAGAGGAGTTGGTGAGCATGGGCAACAGGCTCTACGTCGGCAACCTTCCCTACAGCATCGACGAGCAGGCGCTGCGCGAGCTGTTCTCGCGCAACGGCTGGACGGTGACCGACGTCAAGGTGATCACCGACCGCGACACCGGAAGGCCGCGGGGCTTCGGCTTCGTCGAGATGGGCAGCAGCGAGGAGGCCGAGAGCGCCGTCCGAGAGCTGCACGGCTTCGAGATGGACGGCCGCGCCCTGACCGTCAACGAGGCCCGCGAGCGCGCCGGCGGCGGCGGCGGGGGTGGCGGCCGAGGCGGCCGTGGGGGTGGCGGGGGCTACCGCCGCTTCTGATCCGCCGGCATCGAATTCCGTTCGAGAGAAGGCGTCCCGAGATTGGCGGACGCCTTCTTCGTCATGGGGCTGCGGCGGGCCGCGCAAGCGGGAACGTCGATCGCCGTCACCGTCGGCGAACATCGTCACGAGGCGCCCGCCGCAGAGGGCGACGGTGGCGAGTGGGATCGTGTAGACTCCACCTCCCATCCAGGAGGAACGGCGGTGATGAACCGCGCGGGCGCGATCCTCGCGATTCTCGGTCTCGTCGCGGCCGGATTCGGGTGCGCTCCGCCCGCCGGCGACGGCTCGCGGTCCGATGAATCCACAGCCGTGGACGATCTCGTCCGGCGCTGGGACGAAGCGATGGCGAGCGGCGACCCGCAGCGGGTCGTGGCGCTGTACGTCGCGGACGGCCCCGCCGCGATGCCGCCGGACCGGCCGGCGCACATCGGGGCGACGGGCATCGGAGTGCTGTTCCGGAACATGTTCTCCGGCGGCACGATCGAGGTCCGCAACCGGGTGGACCAGGTGCTGGCGAGCGGCGATGTGGTCATCGCCCGCGGGAGCTACACGCAGACCGTGCGCGACGAATCCGGGCAGACGCGCGAAGAAGCGGGCAAGTGGATCGCCGTCACTCGCCGCAACCCCGACGGCTCGCTCTCGATCCAGCGAAACCTGTGGAATCGCGACGCCGCGCCGCCGGGCTCGGTCCCCGAGCCGCCGCTCGCCACGACCGGCTCCCCCGGTGCGGCCGAGGACGCGGAGTGCCTCGACACCCCGAGCGCTCTCGACACGGCGTTCAACGCCCACTGGGCGGCGGGAGACGTCGCCGCGCTGGTCGCGAACCACGCCGCGCAGGGCTCGCGGTTGCCTCCGGGAAGGCCGATCGTCACGGGTCGCGACGCGATCGGCGCCTACCTGCGAGCCTACGCCGACCTGTTCCAGGACCGCCGTTTGCTTCCGATCGAAGCGGGCGAGGAGATCGACGGCGATCTCGGCGTGACCTGGGGTCGCCACCACATGTCCTTCATCTACGCAGGTGAGGGAGTAGCCGGGCGCAGGATCGAAGGGCAGGGCAAGTACATCGCGGTCGCGACGCGCGGGGAGGACGGCTGCTGGCGGCACGAGTGGGTGATCTGGAACCACGACTCCCCGCAGGTGGAGGTCGGATCGTAGGCCCGGGCGCACAAAGCGCTCGGATGCGTCGCCGAATCGTAGTACGCTTCCGAGGTGGAATCCGCGCCGGCGTGGCCGGCGCGGCGGTCCCGCGAGGCCTGGGCGGCCGGCCGGGGCCGGGCGGCTAGGGGGCCGCCGGGGTTCACGACGCCCGGAAAGGAGGTGGTCCAGTGGTTAACGGTAGCTGCGGATTGGCGGAGGTGACGTTCCCCTAGCGGGGCGACGTCTCCGGTGTCACGTGACGCCGCAGCCCCGAGGGGGGCCCCGACGTCACCTCACCATTCCGGGAAGGCCCTGGGTCCGCGTGGATCCGGGGCCTTCGTCTTTCTGCGCCCCGACCGGAGGGCGGGGTCGTTCCCGCGACCGCGCGCTGGTAGCATGGGTGAGTTCATGCGAACGGTCGAGGATGTCGCAGGGGGAGGAGAGCGGCTCGTCTCGAAGGTCGACGAGCTGAGGCGCCTTCTTGCGGACATGAGCGAAGCCGTGGTGTGCTTCTCGGGCGGGGTCGACTCCAGCTACCTGCTGGCCGAGGCGGTCGCGACTCTGGCGGATCGCGCCGTCGCGCTGACGGCGGTTTCTCCCAGCCTGGCCCCCGAGGAGGGCGCGGACGCGGCGCGCCTGGCCGAGCGTCTCGGCGCGCGCCACATCCTGGTCGAGACCCACGAGCTCGACGATCCGCGCTACGCCGCCAATCCCGTGAACCGCTGCTACTTCTGCAAGACCGAGATGTACGCCACCGCGCTGCGGGAGGCGAGCCGTCTCGGCATCGCCCACATCCTGGACGGCTTCAACGTCGACGACCGCGCGGACGTGAGGCCGGGTCGCAGGGCCGCGCGCGAGCTCGGTGTGAGGTCGCCCCTCGACGAGATCGGCTTCACGAAGGACGACATCCGCGAGGCCGGTCGCCGCATCGGGCTCCCGACCTGGGACAAGCCGGCGCTGGCCTGCCTGTCCAGCCGCTTCCCGTACGGCACCGAGATCACGCCCGAGCGTTTGACTCGCGTCGCGCGGTCCGAGCGCGTCCTCAGGGACCTCGGGTTCCGCGTCTTCCGCGTGCGCTACCACGGCGAGCTGGCGACGATCGAGGTCGCCCCCGAGGAGCTCCCGCGTCTCGAGGATCCCGAGACCTTCGCGACGATCGAGCGCGGGCTCGAGGAGGCGGGGTTCGTCCGGGTCGCGGTCGATCCGCACGGGTACCGCCGGGGCTCGTTGAACGAAGCGGGTGCGCGACCCGCCCCGCGAGGTTGAGCCGTGCCCGACGTCGACGCCGGGATCCTGATCGGCACCGCCGCGGGTCTCGCCGCCCTGCACGCGGTGATCGGAGTCGACCACTCCGTTCCCTTCATCGCGCTGAAGCGCGCCCGAGGGTGGTCGCTGCGGAAGACGCTCGCGATCACCGGGCTGTGCGGGCTGGGGC
>Ga0075326_1000181_pt1 | contig 13261 bp, 12 predicted proteins | sample MayberrySE_Catta_3_FD_120052 | JGI IMG/M metagenome (GOLD analysis project Ga0075326, IMG submission 120052) | Natural and restored wetland microbial communities from the San Francisco Bay, California, USA, that impact long-term carbon... | ecosystem: Environmental > Terrestrial > Soil >...
CCGCGGGCATCGGCGTGTCCGTGCTCTGCCCGGGCATGGTGACCTCGAACCTCGGCGCGACCTCGGCCAGGAACCGGCCCGCGCGCCTGGGCAGCCAGAGCGCGCCGTCGGCCTCGGGCGCGCCCACCGACCCCACGCTCGCCGCGCTCATGCTGGCGCCCGAGGACGTGGGTCCCGTCGTGGTGCGCGGCATCCGCGAGAACCGGCTCCACCTGTTCACGCACCTGAACGCGCGTGCCCAGGTGGAGAAGCGTTTCGCGGGGATCCTGGCCGACTTCGAGGGCGAGGAGCGGGCCCGCTGACCCCTCCTCACATCTCGTCGAGCAGCTGCTCGAGGCACGTCGTCGCCGGGTTCTCGAGCCAGATCGTCTGGTCCGCCGGCAGCTCCCCGCGCGCGACGGAGCGGTTCATCACGCGCACCACGATCGCGCAGTAGCGCACCGCGGCGAAGATCTCGTGCCAGGTCGTGTCGGGGAGGGGAATCCCGGCGCACTCTGCATAGAACACCCGCTGCTCGTCGCGCGTGGGCTCGCCGGGCAGGCGCTCGGCACCGAAGCACTCGTGGCTCCAGCGGTCGAACATCAGCCACCAGCCGAGGTCGAGCTCGGGCTCGGCGATCGCGACGTTCTCGAAGTCGGTGAGGCAGGCGCAGCGGAAGCCCTGCCAGATCATGTTGCCGGGGCGCGCGTCGCCCCACGAGAGCGCCAGGCGCGACGGGGGCGGCTCGTGCGCGTGGAGCCAGGCGAGCCCGCGCGCGAGCACGGGATGCACGCGGCCCGCGAGCTCGCGCTCGGCGTAGCGCTCCCAGAGTGCGAGCTGGGCGAGGGCGCCGGGCGTCGTGCCGGGCGCGACCAGCCACTCGAAGCCCGCGGCCTTCCAGTCGACCGCGTGGATGCGCGCCAGCACGGCGAGCCCGTCCTCGAGCATGCGGCGGCGCTCCTCGGGATTCGCCTCGGCGAAGAACCCCTGGCTCGTGTAGGGCGGGGCGACCGACGGCACCTCGCCGTCCACGAAGCCCATCACGAAGAAGGGCGCGCCGAGGAGCGAGGCGTCGCGCTCGAAGCCCACGAGCGGTGCGAGCGGGAGCTCCGCGGCGCGCGCGAGGCCCTCCATCGCGCGCCACTGGATCTCGATCTCGACGTCGAGGCCGGGCGCCTGCTGCGGATAGACCGACGGCTCGGGCATCTCCCGGCGCAGGACGTAGCGGGCGTCACGCCCGTCGACGCGCGCCTCGACGCGCAGCGTCTCGGCCGAGTAGCCGCCCGAGAGGCGGGCGATCTCGCGCACCTCGACGGTGTCGGCGGGGAGCCGCGCCTCGAGCCAGCGGGCGAGCGGGGCACGCCAGGCCTCGGGGTCGGACATGGCGCGCGAGCGTACCACCGGGCCGGAGTGGCCGCGCTACGTTGCGGGGTCCGCCGGAGGTGCCGCGTGAAGTTCGCCATGTTCTACGAGATCCCCGTCGCGAAGCCCTGGACGAAGACCAGCGAGCTCGAGGCCTACAGGAACACGATCGAGCAGGTGAAGCTCGGCGACGCGATGGGCTTCCACAGCTTCTGGACGGTCGAGCACCACTTCCTCGACGAGTACTCGCACTGCTCGAACCCCGAGGTGCTCTACGGCCACATCTCGGCGGTCACGAAGAACATCAAGATCGGCTACGGCGTGCGCCTGCTGCCGAAGCCGTACAACCACCCCGTGCGCTCGGCGGAGTCGGCGTCCGTGCTCGACCTGGTCTCGAACGGGCGCGTGCTGTTCGGCACCGGGCGCTCCTCCACGCGCGCGGAGCTCGAGGGCTTCGGCATCGACCCGACCGAGACGCGCGCGATGTGGGACGAGGCGCTGCGGCACATCGTGGCGTGCTGGACGCAGGACGAGGTGGCGCTCGAGGGGAAGTACTGGTCGCTGCCGAAGCGGCGCGTGCTGCCGAAGCCGCTCCAGGATCCGCATCCGCCGATCTTCGGGGCCACCTCGAGCGTGGAGGGGCACTACGAGATCGGGAGCCGCGGGATCGGGCTCTGCTCGTTCACCGTCGGCCAGCCGCCCGAGGCGCTCGAGGAGCGCATCCAGATGTACCGGAAGGGCCAGGCGGAGTGCGCGAAGCCGGTCGGCGCCTTCCGGAACGAGACGGCCGCGACGTTCACGATGGTGCACTGCGCCGAGACGAACGCGCAGGCGCGCGCCGAGGCCGAGGAGTCCTTCGTCTGGTACCCGAAGACGGCGGTCTGGCACATCGCGAGCCTCGCCGAGTGGATGCAGGAGCGGAAGCAGAGCCTCGGCAACTACCAGTACGCCGGGGACGCGCTCAACATGCGGAGCGGCGGCGCGCTCGACCACCTGAACATGGACTACATCTGGGACTCCGGCGCCGCCGTGGTGGGCGACCCCGAGCGCTGCATCGAGATCGCGAAGCGCTACGAGAAGGTGGGCTGCGACCTGCTGATGTGCCTGCTCAACCCGTACAAGATCCCGCACGAGGCGGTGATGAAGTCGATCGAGCTGATCGGCAAGCACGTCATCCCCGAGTTCGTTTAGGGAGGGGACGGTCCTTCTCGTTCAGTTGCCGAGACGTCACGGAAGAGGACCGCCCTCCTGGCAACGGCGCACCCCGACGACCGCTTCCATCCCCCGACGAGCGCGGATCCCTACTGGACGGAGACGTGCTGGTTCACGTTCGCCGTCCCCGAGAGGCGGCTCTCCGGCCAGCTCTATCCCTTCTTCCGGCCGAACCAGCGCGTGGCGGCGGCGGGCGCGTACTTCTGGGACGCATCGGGCAGCACGCCCGCCACCTGCCGCTACGCGAAGACGTTCTGGCATTTGCCGCTCGCGCCCGACGCCGACCTCGCGGACCTCGAGCTCGCGAACGGGATCCGCTTCCGCTGCCTCGAGCCGCTGCGGCGCTACGCCGTGCGCTACCTGGACCCGGACGACGCCGAGGTCGAGCTCGACCTCGTGTTCGAGGCGATCGCGGCGCCGAACCTCCTCGGCGCCTCGCACCTCGACCAGCCCGGCCGCTACACCGGGACGCTCCGCCTCGGGAGCGAGCGCATCGCGGTCGACGCCTTCGGCATGCGCGACCGCTCCTGGGGCCCGCGCTCCCAGTTCGGGACGACGCTCCATCCCGGCGCTCCCTACTCGCACGGCGGCTACAGCTACGCGACCGCCTCTCCGCGTGATGCCTTTCACACGATCACCGCCGAGATCGGCGGCGAGGGGGTCTCGATCCACGGCTTCCTGCTGCGGGACGGCGAGTGGGCGAAGCTCGTCGAGGGCCGGCGCGAAGTGCTCGCGCGCGAGGGCGGCTGCCCGACGCGCGTCCGCGTCCGCGGGCGCGACGCGCTCGGCCGCACGCTCGAGGCCGAGGGCGCCGCGCTGAACCGGCTCGGGTTCCACATCAACCCGAACCTCTGGACCTGGAACTGCCTCACCGAGTGGCGCTGGGACGGCGGCCGGCGCGGCTTCGGCGAGGACCACGACAACTGGAGCGCGGCGGCGTTCCGGCGCTTCGTGCGCGGCGAGACGCAGCGGTGACGAGCCGCGGGCTCGAGCACGTCGCGCTCACCGTGGCCGACGTACTTCCGCGATCCGGACGGGAACCTGCTCGAGCGGCTCTCCACCGACGCGGCCGGTCTGCCGATCTGATCCGCATGCGCTCGGCCCGCTTCCTGCTCCTCGTGGCTTCGCTCGCCGGCGCCCTGCCGCTGCCGCTTCACGGCGAGCCGGAGGCCACGCTCTCGCTCCTCGCGCTCGGCGACACGGGCAAGCCCACGTCGTGGCCGACGACCTTCCTCCCGCAGTACCGCGTGGGCGAGGCGATGGCGCGCGAGGACCGCCGCTCGCCCGTCGAGGCGCTGCTCTTCCTCGGCGACAACTTCTATCCGGACGGTCTCTCCGGGCGGACGCTTCGCGACCGGCTGCGCGAGAACCTGGCCGGCCCCTACTGCCACTTCCTCGAGCTCACGAAGCGGGGCCGGCGCGCGGTGCGCGAGGTGTGCGACCGCGCGCCGGAGCAGACGCACCCCGTGCCGATCATCGCCGTCACCGGGAACCACGATCTGGGGCGCCGGCAGGGCGTCCGGCTGCAGCGCGAGCGGCTGCCCGTCTTCCTCGGCAACTGGCTGATGCCCGAGCAGGCGCGGAGCTACGAGCTCGGCGCCGGCGTGAGCGTGGTCGCGTTCCACTCCGAGCCGGTGAACGAAGGGCGGCCCGCGGACGCGCTCGCCGAGGCGCTGCGCGCGTCGGAGGGGCCGTGGCGCATCGTGATCGCGCATCATCCGCTCGCGGACCCGGGCGCCGGCTGGAGGGAGCCATACGCCGAGCGCGTGCTCGCCGCGCTCGAGGCGGGGGGCAAGCCCGTGCACCTCTTCCTGGCCGGCCACCAGCACAGCCTCCAGGCGCTCTCCGGGCCGGGCGCGGCGCTCCACGTGGTGTCGGGCGGCGGTGGCGCGAGCGTGCGCCGGCTCTCGCCGGCGGGCGCCGAGCGCCTCTACGCGGAGGCCCGCTACGGCTTCGTGCGCGTCGACGCGAGCCCGGACGCGCTCGACGTGACCTTCTTCGCGCTGCGCGGCCCCTTCGACCGCGACGCCGAGCCCCGCGCGCGCTTCCGCGTCACGCCGGACGGCCACGTGGACCGGCGCGCAGGCGGGGACGGGGGGGAGTAGGCGGGGTCAGTGGCCCGGGGGGCGTGGGTCGCGGGGGAGGCCGAGCACGCGCTCGCCGATGATGTTGCGCTGCACGTTCGAGGTGCCGCCCGCGATCGCACCGGCGAGCGAGAACATGTAGTGTGAGACCCAGCGCCCGCGCGTGAAGGGCTTGATGCCCATCACCACGTCCTCGCCGCCCGGCTCCCGAAGCCCGTCCTCCGGGATCAGGTCGAGCGCGAGCTTCGCGAGGCGCTGCTGCGTGTCGGTGCTGAAGAGCTTCGCCATCAGCAGCTCGGAGAGCGCCTTGGCGTCCTCGTTCTCGTGGATCGCGGTGAGCATGCGCGCCACCGACCACTCCTGCGCCGCCACGTAGCCGGCGGCCTCCGCGAGGCGCTGCCGCACCCCGTGATCCTGGAGCGCCGGCCGGCCGTTGCGCTCCACCTGCTTCGCGAGCTCGACCACCGCGTCGTACGCCATGCGCGCGCCCGTCGAATCCCCGATCAGCATGCGCTCGTGCTTGAGCGTCGCGCGCGTGACCTTCCACCCCTCGCCGCGCCGGCCCACGATGTTCCGGGCCGGGATGCGCGCGCCGTCGAAGAACACCTCGCAGAAGTCGACGCCTCCCTGCATCATCACGAGCGGCCGCACGTCGATGCCGGGCGTCTGCATCGGGATCAGGAAGTACGAGATGCCCGCGTGCTTGCCGGCCTCGGGCTCGGTGCGGAAGAGGCCGAACATCATGTCGGTCTCGGTCGCCTGGCTGGTCCAGATCTTCTGGCCCGAGAGCACCCACTCGTCGCCGACGAGCGTCGCGCGCGACTGGAGCGAGGCGAGGTCGCTGCCCGAGCCGGGCTCGCTGTAGCCCTGGCACCAGGTCATCTCGCCGGTGAGCGTCGGCGGGATGTACGTCCGGCGCTGCTCCTCGCTGCCGCACTCGAGGAGCGTCGGCACGAGCATGTGGGTGCCCTGGACGCTGCCGCGGTGCGGGACGCCGGCCCGGTCGAACTCCTGGCGGATCACGGTCTCGGCCATCACGTCGGGGTCGAGGCCCGCGCCGCCGTACGCCTTCGGCACGGTGCGGTGGAGCAAGCCCGCGGCGAGCGCGCGCTTCCGCCACGCGATCGCCTGCTCGCGCTCGGACAGCCGCGCCTCGGCGCCCGCGAGCGGCCAGCTCTCGCGGCAGAAGGCGCGCACGTCCGCGCGAAGCCTCTCGTAGCGCTCGCCGAACTGCAGGTTCATCTCAGGACTCCGTTCGCCTTCGGCTCACTGCGCGCGGCTTGCATCACCACCCCTCCAGCTGCGCGAAGCGCTCGCGGTGGAGCTCGGGCGCGCCGAGCCAGAGGCGGTCGAACATCACGCGCTTGAACCAGAGCTGCACGTCGGACTCCCAGGTGAAGCCGATGCCGCCGTGCGCCTCGACGGCGTCGCGCGCCGCCTGCTGCGCGCGCTCGGTGACGTGCGCCTTCGCGAGCGCCGCGGCGCGCGGCGCCTCGGCAGGCGCGTGATCGAACACGTGGGCCGCCCACCACCAGAGCCCGCGCGTCGGGTCGACGTCGAGCGCCATGTTCGCGAGCTGGTGCTTCACGGCCTGGAACTGTGCGAGGGGCTGCCCGAACTGCTGGCGCGTCAGCACGTAGCTCGCGGTCATGCGGACCAGCCGGTGCGCCGCGCCGAAGGCGTCGGCCGCGAGGAGCACCGAGGCGGCGTCGAAGACACGCGCGCCGGTGCCCGCGGCGAGCGGTTCGGCGGGCGCCCGGTCGAGCGCGAGCGTCGCGAGCGGCCGGCCGCGGTCGAGCGTCGGCTCCGGCGCGACGGCAACGCCGCGGCCCGCCTCGACGAGCGCGAGCGCGCCGCCCGCGGCGCCGACCACGAAGAGCTCCGCGTCCTCCGCCTCGGGCACGAGCTCCTTGCGTCCGGAGAGCCGGCCGCCGTCGAGCGCGGCGCTCCATGTGGCGGGGAGCCAGCGCCCGCCCGCCTCGGCGAGCGCGACCGTCGCGCGCGCCTCGCCGGCCGCGAGCCGCGGCAGCCAGCGCGCCTGCTGCGCGCGGCTGCCCCCGTGGACGAGCGCGAGCGTCGCGAGCGCGTGCCCGAGGAAGGGCACCGGCACGGCGCCGCGGCCGAGCTCCTCGGCCGCCAGCGCGAGCTCGAGCAGCTCGAGGCCGGCGCCCCCGTGCGCCTCGGGCACGGCGAGCCCGGCCACGCCCATCTCGACGAGCCCCTTCCAGAGCGCGGGCACGGGCTGCCGGTCGCCGTCGAAGATCCGCCGCACCTGCTGCGGCGGGCACTCCTTCGCCACGAAGGCGGCGACCGTCTCCTGGAGCAGCTCCTGCTCGGGCGTCAGCGAGAAATCCATCCTGATGACTCCGCTCGGCTGCGGCCTCGCTGCGCGCCGGGCTGCGCCCGGCTCGCGGGCGTGAGTCCGCCGAAGGCGCCGTACGGTACCGAAGCCGCGGAGCGGCGCCGATGCCTCTGTGCGATGTTGGGACGGCATGGCTCGCCCCGTCTTCGCCGCTCTCGCGCTGGCGCTCGCCGCCCCGGCCGGCGCACAGGACGTCGACTTCGAGCAGGTGCGGATCGAGACGATCCCGCTCGCGGCCGGGCTCCACATGCTGGTCGGGCAGGGCGGGAACCTCGTGGTCTCGACGGGCACCGACGGGCCCGTCCTCGTCGACGACCAGTTCGCGCCGCTCGCGCCGAAGATCGAGGCGGCCGTGCGGGCGCTCGAGGACCGGCCGGTGCGCTTCGTGATCAACACCCACTGGCACGGCGACCACACGGGCGGCAACGAGCCCTTCGGCAAGGCGGGCGCCCTGATCGTGGCGCACGAGAACGTGCGCCGGCGCATGAGCACGACGCAGTTCATCGCGGCCTTCCAGCGCGAGGTGCCGCCCGCGCCGGCCGTGGCGCTGCCCGTCGTGACGTTCGACGACGGCGTCACGCTCCACTGGAACGGGGAGGAGATCGCAGTCGAGCACGTGGGCTCCGCGCACACCGACGGCGACGCGCTCGTCTGGTTCCGGAAGGCGAACGTGGTGCACATGGGCGATACCTACTTCGCTGGCAGGTTCCCGTTCGTCGACGTGTCGAGCGGCGGCACGCTCGCGGGCGTGATCGCGAGCGCCGAGCGCGTGCTCGCGCTGGCGGGGCCCGAGACGAAGATCGTCCCCGGCCACGGCCCGCTCTCGAACCCGGCGGAGCTCCGCGCCTGGCGCGAGATGCTGGTCGGTGTGCGGGACCGCGTGACCGAGGCGATCGCCGCCGGCAAGAGCCTCGAGGCGTACCAGGCCGAGCAGCCGCTGGCCGACCTCGCGCCGCGCTACGGGCAGGGCGGCCCGGGCTTCATGAACGCGGAGCGCTTCCTCGCGATCGTCTGGTCGGATCTGGCGCGCCCGCAGGAGGACTGAAATGGCGAAGCGAACGAACCGCAGGATCGTGCTCGTGAAGCGCCCCGAGGGCGAGGTGACGCCCGACTGCATGCGCCTCGCGGAGGAGGCCGCGCCCGAGCCCGGCGAAGGTGAGGCGCTCGTCCGGAACCTCTACCTCTCGCTCGACCCGACCCAGGGCGGCTGGATGAAGTACGACACCTACATGCCCGCCATCCCGATCGGCGACGTGATCCGCTCGGCCGGCGTCGGCGAGGTGATCGAGAGCCGCTCGCCCCTCTACGCGAAGGGTCAGCTCGTGAGCGGGCTCGTCGGCTGGCAGGAGTACGCGCTCGCGGACGGCGGCGGGCGGCGCATGAACGCGGTGCCGGCCGGCGTGTCGCCCGTGGAGTCCGTCTCGCTCTTCGGCATCACGGGGCTCACCGCGTACTTCGGGCTCCTCGAGGTCGGGAAGCCGAAGCCGGGCGAGACGGTCGTCGTCTCGGGCGCCGCCGGCGCCACCGGCTCGGTCGTCGGCCAGATCGCGAAGATCCAGGGCTGCCGCGCCGTCGGCATCGCGGGCACGGACGAGAAGTGCCGCTGGCTCACCGCCGAGCTCGGCTTCGACGCGGCGATCAACTACAAGACGCAGGACGTCGGCGACGCGCTGCGCGAGGCGTGCCCGAAGGGCATCGACGTCTACTTCGACAACGTGGGCGGCGCCATCCTCGACGCGGCGCTCCTCCAGCTCGCGCGCGGCGCGCGCGTCGCGCTCTGCGGAGCGATCTCGGGCTACGGCGAGAAGGAGCCGCCGCCGGGCCCGCGCTTCCTCATGCAGCTGATCCTGAAGCACGCGCACATGGAGGGCTTCCTCGTCCTCGACTACGTCGCACGCTTCCCCGAGGCGATCGCCGCGATGCGGAAGTGGGCGGCGGAGGGGAAGCTCCAGAACCGCGTCGACGTCGTGGAGGGGCTCGAGAACGCGCCGGCCGCGTTCCAGCGCCTGTTCACCGGCGGGAACACCGGGAAGCTGCTCGTACGCGTCGCCTGACCCGCCGGCTCGCGCTCGCGGCGGGCGCGCTCGCCGGGCTCGCCCTCGTGGCGGGGCTCGCCGCGTGGCTCGGGCTCGCGTGGTACTTCCGCGCGAGCCAGGACGCCGCCTTCTTCGCCGACGAGATCGCGGCCTTCGAGACGGCGGACCGGGAGCATCCGCCGCCCGAGCGGCCGATCGTCTTCGTGGGGAGCTCGTCGATCCGGCTCTGGGACACGCTCGCGAAGGACTTCGCGCCGCTCCCCGTGCTGAACCGCGGCTTCGGCGGCTCGCAGCTCCGGCACGTGAATCACTTCATCGACCCCGCCGTGCTGCGCTACCGGCCGCGCGCGGTCGTGCTCTACGCGGGCGACAACGATCTCGACGAGCGCACCGGGAGGCAGGCGGAGGACGTCGTGCGCGACTTCGAGGCCTTCGTGCGCCTCGTCCACGAAGGCGTCCCGGACGCCCGCGTCTACTTCGTGGCGATCAAGCCCTCGCGCCTGCGCTGGGCGCGCTGGCCCGAGATGAAGCGCGCGAACGAGGCGATCGCGGCGCTCTGCGCGAAGGGCCCGCGGCTCGCCTTCCTCGACACCGCGACCCCGATGCTCGCGACGGGCGGGCCGCCCGCGCGGCGGCTCTTCCTCGTGGACGGGCTCCACCTCTCGGGCGAGGGCTACGCGCTCTGGACGAGCGTCGTGAGGCCGCGCCTGCTCACCGACCTCGGCGCTCCCGGTCAGTAGCCTCCGGCTCGCGTTCCGGCGCTAACTTCGACCGTTCGGGAGGCCCGCCATGCGCCGCGACGTCTTCAGCGAGGAGCACGAGCTCTTCCGCGCCCAGCTCTCCCGCTTCGTTGCCGCCGAGGTCGAGCCGCACGTCGCCGCGTGGAACGCGGCCGGCATCACGCCGCGGGCGATCTGGAAGCGCATGGGCGAGGAGGGCTACCTCGGCGCCAACCAGCCGGTCGAGTACGGCGGCGCGGGCGGCGACTTCCTCTACGACGCGATCGTGATGGAGGAGCTCGCGTACGCGCGCGCGCACGCGCTCCAGGCCTCGCTCCACACCGACATCTGCCTGCCGTACCTCACGAGCTACGGGACGGAGGAGCAGAAGCGGAAGTACCTGGTGCCCGCCATCGCGGGCGACTGCCTGCTCGCGATCGCGATGACGGAGCCCGGCACCGGCTCGGATCTCGCGAACGTGCAGACGCGAGCGCTCCGCCAGGGCGGCCACTACGTCGTGAACGGCGCCAAGACCTTCATCAGCAACGGCCAGAACTGCGACCTCGTGATCGTGGTGGCGAAGACGGATCCCTCGAAGCGCCACGAGGGCATCAGCCTGCTGCTGGTCGAGACCACGACGCCCGGCTTCCAGCGCGGGCGCAGGCTGCCGAAGATCGGCCTCAAGGGGCAGGACACGAGCGAGATGGCCTTCGTCGACTGCCGCGTTCCGGCCGCGAACCGGCTCGGCCAGGAGGGGCAGGGGTTCAAGATGCTGATGGAGAAGCTCCAGCAGGAGCGGCTCTGCATCGCCGTGTCGTCGATCGCGTCGGTGCGCCGCTCGCTCGACGACACGCTGGCCTACGTGAAGGAGCGCCAGGCGTTCGGAAGGCCCATCGCGCGCTTCCAGAACACGCAGTTCAAGCTCGCCGAGCTCGAGACCGAGTACGAGCTCGGCCAGGCCTTCGTCGACAAGCTCCTCGCCGCGCACGTGCGCGGCGACGAGCTCGTGAAGGAGGTCAGCATGGCAAAGTGGTGGACCACGGACCTCCAGAAGAAGGTCGCCGCCGAGTGCCTCCAGCTCCACGGCGGCTACGGCTTCATGGAGGAGGTCCCGATCTCGACGGACTACCTCGACGCCGCCGTGCAGTCGATCTATGCCGGCACGAACGAGATCATGAAGGTCATCATCGCGCGTCGCCTGGGCCTCGACGGCTGAAGCGCCCCCGCGGGAGCGGGGACGTTGGTTGAAAAGGTTGAATCGTTCGCGGACGGGCGCAGCGCGGGCCATCGCTTACTCTCGGGCGGGCGACCCCGGTCCCGCGGACGCAAAGGGATGCCCCGACGGCCCCGCGACGACGCTCCGGGCGTCGCGCATCACGTCATGCTGCGCGGAATCGAGCGCAGGCTGATCTTCTCGGACGATGCCGACCGCGAAGACTTTCTGCGACGCCTCGCTCGCCTGATCACCGGACTCGGCTTCCTGTGCTTCGCCTGGGTGCTGATGCCGAATCACGTCCACCTGGTGATCCGCTCCGGAGCGGTGCGCGTCTCGCGATTGATGGCGCGGCTCGGAACGGGCTACGCGCGCTACTTCAACGAGCGCCACGACCGGGTCGGCCACCTGTTCCAGAACCGCTTCCGCTCGCGCCGCGTGGTGGACGACGCCGACTTGCTCGGCCTCGTTCTCTACGTCGCGCGGAACCCGCTCGAGGGGGGTCTCGTGCCCGATGGGCGCGCGCTGGAACGCTACCCGTGGTGCGGGCTGGGGGCACTCCTGGGACGCCGCGCACCGCGCCCCTTCGAGGCGGTCGCCGCGACGCTGGCCTTGTTCGATCCCGACCCCGAGCGTGCGCGGACGAACCTGCGGGCGCGGCTCGGGGGGCCGCTGCCGGCGCCGATCAGCCCGCTGCAGGATCCTTGCGGAGCGCCCGTGCGCCCGCGCCCGCCGCCGTCCGGATTCGAGGCGCTACTCCGCGACGTCTGCTCGCGGTTCGGGCTCACGGAGGGGCAGCTGCGCTCGAACGGGCGCACGCGGATGCTCGCCGCCGCCAGGTCCGAAGTCGTGCTACGCGCTGCGTCCGAGCTGGGGCTCAGCGGGGCCGAGGTCGCCCGCAGGCTCGGCGTCACGAAGTCGGCCGTCTCCGTGATGCTGCGCGCCCGCCGGCCCCCGGCGGGAACTTTTTGACCTTTTCAACCAACGTCCCCGCCTCTCCCCGCCTCTCAGAAGTCGAGGGGCAGCGGGAGGTGGCGCTGGTAGACGAAGTCGCGGTGGGCGAGGAGCGCGGGGTCGAGGGCGGCCTCGACGGCGGGGTGCTTCGCCTCGTAGGTCGCGCGCACCTGGGCGGGCATCGGGCAGACGTCGGGCGGCAGCGGGCGCACGAGCACGGCGAAGGTCGCCCACGTGAGGTCCAGGACGCTGAGCGCGTCACCGAGCAGGTACCGGCTCCCGCGCGCGGCCTGCGCGCCGAGGCGCGCCGCGAGGAGCCCGAGCACCTCGGCGCAGCGCGCGGGCGCCGCGGCCGCGGCCTCCGCGGAGTAGCCGTAGCGCCACGCGAGGCGGTCGCGCAGCACGCGCAGCGGCTCGGGCGGGCTCGCGGCGCGCAGCATCGCGTCGACCATCATGAGGCGCCGGCACCAGCCGAAGCCGGACTCGCCCGCGATCGCGTCGCAGAGGCCCAGGCAGAGCGCGCGCTCGCGCGCGTCCTCCGGCAGGAGCGGGGGCTCGGGCGCGAGTCGCTCGGCGAGGAACAGGATGCCGTTCCGGTCCGTGCGCGCGGGCTCGTCGTCCCACACCGCGGTCGGCGCGTTCGCCGCGCCGGTCCAGCGCACGAGCGCCGCGTCGTCGCCCCCCGCCTCCTGCGCCACCGCCGCGACCGGGAGGCCCTTCACGTGGAAGACCGCCTTCGCGAGCTCGCCCCACGGCCCGGGCACGCCGCGCGTCAGCACGAGCCGGAGTCCCGGCCGCGCGCGCGCCTCCTCGACGGACAGGTACTGCACGGTGGGCCGCAGTCTACCGCCGTTGCCCTTCGCGCCGCCCCCGTCGTAGAGTGGCTGCGCGCAGGAGGACCCATGCCGCTCGATCCCGGCCTGAAGCTCGTGCTCGACCAGCTCGCCGCGAACCCCGGCCCGCAGCTCCACGAGCTGCCGGTCGAGCAGGCGCGCGTCTTCTTCGATCAGATGCAGCTGCCGCGGCCCGAGGTGAAGATCGCGGAGGTCGAGGACCGCCGGATCCCGGGCGCGGCCGGCGAGATCGCGGTGCGCGTCTACCGGCCCGAGGGCGAAGGGAGGCTCCCCGCGCTCGTGTACTTCCACGGCGGCGGCTGGGTGATCGGGAGCCTCGAGACGCACGACGGCTCCTGCCGCGATCTTGCGAACCGGATCGGCTGCGTGGTGGTCTCGGTGGACTACCGGCTCGCGCCGGAGAGCCGCTACCCGGCGGCGGCCGAGGACTGCTACGCCGCGACCCGCTGGGTGGCGGAGCACGCGCGCGCGCTCGGCGTCGATCCG
>Ga0075326_1000182_pt1 | contig 13231 bp, 14 predicted proteins | sample MayberrySE_Catta_3_FD_120052 | JGI IMG/M metagenome (GOLD analysis project Ga0075326, IMG submission 120052) | Natural and restored wetland microbial communities from the San Francisco Bay, California, USA, that impact long-term carbon... | ecosystem: Environmental > Terrestrial > Soil >...
ACTTAGCCCGGCGGCCACCCCATCTGCCTGCCGCCTAACAGGTGCAAGTGTATGTGGTAAACCGCCTGCCCTCCTGATTTATTGCAGTTCATGACGACGCGATAGCCGTCTTGTGCGATTCCTTCCCGTTCGGCCAGTTCCGCGGCTACGAGCAACAGCTTGCCCAGCAGATTCGAATGATCGGGACCAAGATCATTCATGGTTGGTATGTGTTCCTTTGGGATAATCAGCAGGTGCGTCGGGGCCTGAGGGTTGATATCACGGAAGGCCAGAATTTCGTCGGTTTCGTAGACGATATCTGCTGGAATTTCGCGATTGATGATTTTCAGGAACAGGTCGTCCGCCATTTTGGGTCTCCTCGACTTGTCGTCAGCGCGTTCGTTTGCATGCAGCAACATCGGTGTGCATGAATTGGAAATCTCGTGTCTCAAGTGTATCCAATTCCTGTTCGCTCCGACTAATCGATGGACGGTGGAGCGGAGAGGTCCACGAACGGACTTTCGGGATGGCGGTGCCCGTCCAGCAGGTCCAGGATCTCGCCGGCCACGCGGGCGGGCGTGGCGGGACTCGACGGATTCTCGGCGTGGTAGGCGCGGGATCGCAGTGCCGATTGCATCGCCCCGGGATTGATCCCCAAAACCTGAACGGACGTACCCGCACAGGTCTTCGCAAACTGTTCCACCAAGGCCTTCAACGCATGCTTGCTCACCCCGTATGGGCCCCACAATGCACCGCTTACGCGCGACAGGTCGTCCAGCAGGAAATACAACCTGGCCGACGATGCCGCTTTCAACATCGGCAGGCTCGTTACACTCAGGAGCCACGCAGCATTCAGATTGACCTGTATGCTGTGCAGCCATTCCTCTGGCGGGACGTGCTCCAGTGGCGTCAGCGCCTCGAAACGCGCAGCGCAGTGCACCAGTGCCGACAATCCGCCGAACTCCTCAGCGATCGCGTTCAACATTTCCCGAATATCGTCCGGCCCGGCCGTCGAAAGGTCCAGGGGGTGCAGCGCGGGTTCGGTCAGCCCCTCGCCCACGATCTGGTCGAACACCCGCTCGAGTCCGCGCCGGTCACGGTCGAGGAGGACGGTCGCATAGCCCGCCTGTGCGCAGCACAGCGCAAGCGCCGATCCCAGGCTGCCGGCGGCGCCGGTCAGCAGCATTGTCTTGGTTTCCACGGTCATTTTCGGCCGGTCGGGCTGGGGACGGCGGCGAGTATAACCCGGGAAGCGGCTGGGCCGGGGCCGGATTCGCGCGTACAATCAAGCGGCATCGGAGGCGGCGGCGGAAGCGCGACAGTTACATGCCCATCTACGAATACCGAGCCAGCGGCAATCTGCATTGCGATGTATGTCGCGATGGCTTCGAGGTCATGCAGAAGATCGGGGATGCGCGGCTCGAGCAGTGTCCGCATTGCAGCGCCCCCGTCGAGCGGTTGATTTCCGCGGCAACCATCGGCAAGGGTGGCGCCGGCCTGGACCAGGCCAATATCGAGAAGCACGGCTTCACGCAATACAAGCGTGCCGGCAAGGGTGTTTACGAAAAAACGGCCGGCAAGGGGCCGCGCGTCATCACCGACGAGTGACACGGCGCGCCGCGCGCCAGGCCTGGAACAGCTCGAGCCACCCCGCCCGCCGCAACGCGACGCGGTAATTGCCGGGTCGCATGCTCCGCAGCCGTTGCACGGCTTGGGCCTGCAAATGTGCGTGCACCGCCAGGTGCCGCAGGCTTGCAGATTCATCTGCCGCGCGTTGGATTTCTTGTGCCGATTTCGGCGCCCACGAGTGAGCCGGTCGCAGGACCTCGGCGAAGAGGGCTTGTGCCAACGGCGCGTCGCGGTCCCGCGCCAGATCGCTCCGGCTGACGCCGTGCCGCGCCACCAGGTTCAGCGGCAACCACCAGAAGCGATGTTCCCCGCCCTGCCCCGTGCTCTCGCGAAGCAGCTGGGCCAGACCCAGGCAGGCTGCGGTCGCCGGTACCGCCGTCTCGCGCCCGTTCGCAGTCACGGCGAATTCCAGTGCGCAGAGCGGCTCTCCGGTCTTCCGGCACAGCGACTCGAACTCCGCTTCATCCGCAGGGGCCGGAGTGTCCAGCCGCTGCTCGACGCTGCCGAACAGCTGAGCCAGGCCTGCTTGGTCAAGGTGCGCGGCGGCGCCGCTTCGGGTCAGCTCCTTGAGCACGGGATGATCGCTGGCAACCGGCCCGCGATCCAGGCATTCGCTGCGCCACCACGCGAGCTTGCGGCGCTTGAGCTCAGCATCGATGGTCTGCGAACACAGCTGTTCCAATGCCGCGAACAAGGCGTACAAAGGCAACAGGCGCGGGGAGAGTGCGTTCGGGGCGAAGGCATGGGAAATGCGGAACAGCGGGTTGACACGCGCGACCTGCTCCCAGCAATACAGACGGTCATTCCCCGGCGGCTCGGCCATTGCTGCTTTCGATCAGGTCCACGAGATCGGCGGGGCGGTAAGCGAGGTAGCTGTCGTCGACCAAGTCGCCGCTGAGTTCCTCCGATCCATAACCGTACAGGACTGCGGCGGTGCGCGTCCCGGCCGCCCGCCCGGCCTGAATATCGCGGACGTCGTCACCGACCATTACAACTTCGGCCGGCTCGACGCCGACCATGCCGCACGCCAGGCTGACCGGGGCCGGGTGCGGCTTGCACTCCTTCAGGGTGTCCCCGCACACCACGCAGGAAACCGTTTCAGCCAATCCGGCAGCCTTGACGATGAGGCCTGTCAGGGCCTCGCTCTTGTTCGTGACGATGCCCCAGGGGATGTCGGCCCGAACGAGGTAATCGAGCAGTTCGGGCACGCCGGCGAACAACGAGGAATTGAGATAACAGTTCTGTGCGTAGTGCTCGAGAAAGCGCTGGCGCCAGCTTTCGAAGGTTTGCGCATCCGTGGGCGGCATGCCCGCCCGCAACAGGCCAACTGCGCCTTTCGACGCGAATCGTTGCATCTGCGCCAGGTCGAGGTCGGGTAACTCCTCGCTGCTGCGCACCCAATTCAACGAAGCCACCAGGTCGGGGGCGGAATCCAGCAGGGTGCCGTCCAGATCGAACAGCATGGCCCGGATTCGAGTCATGCAGCGGGCTTGCTTGCGTGCGCGAGGTAGTTGACCTGCACGTTGCCGCCGAGCATCACGCTGCGTGTGAGCGGGTTGTAATGCATTCCGGTCACGTCCTGCAGCTGCAGGCCGGCCGCACGCACCCAGGCGCCCAGTTCGGATGGGCGGATAAAGCGGTCATAGCGATGGGTGCCGCGCGGCAACAGCCGCGCAATATGCTCGGCGCCCACGATACCCAACAGGAAGGCCAGCGGCGTGCGATTCAGGGTCGAGAAGAACGCCTGCCCGCCCGGTTTCAGGAGTTGGTGGATGCTGCGGACGATGGATGGCGGGTCGGGTACGTGTTCCAGCATTTCCATGCAGGTCACGACATCGAAAGCGCCCGGCGATTCCGCAGCGAGTTCCTCCACGGTAATCCTGCGATAGTCGACGTCCAGGCCGGATTCGTGCAGGTGCAGCCGCGCAGTGGCCAGAACGCGCGTTGCGACATCGATACCCGTCACCTGCCCGCCCTTGCGCGCCAGCGACTCCGCCAGAATGCCCCCGCCGCAGCCGACGTCGACTATGGCAGTGCCATCGAGTGAAGTGCGATCGGCTACGTACTTCAGGCGGGCCGGGTTCAGTTCGTGCAATGGGCGGAACGGTCCTTCCGGATCCCACCAACCGGACGCCACGGCGTCGAACTTCTCCTGTTCGGTGCGATCGATGTTCTGTTCTGCGCCTGTGTTCACCCTGCCGACTCCCATGATTGGCCGTGACGTTCGCGATCCAGCCCGGCCAGCCGTAGCTGCCAACTCCGTGCCCGGTCGATCACTGCTTCGATATCAATGGTGGTCAGCTGACCGGATTCAAGTACCCGCCGCCCGGCCACCCAGACGTCGGAAACCTGCCGCGACGACGCGGCATAAACCAGCTGCGATACAACGTGGTGCATTGGCTGCGTGCGCGCGTCGCGCAGGTCGATCGCGCACAGATCCGCCCGCTTGCCGGGCTCGATGGTCCCAATCGAGTCTTCCAGGCCGAGCGCGCGGGCGCCATTTATGGTCGCCGCCTCGATCATCTCGAATGCCCCGCCGGCGCGGGGGTCGCCGGACACACCCTTGGCCAGCAGCGCGGCGGTCTGGGCCTCGGCCAGCAGGTCGAGATCGTTGTTGCTGGCTGCCCCGTCCGTACCCAGGGCTACGTTGACCCCGGCCTGCGCCAGGCTGCTGTACGGACAGAAGCCACTGGCCAGCTTCAGGTTGGACTGCGGGCAGTGCACTACGTGCGTACCGGCCTCGGCCACCCGCCCGATGTCGTCGGCCGACAACTGGACCATGTGGACGGCCTGCAGGCGCTCGTTCAGCAGGCCCAGGCGGTCCAACCGGCGCAGCGGGTGACACTCGTGCTGCTGCTGGGACTGCTTGATTTCCCACTCGGTCTCCAGCAGGTGCATGTGAACCGGAATCTGCCAGTCCGCCGAATATTGGGCGATGCGGCTCAAAGCCGCATCGGAGACCGTGTACGGCGCGTGCGGCGCGAAGGCAAAGCGAAGCAGGCTCTCGTCGGCGTGGCGCTCGCGCAACCGCAAGCCGCGATCGATATAGTCGTCGGCGTCCCGCGCCCAGGCCGTTTCGGTTTCGATGACGATCATGCCGATGCTCGCCCGCATACCGGTTTCCAGGCAAGCGGCAACGGTCGCGTCGGGAAAGAAGTACATGTCGTTGAAGCAGGTCGTGCCGCCCCGGATCATCTCGCCGATCGCCAGCAGGCTGCCGTCTCGTACGAATTCCGGCCCCACGAATCGGCGTTCCGCCGGCCAGATGTGCTGTGTCAGCCAGACGTGGAGGTCGAGGTCGTCAGCGTAGCCCCGCAACAGGCTCATGGGCGAGTGCGTGTGGCAGTTGATGAGCCCCGGCAGCAGCGCGTGGCCGGACAGTTCGATTGGCTGGGCGCGGGGCCAGGCCCGCTCCGCTTGCGCACGCGGCAGCACGGCCACGATTCGATCCTCGCGCAGCAGGACAGAGTGATGCTCGTAAACGACGTCCCGCGGGCGCACGGGCACCAGGTAGCGGGCGTGGACCAGAGTGGCCCGCGCGCCCTGGTCCGTTTCCGTTGGCGGGTTGGCGTGCATTGCCCGAACGCGCTACTCCTTCACGCGTGAGACGTATTCGCCGGTGCGAGTGTCGACGCGGATCAACTCGTCGATGTCGACGAAGAGCGGAACGCGAACGACGGCGCCGGTTTCCAGCGTGGCGGGCTTGCCGCCGCCGCCCGACGTGTCACCCCGCACCCCGGGGTCGGTCTCCACGATGCGCAGTTCGGTAAAATTGGGTGGACTGATACTCAGCGGCTGCCCGTTGTACAGGGTCATCTGGCACAGGTCCCCGTCCTTCAGCCACAAGGCGACGTCGCCCATGGCGTCCTTCGACACGGCATGCTGCTCGAACGTTTGTGGATGCATGAAGTGCCAGAACTCGCCGTCGTTGTACAGGTACTGGACGTCCAGGTCGAACACGTCCGCCGCCTCGACCGTTTCGCCCGAGCGAAACGTGCGCTCGATCACACGTCCGGTTTTCAGATTCCTCACCCGAACGCGGTTGAACGCCTGTCCCTTGCCCGGCTTGACGAATTCGTTCTCGACAACGGTGTAGGGATCTCCGTCAAGGATGATCTTGAGCCCACCCCTGAACTCACTGGTGCTGTAGGTCGCCATCAAGGCCTCCGGAATGCAAAACGAGAAGGCCTGCCGCGCCGCCGGGTACGGCGGTCACGTCAGGCTGAATTTCAAAAGCGAATGATAACGCGATCGCACGGCCGAAACCATGTACTGCACGGGGCGCTGTCAATTCATACGGAATTCGGCGATAATCGGTTTGAGGATGGATCCTCACTCATCTTGGAATCGAGTTTCAGAAGTAATGCTAATTTATTGATTCAAGATGGATATGTGTGGTAAAACCACCCTGTAGGTAAGGGGCACGGAGGCCAATTACGCATGCACAGCGTCAGTCTGCTCGTTACGGATCGTTCCCCCGAATCCGCTGAACACATCAATTCCCTGCTCCGTAATTCCGGAATTAAGGTTCATGTAATTCATGCCGCCACAAGCATGGAAGTCAAGCGTGCGCTGGATACCGACGCGCCCCTGCTCATCCTGTACGCCGATGCCGACGAGAGCGAAGCGGCGCTGGAAGAGATCAGCGAACTCGCCAATGCCTTTAACGTGCCTCTGGCCCTGTTCACCGAACTTGGGGAGCCCGAGAAACTGGCCGCTGCACTCAGCAAGACGGCCTGCTTCGTTATTAACGCGGCGCGCGAGGATCTGCTGACCGATTCCGTGGCCCGGCTCATCCGGAACTGCGAGAGTGAGCGCAACAACGAGGTGCGAGAAGAGCGCCTGGAAGAACTGGAGCACCGCTACGACTTGTTGCTGGAAAGCTCGCGGGATGCCATCGCCTATATTCACGAAGGCCTGCACGTGTACGCCAACCGCGCGTATCTGCAGTCGTTGCGGGCAAACGACGAATCCGATATCGCCGGCCTGTCACTGCTCGAAATGATCGACGCCGGCGAAACGGACCTGAAAGGTTTGCTCCGGGGCTTCGGCAAGGGTTCTTTCCCGGCCGACCCGTTGCCGGTGACCGTACGGCGCCCGGACGGTTCGGACTTCGAAGCCAACCTGGTGTTTTCACCGGCGCGGTACGACGGCGAGGACTGCACTCAGATGATGATGCAGCGCCGCGACGCTGCGAACGAACTCAAGGCCGAACTGGAGCGCCTGCGCTTTACCGATCCACTGACGCAACTGCACAACCGCAAGGCCTTCGTCGACGAACTGGAGACTTGGGCCACCGGCGGCCACGGCGAGGGTACCTCGGGCGTGCTGTACATTGAACCGGACGGCTTCGATGCGCTGCAGGACGAACTCAGCGTCGATACGGTCGACGCCATTATCTCCGATCTGGCCGGGGTGATCCGCGGTTGTCTGGGCTCCGGCGACATCCCGGCACGCATCAACGACCGCGGCTTCGCGGTGCTCGCCCATCGCGCCACGGCGGCCGATCTCGAGGCACTGGCGGAAAAGATACTGTCGGCCTACCGCAGCCACCTCGTGGAAGTGGACGAACGCTCGCTGACCGTGTCCTGCAGCATCGGCCTCAGCAACGTCGGGCGTCTGGTTATCAACTCCGGCGAAATCATCGCCCGGGCGCGCAAGGCGCAAGCCGAAGCCGCCGCCAACGGCGACCAACTGGTCGTGTTCCGCCCGCAGCTGACGGCGGTAGCCAGTGTCGACGGCGAACAGCAGTGGGTGGAGCGCATCAAGGGCGCGCTTTCGAATCACGATTTCTACAGCGTCCAGCAATCCATCATTGACCTCGACGGCGAGGGCGAGCAGCTGGTGGAAAACGTCACCTTCATGCGCAGCGAAGGCGGCGACCATTCGCCGGCCGAGTTTCTGGGCCTGGCCGATCGCTGCGACCTCGCCGGCGGCATCGACAAACAGGTGATCCCGGGATTGCTGAAGACGCTGGTGGACAGCGACGAGCGGCAGATTCTCAACATCAGCAGTAACTCGATCCTGGACTACGCATTCCCGGGCTGGTTTGCCGGGCAGGTCAAGGACGCCTGTGTCGAGGGCAGCCGCGTCATTCTGCAGATTTCCGCGAGTTCCGCCCTGGGCAACCTGCGCCCGGCGCAACGCCTGATCAAGGAGCTGAAGCCGCTAGGCTGCCGTCTTTCGGTCAGCCTGTTCGACGCGGAACGGCGTACCTGTCAGTTGCTGGAGCACCTGGACGTCTCGTTCGTCAAGCTGCATCCGTCGCTAACCGAAGGCTTGACCGCCAACGCCAGGAACCAGGAGGCCGTCCGCAAAGTTGTCGAGGCGGCCGAAGCCCACGGTGTTGCGGTAATCGCGGACGAGGTCACGGATACATCCAGCCTGGCCGTGCTCTGGCAGTGCGGCGTGAAGTTGATCGCGGGTGCATTCCTGCGGGAATCGACTCAGGTCCTGGCACAGTAAGCACGGACAACGCTACTTGCCCCTGCGTGTCCGCGACTCGCAGGTGCGGGCCTGGCAGCGCCTGAGTCGGTCCGCATTCCGCCTTGCGTTCGGGCTGACCGACCGATAACGTGGCCTACCTGTACGACTGAAAAAGCCTTCGGGCTTCGCGCCACCGATGCAGCAGCCGCTTACCCAGCGACCGGTCGGCCGGTTCGCTCCCTCGCCCACGGGACACCTGCACTTCGGTTCCCTGTTGGCGGCCGTTGCCAGCCTGGCGCAATCGCGCAGCGCCGACGGTTTGTGGCTGGTCCGTATCGAGGACATCGATCCGCCGCGGGAGGTGGCAGGCAGTGCCGAACGGATCCTGGCCGATCTGCGCGTATTCGAAATGCACTCCGATCAAGCGGTGCTCCGTCAGAGCGCGCGCACCCAGGCATACCACGACGCAGTCGACGTCTTGCTGGCGCGCGATCTCGCCTACTGGTGCGGCTGCAGCCGCGCGGACCTGCCCGCCTCGGGTGTCTATCCGGGAACCTGCCGAGCGGGCCTGCCGCTCGGCCGCCGGCCCCGGGCGGTTCGTCTGAAAGTCGACGCTGAGCCCATCGAATTTCACGATCTCGTACAGGGCGCCATCCGCGAGAACCTCGCCGATACCGTCGGCGATTTCGTGATCTGGCGGGCCGACGGCCTGCCCGCCTACCAACTGGCGGTCGTGGTCGACGACGCTCACCAGGAAATTACCGAAGTGGTGCGTGGCGCCGATCTGCTGGATTCCACAGCGCGGCAGATTCACCTGCAGCGGTGCCTGGGCCTGCCGACGCCACGCTATGCGCATCATCCCGTCGCCGTCACGGCGAACGGCGGCAAGCTCAGCAAGCGGCTGCGTTCGGATCCCGTAGCCTGCGGATCGCCGGCACGGTCGATCGCGACCGCCCTGCGTTTCCTCGGCCAGCCCTGTCCACAGGACCTGAGCCTGAGAGACACCTGGCGCTGGGCGGTGGACCACTGGCACCTCGAAAACGTGCCCCGATTGCGCGAACTGCCACTGCCCCTCGAGGCAACCGCCCGGCACGGCGGCTTCGGGCTATAATGCGCACCTGTCCGACTGAGTGATGCGATGAATCCCAATTACCTCGATTTCGAGCAGCCCATTGCCGAATTGCAGGCGAAAATCGACGAGTTGAGGAATGTCGGAACGGACAACGCCATCAACCTGGACGAGGAAATCCAGCGGCTCCAGGCCAAGATGCGGCAGGAAATCAAGAGCATATTCAAAAACCTGACGCCGTGGCAGATTTCGCAGCTCAGCCGGCATCCGCTGCGGCCCTACACGCTCGACTACGTCGAGAAGATCTTCGACGAGTTTCATGAGCTGCACGGCGATCGCGCTTTTGCCGACGACCACGCGATCGTGGGCGGCCTGGCCCGGTTCCGCGGACGCGCCGTGGTGTTCATCGGCCAGCAAAAGGGCCGCGACACCAAGGCCAAGATCTTCCGCAATTTCGGCATGCCGCGGCCGGAAGGCTACCGCAAAGCCATGCGCCTGATGCACATGGCAGCTCGTTTTCATCTGCCGCTGGTGACCTTCATCGATACGCCCGGCGCCTACCCCGGCGTCGGCGCCGAGGAGCGCGGGCAGTCCGAAGCCATCGCACGCAACCTGCAGGTGCTGGCCCGCCTGCCGACTCCGATCGTCTGTACGATCATCGGCGAAGGCGGTTCGGGCGGCGCGCTGGCCATCGGCGTCGGCGACCGCGTGAACATGCTCGAATACAGCACCTACTCCGTGATCTCGCCCGAGGGCTGCGCCTCCATCCTGTGGAAGGACGCCGCCAACGCCGAAGAGGCCGCCACGGCGCTCGGCATCACTTCGACGAGCCTGAAGGGGCTCGGATTGATCGACGAGGTCATCGAGGAGCCGCTGGGCGGCGCGCACAAAGAACCGGATCTGGTGGCCAAACGTATCGCCGATTGCCTCGAGAAGCAACTGGACGAACTCGCCGCGCTGACGACCGATGACCTGTTGGAACGGCGTTTCCAGCGCCTGCTGTCCTACGGCGAGTTCCAGGACTAGGGCCTGTTGCAGCTGCTCAATGCTCATGAGGTATCGGCGAACCTTCACGGCCGGCCGCACGCGATGAACCCGGTACCGGATCGTCCCGCTTCCGGTCTCGACAGCGGGTTTCTGCTGAGCCGGCTGGCGCGCCTGCCGACGCCCCGGAAGTATTGGGTCGGTTTCAGTGGCGGAGCGGATTCAACGGCCCTGCTGCAAGCCCTTTACGAAGCCCGCAACCTCCTGCCGGCCGAGGTGCAGGCGGTGCATTTCCACCACGGCCTGCAGGCTGCGGCCGGTGACTGGCAGGCGCACTGCCGGGCCTACTGCGAACGCCGCGGCATCGCTTTTCGGTCGGAGCGGCTCGAGATCGACCACGCCGGCGGCGCCAGCCCGGAAGAGGCCGCGCGCGACTCCCGCTACCGGGCCGTTGGCCGGCTGCTCGGCCGGGACGAAATGTACCTGACGGCGCATCATGCGGAGGACCTCGGCGAAACCCTGTTTCTGAACCTCATGCGTGGATGCGGTATCGAAGGGTTGGCCGGCATTCCGCCGCTGCGCCGGCTGGACCCCGGCTGGGTGGGGCGCCCCCTGCTGGACCTGCACCACGCCGACCTGGTCGGGTTTCTCGAGGCGCGCGGCATTCAATGGCTCACCGACCCATCGAATACCGACACGCGCTTCGATCGGAATTACCTGCGGCAGGAACTGTTCCCGCTGCTGGAGCGACGCTGGCCCGGGCTGGTGCGGCGCCTCGCCCGCAGCGCCCGCAACGCCCGCGTGTCGGCGAGTGCCATGTCGAACTTTATCGAGGCGCACGCCGGCCACCTGCTCGGTGACGCGCTGAAGATGCCGGTCGCGCCCCTGCTGGCGCTCGACCGGGCCATGCAGTCCCTGGTTCTGCGCCAATGGCTGCGCCGCCACGAAGTGCCCACCCTGCCCGAACGGCGGTTGCACGAGTTTCTCGGGCAGCTGGGCGCAGCCGACAACGCCAGCCAGGCGGAAGTGCAGTGGAACGATTGGCTGCTCAAGCGCTATCGGTCCGAGCTGTGGCTGCAGCGCCGGCTGCCTTACGCCGCCTGCGCCCGGAGCGCCTGGCGCGACGGCATGGCGCTGGCGCTCGACCCGGATGCCGGACGGCTGGCGCTGGTCGGCGAACCGACCGCCATACCGGACGGCTGGCGCGTGCGCGCGCGGCGCGCCGGCGACCGCATTCGCTCGCGGACGGGTGGTTCGAGTCATCGGATCAAGGATTTCTTTCAGGCGGCCGCCATTCCCCCCTGGCTGCGATCCTGCATCCCCGTTCTCGAGTGGGACGGCGAGCCCGTTGCATTGGGCGATTGGGTGATCGCGCCGCGCCTGCAGGACTGGCTGGACGCCCATGGTCTGAAGTACCGTTGGGAGCCGGCCGACCCGTTGCTCGAGCGCATTCACCAGGATTGCCAACATAGCGAACGCTTGCCATGAACGACAAAACCGAAGAATTGCCTGACTTCGAAAAAGCGCTGGAGGAACTGGAATCACTCGTCGAGCAGCTCGAGTCCGGCGAATTGAACCTCGACGCGTCCCTGCAGAAATTCAAACGCGGCGTGGAACTGACCCGCCATTGCCAAGGCGTCCTGGAGCGCGCGCAGCAGTCGGTCGAGCAGCTGTTGCAGCCCGACGACGAGTCGACCGCCATCCCGTATAACGGCGGTGACTGACCCGGCCGATGATATCGCGGCCTGGCGGGCGCGCTTCGAAACGGTGCTCGACGGGCAACTGCCATCCGAACGCGCCGCAGTCGACGGACTGCACCAGGCGATGCGCTATGCGGCGCTGGCCGGCGGCAAACGGTTTCGGCCGGTGCTGGTGTACGCAACCGGCCAGACGCTCGGCCTGGAGCTGGCGCGACTGGATCCGATTGCGGCGGCGATCGAGTTCATTCACGCGTATTCGCTGGTGCACGACGATCTGCCGGCAATGGACGACGACGATCTGCGGCGGGGCCGGCCAACCTGCCATCGCGCCTTCGGCGAAGCCACCGCGATCCTCGCCGGCGATGCCTTGCAGGCGCTGGCCTTCGAAGTATTGGCCGGCGGGCTGCACGAGGAAGCGGCCGGCCTGTCGGTGATCCACGAAATTGCGCGCGCCTGCGGGTCGGCGGGCATGGCGGGCGGACAGGCGCTGGACCTTGCAGCCGTGGGCCGGAACCTCGACCGGCACGGCCTGGAAACCATGCATCGACTGAAGACCGGTGCACTGATCCGCGCGGCCGTGACCGCGCCCTGCCAACTGGCCGGGGTCGACGCCGGGACGCACCGGCACCTGGCGGCTTACGGCGACTGCGTGGGGCTCGCCTTCCAGGTGCACGACGACATCCTGGACGTGGCCGGGGATGCGGCGGTCACCGGCAAGAACACCCAGGCGGATTCGACCCTGGACAAGCCGACCTTCGTCTCCATCCTGGGAATGGAGGAATCCCGCGCTCAGGCCCGGGATTTGCGCGACCGGGCCATTTTACAGCTGCAGCATGTGCCGGGTGACACGGCGGCGCTCGCCTGGCTCGCCGACTACGTCGTCAGCCGCGATCGATAGCGCCCTGCAGTCGGCACAGCTAAAATGGTACGGATGAACAGTGAGCTCTACCCCATCCTGAGTTCGATCAGGTCCCCGGCGGATCTGCGCGAGCTCGACGAGGAACAGTTGCCGCAGGTCGCCGACGAGCTGCGCCGCTACCTGATCGCTTCAGTCGCGACCAGCGGCGGGCATTTCGGCGCCGGACTGGGCTGCGTGGAGCTCACCGTGGCTCTGCACTTTCTGTACGACACACCCTGGGACCGCATCGTCTGGGACGTCGGGCACCAGGCCTATCCGCACAAGATCCTGTGCGAGCGGGCCGGCAGCATCACGACGATCAAGCAGTGGCGGGGGCTGGCGCCGTTTCCCAAGCGGTCGGAAAGCGAATACGACACCTTCGGGACCGGCCATTCCTCTACCTCGATCAGCGCGGCGCTGGGCATGGCCGTGGCCGCGGCCTTTCGCCACCAGGACCGCAAGTGCGTGGCGGTGATCGGCGACGGGGCGATGACGGCGGGCATGGCGTACGAAGCCCTCAACCATGGCGGCGATCTGGACACCAAC
>Ga0075326_1000183_pt1 | contig 13201 bp, 13 predicted proteins | sample MayberrySE_Catta_3_FD_120052 | JGI IMG/M metagenome (GOLD analysis project Ga0075326, IMG submission 120052) | Natural and restored wetland microbial communities from the San Francisco Bay, California, USA, that impact long-term carbon... | ecosystem: Environmental > Terrestrial > Soil >...
CAGGAGCTGATCGGCGCGGTCGACGAGCGGCTGGTGATGACGGCCAAGCCGTTCCGGGAGGACTTCGTCTGCACGGTCTGGCTGGGCCGCCACGCCGGCGTCTACTCGGAGGAGCTGGACGCCGAGCTCGAGGACGAGCTCGAAGGCAACGGCCACCTCGACTAGTCGCCGGTCAGTGGTCGCTGGTCGCTGGTGCGACGCGGAGCCTGATGAGCACGGCGATCATCGCTAGCGCCACCGGTCCCAACCCGAACGCAGACCACCACCACATTTGCTGAGCGCCCCCCTCGTCCGGCAGCCCGGCGATCTCGGTGTCGAGGGAAACGCCGCCGACGGGCGCGGGGAGCTCGTCCACGCAGTTGATGGTGAGCGAATCGGGAGGTGGAACTACACGCACAAACTGAAGCCCGTCAAGATACTGAAACAGGCTTCCATTTGACCCTGCGACTGAGGTTCCAGGGTCGGAGTAGGGCAGTAGCTCGATGTCGGTGCTGGTCGGATCCAGCGAGCATGTGAGTGTGAACTGCACCAGGTCGCCAACGTGGTGGCTAGGTGGTATGGGTGGAAGGAGACCGGTAAGACACCCGTGGCCGACAACTCGATCAGAGTTGGATCCACCGGGCGGAGGAGGGGGCAGTGTTTGATCAACTTGGTTACGTACGGCTGTCAAGGACTGGCAGTCAGGCCAGGGAATCTCTTGGATCGCAGAGTCTTCGGGCTTGTACGCCAAGTGATCGCCGATGTCCACAAACGTCTGCGCGAGGAGATAGCCAGAAGTTGGCGCGCGATCCACGCGAATGGTAAGAAGGAACTCACTTCCTTGGAGAACGTCACATGACGTGGTGTCACCACTAATGTCACAAACTCCGCCGCTGGCGACCAGATCCATTGCCGGATCGTCACCTGGTATTGGTGTGGGCTCCGGCGTCGAAGTCGGCGTAGCCGTCGGACATCCTTGAGGCGGGCAAGGCGTTGGTGTCGGAGTCTGCTTGGCGCTCGCCTCTACGACAACGACCGGCACATGGTTCCCATGAATGAGGCTCAAACCAACCTGGAGGCCCCAGCATGAGACAAGGCCAGAAGCGCCAATCGAGCACGTCTGGGAGCCACCTGTCGAAACAGCAACTTGAGCCTCGCCGAGGTTTTGGACGTCAACAGGCACCGAGCTATCCGTGGTTGTCCCGTTGCCAAGCTGACCCCTGAAGTTCGAACCCCAGCACTTGACGTCGCCGCCGCTGGTCACGACGCACGCGTGAGATTTGGCGCTAAGGTTCACGATACCACTCGTTAGGCCTACAACATCGACAGGAACAACACTGTTGCTGATTGCGCCCCAACACTTCACCCCGCCGGCGGTCGTGAGCGCACAGGTGTGAGAAACACCTGCAGAGATGGCAGCGACACCACTGGTCAAGCCGATCACGTCGAGAGGCACCGTGCTGCACGGCGTGAAGTGAATCGGTGACGGGTTGCAGTCCTCAGATGTCACGGCACCCAACTGCCCGCTGCTGTTTACGCCCCAGCATTTCACGCCGCCTGTGTCCGTTAGCGCACAGCTGTGAGAGAAGCCGACTGAAACAGCGTCGATGTCGGTAAGGCTTGAAACCTCAGTCGGCGTACTATGGTCGACTTGTGTTCCAACGCCCAATTGGCCTGAGCTATTGTTACCCCAACACCTCACGACGCCGCTGGTGGCTACAGCGCAGGCGTGAGCATGGTGGATATCCGCGTCGACGACGCCGCTGATTAGACCGACAGGATTAACAGGTGTGTCGCGGTCGGTTTGCGTACCGTCGCCAAGCTGCCCGGAGCCATTAGCCCCCCAACACTTGAGTCCGCCAGTCGCGGTTACGGCGCATGTGGACCCCGTTCCCGCTGACAGCCTCTCTACGCTTCCCTCCAGCTCGACAACCGTCACTGGCTTCGTTGTGATGGAAAAGGCAGGGCCATCTCCCAATGTGCCTCTTCCCCAGCACTCAGCGTCAGACGTCGTCGTTACGACACAGTCGTAGTCACCTAGGCCAGCCGAAATGTCGACGTTGTCCACTCCGAGGGGAAGTACCGGAATAGGCCACGAGCTTGCGGTCAGCCCGGTCCCATCTCCCAGCTGACCGCTGGTGTTCAGCCCCCAGCAGCGCATGCCACCGGTGGCAAGCACAGCGCACGTATGATCATTCCCTGCGTCAATCGATGCGATTCCGAGGAGGGGAACGGCCACCGGGGAACTAGACTGCGGTAGGTCGACGCCAAGCTGTCCCGTTTGTCCTAGACCCCAACAAACAACGGTCTGATCTGTCAGCAGGGCACAAGTATGACTGTAGCCCGACCTCACTTGAGTTACGTCTGCCGGGATGCCAGCGACGGTGGCTGCCGTCGTCCGGTTGAGTTGCGTACCATCGCCGAGCTGACCGGAGTAGTTCGCGCCCCAGCACTCGACTTCGCCGGATGGGGTGAGACCGCAGGAATGTCCGAAGCCTGACGAGATATCCACGATCGGACCACTAAGCCCGGTAACATCCAACGGCGTGATCGAGTTCGTGAACGTTCCATCGCCCAACTGGCCCGTTGTGTTGTTGCCCCAGCATTTCACGTTGCCGGAGAGCATCAACGCACACGAGTGCCAGTAGCCAGTACTTACCTCTGCGACGCCGCTGGTCAAGCCCGCAACGTCAATTGGCGTGGTACTGCATGCAACGGTCGTGGTCGAGGTTGCGCAAGTCTCGGTTGTCGTCGCGCCGAGCTGGCCGTGCTGATTGTTGCCCCAGCACTTCACGCCGCCGATCGACGTGAGAGCGCAGGTATGCAGACCGCCGGCGGAGATAGCGTCCACGCCGCTGGTGAGGCCCACAACGTCGACGGGACCACCGCAAGGAACGGGCTCCCCCGGAGGTTCGCCACAGATTTCGGCTGATGCTCCGCCGACACGACCGTAGAGGTTGTTGCCCCAGCACTTCGCACCGCCGGTGACGGTCACGGCACACGTGTGTGCGTGGCCGGCTGAGACTTGTACCAGCGTGCCCACTCCTGAAATTGGCAGAGCGACGGCACTCGACGAGGTTCCGGTGCCGAGCTGACGCGCGAGGTTGCTGCCCCAGCACTTCAACTCCCCGGTATTCGCGAGTCCACATGTGTGGGCGTCACCTGTGCTTACAGCGTTCATGCTCGTTATCGGGTTAGCGGCCGCATGTTCCGCGATGGACCCGCGAAGCACGACGAGCGTAGTTAGCAGCAGGAAGATACCTGCCGTAGCAAGAACTCCAGCCCGTGTTCTCTCGGGGGTCATGGCCTACCTCCCGTGCGGGCGGTGGCGTGAGCTACGAGGGCGGGGAGCCGGGCACGCCAGCGCCACCAGTCGGGGTCTAGTCTAGCAGGCGTGTCAAGGCGAAGCGGGGTGAGCCCGCGATCGGCCGGTTAGCGGGCCGGGATTTCGTCGGCGATGAAGGCGTAGCCCTGCTGGGGGGCGGTGCGAACGAGGTCAGGGCTCTCCCCGGCCTTGCGCAGCTTCCGGCGGATGTTGCTGACGTGCGACCGCACGATCTCGGCGCCGCCGGTGCCTGCTGGAATCGACCAGACGGTCTCCAGGAGTGTCTCTGTGTGGATTAACTCACCCGGCTCGGCCATGAGGGCCGTCAGGAGGCGCAGCTCGGTCGGGGTGAGGTCGATCTTGCAGTCGTCGCCGAAGAGGAGGCGCTGGTTCGGGCGGTCGAGGCAGGCCTCGCCCACGCGCAGGAAGGCCTCCGGCTCCGGCACGACGATCTCCGCGAGCATGCGGGCGACTTCGCCGGAGAAGGCGCGGCGGTCGAGGGGTTTCGTCGCGAGGCCGTCGCGCTGGCGACGGTAGAAGCTCGGGAGGCGCGACGCCGACGCGGAGCGCGGGGCCATGAGGAGCACGGGCGGCGACGGCTTGCGCAGGCTTGTCGTGAGCCAGCGCAGCACGCGCTCGAACTCGTCTGCGCGGACGGCGCTGTCGGTGCAGATCAGCTCGACCGGCGTGCGGCTCAGCGTGCGCTGCGCGTCGGACGCGGTGTGCGCGACGAGCGGCTTGTGCCCGAGGGCGGCAAGCGCCGAGGTCGCGACATCAATGATCGATTCGTCGGGACTCAGCACGAGCACCCGCGCGGAACTTGTTGTCATGTACCACCGGAGGCCCGCGGCTGACCTCGCGAGCCCGTAACCCCTCCCGGGGGATGTCCCTACCACAAAGGCTATTATGCCACCCGCTGTCAAGCCCTGGTGTGCCAAGATACTCGCGTAGCCCGCCGGTTGGCAAGTCGTTAGAATGCGAGCGCGATGACCGACCAGTCCGTGATCGACCTGCGGAGCGACACCGTGACGCTGCCGACGCCCGCGATGCGCGAGGCGATGGCGAACGCCGAAGTCGGCGACGACGTGCACAACGAGGACCCGACGGTGCAGCACCTGGAGCGCATGGCCGCCGACGTGACCGGCAAGGAGGCGTCGGTGTTCGTAGCGAGCGGGACGATGGGCAATCTCGTGTGCTTGCTTTCGCATTGCGGCCGCGGCGCCGAGGCGATCGTCGGCGAGGAGGCGCACGTCCTGCACTACGAGGCGGGCGGCGCACCGGGCCTCGGGTCGATCCAGCTGCGAACGGTGCCGAACGACGACCACGGGATGCTCGATCTCGTCGCACTCGAAGAGACGTTCCGCGGCGGGAACATCCACTTCCCGAAGACGGCGCTGATCTGCGTCGAGAACACACAGAACCGCTGCGGCGGCGGCGTGCTCAGCGTCGACGAGATGGCGCAGGTGGCCGAGGTGGCGCGGCGGTACGAGATCCCGGTCCACCTGGACGGGGCGCGCATCTTCAACGCGGCGGTCGCGCTGGGGGTCGAGGCGAAGGAGCTGACGCGGCACGTCGACTCGCTGACGTTCTGCTTCTCGAAGGGCCTCTCGGCGCCGGTGGGGAGCGTCGTCTGCGGGATGGGGGAGTTCGTCGCGCAGGCGCGGCGGGTGCGGAAGCAGCTCGGGGGCGGGATGCGGCAGGTGGGGGTGATCGCGGCGCCGGCGATCGTCGCGCTGGAGACGATGGTCGAGCGGCTGGCCGAGGACCACGAGAACGCGAAGCTGCTCGCGGAGGGGCTGGCCAAGCTGCCGGGCGTGCGGCTCGACCCGGCGAAGGTGCAAACGAACATCGTCATCGCCGACGTCGCGGAGTGGCAGCCGTTCATGAAGAGCCTGCGCGACGCGGGCGTGCTCGCGTCGGCGTCGGGGCCGGGGCGCGTGCGCTTCGTGACGCACTACGGTGTCATGCGCGCCGACATCGAGGACGCGCTCGAGCGCATCCGCACAGCGATCGAGGATGCGACGTAGTGCGTTTCGCCGTCACCGTCGCGATCCTGGCGGTCGCGTCGTTCGCGTTCAGCGTGGCCTGTCTCGACGAAGACGAAGCGTGCGCGCAGGAGGGCGACGACGGCATCGTCGAAACGATCCCGTGGTCGGACGTCGAACGCTCCGAGTACGTCTGGCTCGACCACGACGACCCGACGATCGAGTGCGGGTCGGGCGTGCTGACGACTGACGTGATGGGCGCCGAGACAGAGCTTGGGCTCCACTTCGAGTCGCTCCCCAACGACGACGGCGAGATCAACAGCGACACGAGCACGATCACGGTCGACTCGGAGACGCTGGAGCCGTTCTTCGTGAGCCGGGAGCGCGTGATCGACGGCGAGGAGGAGTCGGTGACGGGCGAGTACGACCGCGAGAACGAGGAGATCCGGGTGCTCGAGTACACCGGCGAAGACGACGAGGACCCGCGCAGCATCCCACGCAGCCTCGACGAGGAGGTGTTCTACGACAACGAGTCGTCGCTGTTCCTCTGGCGGACGATCCCGCTCGAGGAGGACCTGGTGCTGACGTACACGGCGGTGCTGGTGAACCAGGGCGGGACGCAACGCGAGGTGACGCTGCGTGTGGTCGAGCGGGAGTCGGTGACGGTGCCGGCGGGGACGTTCGAGGCGTGGCGGGTCGACATCAGCACGGAGGACGTCGACCAGGTGGCGTTCATCGCGGACACGCCGGAACGGCAGCTGGTGTTCTACGACAACAGCGTGCAGGTCTTCCAGCTGACGAGCTACGAGAGATAGTACCGAAGGGTCTAGGGTGTAGGGTCCAGGGTCTGGAGCGCTGGTGGCTGGTCGTGTTGGGCGGAAATCCAGTGTCTTAGGCCACGAACGGGTGTCAAGAAAGGCGACACAGGGAGGTCGCCGGAGCGCAGCTCGTTTGTGCTCAGAGGACTATCCGTCGCCCGGCGAGCCAGTGCGGTCCGGCTACCCTAGACCCTCGGTCTTACTTCGCCTGGGAGGAGCCGGCGCCGAGGTCCTTGATGTAGAAGGTCATGCTCTGGAGCGCTAGGACGGGGTCGATGTCCTTGACGCGGACGTCGGGCGGGGCCTGCGCGGCGATGGGGGCGTAGTTCAGGATCGCCTTGACGCCACTCTTCACAAGCAGGTCGATCACGTCCTGGGCCTGCGAGGCGGGGACGGCGACGATGCCGATCTGGGCGTCGATGTCGCGCATTGCGGCTTCGAGATCGGCGACGGGTTTCACGACCACACCTTCCACGGTGTCGGCGACCACGCCGGGGTCGTCGTCGAAGGCGGCGACGATGCGGAAGCCCTGGCGCGTGAAGCCGGCGTAGCCGAGGATGGCGCGGCCGAGCTGGCCGACGCCGACGAGGACCATCGACCACTCGCGCGTGATGCCGAGGATCTGGTGGAGCTCCTCGAGGAGACGCTTGACGTTGTAGCCGCGGCCTTGCTTGCCGAAACGGCCGAAGTAGCTGAGGTCCTTGCGGATCTGGGCCGGCGTCACGCCGAGCTGCTCGCCGAGCTCCTGCGAGTTCACGACGTCACGCCCGTTCGCGGCGAAGAGGGAGAGGGCGCGCGCGTAGATCGGGAGCCTATCGATGACGACTTCGGGGATCTCTTCGGCCACGATCATCTCCTACCGGCACGAACCGGACGGCGCCCACGCCAGCGGGGATGGCACTCCCGCATTGTGACGGGCTATCTGTGATAGCTTGCACAAATGTAGCACCGGCGATTTTGACGGTCAACATCGCTACGCGTTAGCTTGGGCCCAGCTTCCGACGAGCGGCAACTGATACATCTCGCCGCGGGCCGCCCGCAGCATCAGGATCGCCCATCCGGCCCAGGCCGCGATGGCGGTCATTAGCACGAGCCAGGCCGGGGCCGCGATCACGAGCGCCACCAGTAGCACTACGACCGCGGATGAGTAGACGATCGACTGGAGGGCGTGGAAACGCACGAAGCGGTCGCGGCGCTCGATCAGCAGGACGATGATGCCCGTGACGGGGCCGAGCATGTACGCCAGCACGGCGGCCAGACGCGGCTCCAGCTTCCGGGGTCCGATCCTGTCCTGCATGACTCCGTAGCTTCAGTATCGGCACGGGGCCGCTCGCTCGCTATCGGCGAGGAAGCGAAGAGGCCCGCCGGTGGCGGGCCTCAGAGATGCTTAGGCAGAATCCCCTAGTTGTTGGTCTGGCTCCCGTACGCGAGGCCGGGCTCGCCCTTGACTGGAGGCGCCTCTGTCTCCTCTGTCTCCTGCGGCTCTTCCTTCGGGGGCTCGTCTTCCTGCTTGGGCGTAGGCTTGGCCGGCGTCGGTAGCGGCAACTCGCCGACAGGCGAGTCGAGCAGGCGGTGGAGGTTGTCGCCGTCGATCGTTTCCTCGATGAGGACGTGCTCGACGACCTCGTCGAGCTTGGCGCGATGCTCGGTCAGGAGCTCCTTGGCGGTCTTGTAGGCCTTGTCGATGAGGCGGCGCACTTCTTCGTCGATCTCCTCGGCGACCTTCTCGCTATAGTCGCGCTGCTCGAAGATCTCGCGTCCGAGGAAGACCATCTCTTCTTTGCGGCCGAAGCTGCGCGGGCCAAGACGCTCGCTCATGCCCCACTGGGTGACCATCTGGCGCGCGATGCGCGTCGCCTGCTGGATGTCGTTCTGGGGTCCGGTGGTCATCTCGCCCATCGCGAGCTCTTCGGCGACGTGGCCGCCGAGGGAGGTCGCGAGCATGTCGCGGTATTGCGAGCGGTTCATGAGGTGGCGGTCTTCATCGGGAAGGTAGCGTGTGAAGCCGCCGGCCATGCCGCGGGCGACGATGCTCATCTTGTAGGGCGGGTCCGAGTTTGGCAGCAGGTGGCCAACGAGCGCGTGGCCGGCCTCGTGGTAGGCGATGATGCGCTTTTCCTTCTCGCTGATGACGCGGCTCTTCCGCTCCGGGCCCGCGATGACGCGGTCGACGGCTTCGTTGAACTCATCCATGCCCGCCTTCTTCTTGTTGCGGCGGGCGGCAAGGATCGCGCTCTCATTGACGAGGTTCGCGAGGTCGGCGCCGGAGAAGCCGGGTGTTTGCTTGGCAAGCACCATGAGGTCGACCTCTTCCTCCAGCGGCTTGCCCTTGGAGTGCACCTCCAGGATGGCCTGGCGGCCGCGGATGTCCGGGCGGTCGAGGATGACCTGGCGGTCGAAGCGGCCCGGACGCAGGAGCGCCGGGTCGAGGATGTCGGGGCGGTTGGTGGCCGCGATGACGATGACGTTGGTGTTGGTGTCGAAGCCGTCCATCTCGACGAGGATCTGGTTCAGCGTCTGCTCGCGCTCGTCGTGGCTACCGCCGAGGCCGGCGCCGCGCTGACGGCCGACCGCGTCGATCTCGTCGACGAAGACGATGCAGGGGGCGTTGCGCTTGGCCTGGTCAAAGAGGTCGCGGACGCGGGACGCGCCCACGCCGACGAACATCTCAACGAACTCGGAGCCGCTGATGGAGAAGAAGGGCACGCCGGCCTCGCCGGCGACGGCGCGCGAGAGCAGCGTTTTGCCGGTGCCGGGCGGGCCGAGCAGCAGGACGCCGCGCGGAATGCGCGCGCCCAACGCTGCGAACTTCTCAGGGTACTTGAGGAACTCGACGACTTCCTCGAGCTCTTCCTTGGCTTCGTCGACGCCGGCGACGTCGATAAAGGTCACGGTGGGCCGGTTGCCGGTGAACGTCTTGGCCTTGCTCTTGCCGAAGCTCATCGCCTGCTGGTTCGAGCCCTGGGCCTGACGCATGAAGAAGATCAGGATGGCACCGAAGAGGAGGAGCGGTAGGAAGTTGATGAAGAGGCCGATCCAGTTGCCCCAACCGCCGGACTCCTGGACGGTCACTTCCACGCCGTCAGCGCCGACCGGGATGCCTTCGGCTTCGAGGAGCTCGAAAATGCTGGCACTCTCTTCCTTCTTCGCCTTGTAGAGCTCCTCGCCGTCGCTCTTGACGGTCAGATCGTTGCCGTCGACGATAATCTCATCGATCGTGCCAGCCTTGGCGTCTGCGAAGACCTGAGTGATGCTTTCGGTATCGAGGCCGTCCGAGCGGCCGAAGAAGGAGTAGACGATGGCGACGACCGCCACCAGGATCAGGAGATAAATGAAGCCGTTGCGAAGCCAGCGGGAACTCATGCTACAGGTGTACCTACCTTGCTCTGAGGTCGTCAGCCGAGCAGAGTGTTTGCGCTAGCCGATTTGCCTCAATGATTAGTATATCAGACTGCGAAGTTGACCCGCTTATGTACAGGACTAGTATCGGCAGGCCGGTGTTAGACCTCAATCATCGTCCTCCGAGGCCAGTTTCCCGGCCTGGGCCCAGTCGTCCTTGGAGACGTCCTGGAAGACGACAATTGTCTGGTCCGGCGTGGTATGCGCGACGTTGCAAACGACGTCCGTGATCGCCCGCGCCATCTCGCGCTTCTGCGCCTTGGTCCTTCCAGGCCACATTTCGATACGTACAATGGGCACGAGGTCCTCCTTGTTACAGCTTGCTTCTGGCAGGCGCATCATAGCAGCCCCAACATTTGGTGCGGCCGAGGCGCTGTGCGGTAGCATCGACGCGAAGCGAGGGTAGCGGTGGGAGACATTTTCCGGGGCATCCCGACACTGACCGAAGAGCTGGCCGGCTGGCGGCGCGGCTTCCGCCACATCGCCGGCATCGACGAGGTCGGGCGGGGGCCGATGGCGGGGCCGGTGGTGGCGGGCGTGGCCGTTCTCGACCCACAGTTCGCCGATTCGTGGTGGTCGGAGCTGCGCGACTCGAAGGCGCTGACGGCCCAGCAGCGGGCGGCGCTCGCGGCGACGCTGCGGGAGCAGGTCGCGTACGGGGTCGGGCGCGCGGACAGCTACGAAATCGACGGCCTGGGGCTGGTGCCGGCGACGCACCTGGCGATGCGGCGGGCGCTCGCGCAGCTTCCGTTCGAGCCGGACTTCCTGCTGCTCGACGCGGAGACGCTGCCGGGCGTCGAGCAGGAGCAGCGCGCGATCGTCCACGGCGACGCGCTCTGCGTCTCGATCGCAGCGGCGTCGATCCTGGCGAAGGTCGAGCGCGACGCGATCATGGACAACTACCACGACCTCTTCCCCGAGTACGGGTTCGGGCACAACCGGGGCTACTGCACGAAGGACCACATCGACGCGCTGAACGCGCACGGGCCGTCGCCGGTGCACCGGCGGTCGTTCGCGCCGGTGCGCAGCTATCTAGAGGGCAGGCAGGTCTCGATGTTCGACGAAGGGCTGTGTGAGGAGGAAGGGGCCGGCTAGGCGGCGGCCTTCTTCTCGCGCTTCTCGCCCATCTCCTCGATGAGGCGGGACTCGATGCGCTTGATCGCCGCGGGCGTCGGCTGCTGGGCGACGTCCTCGCGCACGGCGCCGAGCATCCGGTAGAGCCAGCGGCCCTGCTCGAGCTGATCGATGCGGGTGGGTTCCTTCTTCTGCGTCATCTCCACGTCTCCTCACCACTACAATCGGCAGCCAGCGCTGAACCTGCGTAGGGAGAACCCCTAGCGGGATTTATGCCATGTCACGCTTGACGAAAGAGAACGTATGTTCTATTCTGCGATTCACGTGGAGGACTGCGAGGGAGGATACGAACCATGACCGCGAGAAGCGCTGAAACGAGAACGCTCAGAGCGGCATCCGCCATGGTGCGGAGCCTGTACCAGAGCGCGCTCGAGGGAGCCGAGCAGGAGCAGCTTGAAATCGCGCGCCGGATGCGGGGCATCGACGAGGAGATCGCAGTGCTGCGCGTGAAGCTGCGGTCCGCGATCGAAGCCAGCAAGAGGAATGAGGGCTACGACAGGAAGGACCTGGAACTGATGATGAAGGGCATCTCGCTGCTCGTGCGCGCGGTCTCAGCGCGCTACAAGCTCTCGCAGCAAGCCGAGCAAGACCTCGCGGCCAACCTGGCGAACGTGATCGAAGGAGTGGGCGGCCTGCTCATGCCGGAGCGGTTCGATGACGACTAACGGCGCGCTGGAACGCGCGATCGCGCGCTTCCGCCGGGAGTCGCGGACGGGGACACCGCCGGTCGACGAACTCTCGTCGCAGGCGTTCCGGGCCGTGGTCGACGAGCGGCTGCGCTCGCTGGAGCGCCAGCTCGACGAGGTGAAGGGGCGCGTGAACGGCCTGATCTTTCTCCTGGCGGGGACGGTCGCGGTGCAGCTCATCATGAGGCTTGCGGGCTAGGCCGGGTGCATGGAGCGGTGGTCTATCCCTGGACACAACGACTGCGGCCGTATCAGGTCGAAGCGGGCCTCGCCATCCTCGAGAGCGTCGCCGCGGGCCGCGGGCTCAGCTTCTCCGTGGAGATCGCGCGGCAGGGCGGCAAGAACGAGCTCTCGGCCCATCTCGAAGCCTACTTACTCACGAAGCACGCCGCCCGCGAGATCGACGCCGTGAAGTGCGCGCCGACGTTCGACCCGCAGGGGCGGTTGAGCCTGCGCCGGCTCCAGTCGCGCCTGCGCGAAGTGGGGATCGCGGACGGTTTCTCGATCGAGGCCGGACACGTGGTGCGCTTCGGCAAGGCGCGCCAGTTCTTCATGTCGGCCGAACCTGGCGCGAACGTCGTCGGGCACACGGCCGGTCTGCTGCTCGAGGTCGACGAGGCGCAGGACGTCGAGGAGGAGAAGTTCGACCGAGACTTCCGGCCGATGGGGGCGACGACGAACGCGACGACGGTGTTCTACGGCACGGCGTGGGACGACCGCACGCTGCTCGAGCGCGCGAAGCAGCGCCACCTGGAGCTGGAACGATCGGACGGCATCAAGCGTCACTTCGAGTTCACGTGGGAGGTGGTGGCCGAGCACAACCCGGCCTACGGCCGCTACGTCGAGGGTGAGCGCGACCGGCTCGGCGAGCACCATCCGCTGTTCCGGACGCAGTACTGCCTCAAGCCGATCAGCGGCGGCGGGCGGCTGTTCACGCCCGGCCACCTGGCTCAGCTCGCGGGGCGCCACCCGCGGCAGCGCGCGCCGGCGCGCGGCGAGACGTACGTGGCGGGGCTGGACATCGCGGGCGCGGGGGAAGAGTCCTCGGTGCAACCGAGGGACCGCGACTCCACGGTGCTGACGATCGCGCGGGCTACGTACCCGGAGGAGGCGGCGCTTGTGCAGGAGCCGCGGCTGGAGGTGGTCGAACACTACGTCTGGACGGACGAACCGCACGACCGCCTCTTGCCGCGCCTGGCCGACCTGCTGCGCGAGGTCTGGCAGGTGCGGCGGTTGGCGGTTGACGCGACGGGACTTGGCGAGACGATCGCGCGGCTGCTGGTGAGGGCGCTCGGGTCGCACGTGGTGACGCCGGTCAAGTTCACGCAGGAGGCGAAGTCGCGGCTCGGCTACGGGCTGCTGGCGGCGACGAACGCGGGGCGGCTCAAGCTGTACGAGGCCGACGGCTCGATCGAGTACCGGCACTGCCTGCGCGAGCTGGAGGTGGCTCGCGCGACCTATCGCGCGAACCAGACGATGAACTTCTTCGTCGAGCCGGCGGACGGCCACGACGACTACCTGATGAGCCTCGCGCTGCTCGTCGACGCGGGATCGGACGCGGCGCCGCGGGTGGCGCGGGGGAGCATGAGGCGCGTGTAAAAGGAGGAACGATGAACACGACACGAATGAGGGAGCGTCCGGCAGCCGAGCTGCGCAACGGTCGCACGATCCGGCGCGACGCGCTGCCGGAGCACTGGACGTTCTATGACGAGGGCTGCGAGTTCGCGCCGAGCTGCCTGCGCTGCCCGCTCGAGCGCTGCCGCTACGACGAGCGGCGCAGCTCGCACCGGCTGCGTCGCGGGCCGCGCGACGAGGCGATCCGCGTGCGCCGGGCGGAGGGCGCTGACGTGAACGCGCTCGCGGCGGAGTACGGCC
>Ga0075326_1000185_pt1 | contig 13191 bp, 11 predicted proteins | sample MayberrySE_Catta_3_FD_120052 | JGI IMG/M metagenome (GOLD analysis project Ga0075326, IMG submission 120052) | Natural and restored wetland microbial communities from the San Francisco Bay, California, USA, that impact long-term carbon... | ecosystem: Environmental > Terrestrial > Soil >...
CTTTATCAAAAAAACGACGAACTTCAGGGGGCGCTTTCTGATGCCAGGGCAGCGCGTGAGGCGGCGGAGCGCGCCGCCACAGCGGCGACCGAAGCCTACCGCGAGCTCGATCAGTTTGCGTATGTCGCTTCGCATGATTTGAAAGCTCCGCTGCGCGGAATCGCTAACCTGGCGCAGTGGATTCAGGATGATACCGGCGAGCGGCTCGCCGCTGAATCGATCGAACACATGCGTCTGCTGCAGGGGCGCGTGCACCGTATGGAAGCACTCATCGACGGTATCCTGGCTTACTCTCGCGCCGGCCGCGTGCTGAAGTCGCCGGAAGCGGTCGACACCGGCACGTTGGTGCGCGAAGTGATCGAGCTGCTGGCGCCGCCATCCGAAGTGACTATTCAGGTGCCGCCCCAAATGCCGACACTCAATGCGGAACGCGTGCCCCTGCAGCAAGTGTTCTTAAACCTCATTGGCAACGCGGTGAAATACACGCGGGCCGCGCGTCCCGATGCCGTGATCCGCATTGATTGGCGTGATGCCGGGGATGCATTTGAGTTCTCGGTCAGCGATAACGGCCCGGGCATCGAACCGGAATATCACGAGCGAATTTGGGGCATCTTTCAGACGCTCGCGCCACGCGATAAGGTCGAAGGCACTGGAATCGGTCTCGCGGTCGTCCGTAAAATCGTCGAGACCCGCGACGGCTTCGTTTCGTTGGAGTCTTCTCCGGGACAGGGAGCGATATTTCGATTCATCTGGCGAAAAAGATCCTAAAGGAGCCGGGCGCATGATCAATCAACCTCTGAACATTTTGCTCGTCGAGGACGACCAGGTCGACGTGATGAATGTCAAGCGCGCGTTCGAGAAAAATCACATCACCAACCCTCTTTTCGTCGCCGGAGACGGTCTTGAAGCGCTGGAAAAATTGCGCAACGGCGAAGTTCCACAAGGCCGGCGGTTGGTTCTGCTCGATCTCAACATGCCAAAAATGAACGGCATCGAGTTTCTGAACGAGCTCCGAAAGGATGCCAACCTCGCGGCCACCCCCGTGGTCGTCCTCACGACTTCGAACAACGAACGCGACAAGATCGAGGCGTACAACTTGAACGTTGCCGGTTATCTGGTAAAACCGGTCACGTTCGGTGAGTTTTCCGAACTGATGGTGACCCTCAATAAGTATTGGACGCTGGTCGAAATGCCTTGATCCCTGAATGCTATGAGCGGTGAAGCTGCGACAGAATGGCCGACAATTAAGCGCCCACTGCGGATTCTGGTGGTCGAGGACGACGAATTGGACCGCCGCGCCGTGCGTCGCTTTTTGCAGCAATGCGGCATCGCGACCGTGGCCGACGAGGCCGCTTCCGCGGAGGAAACGCTGCGCCGCATTGGTTCAAGCGATTACGATTGCGTGCTGCTCGACTACTACATCCCCGGCGTGAACGGCCTGGCGCTCTTTCAGAAAATCCGCGAGCTGGAAGCGAATATGCCCGTAGTGATCTTCACCGGCCGCGGCGATGAAGACATCGCGGTCGAATTGATGAAAGCGGGGGCGGCGGACTACCTCCCGAAGGCGTCGCTCACAGCCGAGAGGCTGGCATCGAGCCTGCGCCACAGCATGGAGCTGTTACGCGCCGAGGTAGCGCGTCGCCGCGCCGAAGAGGAACTGCGAGCCGAGGAGGCGCGTTTTCGCACGTTGGCCAACACGATCCCCCAGCTCGCCTGGATGGCCGACCCAAGCGGCTCACGCAACTGGTTCAACGATCGATGGTACGACTACACGGGAACCAGTTTGGACGAAGTGGCGGGCTTCGGTTGGCGGAAGCTGCATCATCCCGATCACGCCGACCGGGTCATCCATGGGATGGAGCGCTGCTTCGCCAGAGGCGAAGCATGGCAAGACACCCACCCGCTGCGCGGCCGCGATGGAACCTACCGCTGGTTCTTGTCCCGAGCGCTGCCCATCCGCGGCGAAGACGGCGCCATCAAAAGCTGGTTGGGAACCAACACCGATATCACCGAGTGGAAGGTCGCCGAGGCCGAGCGCGAGCGCGCGCTGGCGCTGGAGCAACAGGCAAGGACGGAGGCCGAGCGCGCCTCCCGTGCGCGCGACGAGGTTATAGCGATCGTGGCGCACGATCTGCGCAACCCGATGAACACCATTCTGACGTCGGCGGTGTTAATCGCCGAAACGCTGGACGACCTTGCGGAGAGCGGCACGGCTGCCGCCAAGGCCCGGCTGATCACCGATTTGAAGGGTTATAATGATGGGATCAAAACTTCAGTCAAGTCGATGGACCGCCTCATCTCCGATGTACTCGACGTATCGCGGATCGAGGCTGGCAGCTTCGGGATCCGGCGAGCACGTGTCGAGATTCGCGCGCTTATCGACGAGACCCTGAAACTGCTCGAGCCCCAGGCGCGTGCCCAAGACATCACGTTAAGCAGCGCCATCGCCGCAGATCTCCGGCCGTTGCATGCGGACCGTGAACGGCTTGTTCAGGTCCTCTCCAACCTGCTCGGTAATGCGCTCAAATTTACCGCGCCAGGCGGCCGCATTTCGGTCCGCGCGCTCAATGCCGAATCGTCCGTGCAGATTTCGGTCGAGGATTCGGGGAGCGGAATTCCCGTCGCGGATTTACCTCACATATTCGATCGTTACTGGCGCCCGGATCGCGCCTCCCGAACCGGCGCGGGGCTCGGATTGGCGATCTGCAAGGGAATTGTCGATGCGCACGGCGGGCGAATCTGGGTCGAGAGCAGGTTAGGACACGGCACAACGATCCACTTTACGGTGCCTTGCGCGGCAAACGAAATCCCCGCAGTACAGTAGTTTTCCATTGTCGATCGTGAACAAATCCGTGAAACGGTCACTGTTTCGGCGCTTCGTGGGCCAGTCGTTTGTACATGCTCATGATTTCGGGCCGCCAGTCGGTGTAGGTTTTCACGTCTTCCAGGACTTCCTTACCGGTAAACATTTGCTCAAAGGCGTTTCCTTCTAAAACGACTCCTTCCCACTCTTTCTTGAATTCGGGATCGCTGCCCGTCTGTACCAGCGCGTCTTCGACGATCTTCCGAATTGCCTCGGGAGTCCCCGGCGGCAGCGCCACCGCCGCCCCCAAACTGTCGGTGGAATTGATTTTCCGGATAATACTTCTCTGTACGTCGGTCGTGGCGAACTGCATGATCGACGGGACCCTTTCGAAGATCGGATGCTTGACCGGCGGCAGCTTAGCCGGCAACGTCATCGCCACAAGCGGCAGGATTTCGCGGTTGGCGATCCAGTCGGAACGCTCCGACATGATCGAAGCCGCATCGTTGACCCGACCTTGCACTTCGCCGCGCTCCATCGCGACGTACAGCTCCGGAGTATCGTAGCCCACCACCCAGCGAACTTTCAGTCCCAACACTTCGGCGATTAAGCGCGCATACAAGTAACTTCGATGCCCCACCCGTATGGCCCCGAGGGTGATATCCTGTTTTTTCAGATCGTCGAGAGATTTGATTCCAGCGCGGCGATGAACGAACAACACGTTGCGCTGCTTGCCCGTGCTGGGCGCGCCGGCGTAAACGAATGCGCGTGGATCATAAGTGGCTCCCGGCGCGCCGAAGTAAGGTGCTTCCAGATACGAGGAAATGACCATCGACAGGAAACTTCCGTCAGTGGCACCCTTGCTCAAAGTCAACATCGCCGGGATACCCTGCCCGCCCGGTTTATTCTGGATCACAAACACGGGATGACCAGGGATGTACTTCGTCATGTACTTGGCAAGCGTGCGCGCGATGCGGTCTTGCCGCCCGCCGGCGCCGGAGCCTACCTGAAGCGTCACGGTTTTTCCTTGAAAGTGCTGCTGCGCCGCGTCAGACTGTACCGGCGTCAAGATCAGCGCAGCAAAAAGCATCATCAACGTCCGAATTACTTTCATAGACGGAATCCCCTTATCGCCAGATCGAATTTACCGTCGCTCAATGGTTTTGCGACCGCTTGTTGAAAGCTGCCAAATTGCCGCGCACGGCCTTATTTTGTCTGTTTACGCTATTCGTGCGCCTCGGGAAAGCGCTGGCGTGAAAAAGATCCGATTCGAACTTTCAATCCCGATTCGTTTGTATCCGTTGCGCTAGAGACTTACCGCGTGATGATGTTAATTCTGCGTGGTTGGCCGATCTCGGCTACAAAGGGTAAGGCAGCAGACTTCATCCAAGCGAACGTCGTGAACTCAGCTGATGAGTTTTGAGTCGCGACGGCCCCAGGCAAAATCAACGAACAAATACCCTTGCCTGCCAACCTTGCGCGCGGCGCCGCTTTCATTCTAATTGTAATGAAAATGATTACCGTCGACGAGGTCGAGGAGGCGCGGGAGCGCATTAAAGAGCAGATTTATCTCTCGCCGTTTCCGTATTCGGAGACCATGAGCCGGATGACGGCTAACCGGGTTTTCTTCAAGCTTGAAAACTTGCAGATGACCGGTTCATTCAAGGAGCGTGGAGCACTCAACCGCCTGCTCACCCTCACGCCCGACGAGGCTAAGCGCGGCGTGATCGCCGCGAGCGCAGGCAATCACGGCATGGCCGTGGCCTTTCATAGCCGGCGCTTGAACATCGCCGCGACCATCGTTATGCCCCATCCGGCGCCGCTGATCAAAGTCAGCCGGGTGCGCCAGTATGGCGCCGAGAGCATGCTCCACGGCGTCGATTATGACGCCGCTTACACCGAAGCGATCAGACTCAGCCGCGAAAAGGCACTTGTGTTTATTTCCGCCTTCGACGACCCCTGGGTCGTAGCCGGCCAGGGCACCATCGGACTGGAGCTTTACGAGCAGAATTCGGATCTCGACGCGGTAGTTGTGCCGGTGGGCGGCGGCGGCTTGATCGCCGGTGTCGCCCTGGTGCTCAAAACCCTCAAGCCCACGATCCGCATCATCGGCGTGCAAGCCGAAGCGCTGCCATCGATGAAAACCGCCCTGGAGAAAGGCGCGCCGGCGGAGCTTCCGCCGGCGACGACGATCGCCGACGGCATCGCCGTGCGCGCGGTCGGTGCCACACCGTTCGAGTTGGTAAAAAAATACGTCGATGAAATTGTCACGGTGAGCGAGGGCGAGATCGCAAACGCGGTTTTGATGTTGCTCGAAATCGAAAAAACAGTAGCCGAAGGCGCAGCCGCCGTACCGCTTGCGGCATTGCTCAACAAGAAGGTTTCGCTAACGAATAAAAACGTCGGGCTCGTGGTCTCCGGCGGCAACATTGACATGAATCTCATCTCGCGCATCATCGAAAGCGGTCTGATTCAGGACGGCCGGCTGGGCCGCTTCTCGATCGTCATCTCGGACCGGCCCGGCAGCCTGGCGCGGCTCGCCCAGCGCGTCGCCGATTTGGGCGCCAATATTTTACAGATCACGCATAGCCGCGGCTTCGGCGCCATGGCGATCGGCGAAACCGAGGTGGAGTTAATCCTCGAAACCACCGGCGCCGAGCATATCCAGCAGATCTACCAGACCCTGCGCGCGGACAAGTTCAAGATCAAAGACGATCACTAGCTTTCATCATGGCGGTTTTTCCGGTTTCATCGTCGAAAGAAAAACAACTGCTCGAGCGCATGCAGGCGCTGGGCGTTCGCGAAAATGACATCGACGAGCAATTCATCCGTTCTTCGGGCGCTGGGGGGCAAAACGTCAACAAGGTTTCGAGCTGCGTCGTGCTCCATCATCGGCCGACGGGATTGCGAGTCAGGTGCCAAAAAGAGCGCTCGCAGGCGCTCAACCGCTATCTGGCGCGACGACTCTTGCTCGACAAGGTCGAATCGATGCGCAGAGGCGCCGCCGCTGAGCAAGAGCAAAAAATCGCCAGGATCCGCCGTCAGAAGCGCAAGCGCTCCCGGCGCGCCAAGCTACGCCTGCTCGCCGACAAACGTCGTCAGGGAGAAAAGAAATCTTTGCGCGCCGCAGTGCGTCCCAATCCGGACGACGAGTGAGATTACAACAGCTCGCGATTCTCCGGATCAAGAAGCTCGGCACAAGCAGCCGTTCGGTTGGCGCTAAAGCCGCGCGTTCTGGGCCCCTTGTGCTCCCTTGTGCCTGACAACGCGCACGATATAAAGAACGCCGATTGCGCCGAGCACGATCCAGGAAGCAGGATCGAGGTATTCGCCGACCTTCGTAAAGTTGCTGCCAAGCAGGTATCCCAAATAGGCCAGCAACGCCGCCCAAAGAGCAGTTCCTATCGAGGTATACGCCAGAAACTGCAGGAAGTTCATCCCGACAATTCCGGCTGGAACTGAGATGAACGAACGCACACCGGGAATGAGGCGACACAGAAACACTGCGGCGCCGCCGTGCCGGTGAAACCATCGCGACGCACGCTCAATGTCCTGCCTGGATATCGTCAGCCAACGGCCGTGCCGGTCGGCTAAGCGCTTGACGCGCTCCTCGCCGAGTTTTTTTCCGGCAAAGTAAAGCGGCAACGCACCTAGAACGGAACCCGCCATCCCCGCCAAGGTCGTGCCAATAAAGTTGAGCTTATCTTGAGCAACCATGAAGCCAGCGAGCGGCATGATCAATTCAGAAGGAATAGGCGGAAAGACGTTCTCGATGAACATCAGCAGCAAGATACCGCCGTAACCTGCCGAGGAGATGAATCCAATTACCCAGGAGGCCACCGGGGTACCTGTCTTTTAGGTTCTAGCCCTCGAAGGGGGAGAGTGGAGAGGACTTCCTAATTTCTTCAGCCACCTGAAAAAGGTTATCCCCAGCGAGCGATCAAACCGAGCAAATCGCAGACTCGATTGGAATATCCCCATTCGTTGTCGTACCAACTCAGGCATTTCAGATATCTGGCGCCGGTGACGCTGGTAAACGCCGGGTCAAAAATGGAAGAGTGCGAATTCCCGATAACGTCCGACGATACCACAGGCGATTCCATCAATTGCAAAATACCTTTCATCCGTTTCGAGTCCGCTGCCAACTTGATCGCCGCATGAACATCATCGGCGCTCACGTTTTTCTCCAACTCGACAAATAGATCGACGACGGAACCATCGGGCACCGGGACACGTGCGGCAATGCCGTCGAGTCGCCCTTTCAGTTCAGGCAAAACCTCGCCGACTGCCTTCGCCGCCCCTGTGGAAGTCGGAATGATATTCTCCGCTGCGGCTCGGCTGCGCCGCCAATCCGAGTGCGGCACGTCGGCGAGACGCTGATCGTTAGTATAGGCGTGCACGGTGTTGATGACGCCTTCAACGATGCCGAACGAATCATGCAGCACCTTTGCCAGCGGCGCGAGACAATTCGTAGTGCAGCTCGCGTTCGAGATAATCCTGTGCTCCGGCTTGAGCCCATCGTCGTTAACGCCGAGCACGACCGTGTAATCGATCTCGTCCTTCGCGGGAACGGTCAGCACGGTTCGTTTGGCGCCCGCCTCCAGATGTTGACCGAGCTGTTCCCGGCCGGTGAAGATTCCGGTCGATTCGATGACGACGTCGATGTCCAGCTCACGCCACGGCAGCTTAAGCGGGTCCTTTTCACGAAGCATCCGGGTGCGACCGTGTGACGTCACCAACTCATCACCTTCGAGCCGCAAAACGCCGTCGAAGCGCCCCATGACCGTGTCATAGTTGAGCAAGTATCTGAGCGCGTCGTGATCAAAGACATCGTTAATCGCAATCAGTTCGGCGTCGGCCCGCTTGTCGAGAATACGAAACACCGAACGGCCGATTCTCCCGAATCCGTTGATGGCGACTCTCATTGCCCACCTCCGATGCCATCGAGCCTGCTATAGTGCCGCACCACCTCGAGCACGCGGCACGCATGACCGAGGCTCTCGTACCACGCCAACACTTTGACTATTCTTTTTCCCGCCTTGATGGTCGCGCGTGAATCGAACAGCAAGGATTGCCGGCAGCCGATGACGTCAGAAGAAACAATCGGATCATCGGTCACGGCGATCAACCTCGGGTGATCAGCGGCGGCGGCGCGCATGGTGTCGTTCACTTGTTTGACCGTGATGTCCCCGTCCCGCATAACACAGTTAAGATCGAGCAACGATCCCCGTTGGACCGGCACGTTGAGGGCGTAACCGCTCAACTTCCCAGCAAACTTTGGCAGCACAAATTCCACCCATCGCGACGACTCATTATTGTTGGGGATAATATTTTCGGCCGCCGACCGGCTGCGACGAAAGTCCTCGTGGGCATAATCCTGCAGCGACTGATCGCTGCTGTAGGCATGAACCGTGGTCATCGACGCGCAGTCGACGCCCAGGTTGTGATCCAGCGATTGTAGTAACAATGCAAATGCGTTGGTTGTCGCAGAACCTGCCGAAATGATCTTGTCGGCGCTGGCTGCATCGCTCTCATTGATGCCCGGTATGACGACTCTATCGATCGGCTCGGCCGGCAGCGAAGCCAATACGACCCGTTTTGCACCGCCGCGTAGATGAGCTTCCATGTTCCGGCGATGCCGATATCGGCCTGTCGCATCGACCACGCAGTGGACTCCGAGAATATCCCACGGAACTTCCTCTGGTCGCGCAAGCTGGAGCATTCTGGTGCGAAACTTGTCATTGATCAGATAGTTGTCTTGAAGCTTGCAAGATGGCTCCGCCATACCGTCGCTTTTGAGCAAGTACTCGATGATTTCTGGCCTGCCAATATCGGCCACCGCAACAATCTCGATGTCGTCATTTTCCAGCGCAAGGTGATAGAGGTGGCGGCCGATCTGTCCCAAGCCCATAATGCCGATCCGGATTTTGCCGTTACGCATTTGGCCATCTCCTTATTCCCAAGATTAAACTCTAAGGAAGGCCTTATTCTAGACCCGCGATTGTTAAAAACACAAAAATCTTTTGGAACAATCTAAAAACGGTCTGAGCGATTTCCGTAGCTCGCTCAAGCAGAAGGATCGATGAGCCAAAAAACGATCAGACTATACGGAAAACGTTGGAACTTACACGAGATGAGGGTCTCTAGATTTGATCTTTTATCTCTTCGGCTTCTCATCGGTGCCAGCGGCTTTGACCAGCATACCAAGCTACGGCTAAGTAGCCATCAATAGAAGGCCCTTAGAAGGCCCTTCAGTTCGAGCCGAGTCTTACCGCCGCCTCTTGCCGTATGAATCCCGGCGGCCGGCCGTGTTTGGAGCGAATCTCTAACCATCCGTCCACAGAGTCTACGACGTTCAGCCTGGTTCCCTGGCCAATATTGGCAATAAGCGCTGAATTTTCGCTTGGCCCGCTGAAAACCTGGGCTGGACGAACCGTTTGAAACGAGCCGCGGAGACGCGGCGCCGCTTTAACCGGTGGTTTAGAGGCAGGCGCGGCGACACGCTCGAAAGACGTTGCTTCAGGCTCAAGTACCACCGGATCGCCGGAATTAGGCGCTTCGGCTGTTAAAATCTGCATCGCAACTGTGCCGGCAACCAGGAGAAGGATCACACCGGCAAAGACCGCGCCGATATGCCAGTGTCGAACGATAGCGCCCCAGGCAATCTGAGTTGCATTCAGCTCCTTCGCAACAGCTGTTACAGGCGCGGAACTGCTTGCAGCAAGAGGGCTGCCACGCACTTCGTCTGAGGCGGCCAAGTCCGACGATTCGACACTCATGTTTAACTTGCTTTGAAGCATTTTTGCACTCTCGGAATCAGACGACGACTGTGCCACTCCGATACTTGCACCGTTGGCCGCGCGTTCCTCTTGGGCTTGTCGATTTTCATCGATGAGTCGGGCATGCTCGGTTTGTAATTCTTCCAGCTGCTGCCGAAGCATGCTCAGCTCCCTTTGGTTTTCCTCGCCCGCAGCGAGGCGTTTCTGCCAACGCGAGATTTCCTCGCCCAGCCGGCGATTTTCATCGCCTAGCTCCTGACAGGCTCGCTCGGTCTCCCGCAGACGTTGGTGAGTATCCTCGAGTGCTTCGACCTGGTATTTTCCTTCAGAGAGCTCGTGTTCCAAGTCGGCGATGAGGGCCTCCAATTTCTGTTGCTGCTCCTGGTAAACCAGCTCGCGAGATTCGACGTTGGCCAGTTGTAATTGTGCCGACTCCATTTCGCGGACTTTGGACTGACTGTGTTCCAATTGCTCTCTGTAATCCGAGACTTCCATTTCGAGGCGCGCGCAGCGATCGGATGCTTCCTGATATTGCCGGGCCAGTTCCACGGAATGCCGTTCCGAGTTCTGCAGCTCGGCGATTGTGGTTTGTCTTTGTTCCAACTCGGCTTGCAGCTGCTCATTGTAAACGGCCGCCTCTTGGTTGCGCTGGACGGATTCGCTGAGTTGCGATTGCATCGTCTCAAGCTGCTGGTGAAGGACCCCGATTTCCCGTGTAAACTGCCGATGGCTCTCGAGCAGCTGCTGTTTCTCCGGATCTTCCTCTCGTTGAGCTGAGCGAAGGCCTTCGAGACTCTTCTCGGCGGCGGCAAGTTGGCTCGATAGCGCGTCAATCTCCGCCTGCAGCTCCGTGTTTTTCGCTATCAGTTCTTCGGTGTGCTGCTTGGACTCGGTATGACTGAGCTGCAATTGTGCGTTTCTCTCGGCGATCGCGTCATGCTGGGCATCAATTGCACTAAGCCGTTCCTCCGCGGTTCGAAGCTGGTCCTGAAGATTACTGACTTGTTCTAGCAAATGCTGTTTTTCGATCCGGCTTTTTTGGTTTTCTGATTTCATCTTTGCCCCCTCTAGCGCTCGGCTCTGAAGCGCTATTATCGCTTCGTCCTTTTCCGCCAATTGCTGTTTCAAACCGGCTGTTTCAATTTGTAGCTTCGTATTGAGATCGCAGGCTTCATGAATTCGCTTGTTCGATTCCGCGAGTTCGGTTTGACTCGTGATCAGCCGGCCCTTGAGGTTGTTAATCTTTTCCTGCAGCTGCTGGTTCTCGGATTGTACGCTCAGCAAAAGACTTTGGTCATTCTGACGTTCGTCCGACGTCTTTTGGCTTTGTTCGGGCCCGCCTGAAAGCAGTTCCATACCTTGCCGGATTGGATCATTGGTAGGGATCGATTCCGGCGACGGACCAGATTCGGAGTATTGTGCTGTGGCTTGGGCAGTTTGCGTGCGCTTGAAACTATCGATCTCTCGTCGTCTTCTTTTAAGTTCCCGCTCCGCAGCAAACAGGAACGATCCCAAAAGGACGATGGTGGCTCCCGAAAAAACCGTCAGTAAAGGATAGAGATGCTCCATGGAACTCTCTCAGGAGAAAGGACTCATCTGTGGCTTCTAATAATTCTCTCCGACCTTAAGTTACTGGAGCGAATGCCGGAACCTGCATTGTTTTCCCGACACGCCACTTGGGGAATTTACCATGCCATTCGCCAAAGCTATGCCAATGCAGTTTTCGCCGACTGGAAGCTTTAAACCATTACCGGATAACGAGTTTTTATGGCGGGATATTTTTAGGTTGGCAGTTTTTCGAACAAAAATCGTGACTTTCAGCGAAAATGTGAGATTTGGCCTGGGGGGACGCGCTTCTCTGTCGTCATTTTCAATTCCATGGTTGACCACCTAGCTTGGGGATTGGTAGAAGGGCGTATTCAACTCAAGTGGAGAGGAATCATGGGCCGGCCATATCCGCCCGTCCGATCTTTCGACGTGACACTCAGCGTATAATCGAGGTGTCCGCATGGGAACCGTCGCCGGGGCACAGCAGATTCTTGCCGGGTTGAAGGAAGCCGGGATCGACTTGGTCTCGAGCGTCCCTGACATCAATTTATTGCAGCTGATCAATCTGCTCTATGAAGACGACACCATCCGCCACGTGCCGGTCGGGCGCGAAGAAGAAGGGATCGGCGTCTGTGCCGGCGCGCATCTGGGCGGGAAAAAAACCGCCATGCTCATGCAGAACGGCGGGCTGTTAAACAGCTGCAACGGCCTCACCACCACAGCCTTGCAATTCGGCATGCCGATATTGCTGCTAGTCTACTACGCCGGTGATATCGGCGACAATGCATTCCACATGCTTGGGCTGGTCACCGAGCCGGTGCTCGACGGTCTGGGTATCAAGTACATCGTCATGCGCGATCCCGCAAAGGTGAAACAAGAGATAGCTGGGGCGGTCACTTTGGCGAATAGCTCGAAAAGACCAGTCGCGTTGCTGCTCTCCCGTGCGGTATTGTGAGGAGATGATGAAGCGCTTCGAATGTCTGCAGGCGATCGCGCCATTGTTTTCCGATGAACTGTTCGTCACCACGGCTGGCGGCGCCACGGCGGAATGGAACGCGGTTCGTCCGAGCGACGGCAATATTCAGGTGAAGACCTTGGGTTTATGCTCGTCGATCGGGCTTGGCCTAGCGATCGCTCTTTCTAAGCGCAAAGTCTTCGTGTTTGACGGCGACGGCGCTCTCTGGATGAATCTCGGCTCGCTCGCTACCATTGGTCTGCATCAGCCGAAAAATTTAGTGCACATTTGCTGGGACAACCAGCAGTACGAATCTTCCGGCGGCGAGCCCACGGTGGCGACCGCCGGCAACCTCGATTTTGCGGGAATTGCGCGCAGCGCCGGTATCAAAAGCTCTCATACCGCAGCGACGGTGGACGAGCTCAAACAAGCCGTCACTCACGCTCTGGGTCACGATGGCCCGCATTTCATCTGGGCGCGCATCGAAGCCGGACGCGCCGAAGCACCGCCACTGCAATACGACGAACTCGAAAACAAGTACCACTTCATTCGTTACGTCGAGCAGACTGAAGGAATCAATATCCTGCGAGTACCCACGTCCGCCAGTTATCTGCAAAAATAGCGAAAAGCCTTTGTTTTAATCTTCCGATTCTCGATGACGATGCCGATTTCGGCTCGCAAGCAGGTTGCTGAAAAACTCTGATTGCAGCTGCTCAAAAAGATCTCAGAGGCGAGGCGCGCGCAAAATCGCGAGTGAAGGCGTGCTTAGGTAGTACGCTGACGCGAGACGATTGAAGTCTATGAGGCTTTTTCAGCAAGCCGGCTAGTCTAGCTAGTCTTTTAGCCGAATGCCGAACTTTGAGAGCCGATGCTTCCAGGCTTCACGCCGCTCGATATTTTTCCAAACTTCGATTTCCTGTCTGGCCAACTGCGTCTTCTTTTCCTTTAGCTCAGTCATCAGGTTTTGGATCAGCTTATCGCGGGCCTGGAGTAGCTGTTCCCTTTCGCTTAACAATGTCTCCAAACCATTTGCCTCGCCATTGACACGCTCGCTTGCCTGCGCTTCGAAAGCGCTCATAGCGATGAGCGCCTTGTCCTCTTTGTTC
>Ga0075326_1000186_pt1 | contig 13184 bp, 14 predicted proteins | sample MayberrySE_Catta_3_FD_120052 | JGI IMG/M metagenome (GOLD analysis project Ga0075326, IMG submission 120052) | Natural and restored wetland microbial communities from the San Francisco Bay, California, USA, that impact long-term carbon... | ecosystem: Environmental > Terrestrial > Soil >...
CCAATAGTAGACCATCGCCCGCCGTATTGGCCACGCGTCCGCGGTAGCGTTCTGCCTCCGATTGTATGAGACGCCTTAGTGTGCGAAACGTGTCTTGGGCGGCCGCCTCGCCTCGTCCCCGCCTCACTTTGGATGATCCCACAACATCAACGAAGACGAGGGTCAGTGTCACAGTCTCGGTCATCACGTGCACCGCCTATCTTCAGCCATGAGTGCTTCCGCTGAGAGCCCAATCTTACCAGTACGCGAGCGACCCCGGGCCGGGGCTCAGTCGCCTCTAGGAGAGCGTCACCGAGGAGTATAGGCGCCGCAGTTCTCGACCCGCCACGCGCCACCCTCCCGAACGAGCTTGAGTGGCGTGTCGTTGGCCGGGTCATCGACCAGCGGCTGGCCGTTGACGAGGACAGCCTCGGAGTCTTGCGACCGCTTAGCGACCGCAACAGCGCCTTCGACGTCGAACGAGAACGCGCCCTCGGGAACGTCGACCTCAGCGTCCTCGTACGAGGCCGCTTCGCTGACAGCCTCCAAGAACTCGGCCTTCGCAGGGCAGCTATCCGACACATAGTCGCCCAGCGACGCCGCATCTCCCGTGAGCACAGCTTCAAATAAGCCCTCCAGCCGGCCACGCAGCTCGTCCTCGGTACTCTGTCCCGCGCACCCAGCGAGCAGCGCGATCACAGCAGCGCCGCCAAGCAGGGCTGACGCTCTCACTTGCCCGGCGTCGGCACCGGCCGCTCCGGGCTCAGGCTCTGGATGTCGGCGATGTCCTCCTCCAGGACGTGGAGTTCGACGCAGTCGCCGTGTTTCTCCAGGGCCTCCACAATTGCACGAAAATGACGCTGGACGATGTGGTCTAGCATCATCGTGGCCTTGTAGCTGGTCTCGTGGACATTGGACTCGGACTTCGCCCAGAGGTCGTCTAGGGCCTGCATGGTGGCACCTCCTTCTGGGAGCGACTCTAGACCCCAAAGCCAAGACCTCCAAGCCGTTCGTGTCACTCTGCGCGATATATTTTCTGGACGGCCTCCGCGCTAGTAGCGCTCTATTCAGCCGGGCATTGACAGCAACGCTGACAGCAACCTGGGCGAATGACAGCAACCGTTGGCGGACGAACCCAGGGTCTGTTAGGGCTCGGTTGACTTCGCCGTGGTCTGTGGTGGACGCTCGCGGACGTTGCGGGGCGAACTTCGGAACCGAAGGTCTCTTGGCTACCGAGCCCATCACCATGGTTCGCTCTGAGGAGCTAAGGACGACAGCTATACGCAGTTGTGGGCGAACTGCTGAATGACGCCGAGGATGTCGTTCGGCAAGTCAATTACGCCATCTGAACCAGCGCGCTCCCAATGGTTGGCTCCGATGGTCGGGCCTCGGTCGAAGCGCACATCGTATGGTGGCTCGCCGAGCGGAGAGTAATGCTGGATGACACCAAGGATGTCATTGGCCAGGTCGATTACGCCGTCGGGGGCCGATTGAGTCGGGCCTCCGACGTCGTAGCGATCGTAAGAGTCGACCGGGCTTCGGCGCCCTCCTTCGGTTTCGTCCGGGCCCACCTCGGCCACCGTCGTGCAGCCATCGGCGTCAGGATCTTCGTCGGTGTCCGGCGTACCATTGTCATCAGTGTCGGTTGATAGGGGGTCGGTATCAAGCCCGAGAACCTCCAGGCCATCGTTCAGTGAGTCACCTTCACTGTCCTGGTTACCAGGATCGGTTTCGAGAGTGACTTCCGCGCTGTCTGACAGTGAGTCGCCGTCGCTGTCTGGGTCTAGTGGACACACTCCAGAGTCAAGTTGGCTGATGATTATCGTAGCCTGGGAAATGAGGATGTCAGCCATTGGGATGGGGATCCGATTGGTGTTGCTTGCAGCCTTGACTTCGTTAATAAAGGCTTCCATGACGTTCGCGGCGGCGCACTCATTACCGCGTTCGACAAGTTTGTTGGCAGCGTTCACCTTCGACGTGAGGCTCACACGGATACCTGGCGGCCCTGACAGTCCAGCAATCTTGGCCCGTAACGCATCGAACTTCGGTTTGACGGAGGTTGTGGGGGTGGGCGTCTGACTCGGTGTGGAGGTCGGCGTCGGTGTCGCCGTTGGTGTTGACGTGAAGGTCGGCGTATCGGTTGGGGTGTCGGTCGACGTGGCCGTCGGGGTGTCGGTCGGTGTAGGGGTCGCCTGTTGATTCCCAAAGTCGCGGTCACCAAAGACCTGGCTGCCGGCTCCCTCAGCGACGGTTACTGGTATTGTCTGCGGGGTAGTCGCAGTCCATCCTGCCTGTTGTCCTTCTGTGACAGAATACGTGCCAGGTCGCGTCGTGATTGAGAATTCATAAGAGCCGTCGGCTGCTGTGTACTGGACGGGGTAGGCAGTGCCGTCAGGATCGTAGAGCGTGATGGGCCACCCAGCTACCGGGGGCTCGGTGCCTTGCTGCCACTGGCCATCACCATTTAGGTCCTCGAACTTGTGGCCTGAGATCTTGGGTATAGGCGTTGTCTTGGTCTGGGTGAAGTTCGCGCAGACCCGGGCGATGAATGAGCCGCCATATGCCCAGGTCTGCAGCGTCGCGCCTTGAGTGAACGTTCCATTTGTCGGGCCGAATGGTACCGAACTCGTCACCCTGTCGAAGTCGAGCGAAGAAACGGGACAAAGAGAGCCAGCGTGTGGGGACGTGCCGAATGGGCACGCTGACCACTGGGTTGCGTTGGAGGTCGATATGGTCGTCGTTGTCTCCGGCGCATACCAGAGAAAATTCATGGACCAGCCCTTCGAAACGAAGTACGAGGAGTTTGCAAGCAGCTGTGACCGGGTCATGTAGTTACCGACGCCGGGGTCGTAGACGAACGTTCCACGACACTCAGGTTGTGCGTCGTCGCGCAACTGGGCTTCAGTTTGATAGACGCACGCCGGTGCGAACTTCATGGCATCGAAACCGATCTCGTGACTTAGGTATGCCTCTCCGGTGGCGTCTCCGAGTCGAACATTCCCACTCGTTCCCGCTGGCAACCTGAAGTTACCTAGAGACTTCCATCCCAAGATCGGCTGTTGGTTCACCTTGACTGTGGAGGTCCCGGACTGATGCGCGATCTTGTACCTGGCGCTCGTAGTCCATGCATGCGGAGTTGGGATGTAGGCCGAGATCGTATAGTAGCGGGTGGCCGGTATCGTAGGCCTCCAAACGACGAAAGCCTCGTCGGTCGTCGTCGCATTCCACGTGTAGTAATAATGACCTAGATAACCACCGCTCGAAGTCTCCAGGAAGCCTCCCGACTTTGAGAACCCCGAGCCAAGGTCATCGATGATGATCTCCCCTGAGATCGAACTGCCAGTTTGGGCGTCGCCAAACAGGCCGAGCGCGGCTACAGCTCCTACGACAGTGATTTGAAGGACACGCTTGAGCCGGGCGAGTAACCACCGGCGATGGTTTCCCCGGTAGATCGACCTGATACTGTGGCCAGGTCTGTCAGGGTCAGGTCCGCCAGAGGTCGAACCAAGTTGCATTGCCGCATCTCCCAGAATGCGGCCTGCGGTTGAACGCCACCCAGCCTCCGCCTCTTCCACCTGCCCAGCCAGAGGCCAACGATTCTCTGCCTACGGAATAGGCACCGAATTTGGGCGCAGTTTACAGGCCCTTGACGGGATCGTCAAGTGACAACCCGCATCTGTGGCAGCGTTCCTCTCCGCTTGCGCATGCTTCCAAGCAACGATTGATTTGGAACCGTCGGCAGTCAGTTCGTGCGCGAGGCACAAACGTAATCACAAGACACCCGTTGTGGTTGGAGAAATTCTGACAGCCAACTTGACAGCCAAGACGAAGTACAACCGTGCACGTCATCAAACGAAAATGACCCGTAGGCCCGCAATTCGTATCTAGGCTGGATGCCACCAAACGTCGATGAACATCCGGGGCCGAATTAGGAAACCGGTGCTCTATCCACCTGAGCTACGGGGGCACGCGCTACGTAGATATGGTATCGCAAGCTTCCAGCCAGAGTGCGGGCGCGCGGCTTGCGAGCCTTCTGGAACGGACGTTATGCTGATCGAGGAAGCCAGAAGCTAGAACACGGAGGCGATTTGGCCTACACGATCATCGACACCTGTATCGGGTGTACCGCGTGTGTGAAGCGCTGCCCGACCGAGGCGATCTCCGGCGAGCGCAACATCCTGCACGTGATCGACCCGAACCTGTGCATCGACTGCGGCGCCTGTGGCGTCGTCTGCCCGCCCGAGGCGATCCTGGACGAAGTCGGCGACATCTCGAAGACGTTCGCCAAGAAGGAGTGGCCCAAGGCGGTCGTCATTGAGGACAACTGCATCGGCAGCGGCTGCGAGCTGTGCATCCAGATCTGCCCGTTCGACGCGCTGGAGCTCGGCGATACGGACAAGCAGGTCGGCGACTTCTTCGGCGTCGCGGTGCTGAACGAGAAGAAGTGCACGGGCTGCCGGCTCTGCGAGGACGCGTGCGGCTGGAGCGCGATCTACATCGACCCGCCGCGCGAGATGCTGAAGAAGAACGCCTGGGAGCTCGAAGCGGTCGGGGCGCCGGCAGGAGGCTAGCGCGCAACCTGAACCCAACCTACAAGCCCCTGTGCGCTGGCACGGGGGTTTTTGCTATCGTCGGCGGCGTGACGGACGCAATCCCCCTCAAGGTGAAGCGACTCCACCCCGAAGCGCAGCTCCCCGTGCGCGCCACCGAGGGCGCGTCGGGGCTCGACCTGCACGCCTGCCTGCCCGATGGCGACGTCACACTCGGGCCGGACCCGGTGCGTATCGGCACGGGCGCTGCAATCGAATTCCCGGCCGGCTACGACGCGCAGATCCGGCCGCGGTCGGGCCTGTCGTTGAAGGGTGTGGGCGTGTCGTTCGGCACGATCGACAGCGACTATCGCGGCGAGCTGCTCGTCACGATGTGGACCTTCGGGTCGAATACGGAGCATACGATCAGCCACGGCGACCGCATCGCGCAGCTCGTGATCGCGCCGCTGGCCGGTGCGACGATCATCGAGGTCGAGGAGCTCAGCGCGAGCGAACGCGGAACCGGCGGCCACGGGTCAACCGGCAGCTAGATGTCGCTCAAGAAGCGGCTGCGGACGCGGAGCGCGGCCGAATACGCCGCCTTCTTTACGCCGTACTTGCGCGACGGCATGTCGCTGCTCGACTGCGGCTGCGGCGACGGGCCGATCACGCTTGGCCTGGCGGATCAGTTCGACTTCGAGCGACTCGTCGGTCTCGACTTCGCGGAGGACTTCCGCGAAGCGCGCGATTACGCGCGGGCCCACGGCCTCTCGAAGCTCCACTTCCTCCACGGCGACGCGAACGCCCTCCCGTTCCCGGAGGCCACGTTCGACGCGGTGTACGCGCACTCGATGGTCGAGACGCTCGACACGCCGGTCGAGGCGCTGCGCGAGATGCGCCGCGTCCTCGTCGAGGGCGGGCCGATCGGCGTAGCGTCGGTCGAGTACGGCGGCGTGCTGATCGCAGGGCCGAGCGAAGACCTGCTGCGGCGCTTCTACGCGCTCCGCGAGCAGCAGTGGGCCCTCCGCGGCCAGGCCGAACCACGGCGCGGCGTCCGGCTGCGCGGCCTCCTGCATGAGGCCGGCTTCCGCGATGTCGTCGCGTCGGCGCGATATATCTCGTACGGCACGCCGGAAGCGCTACGGCAGTTCGGCGAGGACCGCGCCGTCCAGTGCGAGGCCGGCGACTATGCGGAAGACGTCGTCGAATTCGGGCTGGCTACGGAAGCCGAGCTACGCGACATGGCCGAAGCGTGGCACGCCTGGGGAGAGTCCCCGAACGCGTTCTTCGCGTTTCCGTGGTGTATGGCGGTCGGCTACCGGTAGTCCGGCTGGCGCCGGCTGGCCTCAGGGCTGCCCCTGCATAGCGGACTCTTCCTTGTCGGTTTGGATGAACGCGTACTCGTAGACGAGCGCGGCTATCGCGCCTCCAATTGCCGGGCCGAGGAAGTAAACCCAGATATCGGTCCACTCATTCGCGACGACGGCCGGGCCGAACGTGCGCGCCGGGTTCATCGAAGCCCCCGTCATCGGCACCGCGACGAGGTGGTCGACGAGGACGACGAGTCCGATGGCGATCGGCGCGAGCGCCGCGTTTCCGCGCGGGTCGATGGCGGTCGCGAAGATGACGAACACGAGCGCGAATGTCAGCGTCCCTTCGAGGAGCAGACCGGCCCCGGCGCCATCGCCCAGCGTGTTGTCGAGCAAGCCGGCCTGGCCGGTGGCCGGGTCGTACACACTTAGACCGTGCGCGCCCAGCATCCCCTCCACGGGCCCGGCGACGATGCCCTTGAGGAGCAGGACGCCGAGGACCGCGGCGATCATCTGGGCCGCGATGTAGAGGGCGGCCGTCGAGACTTTCATCTTGCCCGACAGCGCGGCAGCAAGGCTGACGGCGGGGTTGATGTGCCCTCCCGAGATGTGCGCGATGGTCGCGACGAGCAGCGCGATCGCTAGCCCGTGCGCGAGCGAGATGGAGACGAGTCCGGCCGGGTCGGCCGCGCCCCCGACGGCGACGACGGCGCCGCAACCGAGGAACACGAATAGGCCGGTCGCGATGAATTCGGCGGCGACACCGCGCCATGTCTTGAGGTCGAAGTCATCCGCCCCGAAGCCCATTTGGATAGTCATGAGCGTCAAGCCTCCTTGCGTCGGTCAGCCACGCTGATCCTTCTGCGTCACCTGACAGCGATGCTAGCAGAGATACACTAATGGGTCAATACGTGTTAGCGGTTTAGCGTTCGCTGGCGGACAGGACGGTTGTCAGGCTGAAGCCTGACCCGCGTGAAGAGGGGGTACTCTGCTGTTCAGGCCAAAGGCTGATTGGCGGAGGAAGAACCTGGTCCGCCTTCGGCCGCGAGCACGGTGTTCCAGAGGAGCATCGCACGCGTCATTGGCCCCACGCCGCAGACCAACGGCGCGCTTCCCGAGCGTCCCACCATACGCGTTGAAGCCGACGTAGTAGCCGATCCCGACAATCGTGCCCAATAGGAGGATCAGCACCTCGCCCTGCGCTAGGAGCGTGAGGACACCCGTTACGATGCCTACGAGCACGCTGTCGATCAGGTAGCCGACGAAGCGAATCCAGAAGCCGCCGTACTCCGGCCTGGTGGGTTCAGCCCAGTAGGTCACGAACGCGGTCCGCCTTCCGCCGCGAGCACGGTGTTCCAGAGGAGCATCGCACGCGTCATCGGCCCCACGCCGCCGGGGACCGGCGTGATCGCTACGGCCTTCTCCTTTACGGCGTCGAAGTCGACGTCGCCGACGAGGCGCTGGCCGCTCTTCTTCGTCTCGTCCGGGATCGGGTTCGTGCCAACGTCGATGACGACGACACCCTCACGGACCATGTCTGCTTTGATCGTGCCCGCGCGGCCCATCGCCGACACGACGATATCGGCCTGGCGCGTGAACTCGCCGAGTTCCCGCGTGCCGGTGTGACAAACGGTGACGGTCGCGTTCGCACCCTCCCGCTTCTGCGCGAGCAACACCGCGAGCGGCCTTCCGACGAGGCTCGACCGCCCGCAGACGACGACGTGCTTGCCGTCGGGCGGATGGCCGCTGCGCAGCAGGAGCTGGAGCACGCCGTGCGGCGTCGCGCCGAGGTAGGTCGGCAGACCGCGCATGAGCTTGCCCATGCTCTGCGGATGGATACCGTCGACGTCCTTGTCGGGATCGACCGACGCGATCACGGTCTCCTCGTCCATGTGGTCGGGTAGCGGGAGCTGAACCAGCACGCCATGCCATTTGGGATCGGCGTTCAGCTCCTGGACGACGTCGATCACCTGTTGCTGCGTCGCGTCCGCCCGCATGCGGACCGTCTCGGTCGCGATGCCGACCTGCGCGCAGTCGCGCTCCTTGCCACGCACATACGTGACCGACGCCGGGTTTTCGCCGACGAGCACGAACGCGAGGCCGGGCGTCACGCCGCGCTCGCCCAGCGTCTCGATGCGCGGCACCAGCTCCGCGCGCACCTCCGCGGCGATCGCCTTCCCGTCGATGATCTCTGCCGTCACGCGGCCAGTATGGGGGATGAATGGAGTTCTCACAACGCTGGGCACGGCCACTCAGCCGTCCGATACACTCACGTCGTTATGCCTTATGCGGTCGGCGTTGACACCGTCGAGATCCACCGCGTGCGTGGCGTGCTCGACCGCCACGGCGAGCGCTTCCTGAAGCGCGTCTACACGCCCGTCGAGGTGGCGTACTGCCGGGGCCGCGTGCCGGAACTGGCGGCGCGATTCGCCGCTAAGGAGGCGGTGATGAAGGCGCTCGGCACCGGCGTGCGGGGCGTCGGCTGGAAGGAGGTCGAGGTGCTGCCGGACAGTCGCGGCAAGCCGCTCGTCTACTTGTATGGCGGCGCGAAGGAGCGGGCTAACGAGATGGGGCTGTACGGCATCGACGTCTCGCTCAGCCACGAGCGCGACTACGCGATCGCGATCGTCGTCGCGTCGCGCGACGACGAGGAAGACCCGGAGCTGAGCCGGAGGCGGCTCGTCAAGCGACTCGAGGAGCGCGGCCTGCTGTGAAGCTCGTCACCTCCGCCGAGATGCGCGCGCTCGAGGAGTCGGCCGCGAAGCAGGGCCGTACGGCCGACCTGCTGATGGAGGACGCCGGCCTCGGCGTCGCGCAGGAGGTGTGGGTGAACCTCGGCGCCGCGCCGGAGTGTCGCGTCACGCTGCTGATCGGGCCGGGGAACAACGGTGGCGACGGACTCGTCGCGGCACGCCACCTGCATGAATGGGGCGCGCGCGTCGAGGTGGTGCTGCTCGCGGACCGCGCCGCTGACGATCCGAACTTCAAGAAGCTCGTCGACCTGGGGGTCGTTCCTCGACAAGCTCGGGATGGAGCAAATGTGCTCGACGAGGCGCTCGCCGGCGCGGAAGCGGTGGTCGACGCGGTGCTCGGCACGGGACGCGCCCGCCCCCTCGAAGGCTTGTTCGCGGAGGCACTCGACCGCGTGGCGGAGGCGCGCACGAAGCCCGGTGGGCCGAAGGTGTTCGCGGTGGACGTGCCGACCGGCGTCGACTGCGACACGGGCGCCGTCCACGAGCACGCGCTCCGCGCCGACGCGACGGTAACGCTCGGCTGCTCGAAGGTGGGCTTGCACACGCTGCCCGCAGCCGAATACGCGGGGCAGGTCGAGGTGATCGATATCGGTTTGCCAAAGGAGGATGTCGACGCGCTCCCAACGGAGGTGCTCAACCCGCGCTGGGTGCGCGAGCGCCTGCCCGCGCGACCCGCCGCCGCGAACAAGGGCACGTTCGGACGGCTGCTTGTCGTCGCGGGCTCGCGGCGCTACGTCGGCGCGGCCCGGCTCGCGGCGCAGGGCGCGCTGCGCTCAGGGGCCGGGCTCGTCACGGTCGCCTGTCCGGCGAGCGTGCAGCCGATGATCGCAAGCGGGCTCACGGAAGCGACCTTCCTGCCCCTGAGCGACTACGGAGGAGCCGTTGCGCGGGAAGCCGCGGCCGAGTGCGCCGGCGTGCTGCAAGGCTACGATGCGCTGCTGATCGGTCCTGGGCTCGGACAGGGCGCGCAGCAGGAGTCGTTCGTCCGCCAGCTCCTGACGTCGATCCCGGAAGACGGGCCGCCGGTCGTCGTCGACGCGGACGGGCTGAACAACCTCGCGAAGACGCCCCACTGGTGGGAGCGCGTCGCGACGCGTTGCGTGCTGACCCCGCATCCCGGCGAACACGCGCGACTCACACGCCGGTCGGTCGCAGACATCCAGTCGGACCGGCTCGAGGCGGCGCGCGAGAGCGCGGCGACGTTCGGCCAGACGCTCGTGCTCAAGGGCGCCTACACGGTGATCGCGGCCGCCGACGGCCGCGTCGCCGTGAACCCCTACGCGAACCCGGCGCTGGCCTCGGCCGGTACGGGCGACGTGCTGGCCGGCGCGATCGGCGGGCTGCTGGCGCAGGGACTCGCGCCGTTCGAGGCCGCCTGCTGCGGGACCTACCTGCACGCGGCCGCCGCGCAGGGACTCCGGCCCGAGCTGGGCGACGCGGGCATGCTCGCCGGCGACCTCCTCCCGGAGCTCCCCCGCACACTACGCGAACTGCGCGCGATCTAACGATGACGACCGAGGAGATCGTCCTCCGCCTCGCGGTCGTGGTCGTCCTCGGCGTGGGCGCGCAGTGGCTCGCGTCGCGCTTCCGGCTACCGTCGATCCTTCTGCTGCTGGCCCTCGGCCTAGTCGCGGGCGCCGGTACCGACTTCCTCGACCCCGACGAACTATTCGGTGTCTTGCTGGCCCCGGCCGTCTCGCTCGCGATCGCGGTCATCCTCTTCGAGGGCGGAATGAGCCTGCGCATCGCCGACGTTCGCGGCGTCCGGCTCGTCGTCCAGAACCTGATCATCTTCGGCATCATCGTGACGATGGCCGTTGGGACGCTCTTCGCCTACTACGTGCTCGACCTCAGCCTGTCGCTGTCGCTACTGCTCTCGGCGATCCTCGTCGTCACCGGGCCGACCGTGGTCATCCCTCTCCTCGACCACATCCGCCCGCTCGGGCGCACCAAGGCGATCCTGCGCTGGGAGGGCATCATTATCGACCCGATCGGCGCGGTGCTCGCGGTCCTCGTCTTCGAGGCCATCTTCGCTGAGGGCGCCGAAGAGGTAACTGTCGAGTCGCTTGAGGCGGTCGCGATGACGGTCGTCGCCGGCGGCGGGATCGGCCTCGCGGCGGGCGCGGTGCTCGTGCTGCTCCTGCAGCGCTACCTGATCCCCGACGAGCTCCGGAACCCCGTCACCCTGATGATGGTGCTCGGCGCGACGGCGCTCGCGAACTTGGTGCAGGCGGAGTCCGGCCTCGTCGCCGCGACCGTCATGGGCATCGCACTGGCCAACCAACGGGTCGTGAGCGTGCGCCACATTCTCGAGTTCAAGGAGAGCCTACGTGTGCTCCTGATCGGCGCGCTTTTCATCGTCCTCGCGGCGCGACTGGACGTCGACGACCTTAAGACGATCGGCTGGGCGGAAGTCGGCTTCCTCGTCGCGTTGATCGTCGTCGCCCGCCCGCTAGCGGTCGCGATCTCCACGCTGCGCTCGACGCTCTCCTGGCAGGAACGCACCTTCCTCGCGATGATGGCCCCGCGCGGGATCGTCGCCGCGTCGCTCGCATCGATCCTTGCGCTGCGGCTCTCCGAGGAGGGCTTCGCGGGCGCGGACCGGCTCGTGCCGCTCACCTTCCTCGTAATCATCGGCACCATCGCGGTCTATGGGCTCGCCGGACCATACCTCGCCCGCAAGCTCGAGTTGGCGCGACCAGACCCGCAGGGCGTGCTGATCGTCGGCGCGCACGACTGGGCACGCGAACTGGCCTCGGCGCTGCAGTCGAACGCCATCAAGACGATGCTGATCGACAGCAACCGCGGCAATGTCCGCGAGGCGAACATGGCCGGCCTCCAGGCGCATTACGCGAACGTCCTCTCCGAGGACGTTCCGCACGAGCTCGACCTGGACGAGATCGGCAAGCTCGTCGCCCTAACGCCCAACGACGAGGTGAACGCGCTCGCGGCGCAGGCGTTCTCCGAGGTGTTCGGCAGCGAAAACGTCTACCAGCTCGCGCCAACGCCCGAGCTTGCGGAGCGCCAGAACGACGACACCGAGCGCATCCGGCGCTACCTGCGCGGCCGCATCCTCTTTGGATCGCGCGCCACCTACCAGTACGTCGGCGCCCGCGTCGCCGCGGGCGCCGTGATCAAGGCGACGAACCTCTCGGAGGAATTCAACTACGATGACTTCGTCGGCCTCTACGGCGAGGACGCGCTCCGGCTGTTCATCATCACCGGCTCTGGCGGCTTGAACGTCGTCACGGCCGACGCGCGGCCCACGGTACGCGCGGGCCAGACGCTGGTAAGCTTGGTCGACCCGACGAAGGCCGAGCACGAAGGGGAGGACTAGCGATGGTAAAACTGATCTACGTCATTTCACGCAAGGAAGGGATGTCCGTCGCCGATTTCCAGACGCACTGGCGCGAGACGCACGCGGATATCGCCGCGCGCATACCGGGCGTGCGACGTTACGTGCAATGCCACACCCTCCCCGAGCTGTACGATCGCGAGACGCCGCCGCCTTACGACGGCGCCGCCGAGCTCTGGTTCGACGACCTCGACGCCATGCGCGCCGCCTTTCGCTCCGACGAGACGGCGGCGGCCCGCGAGGACGAGCTCAGGTTCATCGACCACAGCAAGAGCTTCCTCATCGTCACCGAAGAGAAGCCCGTTATCGAATAGGAGGCCGCGATGCTGCTGCGCAACGCCCTACTCGCTCTCGTAACCCTGGTGCTCATGATCGGCGCAGCGTGCGGTGACGACTCTGACGACGGCGCGAACGGCGGCGGGACTCCCTCCGGCGTGACGCCCGACGCGACAGGCGGCGATCCGCCGGACGTAGAGTCGGGCGTCGTGGAGCTGACATGGTGGGGCCAGGCCATGTTCGAGCTGCTGGCTGCCGACGGCACGCGCATCCTGATGGACCCCTACGGCGAGATCGGGTATCGCGTCCCGGCCCCAACGGAGCTCGAGGTCGACGTCGCCACGATCAGCCACGAACACCCCGACCACAACAACGCCGCGCTCGCCGGTGACGCCGACGTGCTGCGCGGCCTCGGCGAGCTGTCCGTGAACGACATCAACGAGACGGTCGGCGAGGTGCGCCTCTACACGGTCGGCTCGTTCCACGACAACGCGCAGGGCGAGGAGCGCGGCCCGAACGCGATCTTCATCATCGAGACCGGCGGCATGCGCGTCGCGCACATGGGTGACATTGGCCAGCTCGAGCTCACGCAGGAACAGCTCGACGCGATCGGCGCCATCGACGTCCTCCTCGTCCCGACAGGCGGCACGTTCACCGTCGACGCTGCGGGCGCGACAGGCCTCGTTGCGCAGATCGGCCCGCGCATCGTCGTACCGATGCACTACGGCACCGACGCGCTCTCGTTCGACCTCGCGCCCGTCAGCGACTTCACGGCCGGCAAGCCAGCGAACGAGCTCGGCAGCTCGACCGTCGGGCTGGACGTGGACGCGCTACCCGAGATGGGCGCAGCGGAGGTGTGGGTACTGGAGCCCCTGGGCGGCTAAGGCGGCGACTCGACAGCCGTCGAGGGTACAGGCGCTTCCCGCACTTCCTCCAGCGACAAGCGGCGGCTCAGGATGGCGAATGAACCGAGACCGACCAA
>Ga0075326_1000187_pt1 | contig 13125 bp, 9 predicted proteins | sample MayberrySE_Catta_3_FD_120052 | JGI IMG/M metagenome (GOLD analysis project Ga0075326, IMG submission 120052) | Natural and restored wetland microbial communities from the San Francisco Bay, California, USA, that impact long-term carbon... | ecosystem: Environmental > Terrestrial > Soil > Wetlands...
ACGTCATCGACAGCTGGACGACGTTGCCCACGAACATACTCACCGGCAGCGGCGGGAACAGCCCCGTGAGCGCGCCGTGCGTTACGGCGGTCCCGAGCTGCGCGCGAAGCGCCGTGGCATCGAACGCGTCCGGCCAGACGACCTCATCGGCGGCAGCGGCCGTCTGGTTGTAGGTGAGCTTCGCCTCCAGATCGATGGCGGTCTGCATCAACGTGTACCCGTTTGTCGGGATACCGAGAGCGTCGACCGACAGAAGAAACGTGTCACCCGCGAGGACACTGCACGTGGTGGGTCGTGTGGGATCGTCGCAATTGCCGCCCTTGACGTTAAGGACCATCTCAGGCCCGCCCGTCTCCGCCGATGTCGTGGAGAGGTCATCCGCGATGAACACTCCGCCAACGAGGGCGGCGAACATGAAGAACGCGCCGACTGCGCCGATAACAAGCTTGAAGAAGGAGCGACTCATACCGGGCCCCCTTTGCAACGACTGGAGTTGCCAGGGGGAGCCCCGCCCCCGGTGACCACTACGGTACTCGGTGTTCTGTCAGCCTGTCTATGCCAAAAAGATGCCACCGCATAACATCCGCATAACAGTCAGCAGATCCGTATACACCACGCGCCCGCGGTTACGCGATCTGGGCTACACTGCGGCGAGATCTGTGCGATGATCGCGCCCGTCATCTGGTCCACCGTCGACACAACAAGCCTTTGGGAGGAAACGCTTGTCCGCAGGCTGCGTGATCTCGATCAGGCGGCGTGGGCTACCGTGTTCGACGATCACCATGACCGGATCTGGCGTTACGCGTACGCGAGGAGCGGCGACCGCGCTCTCGCCGACGACATCGCCTCGCAGGTCTTTGTGGAGGCCCTCGAGTCGATTCACCGGTTCCAGTACCGGGGCAAACCGGTCCTCGCCTGGCTCTACACGATCGCCAAGAACCATATGGGCAAGCATTTCCGCGCCGCAAGGCGGGAGACAGCCGGCCCGCCGCTCGAGCCATCCGCCAACCCCATCGAGGCCGCAGTCGATGGGATGGTCCTCCATGAGGCGCTGGCGTCCTTGACCCGTGACCAGGCCGACGCGATCGTCCTGCGCTTCTACTCCGGCTACTCCACGCGGGAGATCGCCGGCGCGATGGGGAAGAGCGAGGCAGCCGTGTATTCGCTTCAGATACGGGCGCTGGCCGCTCTCCGCGAGCGCCTGGCCAGCCCCCAATAAGAATTTTTTCAGCTCCGCCGACGAATTTCGCCGCCTTACGGGTATAGCTTCTCGTAATGCGCTTCCTGAACCGATTCCGTAGGTCGAGTGCGGCAGACGCGCAGCTCGAGGAGCTCTATCGCGCGGCGGAGGCAGGCCAGCCCCTTCCCGAGGTAGACCCGGAGGTTCTTGCCGCATTCGAGAGCGACCGATCGTTGATCGAGCGCGTTGCAGGTTCTCAGTCATCAGCGGCCTCGGAGAGCGCCGCCTTCGCGCGTGAAGCATTGCTCTCGAGGGTCGCCCAACAAGCGCAAGGACGCGAGATACAGGAGGTCACTCCCATGCTCGCAGCAATCTTCCGCAAGCGGACCCTCGCCATCGCCGGCGCGGCGTTCTTGATCATCGCCGTAGCGGCCACGGCCGGCGCATCAGGCACCGTCAACCACGTCAACGACGGGCTCAACGACGTGCTCGGTACGCTCCAGACCGAGGACCAGGTCTTCGGTCCCGCCGGCGCGACCGAGGAACCCGAGCCCACGGAGGGGCTCGAGCCGACCGAGTCGCCGGAGGCCACCGAGGAGACCGAGCCGACCGAGGAGCTCGAGCCCACGGAGGCGCCTGAGCCCACCGAGGATGCGCCGATCGACGTCCAAGGAAGCGATCCGGAGGACCTGATCGAAGTCTGTCACGTCCCGCCCGGGAACCCGGCGGCCGCCCATACGATCATGATCGGCGAACCTGCACTCGATACGCACCTGGGCCACGGTGACACGGAAGGCGCCTGCGCCGGGAACGGGCCGACCGTACCAAACGGACCCCCGAACGGACTGGGCCCGCAGGCCCAGGTCGAGGTCTGTCACGTGCCTCCGGGCAACCCAAATGCGGCCCACACGATCAACATCTCAGAGGCCGCGCTCGAAACGCACCTCGGCCACGGCGACACTGAGGGCGCCTGTGAGGACGGCGTAGGCCCTGTCGGCGGCCCGCCGGAAGACATCCAGCAGGGCGGCCCTCCATCCGGCAACCAAGGCGGCGGCCCGCCGTTTGAGGTCCCGCGCGGAGGGCCCAACAGTGGGCCCTAACCCGCCAGCCGCGCGGACCGAGGTCGAGATATGTCACGTCCGGGGCGCAACCCTGTGAATGCGCGCATCATCACTGTCTCAGAGGCCGCGATCGACGCCCACCTCGATCACGGCGACTCGGAAGGCGTCTGCCCCGGAGGAGGGCCTTCGGGCAGCGCGCCACCAGGAGGTCCTGAGGGTGTGCCGCGCGGCGGGCCCAACGGTGGGCCATAGCCCGCCGCGTGGCGACAGCCAGACCGGGCCTAGTTCGTTAAATCGCAAGCTCAGGGAGGAGGACAGAGATCCGCCCATGACCCTTCCCACCAGTCGACGCCCCAGTCGAGAGCCCCCGGGCTTGGTCATGGGCGGATCTCTGTCAGCTTAGGGCAGAAGTCCGCCGCGGATGCGGCGTGTGGGCGGGTCCGGCGTAGCGGGGACGCCGGGCCCGCAGTCTTTTCAATCTCATCACCAAGTATATCCATTCCAGTGGCATGCCTCGGTTGCGATTGGAAGGCAAGCGCGTGCCCGCGCCTAATTCGCGAACACTCAAGATTTCGCTGCCGCCGTCGAGTCTCTAAGTAGCACCGAGAAGGGCAAACCGTCCGAAAGGGCGGGACGCAAAGTCACGGGCCTGTAAGCCGGATTGTGGGCTTTGGCAGCCGGACTACCGAAGGCTAGCTGGTGCGCACCGGCACGCGCATTGCGGCGGCCCCCTCCAGAGACTTCCGTCTCCTCGGTCAATTGGTAGGCGACTTGGAGCTTGTCCGACGGGATGCGGACGGAGGGACGCGTAGATATGAGCCAGAAGCAGGACCAGCCCCGCATTACCAGGAGACTCGTCCTGACACTGCCCGTGTTAAGCATCTTGGCCGTCGTCGTAACCATAGCCTGGCAGCCCTGGACGGCTGTGGCGCAAACTACGCCAAACGATCCACTCTTCCCGTCGCAGTACAACCTTCGAGAAATAAAAGCGGCTGAAGCCTGGGATGTGACTCGGGGGAGCGCTTCGATCAAGGTGGCCATCGTCGATACCGGTGTGGCTTCGGATCCGGGAGAACTCGGAGAGTTCGATGGCCAGCTCGGTCAAGGCTTCAACTCTATCGACGGTAGCGACACTGAGGACAAGTACGGCTCCTTAGGGCAGGGTACGCTCCGCGCCGGAATTATTGGTGCCAAGGCGGACAACGGCCAGGCCATAGCTGGGATAGCCTGGAACGTAACCATGCTTCCGGTCAAAGCATGTGACGACAATGGCGTTTGTGCACCAAGCAGTGTCGCTGCAGGTATCAACTGGGCCCTGGATCAGGGCGCACAGATCATCCACATCAGCCCTAACGATCGCGACTTCCAGAGCCAGGAAGTCGATGGCGCAATCTCGCGCGCGCTAACGGAAGGTGCGCTCGTCGTGTCCGCCGCCGGGAGCGCGGAGGAGGGAGTCACGTACCCCGCGAGCCTTCCAGGCGTGATCGCCGTGAGCGGCATTGACGGCAACCAGCAGACGCTCTGGGGTGGCGGAACTGCACTCGACCTTGTGGCGCCTGCACAGTCAGTCTACACGCTGCGCAAGAATGCCTGCTGCGCCATCACACTGGGCCCGTCAGACGCTGCCGCCCCTCAGGTTACCGGTGCCCTAGCGCTGTTACTAGCGGCCGGCGTGCCTGCTTCCGAGGCACCCGGGGCGCTCTACGCGGGCGCCAAGGACTATGGACCAGACGGTTGGGATCCAGACTACGGTTGGGGACGCCTCGACATATGCGGCGCCCTCCACGCCGCTGGCATCGCATGCCCCGTCGGCATATCGCCAACCAACACGCCCACCAAAACCAATACACCGGTGCCACCGACCAACACACCCACGAACACACCGGTGCCACCGACCAACACACCCACGAACACGCCGGTGCCGTCAACCAACACACCCACGAACACGCCGGTGCCGTCAACCAACACACCCACGAACACGCCGGTGCCGCCGACTAACACACCTACGAACACGCCCGTGCCGCCGACCAACACGCCTGCGAACACGCCCGTGCCGCCGACCAACACACGCACGAGCACCAACACGCCTACGAACACACCAACAGTAACCCCGGTCGGCGGAACGGCGACCCCCACGCCGTGCACGCCTCCCAACAGCCGGCACTGCCGGGATCTCGAGCAACCGACGGCCACTCCGACGTCGGGAGACGGAGACCCTGGCGCTACGCCAACACCTTGCACCCCTCCGAACAGTCGCCAGTGCAGATTGGCTGCGGGCGCATGGGCCGGTCAGGCAAGCGGACAGGCCTGGACGTCGCAGCAGACCGTCGTTCCACTCTGGCAGTTGGTCTTGATGCGGGTTCTTCGCGTGCTCTCCGTGCTCTAGCGACACCAGGCAAAATTGCTAGCGAGGGGAGAGGCAACAGCCTCTCCCCTCGCTTGTAGGACGAATGCCAGTCTCGAGATAGGTCGGCGAGCAATGCCGTGATATCCTCTCCTCAACAGTTCGTCATTGGAGGTGGTTAACCGATGAGACACCAGTACAGATTCAACCCTCTACGTTTGATCGTCCCCGTCCTCGCCACGTTCGTCGCAGTCGCCTGCGCCGCGCTTCTTCCTGATGCGAGGGGTGCGGCGGAGGGTATCGCGATCCAGGAGGTAGCAGCCGGCGACCGCCATACCTGTGCGCTAACAGCGAACGGCGCGGTCTGGTGCTGGGGAGAGAACGAATCTGGCCAGCTTGGTACCGGCACAACCGCCGACAGCGCGATCCCCGTGGCGGTGCCGTCCCTGACGAGCGGCGTAGCCGCAATCAGCGCGGGCGGCGCCCATACGTGTGCCCTCACGACCCAGGGAGCTGCCCGATGCTGGGGTGACAACAGCTCTGGCCAGCTCGGCGATGGGACGATGTCACAACGAAACAGCCCGGTGGGCGTGTCCGGCCTGAGCAGCGGCGTGGTCGCCGTCAGCGCAGGGGACGCTCACAGCTGTGCCCTTACGGCCAGCGGCGTGTCCTGTTGGGGCGACAACAGCTCCGGGCAGCTCGGTGACGGACAGGCCTGCGGAGAAGCGTGTCATACGCCGGCCCAAGTCTCCAGCCTCGCTGACGCATCAGCGATAAGCGCTGGCGGCGCACATACCTGCGCGCTGATCGGGGAAGACGGCGTCTCCTGCTGGGGCTCGAACAGCGCCGGGCAGCTTGGCGACGATCAGGCGTGCGGTCTTCTTTGCACAGGCGCAGTCAGCGTGAGCGGACTGTCTGACGGCGTCAGCTCGATTAGCGCCGGCGTTGCGCATACTTGCGCAGTGATGGCGGCCGGTGGGGCCAAATGCTGGGGCGACAACCAGCCCGGCCAGCTAGGGGACGGCACCACCTTCGAGCGCCACGTACCCGTCGACGTGTCGGGACTAACGAGCGGCGTGACCGCGAACGGCGCGGGGGACTCGCATACTTGTGCGCTCACTGCAAATCAGACGCTCTGCTGGGGAGACAACTTCTTCAGCCAGCTCGGCGACGGAACATCCGCGGACAGGCCAATTCCCGGACCAGTCGAGGATCTGGACGAGTCAGCGGCCCTGAGCGTTGGCAACTTCCACACCTGTGTCCGCTCTCAAGACGACGCGCTCAAGTGCTGGGGAGACAACGCGTATGGTGAGCTCGGCGACGGCACGACCACCAACCGCGCCATCCCCGTAGACGTCTCACTGTTGTCGGTGAAGCGGGGCGATGTCAACTGCGACGGCACGGTCGGCAGCGTGGACGCGGCCGTGGTCCTGCAGCTCAGCGCGGGACTGATCGACGACCTGCCCTGCCCCGGCGTCGCTGACACCACCCGCGACGGCTTGGTGGACAGCAGAGACGCGACGCTCATCCTCCAGTTCGCCGCGGGACTCATCAGCAACCTGTAGCTCCTTCCGCAAGGAGCAGACGAGAGGAGGGCCGGTTATCGACCGGCCCTCCTCTGACTACCTAGACTGTTCGATCAGCCCGGGATTGCCCTTGTTCTCTGGTCCTCCTACTCCTCAGGCTCGATGGGCTGTCCGTGGGCGTCAATCGAGCAACCCGCGTTGTTCAGCTCATCAAACTCGTTCTTCTGCGCCTCAATGACGCTCCGACTTCCGCTGTTGTACGCCTCGTTGAACGCATCGATTACATCGTCCGGTGAGGCGATTCCGTAGAAGACCTTAGCATGGGAAGCGTTCAGTAACGCTGCGGCCGCATGCCGGATCAACGCACGTGCTCCACCGCCATTAAGCTCCAGCGCGGTCTGGATCGTCAGCTTGGCGCCACTATTGCTGGTTTCAGTGACATCCTTGAAGATGGATTCGAAGTTGTCACCGGGCTCGTACGGCGACTGGTCCTTCGCACCACCACCGGCCCAGCCTGCGTGGTTGTTCTTCCAGTAGCCAGGCGTACAACCCTGGTCTCCGGCGCAATTGACTTCGATTGTATCGGAGTCCTCGTTGTTCGCGTCCTTGCCTTCGCCCTCGTTGCTGGCGGACACCGATGCCGTATTGGTCAGCTCACCACAATTCGCGGTTGTGGTCGTAATCGTCACCTCGATGGTCCGCGTGTCACCAGGGTCGAGGGTGCCGAAATCGCAAACGAGTTTCGGCTGCGCCAAGCCCGCCGCGCCCGGCTCGAGGACTTCGCAATCCTCGGCGTCGTCGCCGGTTACCTGGCCACCCTTCGGCAGCTGGTCACTCAACTCGACGTCGTCGACTGGGGCGTTGCCCACTGACTCCACCGTGATGTTGAAGACAGCATCATCGCCAGCGTCGATCTTCTCGGCCTTAGCTTCCTTGGTCACGCTGACGTCCGGGTTGCAGTTGACGTCGATCGTGTCCGAGTCCTCGTTATTCGCGTCCTTGCCTTCGCCTTCGTTGCTGGCGGATACGGACGCCGTGTTCGTAATCGACGGACAGTTCTCGTGATCGGTCGGGATGCTGACGGTAACACTCCTGGTGTCGCCGACATCGAGCGTACCGAACTCACAGACGAGCTTGGGGTTGACCAAGTCGCCAGCCGGCGCCGGCTCGAGGATCTCGCAGTCTTCGGCGTCATCGCCAGTGACCTCGCCACCCTTCGGCAGCTGGTCGGTCAGCGTGACGTCTTCTGCGGCTACGTCCCCCTTGGAGGAGACAGTGATGTTGAATACGGCGTCGTCGCCGTTCTTGATCTTCTCGTCCTTCGCCACCTTGGTGATACCAACGTCGGGGTTGCAGTTGACGTCGATCGAGTCAGAGTCCTCGTTGTTCGCGTCCTTGCCTTCGCCCTCGTTGCTGGCGGACACGGACGCCGTATTGCTAATCGACGGACAGTTGTCCGAATCCGTCGGAATGGTCACCGTGACGCTGCGAGAGGCTCCTTCGTCGAGCGTGCCAAAGTCGCAGACGAGCTTCGGATTGGAAAGCCCGGCCACGCCTGCACCAGCCGGCGCCTGGACTTCGCAGTCTTCGGCGTCGGCGCCGGTCACCTCGCCGCCCTTCGGCAGCTGGTCCGTCAGCGTGACGTCGTCCGCCGGGGCGTTTCCGATTGAGTCCACCGTGATGTTGAAGACCGCGGCATCGCGAGCGTCGATCTTCTCGGCCTTGGCTTCCTTCGTGACGGAAACGTCCGGGTTGCAGTTCACGGTAATCGAGTCTGAATCCTCGTTGTTGTCCGTGTTCTGTTCCGAGTGCTCGTCATCGAACGTCGACGTGACAGACGCTGTGTTCGTGATTTCCGGACAGTTCGTGTGATCCGTCGGGATTGCCACCTCAACGAGGCGGCTCTCGCCCTGCGGGATCGGCCCGAACTCGCACTCGAGCTTTTCGGCTGCCGCGTACGTCCCATCGCAGCCAGCATCGACGGCGTCGTCACCGCTTACGGTGGCGCCCTTCGGCAGCTGGTCCGTGAGGACCACGTTAGGCGAAGCAGAGTCGCCTTCGGCCGTTACAGTGATGTTGAAGATCGCGTCTTCACCGTTCTTGACCTTGTCGTCCTTGGCTTCCTTCGTGATGCTCACGTCTGGCTGGACCACTATGGTGCTCCGCACGGCGCAGGCGGTAGCCGGGTCAGGCGGATCGGTTTGCGCGGTCCCCGTCATCTGCGTGTATGCAATCACGACCTTCGGCGGGGGATCGCCGGGGTTAGGCGGACAGACGGCCGTTGTACCGGTGATATCTTCCTTGGCGATCACGTACTCATACGGCCCAGCCGTGACACAGCCAGGCCCGCCCGGGCACGTGATGCTTGCACCAGGCTTGATCGTGGCATTGTCCAACGTCTCGATCTCGCTCCCGTTAGGGAGGAATAGAGTAGCGTCGATGCCTGTGATCATGCACGAGGCGCCCGCTTGCGTAACCGAGTAGGTCACGGTGTAGGTCATTGTGTCCTTCTCATGGCGAACGCCAGGCGGCGTTACGCCGATCGAAGCCGCCGGGCTGTTGTCGGAACAGCCAGGCGGATTGACCGCAGCCTGCGACCGTTCGCTGCCGCCAAGCAGCACCAAGCCGACGGCTACTGCCACCAGGAGGCCGACAACGAGCACGAGTGCCCGTGGCGCCTCTACTATGCTTTCACGCATTCAAAACTCCTCATTGATATGCTCTTGTTGCGCTTCCCGCGTAATCATTTCTTGAGTGCGGGATCCCTCCTGTACTCCCGTACTCTTTTGTTTCCCCCTTGGTGCCACCTCCTTCCAGGCGTCAGCTGACCATTTCATCTTCAACACGGTATCCATACCAGAAAGCCGATCAACGTCGTGTTTTCGGCTGGTTAAGAGCTCGTAAAGGGACTTGACGTGCGGCTCACGCGCTCCCCAAGCATTAGGGCAAGCAGGTACGCTAATCGAAGCCGTTCCGCCGCGGCCTGGCGCGCCCATCCTCCTGATACGTCCGCTCGGTGCATCATCTCTCCTCCGATGACGCAAGGGGCGCTGACGGCCTAAGCCACAGCCCCGAGCAACCATGATCTAGGGGGAGCCCCCGCCCCCAGTTTCGAGTATCTTACTAGTGCGACCGGTAATTTGTCAAGGCACTAGGTCGTAGAGAACGAAACCCGCTGCTAAATACTTCCAATCCAGACCGACGAAGAGCGGTCATCCGGTATAGCTCCATAGTGTTGCTGGCTACGGCAGCAGCCCGTAGACCGCCCAAGACCGTCCCGGCGTCGAGTCACTCAACCAGCTCTCTGGGTTCGGCATGGGCGGTCTACGGGACAGATGGCTTGCCCAAGGTCAGGGGAACCACCAACCCTGCTGGCATCAAAGGACGTTCGAGCGAGGAGGCTCGGCGTTGCGCGGTTGACATGTCGTCTGTAGGCGTTGCATAGTTGGCGAATCGGGTGGTTTGCCCTGCACGGAGGTAGGAGTATGAAGCTGGTGGCACGCATTGCCGCATTCACATCGGCCGCAGTCATTCTTGGTCTCTCACAGACCGCAGTCGCTGCCCAGGAACAGGTCTCCGTCGTCATGGAGGCGCAGGTCGACAAGGGGGTTAGCGGAAGCGCGACCGTCTCAGCTGCCGGCGGGGGGGAGACTGAGGTCACGATCTTGCTGAGCGGTATGGAACCGGACAGTTCACACGTCAATCACATCCACGAGGCCAGTGGGTGCGAGGAAGGCGAGGTGGAAGGCATCGTCGAACAGCTGACGAACATCGATGCCGACGCAACGGGTGAAGGTTCCGCGACCACGTCCGTCGGGCTCGACTTCGCCACCGTCACCGACGGCAACCACGTCCTCGTCGTTCGGGATGGCGCGACGCTTGAGGAAGGCTCGTTCGCGATCTCCTGTGGAGTCATCCCCGCGGCCGACGTCGAGTCGCCGACAGAAGTGGCCACGGACGTCCCAACCGAGGAGCCGCCCGGCATGAATCCGCCCACAGCGGGAACGGGTCCGTTCGACGACGGCTCCGCTCCGAGCGCGACAGTCATAGCCGCGGTGCTGCTCGCCGGGGTGGTCCTTCTGGGGATCGGCTGGACGTCCCGCGAGCGAGGACACCGCTAGGCGGCAAGCGCCGGCACGGCCGCTAGGCGACCTTAACGCCCACGGCCACCAGCGCCAGGAACGACACCTCCAGCCGTGGGTGAGCCACCAGTTTCCGCGCGTACGCTTTCACGTCGTCCGCCCACGTTGGTCCGGCGAACGACGCCCAGTCATTGCGGGGTGTGTTTGTGATGGCATCTTCCAGCAGGAACCAGTTGGCCATGACCAGCAGCGCTCCAGGCCGCAACAGGTCGATCATCAACTCAAGGTAGGGCGGCTCCTTCGCGAACCAGCCGTCGTCGTAGACGAAGTCGTACGGGCCTTCCAGCGCGGGGATAAGGTCGACGGCCTCGCCGGTGATGAACTGCACGCGGCCGGCGAGTCCGGCCTTCGCGACGTTCTGTTCGGCCAGCGCCACGTGCTCGGTGTCCCGCTCGATGGACGTTAGCTTCGCGTCCGGCCCTGCCGCTGACGCAAGATGCAGGGCGGAGTACCCGAGCCCGCTCCCGACTTCCAGCAGTCGGTTCGGTCGCGTCGCGCGCGCCAACACGCGTTTGAACCGCATCCCGACCGGATTCGACGGATATACCCCGCATGCCGGTCCGTGCTCCTCACGATGGCGCTGGCTCGCCTCGTATACATCCGCGAACGGATCTGGTCCGAGGTCCATCAGGTGCTCGTGAACAGCGCGTCGATGGGAGTCGAGGTCAGGCATGGTGGGAGATTAGCATGGGCTGGGCCGCTGGCCCGTCTCCGGCGAGCGGCCTACACTACTCCCATGAAGATCACAGACGTCCGCACGCGCACGTTTGTCCTCCCTCACGAGGACACGCCGTTCGACCCCACGTGGCAACCGGCTCCCAGCCGCAGCCACCGGATCACGGTCGTCGAAGTCCACACCGATGAGGGCATAACGGGCATCGGCTCCGGGGGCGTGCTCACCAGCCTGAACACGACGGCTGGCTTCTTCACCGGCCGCGATCCGCTCGCCATCGAGAGCCACGTGGAGATGCTCCGGACCATCGCCTACTTCATCGGACGTCCGTGGCCGGTCGAGATCGCGCTCTGGGACATCGCTGGCAAGGCGGCCGGCCTGCCGCTCTACAAGCTGCTTGGCGGCGCCCGCGACCGGCTCCCCGCCTACGCCTCGACCGCCGAGCTCCGGCCGAAGGACGAGCGCGTGAACGACCTCGAAGCGATCAAGGGCGCCGGCTTCACGGCAGCCAAACTCCGCTTCCACAGCCCGGAGCCGCGCACAGACCTCAAAACGCTGAAGGCCGTCCGCAAGGCCGTCGGCGACGAGTTCACGATCATGGTCGACGCCAACATGGGCTGGCGCTACCCGGCCGACCTGACGCCCCGCTGGGACCGGAACACTGCGATCGAAATGGCGCAGGCGATGGAGGAGTACAACGTCTACTGGCTGGAGGAGCCGCTCTGGAGCTACGACTACGACGGCCTCGCTGAGCTGCGGCGGCGCACGACGACGCGCATCGCCGGCGGCGAGCTCAATATGGACGTGCACGAGTTCCGCGAGTACCTCACGCACGGCTGCCTCGACGTCTACCAGCCGGACGCGACCTTCGCAGGCGGCATCACGGGCGCCAAGAAGGTCGCCGGGATGGCGCAGGCGGCGGGCTTCCTGTTCGCGCCGCACACCTGGTCGAACGGCATCGGCGTCATGGCGAACCTGCATCTCGCGGCCGCCGTCCCGAACGCGCCGTTCATCGAGTTCCCCTACGACCCACCTAGCTGGACGCCCGAGATCCGCGACTTCGTCCTCACCGAACCCATCACCATCGACGGCGAGGGCAACGTCGTCCTCCCCGACAAGCCCGGCCTCGGCATCGAGCTCGACGAAGATCGCATCGCGCAGTACGAGATCAAGTGACCGCGAACGGAGCCCGACGCGTCACGGTAGACGCTGTATTGCTAAGGAGCCACTGCATGAGATTCGCCTTCATCCTCGTTGCCCTGCTCGCCCTCCCTATCGTCGCTGCCGCGTGCGGCGACGACAACGGCGACGGGGGCGACGACGGCCCACCGCCGATCGAGAACGAGCTCGACCGCTTCACCACGCCGAACGGCGTCGAGGTGATCGTCTTCGCCGAAGGATCGGACGACGCACCCGCGATGGACGGAGACGTCGTCCAGGTCCACTACACCGGCTGGCTCGAGGACGGCACGCAGTTCGACTCGTCGGTCGAGCGCGGCGAGCCGCTCACGTTCCAGCTCGGCCGGGGCGAGGTAATCGAGGGCTGGGACGAAGGGATCGAAGGTATGTCCGCCGGCGAGGAGCGCCGCCTCATCATCCCGCCGGAACTTGGCTACGGTGAACAAGGCTCCGGCGACATCCCGCCAAACGCGACGCTCATCTTCGACGTCGAGCTGCTGCTCTTCGGCCGTCCGCCGACGCCCGCGCCCGCACCGACCGTCGTCGAGGGCGAGAACTCGTTCCGCACGGAGGGCGGAGTCCTCGTCGTCGTCATGCAGGAAGGGGACGGAAGCGCGGAGGCCGAACCCGGCGACACGTTGAGCGTGCACTACACGGGCTGGCTGGACGATGGCACCCAATTCGACTCCTCCCGCGGCGGGGACCCGTTCCCTGTCGTGTTAGGCACCGGCCAGGTCATTCCGGGCTGGGAAGAAGGCCTCGAGGGCATGTCACCCGGCGAGATCAGGCAGCTCGTGATCCCGCCTGAGCTGGCGTATGGCGAAGAGGGCTTTTCGGACCAGATCCCACCCAACGCCACCCTGACGTTCGAGGTCGAGCTGGTCACCCTCGAGAAGGGTGCCGGCTAGCCGACACCAAGCTCGGCCAGGTTCTCGCGCATCTCCTCCTCGTTGAGGAAGCCGTATTCGACCGCCCGGATCACGCCGTCGGCGTCGATGAAGAAGTTGTTCGGCAGGCCGA
>Ga0075326_1000189_pt1 | contig 13013 bp, 10 predicted proteins | sample MayberrySE_Catta_3_FD_120052 | JGI IMG/M metagenome (GOLD analysis project Ga0075326, IMG submission 120052) | Natural and restored wetland microbial communities from the San Francisco Bay, California, USA, that impact long-term carbon... | ecosystem: Environmental > Terrestrial > Soil >...
CGCCGCCGGCGGCCGCGGGTGTCGCCGCCGGGCGAGGTGGTCGATGAGCCCTCCATCCGCTAGCGGACATCCCGCGCGCCCCGCCGAGCCCGGGGCGCGGGTGGCGGTGGTGGGGGCGGAGAGCCCGGAGGGGGCCGAGGTCCGCGCCGCCCTGGCGCGGTCCGGCGTGCCGGGGAGCCGCGTGGACCTCTACGGTCTCACGCGCGGCGAGGCCGTCCTGAGCGAGTACGGCGGCGAGGCACGTCTCATTCAAGAGGTCGAAGCGGCCGAGATCGCCGGCCACGGCGTCGTCATGCTGTGCGAGCCGGGTGGCGTCACCTCCCGGATCGTGGCCGCGCGCCCGCCGGAGACCCTGATCATCGACGTGGCCGGGTGCACCCCCGGCGGGGACGGCACGAACGTCGTCCACATGGGCATCAACCCGATTCCCCGGCACGGCCTCCCCGGGCTGGTCGCCGTGCCGCATGGGATCGCCGCCGTGCTGGCGGAGGTCCTGCACCCTCTGGACAGCCGGGGGGAGGGGGTGCGCCGGGCGTCCGCGGTGGTCCTGCGGCCGGCCGCCGACTTCGGCAACCGAGGGCTCGAGGAGCTTCGCGAGCAGACCGTGCGGCTGTTCAACTTCGGCGAGCTCCCGCGGGAGACCTTCGGTGGACAGTTGTGCTTCAACGTGGTTCCCGACCGCGGGAGGCACGGCGGCGCCGCGCCCCTCGACGACCGTCTCGCGCGCGAGGCCTCGGCGATTCTCGGCTGGCGCGAACCCCGACTCGCGGTGCGCCTGCTGGACGTGCCCGTGTTCCACGGTCACGCGGTCTTTCTGAACGTCGAGCTGTCCGGCCGGCCGGGCGTCGAGGCCGTCGGTCGCGCCCTGGACGGGCACGACGGTCTGGAACGTACCACCGACCGAGGCCCCGCCACTCCGATCCAGGTCGCGGCCGACCGCCGCACGGTGATCGGAGAGGTGTCCGACGACGGGACGGGTGGATACTGGATCTGGCTCGTCGCCGGGGAGGTCGGGGCGATTCCCGCGGAGCTGGCCATCGGCTTGGCGCGACTGAAAGGGGACTTGTGATCCGGGAACTCGGTATCTCGACCTCGCGGCTCGTGGCGCTCGCGGCCGTTGCGGCGGCCGCCGCAACCGTCCCCCCATGGGCCGCGGAGGCACCGCCGGCGACCCGAGCCGTCCAGACCGTCATCGACGCCGAGAAGATCCTGCTCGAGGAGGACCTCGGCCGCCAGGCGAGGTTGGCGCAGGAGCGCAGGCTGGCGCTGTCGCGCCTCGACGAGCTGTACCTCGCGCTCGACGCCGCGATCCAGCGCCGGGACACCGCGACCATCGAGACGCTCCTCTTCCAGGTCGAGGCGACCGAGCGCCTGAGAGCCGAGCAGCTCGCCGCCGAGCGCGTCGTCATGGAGCGCATTCGAGACCGCTTGCGCGGCATCGCCGTGCTGGAGGAGCGCCTCGCGGGCCTCGACGCCGCGGAGGACCGGGCCGTGGGACCGCTCCGCGGGCGATGGTCGGTAGCGCTGCTTCCCAGCGGCCAGCACGGCGTCTTCGATCTCGAGCAGAGCGGCACGATCGTCAGCGGGACCTACGAGCTCGAGGGCGGGTTCAGCGGCAGCCTCACCGGGACGCTGGTCGACCGCAAGGTCCATCTCGTCCGAATCGACTCCAAGCTGGGTCGCTCCATGGAGCTCGAGGGCTACCTGTCGGTCGACGGCAAGCAGATCCGGGGCAGCTGGCTGAGCTACGATCTCGCCGGGGGCTCGCAGCCCAGCGGACAGTGGATCGCCGACCGCCGCGCCGTCTCGCCGTGAGGTGATCGTGATTGTGCCGTTCGAGCTGCACCTCGCCCTCCGTTACCTGCGGTTTCACCGGGGCAGCGTCTTTCTATCGCTCATCACGCTGATCTCCGTCGCCGGAGTCACGGTCGGAACGGCGGCGCTGGTCATCGCGCTGGCCCTGATGAGCGGATTCCAGAAGGACCTCCGCGACCGCATCCTGCGCGGCTCCGCTCATCTGACCGTGATGAGCGTCGGGGGCAGCACCTTCGATCTCGACCCGGACTTCCTGGCTCGTCTGCAGGACGTCCCCGGCGTCGAGCGGGCCGGCGCGGTGCTGTACACGCCGGCGATGCTGGCCAACGAGGACCTGGGGTCGCCGGCGTACGTCCAGATCCACGGTGTCGATCCCGCGAGTCACGCGCTGGTCGTCGACCTCGGAGAGGGCGGCGAGACCCTGGATGCGCTCGGACGCGCCACGGAATCGGGCCGTGACGGCATCGTGCTGGGACACGATCTGGCGGCCAGCCTCGGGGCGGTGGAGGGCGACGCCGTCCGGCTTCTGGTGCCGCGCGTGACCCTCACCCCGTTCACGCCGATCCCCCGCAGCCGGGTGTTCGAGGTCCTGGGGTCCTTTCGCACCGACTCGTACCTCCAGGACTCGCAGCGCGCCTACGTCAGCCTGGAGGCGCTGCAGTCCCTGCTCGGAGCGCAGGGACGAGCCTCGTGGATCGACATCCGATTGGAGGACGAGGATCGCCTCCAGGACATGAAGGAGGTCCTGGTCGCGGAGCTCGACGCTCCGTGGATGGTCCTGGACATGATCGAGCAGAACCGCGAGCTGCTGAAGGCGCTCAACATGGAGAAGCTCATCCTGTTCCTGGCCATCGGCCTGATCGTCGTCGTGGCATCGCTGAACATCGTCTCCACCCTGATTCTGATGGTCACCGACAAGATCAAGGAGATCGGAACGCTGATCGCCATGGGCGCCAGGCCGGCGAGCATCGCTGCGGTGTTCATGCTGCAGGGCCTCGTGATCGGGAGCGTCGGCAGCGTCGTGGGGGTCATGGCCGGTGCCGCGGCATCGACGTGGCTCGATCGCTATCGCCTCATCCCGCTCGATCCCGACGTCTACTACCTGACGTACGTTCCGTTCAAGACCTCCGGATCCGACGTCGCGATCGTCGGTGTGCTGGCACTCCTGGTGTCGTTCGTGGCGACCCTCTACCCGGCGTGGAAGGCCACGACCCTCGATCCCGTGGAGGCGCTGCGCTATGAGTAGCGTGGTGCTCGCGGCGTCGGCGATCTCGAAGGGGTACGCCAGCGGGCAGCGCCGGATCGAGGTCCTGTGCAGCCTGGACCTGGAGATCGCGGGCGGAGAGGCCGTGGCGGTCGTGGGCGACTCCGGGGTCGGCAAGTCCACCCTGCTGCACATCCTGGGCGGTCTCGACCGGCCGGACGGCGGGACGATCGAGTTCCGCGGGCAGGCCCTGCGCGAACGGGACACGCGCTTCATGGCCGGATACCGGAACCGCCACATCGGCTTCGTGTTCCAGTTCCACCACCTCCTGCCCGAGTTCACCGCGCAGGAAAACGTCGAGATGCCGTTCCGGATCGGCCGTCGCGCCGGCGACGGGCCGGCCCGGGCGCGCGAGATCCTCGGGCAGCTCGGTCTCGGCGACCGCCTCGATCATCGTCCCGGCGAGTTGTCGGGCGGCGAGCAGCAGCGCGTGGCGATCGCCCGCGCGGTCGGCCTCGAGCCCGACGTCGTGCTGGCCGACGAGCCCACCGGCAATCTCGATCCCGCGACCGGCCTGGCGGTGTTCGACACGCTGCGCGAGCTGCAGAGGGCGCGCGGCTTCTCCCTGGTGCTCGCGACCCACAGCGAGCGGCTGGCGCGGGGCTGCGACCGCATCCTGCGACTCGAGCACGGACGCCTGCGGAAACTCGCGGTCGGGGAGGCGGAGGCGTACTTCGGGGGAGTGGCCCGCTCGCCGCGCTGAGCGCCGCGAGGTGCGCGGGCTGCGGCGCGGCGCTATGCTATAGTCTCCTGGCTTCTTGACGGGCGCGTGCCAAAGAACAGGCGATGTTCGAGAAGTTTACCGAGAAGGCGAAAAGGATCCTGTTCCTGGCCCGTTACGAGGCCAGCCAGCAGGGCAGCAAGGTCATCGGCACCGAGCACCTCCTCCTCGGCCTCTTGAAGGAAGGCGAGGAGACGACGCGCGAGCTGTTCACGCGCGCCGCCGCCTCCATGGACCTCCTGCAGGCCGAGCTCGAGAAGCGCGGTCCGATCCACGAGAAGCTGTCCACATCGGTCGAGATCCCGTTCAGCGACGAGACCAAGAAGGTCCTGCAGTACGCCGAGGAAGAGGCCGAGCGGCTGATGCATCCCCACATCGGCACCGAGCACCTCCTGCTCGGCCTTCTACGCATGGAGGACTCGGTCGCCGGCCACATGCTCTCCGAGCGCGGCATGCGCCTGTACGCCGTGCGCGAGGACGCGGCCAACATCTACAAGCGCCGGTCGCTGCCCAAGAAGAAGAAGGAAACGCCGTTCCTCAACGAGTTCAGCCGCGATCTGTCGGAGATGGCTCAACGCCGCGTGTTCGACCCGCTCATCGGCCGCGAGTCGGAGCTCGAGCGCGTGGTGCAGGTCCTGTCGCGCCGCAGGAAGAACAACCCGGTGCTCCTGGGAGAGCCCGGCGTCGGCAAGACCGCGATCGTCGAGGGCCTGGCGACGCGCATCGTCGACGGCGACGTGCCGCCGTCGCTCCTGGGCAAGAGGCTGCTGGCCCTGGACCTGTCCCTGATCGTCGCGGGCACCAAGTACCGCGGCCAATTCGAGGAGCGGCTCAAGGGCATCATCACCGAGCTCACCAGCTCCGACGACGTCATCATCTTCATCGACGAGATCCACTCGCTGATCGGGGCCGGCTCCGCCGAGGGCTCGCTCGACGCCGCCAACATCCTGAAGCCCACGCTGTCGCGCGGCGAGGTCCAGTGCATCGGCGCGACCACCCCCCGGGACTACCACAAGTACATCGAGAAGGACCGCGCGCTCGTGCGCCGCTTCCAGCCCATCACCATCCGTCCGCCCTCCGAGGAGGAGACGATCCACATCCTGGAGGGCATCAAGGAGCGCTACGAGCGCTTCCACGGGGTGCGGTTCGACAACGAGTCGATCTTCGCCGCCGTGTTCCAGTCCAACCGCTACATCTCCGACCGCTTCCTGCCGGACAAGGCCATCGACGTCCTCGACGAGGCGGGGGCGAGGGTCAAGCTCGGCAAGCGGACGTCGTATTCCGAGGTCAAGAGGATCGAGCGCGAGCTGAAGAGGGCCGTGGACGGCATGAAGAGCGCCCTGGCGCGCAAGGACTTCGACGAGGCGGTCGCGTTTCACGACCAGGAAGTGACGCTCCGGCGCCGGCACGAGGAGTACAAGAAGCGCTACGAGGACGAGTGCAACCGCATCCTCGACGTCGGACGCGCCGACGTCGAGGAGGTCATCGCGCGCTGGACCGGGATCCCGATCCAGTCGGTCGCCGAAGAGGAGATGGACAAGCTCCTCAACATGGAGACCTGTCTCCACGAGCGCATCATCGGACAGGACGAGGCGATCTCGGCGCTGGCGCGGGCCATCCGGCGCTCGCGGGCGGGCCTCAAGAACCCCAACCGGCCCATCGGGTCGTTCGTGTTCCTCGGCCCCACCGGCGTCGGCAAGACCGAGGTCGCGCGGACGCTGGCCGAGTTCCTGTTCGGCTCGGAGCGCTCGCTGGTGCGGTTCGACATGTCGGAGTACATGGAGAAGCACGCCATCGCCAAGATGATCGGATCGCCTCCCGGATACGTCGGCCACGAGGAGGGCGGCCAGCTCACCGAGAGGATCAAGCGCAAGCCGTACAGCGTGATCCTGCTGGACGAGATCGAGAAGGCCCATCCCGACGTCCTGAACATCCTGCTGCAGGTCTTCGAGGACGGCCAGATCACCGACGCCTACGGCGAGACGGTCGACTTCAAGAACGCGCTCGTGATCATGACGTCGAACATCGGATCGCAGCACATCGCTCGGACCGGCGGAAGCAAGCTCGGCTTCAAGGGGGACGACGCCGCCCAGGCGACCAAGGACAGCCGGGACATGGTGATGAGCGAAGTGAAACGCACGCTCAGCCCCGAGTTCATCAACCGCATCGACGAGATCATCGTGTTCAGCGCGCTCAACGAGATCCAGCTCGAGGAGATCGCGTTGCTCATGATCCGGCAGCTCAATCGCAGCCTCAGCGACCGCGGAATCCAGATCGACGCCTCGCCGGACGTCTCGGCGTGGCTGGTGCGCACCACGTGCCGGGACCGCTCCTACGGCGCTCGGCCGCTGCGGCGCGCGATCCAGCGCCACATCGAGGACGCGCTGTCCGAGGCCCTGCTGCAGGGCCGCTTCCCGGAGGGCGGGCTCATCGAGATCTTCCTGGAAGAGGACCGGCTGGGCTTTCGCTCCCCGCTGCAGACCTCGTCCGCCTGAGGCCAGGAGCCCGAGGGATCACTCGGACTGGCTAGTCCCCGAAAACGCGCGGGGCGGGCGCAGCGCGACCCGGGCGCGTCCGGTCTCCCCGAAGTAGAATGGCCGCTCGCCGTCGGCGCCGGACCGTGTCGGCCGGTGGGGGGCCTTCGCCGCGACCATGAGCGAGCCGATGCATTGAGCCACCGACGAATTCTCGCGCTGGCCGTGGCCTGCGGCGCAGTGCTGGGGGTCGCCCCGGTCGCGGCCCAGACCGGAACCGTCGAAGAGGTCATCGTCCAGGGACTGGGGCGCATGAGCGAGGAGGCGTTCCTCCAGGCGTTCGGCATCCGGCCCGGCGCGCCCTACGACCCCGTCCAGATCCGTGCGCGCTATCGCGCGCTGTGGGATCTGGGGCTGTTCTCGGAGATCACGATCGAGGCCGAGGATGCTCCCAACGGGGGCAAGGCCCTGATCGTCAAGGTCGTCGAGCGCCCCACGCTGAGCTCCGTGACGTACGAGGACAACAAGGTCCTCACCCAGACCCAGATCGAGGACCGCTTGACCGAGAGGCAGGTGGAGATGGAGCTCGGCCGGCCCCTGGACATGAAGCGCATCTACGAGGTGGAATCGACGATCCGCGACTTCCTGGGCGAAAAGGGCTTCGTCGACGCTCAGGTGAGCCACGAGGTGCGCGGGGAGGAGCAGGACACCGCGAGGTCGGTGTTCTTCTACATCCGGCCCGGCGGCAAGACCAAGATCCGGTCGATCGATTTCATCGGCAACGACCTGTACACCGACCGTCAGCTCAAGAAGGAGCTGACCCTGACGAAGGCCTACCGCTGGTACTGGCCGTGGTCGTCGAAGAGCCTGTACCACCCGCTGAAGTGGGACCAGGACGTCGGAGCGGTGCGCGACCTGTACCAGAACTCGGGATACCTCGACGTCGAGATCAGGCCCCCGGTCGTGGACGTGATCCCGTCGAAAGAGGAGAAGAAGGCGGCGCACAAGACCGAGGCGGCGGAACCCTCGCCCAAGAAGATGAAGAAGTACGTCGAGGCCCAGGACGATCTCGCCACGGCCCAGAGCGAGTACGACGCGGTCGTCGCGGAGACCCCGCCCCCGGACCTCGCTCCCGACGAGGCCGACGCGTGGGAGGCGAAGCACCTCAAACGCGGCAACAAGGCGAGGGCCAAGCTCGACAAGGCGGCGAAGAAGGTGGACCAGGCCCAGTCCGACATGCTGCCGAAGGCCGGCAAGCGCTGGGTCGCGCTCACCGTGTTCCTCACCGAGGGCGCGCAGTACAAGACCGGAGAGATGACGGTCGAGGGCAATACGGTGTTCGAGAGCCCCCAGATCCTCGCCCGGATTCCCCTCCGGGAGGGCGCGGTCCTGAGCAACGGCCTCCTGCAGATGGGGATCGACGGCATCACGCGGATGTACGGCGACCGCGGCTACCTGTACGCCAACGTGGTCCGCCGGATCCGGCGTCACGAGGACGAGCCGGTGGCCGACGTTCAGATCTCGATCGTCGAGGACCAGCCGTATTCCGTCGACACCATCGAGTTCTCCGGGAACAACTCGACGCAGGACCGCGTGATACGCCGCGAGTTCGTCCTCAACGAGGGTGACCTGTTCAGCCGCACGAAGCTCGACATCTCGGTCCAGAAGTTGAACCAGCTCGGGTACGTGCGCGCGGACGGAGAGCCGGTCATCCAGCCGCAGGAGGGCGAGAGCAAGGTCAAGATCGCGGTGCCGGTCATCGAGGAAGGTCGAAACCAGATCCAGATCGGCGGCGGCTACAGCGGCGCCGACGGGGCGTTCTTCACCGGGCTGTACTCGACCCGCAATTTCATGGGCCGCGGTCAGATCTTCTCGTTGTCGCTCCAGGTGGGCGGCAGCTCGAGCCGCTACGCGCTGTCGTTCGTGGAGCCGTGGTTCCTCAACAAGCCTTACACCCTGGGCTTCAGCCTGTTCAGCCGCGACATCGACTACGGCAACGATCTCCAGAGCTCGGGAGAGGGATTCGGGATCGTCCTCGGGAAGCAGGTCGGCGTGTTCTCGTCGGCGCGCCTGAACTACAACTACGAGAGGATCACCTCCACGGAATTCACCACGGCGCAGGCGGCGGTCGACGCCGTGAGCAAGGTCTCCAGCATCACGCCGTCGTACAATTTCAACCGAGTCAACAATCCCCTGCGGCCCAACCGCGGCTGGTCCCTTCAGGCCCAGATGCAGATCGCCGGCGGGCCCCTCGGCGGCAACACGTCGTTCCTGAAGCCGGTGCTGAACTACGTCGGCTACCGCAAGGCCATGCGGAAGTCGTACCTCGCGTTCCACGGGGGGCTGGGCTGGGCGCGGGAATGGCAGGACGGCACCACGGCGGACGTCGCGACCGTCGACGGTCTCCCGCGCTTCGAGCGCTTCTGGATCGGCGGCGACACGTTCGGACCTCGGATCTTCGAGACCCGCACCATCACCCCGCGGCGTTTCGTCCACTTCTGCCGGGTCGACTCGGTGGCCGCGGGCGAGTGCACCGCCAACGACCTCGGGCAGATCCTGGACGTCGCGCAGGACCCGGTGGGACTGGACGTGACCAAATACGACCAGAATCTCAACGGGGTGCTGGACGTCAACGATCTCGTGGAGCTGGGCGGCGACCGCTTCTACCTGCTCCAGGCCGAGCTCGTCTACCCGCTCAACGAGCAGTTCGAGATGGCGCTGTTCGTGGACGCCGGGAACGCGCTGTTCGAGGATACGAAGTGGAGCTTCGACGACGTGCGTGCTTCCGCCGGGGTCGAGATGCGGTTCATCCTGCCGGTGTTCCCTGCCCCCCTGCGTTTGATCTATGGTATACCGATCGCGGAATCACCTCTGGACAGCACCAGCAGCTTCACGTTCGCCATCGGAAGGAGCTTTTGATCATGGCAGCACATCGATTCTCGCGAGCGGTCGCGGGGTCCATGGCGCTCGTCGCCGGACTCGGAATCGCATCCGCCGCGCACGCGCAGCAGAAGTTGGGGATCTTCGATGCGGCGCGGGTTTCCGAGGAGACCGCGCAGGGCAGGGAGGTGCAAGCGCGCCTCGAGTCGTTTCGATCCACGAAGCAGGCCCAGATCAACGCCATCGAGCAGGAGCTGGGCGAGATGCAGAATCGCCTGACGACCCAGGCGCTGTCGCTCTCGGCCGACAAGCGCGCGGAGCTCGAGAAGTCGATCCAGCGCAAGGCCCTCGAGCTCACCCAGACGCGGGAGGCGGCGACCCGCGAAATGCAGATGGAGGTCGCGGAGGCCCAGGAGCTGTTCCAGCAGAAGCTGCTGGCGGTCATCCAGAGCTTCGGGAGCGAAGAGGGATTCGCCCTGATCCTCGAGAGCTCGCTCGTGGCCTACGCCGACAAGAGCTCCGATGTAACGACCGCGATCGTGGACCGCTTCAACCGCATGTTCCCGCCCGAGGCGGCCGCCGCGCCCGAGAGCACCGGCGACTGAAAGAGGGGTCAGCCCCTTTTTACAATCGCGGACGGCGGGCTCCGGCGCGTGGTAGCTTATGCGCCATGGCACCCGGCGCGCGTCTCGAGGATCTCGCCGAACGCGTCGGGGGTCGTGTGATCGGCGACCCGGAGCGCCGCGTGCGGGGGGTGGCGACGCTCGAGGATGCGGGTCCGGAAGACCTGTCGTTGTTCACCCATCCGCGCTACCGGCAGGCCGCCGAGGCGACCCGTGCCGGCGCCGTTCTCGTGGGTCCCGGGACGGAGCTCCGCGGCCACGACCTGCTCGAGGTGCCGCAGCCGTACGTCGCGCTGGCCGAGCTGCTGGAGCATTTCCATCCGGAGCCCCGGCGAGCCGGGGGAGTGCACGCCGACGCGCGCGTCGCGGACTCGTGCCGCCTGGGTCGAGAGGTGGAGATCGGCCCGTTCGCCGTCGTCGGACAGGACGCGGTCCTCGGCGACCGCGTCTCGATCGGCGCGGGATGCGTGATCGGAGATGGGAGCCGCATTGGAGACGACAGCGTCCTGATGCCGCGGGTCGTGCTCTATCCTCGGACCGAGGTCGGCGCCCGGTGCCGCATTCACGCCGGCGTCGTGCTGGGGGGGGACGGCTTCGGCTTCGCCACGATCGGCGGGAGCCACCGCAAGATCCCCCAGGTCGGGCGCGTCGTCGTCGAGGACGACGTCGAGATCGGCGCCAACAGCGCGGTGGACCGCGCGACCCTCGGAGAGACGGTCATCGGCGCCGGGACCAAGATCGACGACCTGGTCATGGTGGCCCACGGGGTGAGGATCGGCCCGGGATGCCTGCTGGCCGCCCAGGCCGGGATCGCGGGCAGCACGCGCGTCGGTGCCGGGGTCGCGTTCGCGGGACAGTCGGGAGCCTCCGGCCATCTGGAGCTCGGTGAGCGGTCCGTCGTGGCGGCCAAGTCGGCCGTCCTGCAGGACCTGGCGCCGGGCTCGTTCGTGGCGGGGATCCCGGCCGTCCCTCACGGCACGTGGAAGCGCGCGCAGGCGCTGTTCGCTCGACTGCCCGAGCTCGGATCGCGGCTCCGCCGGATGGAGAAGCGTCTCGAGACTCTCGAGAACAGGCTCGGGGCGCCGGTGGATCCGGCCTCCGGCCGCGAGGAATGACGGTGCTCGACATACGAGGGATCCTGGAGAGCCTGCCGCACCGCTACCCGTTCCTGCTGCTCGATCGCATCCTGGAGATGGAGCCGGGAAAGAGGATCGTCGCGATCAAGAACGTCAGCTTCAACGAGTCCTTCTTCCAGGGCCACTTTCCCGGCGCTCCGGTGATGCCGGGAGTCCTGATCGTGGAGGCCATGGCCCAGGCGGGCGCGGTCCTGATCCTCCAGGCGGTGCCCGACCGCGGCACCAAGCTCGTGTACTTCACCGGGATCGACGGCGCTCGATTCCGACGACCCGTGGTACCGGGAGACAGGCTGCAATTGACACTCGAGGTGCTCAGGCTGCGCCCGCGCGCATGCCTCATGCGCGGCGTCGCGGAAGTGGAAGGAGAGGTCGCCGCCGAGGCCGAGATCCTCTCCGCGATGGTCGACCGGGCGTAGCGCCGTGCCACGCAGCGGCATCGACCCCTCGGCCACGGTACACCCCTCGGCGGCGATCGGGGCGGAGGTGTACATCGGGCCGGGGTGCGTCATCGGGCCCGACGTCGAGATCGGCGATCGCTGCGTGCTCGAGTCGCACGTGACGGTGGACGGCCGGACCGTTCTCGGACCCGACAACACCGTCTCGCCCATGGCGGTCCTGGGAGGCCCGCCGCAGGTCGTCACGTACCGCGACGAGCCCACCCGGCTGGTCGTCGGCGCGCGGAATCGCATACGGGAGTTCGTCACCCTGCACCGCGGCAGCCCGAAGGGGCACGGCGTCACGACGCTCGGGGACGACAACTACCTCATGGCCTACACGCACGTCGCCCACGATTGCCGGGTCGGCAACGGAACGATCTTCGCCAACGCCGCGACCTTGGCGGGCCACGTCGACGTCGCCGACGGCGCGTTCGTCGGAGCGTTCTGTGGAGTCCACCAGTTCTGTCGCGTCGCCCGAGAAGCGTTCATCGGCGGCTACTCCGTGGTCACGCGCGACGCCCTGCCGTGGGTCGTGACGGTGGGGAACCGCGCCAAGAGCTACGGGATCAACCTCGTCGGATTGAAGCGCAAAGGCTACGACCGGGAGGTCATCGACGCGATCAAGCGCACCTACAGGATCCTGTTTCGCTCGAAGCTCAGGCTCGACGAGGCCCTGGCGCAGGTCGAGCGGGAGCTGGGAGGCGTCGAGCAGGTGCGCTACTTCGTCGAGTTCATTCGCACGTCCGAGCGTGGAATCTGCCGCTAGCATGACGGACGAGATCGCAGTCGGGGTCGTCGGCGTCGGGCACCTCGGTCGCCACCACGCCCGGCTCTACGCCGCGCTGCCCCGGACGCGGCTGGTCGCGGTCGTCGATCGCGACCCGGAGCGCGCCGCCGCGATCGCCGCGGAATACGGATGCCGGGCGTTCCGAGACGTGCGGGAACTGGTCGGCAAGGTCCAGGCGGCGAGCGTCGCCGTCCCGACGATCCACCACCGCGAGGTGGCGGAGACCCTCCTGCGCGGAGGCGTGGACGTTCTCGTCGAGAAGCCCATGGCGCCCACGCTCGAGGACGCCGACGCGATCAATGCCGCGGCCGCCGCGGCGGGTCGGCTGGTCATGGTCGGCCACACCGAGCGCTTCAATCCCGCCGTCGTCGCCCTGGCGCGCGCGGTCCACGCGCCAAAGTTCTTCGAGGTTCACCGCTTGGCCGGCTTCACGGCGCGCAGCACCGACGTCGACGTCCTGCTCGACCTCATGGTCCACGACCTCGACCTGATCCTGTACCTCGACGGCTCCGACCCGGTCTCGGTGGACGCCGTGGGAGTCGCGGCGCTGACCGACAAGCTCGACATCGCCAACGCCAGGATCCGCATGAAGTCCGGCTGCGTCGCGAACCTGACCGCCAGCCGCATCTCGGTCGAGCGGGTCAGGCGCGTGCGGGTCTTTCAGCCGCGGACCTACCTGGCGTGCGACGCGGTCGAGCGCACCGTGGAGCGCTACGCCCTGGTCCGGGGCGCGGACGGCGCGCCCTCGATCGAGCACGAGCACCTGCCGGTCGGGCCGGGCGAGCCGCTCGCCCTCGAGCTCGCGGCGTTCGTCGACGCCGTGCGCGGCCGCTCGCGGCCGCCCATCGACGGCGACCACGGACGTCGCGTCCTGGA
>Ga0075326_1000190_pt1 | contig 12990 bp, 11 predicted proteins | sample MayberrySE_Catta_3_FD_120052 | JGI IMG/M metagenome (GOLD analysis project Ga0075326, IMG submission 120052) | Natural and restored wetland microbial communities from the San Francisco Bay, California, USA, that impact long-term carbon... | ecosystem: Environmental > Terrestrial > Soil >...
AGCTGACCCGCGGTGCCGGTCAGCGCGGTTGGCTGCAGCTGAACCCCTGGTTCGTTGGGCAGACGTGAGAGCAGACCAATCACGTAGTCGACCCGTCGAATCTCAGGCGTTTCGACACTCCAGAATGCGCCCAGTCGGCGGGACGCGGCCTATACTGCCGCAGATCGCACGGCGCCGCGCACGTCCGCGGGGACTTGGGCCGACCGGAGCGTGTGCCGGAGTGCCGCGCCGGCACGCGGCTCAGCGGCGCTGCGGCGCGTAAGGCAGGGACGTGGTGGCTGCGATCGGTACCGAAGACACGCGCGTGCGTCCGATCGAGCATCGCCTGGCCGACGCGATGCGCCTGCCCGCGCCGGTCGTGTGGATCGTCGCCACCCTGGTCGTCCTCGGGATCTGCACGGCGTGGCACAACGTGACGGGCGCCTGGCGCGGGCTCGAGGTGGGCGGCGAGCCGTTCTGGCGAACGCCCTGGCGTCTCGAGATCTTGTTCGCTGCGATCCTCGGCTACGTCTTCGCGTGCGGGGGTTGGATCGTGCGCAGCGTGCGCCGCGATCTCGACGCGCTCGCGCCCGCGCTGGCGATCGAGCCGTCCGAGCTGGCCGCCGAGCGGGCGAGCATCGGCCTCTTCTCGCCGTCTGCGCTCCTCGTCGCTTGCGCCGGAGGTGTCGCAGCGGGCATCGCCGTCAACTCGCTCGTGAACGCGATCCTTCCGCCGGGCAACGCTGCGCTGGACGACCGCCTCTGGCGTTTCGTCCGCGACGTGATGATCTGGATTCTCGCGATCCGCCTCATCGTCGTGGTGATCGGGAGCGCGCAGCGCGTATCGCGGCTGTTCGAGCGCGCGGCGCGCATCGACCTCCTGGACCTGCGCGGCCTCACGCCGCTCACGCGCATCGGCTTGCGGAGCGCTCTCACGTTCGCGCTCGCGGCGTCGATGATCGCTGCGATGGCCAGCGACGAGCTCACGCTTCCCGTGACTCTCCTCACGGTGGTGATCGTGGCCGCCGTGGGAGCGTTCACGCTGCTGCTGCCCGTGCGCGGCGCGCATCGCGCGATCCGGGCCGCGAAGGACGCCGATCTGCTCGCGGTGCGCGAGGCGATCGCACGCACGCGCACCCCGGCGCTCCTCGGGGGCGTCGAGTCCGCGGAGGCCGCGACGCGCCTGGGCGGCCTTCTCGCCTTCGAAGCCCGGATCGCCGGTGTCGGCGAGTGGCCGTTCGGCGTTGGGACGTTCGTGCGATTCCTCGCGCTCCTCGCGCTGCCGCTCGGATCCTGGATCGCAGCTGCGCTCGTGGAGTGGGGGGTCTCGCGCGTGCTGGGCTGACGGGCGACGCCGTGGCGGCAGGCGAGCCGCATCGCTTTTGGGCGGGGTCGAGTTGAGCGAAGCGTGTAGGTTGGTTCGCGTGACCCGCAGCACGTCCAACGGGCTCGCTGACATGGCGCGCGAGTTCGAGGACGCGGGGGATCACCGGATGAAGCTCGCCTTGGAGGACCCCGACGCCTTCTTTGCGCAACTCGAACGATTCGAGTCCGGTCTCGATCTCCCGCCGAACAGGGTCCGTCAGACGCAGTTCTGGCTGTTCCGTGGCGACCGCATGATCGGAGCCAGCCGCCTGCGGCACCGGCTGATCCCGTTCCTCGAGCGCGATGGCGGTCACATCGCCTACGAGATCCGACCGAGCGAGCGCCGCAAGGGGTTCGGAACCGAACTCCTCCGGCTCACCCTACGGCAGGCAGCTTCTGCCGGAATCCGGCGCGTGCTCCTGACGACCGAGCCTACGAATCTCGGCTCGATCGGGGTCATTCTGAACAATGGCGGCCGCTTCGAGGACATTAGCGTGTCTCCGGAAAGCGGGAAGCGGCTCAACCGGTACTGGATCGAGCTCTAGCGCGATGGCCGCGCGATGGCCGCCTCACATGGGCCTGCAGCGGACACGGGCCAACCGGGCGTCGTGGTTTGGTAGCCTCCGGGCCTCCATCCACGACTCGCAGACGAGCGCCGAGCGGAGCAGGGATGTCCGAGGCCAGCGGATTGCCTCCCGGCCAGTTCGAGATCGAGGAGCTCCCTCGCTTCGGATGGGGGAAGTTCGCATTTCGCTTCCCGCCGCAGACCGAGGGAGTGGAGGTCGCGGTAGGCGGCGACGTGAGCGCACCTCTCATCGTGCGTGGCGAGCTCCGGGAGCTTCCGCGTGTCGATCAGATCTCGGACCTCCATTGCGTGACGACCTGGTCGAAATGTGGTCTCCGGTGGAGCGGGTTCAGGTTTCGTGATTTCTACCAGGCGATCGTCGAGACGAAGGCGGCGCGGCAGCCCGGGGCGGACCTGGTGGTCCTGCGGTGCCACGACGGATACGACCAGAGCCTCCCGCTCGAGGACCTGCTCGCTCCGGACGTTCTGCTCGCCGATCGGCTGGAGGGCCGCCCACTCCCGATCGCCCATGGCGCACCGCTTCGGCTCGTGGCTCCCGCCCACTACGGATACAAGAACGTCAAGCACGTCCGCTCGATCGAGTTCTGGCGAGACGCACGCGAGTACCGCTTCGCTGGGCCGAGGTTCATGGACCACCCAAGGGCCCGGGTCGCGCTCGAGGAACGCGGTCGCGGCGTGCCTTCCTGGGTCCTGCGAAAGACCTATCCGGCACTGATTCCGCCGATCCGCTGGCTCTTTCGTTTCGCCCTGGCACGTCACGAGAGGCGAGTCGCCGAGGCTCCGAGATCGCGGCGGTGAGATCCGCATCGGTATCCGCTCAGTTCGAGCCCTCCGCCACCGTCACCGTGGCCCCGCGCATCGCGGCCTGGTCGAGGTGCGGCAGGCACAGGTACTCGTAGCGGCCCGCCTCGGGGAAGGTGTGCCGGAAGGCCTCTCCCCGCATCAGGAAGGGCGAGGCGAGCGGCGCGTGGCTCGGCAGGGTGCCGCTTCCGCTCGTCACGGTGTGCACCAGGTTGTCCTCGTTCACCCAGACGACCGTCTGCCCCGGCGCGACGGTCACGTGGCGCGGAGAAAAGCGCATGCCGCGAATGCGCACGACCGCGTCGGCGCCCGACAGGTCCACCGGCGGCGCCGGCTCCCGCGGCGTCGCCGGCGGCTCGTGGGCGCCGTGCGCGAGGCTCGGCGCCGGAGCGCTCGCGTCGAGACAGCCCGGGATCGGCACCCCGACCGGACGGGCGCCGTCGGCCAGGTCGGCGCAGTTGCCGCGGCCGGTGCCGTCCCAGCCGAAGTCGCCGCCGGCGCCGTACGACTTCAGGATGATCGGATGCGGCGCGGTGCCGTTCGCGTCGAGGTGGTTCGCGATGATCCGCGCGCCGTCCGTCATCGGCTCGAGCGGCGGATCCTTCTTCGCGTGCTCCTCCGCGAGGCGCGTGACCGCGATGCCGAGCGAGCCGTTCTCCCGCACCTGGTTGTTCTCGACGACCGTGTCGTCCGCGCCCATCACCAGGATGCCGATCCCGTGCGGCAGCGAGCCGACGATCGCCTCCGGATCGCCGAAGTTCGGCGTGTTGTTGCGAACGACCCAGTTGCGGTGCACGCGCGTCCGCTTGCCCTCCTTCAGCACCTTGCCGGGCAGCACGAAGACGAGGATGCCGGCGGTGTTGTCGTGCGCGAGGTTGTCACGCACCTCGACGTCGTTCGTGTTCTCGATCTCGATGCCGGCCACGTTGTGGTGCACGTAGTTCATCGCGACGAGCGCGCCCTGGGACTCGCCGACGTAGATCGCGGCGTCGCGGACGCGTGTCACCGTGCAGTGCGTGACCGTGATGTTCTTGGACTCCACCGGATAGACGCCGTAGAGGCCGGTGTCGTCGATCACGAGGTCGGTGAGGAAGACGCCGTCGACGCCCTGCGTGGTGACCCCGTTGCCCTTGTAGTGCCGGATCGCGAAGCCGGTCATCGTGAACGGGCTGCCGGACGCGATCACGCCGTCATGGAGCATGCCGCGCCCGTCGAGCACCGGGCGCTCCGGCCCGCGCACGATGCCGCGCAGCGTGACGTTCGGCGTGTCCACCACGAGCGCCTCGTGGTAGAGGCCGGGCTCGACCTCGATCACGGCGCCCGGGCCGACCTGCTCGAGCGCCGCCGCGATCGACTGGCCCGAGCGCACGCGCACGTGCTGGGCCGAGGCGGGGACGGCGAGCGCCGCCAGCAGCCCGAGCAGGAGCACCCGTCTCATCGCGCCGTCTCCCTCCGGAACGTCGGGAGCCCGGACGGTACCCGCTCGGGCACGCGCGGGCTCGCGGATTCGTCGCTGAGCGCGCCGAGGAATGCGACCAGATCGGCGGCCTCCGCGTCCGAGATCGAGAGGGCGCGCACCTGGCCGTCGATGCGGCCGGCGGGAACGCCGAGCGCGCGGCCGCCGCCGCGCCGGTAGAAATCCACCACGGCGGCGAGCGTCGGCAGCGAGCCGTCGTGCATGTACGGCGCCGTCCGCGCCACGTTGCGGAGCGTCGGCACCGCGAAGAGCCCGCGCTCGGCCGGCTCACCGGTGACGCCGCCGACGCCCGGGTCGGGGGACGGGACGCCGATCCCGAGCGCGAGCGGCGCGTCGAAGGTCGGCAGCCGGTGGCACTCGAAGCAGCGCGTGCCGAGCGAGCGGAAGAGCGCGAGCCCGCGCCGCTCCGCGGCCGTGAGCGCCGCCTTCTCGCCGCGCGCGTAGCGGTCGTAGCGCGAGTCGCGCGAGACGAGCGTGCGCTCGAAGGCGGCGAGCGCGCGCGTCACGTTCGCGAGCGAGAGAGGCCGCGCCTCTCCCGGGAAGGCGCGGGCGAAGCGCTCGCGGTACTCGGGGAGCGCGCCGAGGCGCGCGACGAGCCGCTCCGGATCGGCCGCCATCTCAGCGGGCGCCAGCAGCGGGAGGAGCGCCTGCTCCTCGAGCGAGCGCGCGCGCCGGTCACATCAGGCGCTCCTTCCACGCGACGTTCCAGAGCGCGGGAACGTTCCGCGCGAGCGCGCGCCCGCCGCGGCCGCGCGCGGTGGGCCGGCCGTCCGAGAGGCCGCGGTCCGGGCGGTGACAGTGCGCGCACGAGAGCTCGCCGTCCTCGGAGAGCACCGGGTCGAAGAACAGGAGGCGCCCGAGCGCGGCGCGCTCCGGCGTCGGCGCCTCGCCGGCCGGCGGCGGGAACGGGCGGTCGAGCCCGGTCGCGGCGCCGAGGCCGAGAGCGCCCAGCAGCAAGACCCACGGCAGCCCCGCACGCGGCACGCGTCCGATTCTGACACGCCGCTAGACTCCCCGCCGATGCGCTTCGCGAGCGGCGCCTCCCGAGCGGCGAGCCCCGAGCCGGCCGTGGCCGAGGTGGCCGCGGCGCTCTCGACGGGCCTCGCCGGCGCGCGCGCCGACCTGGTCTGCTTGTTCGTCTCCCCGCACCACGAGGACGCCTGGCGCCGCATCGCGGACGGGCTGCGGCGCGAGCTTCCCGGCGCGCTCCTGCTCGGCTGCACGGCGCGCAGCGTGATCGCCGGCGCCGAGGAGATCGAGGACGGCCCCGGCATCGCCGCGAGCGCGGCCGCGCTGCCCGGCGTGAAGCTCCACCCGTTCCGGCTCGAGGCGGCCGGCGTGCCGGAGCTGCCCGGACCGGACGACGCGCACGTGCTGCTCCTCGTCGATCCCTTCGGCGCCGAGCTCGACGCCTGGATCCCCGCGCTCGACGAGCGCTTCCCGGCCGGGACGAAGCTCGGCGGCATCGCGAGCGGCGCCGCGCGGCCGGGCGGCAACGTGCTCGTCGCCGGCGACGCCACCGCGCGCGCCGGCGCGGTCGGCCTCGTGCTCTCGGGCGACCTCGCGCTCGACGCGGTCGTCGCGCAGGGCTGCCGCCCGATCGGGCCGCCGCTCTTCGTGACGGGCGCGCGCGGCAACGTGCTCTTCGAGCTCGACGGCAAGCCGCCGATGGAGGTCGTCTCCCAGCTCTTCGCGGCCGCGAGCCCGGCCGAGCAGCGCCTCTTCCAGGGCTCGCTCTTCCTCGGCATCGAGATGGAGCCGGAGCAGAGCCGCTTCGAGTCGGGCGACTTCCTGATCCGGAACCTGATCGGCGCCGATCCGAACACGGGCGCGCTCCACGTGGCGGCGGGCCTCGAGGACCGGCGCGTCGTGCAGTTCCACCTGCGCGACGCGGCGGCGGCGGCGGACGACCTGCTGCGGCGGCTCGGGCGCTACGCCGAGGAGCGCGGGCGCGACGCGGCGGGCGCCCTGCTCTTCTCCTGCCTCGGCCGCGGCCGCGGCCTCTACGGCGTGCCCGATCACGACGCGAGCGCCTTCCGCCGCGCGCTCGGCCCCGTGCCGCTCGCCGGCTTCTTCTGCAACGGCGAGATCGGCCCGGTCGAGGGGCGCACCTTCCTGCACGGCTACACCAGCGCGTTCGCGATCTTCCGCCCGAAGCCATGAACGGCGTCGCCACCGTCTGGGGCACGACGCCGGAGGAGCGCGCCCTCCCCTATCCGTGCGACGCGTTCGTGGCGCGCGCCGACCTCGCCTGCTGGCGCGGCGTGAGCGTCGCCGCGGACGCGCCCACGGTGTTCCGCTGGCTCTGCCAGCTGCGCGCCGCGCCCTACAGCTACGACTGGATCGACAACCTCGGGCGCCGGAGCCCGCGCACGCTCACGCCCGGCCTGGAAGCGCTCGCGCTCGGGCAGCGGGTGATGACGATCTTCGAGCTCGTGGACTTCGAGCCGGGCCGCCACCTGACCGTGCGCACGCGCCGCTTCGCCCCGGGCCTCTGGCGCTCGATCGCCGCCAGCTACGTCGCGAGGCCCGAGGGCCCCCGCGCGACCCGCCTGCTGGTGAAGCTCGTGGCCGAGCTGCGGCCCGGCCGCCTCGGGGCCGCCGCCGCGCGCCTCCTCGCGTGGGGCGACCTCGTGATGATGCGGCGGCAGCTCCTGAACCTGAAGGCGCTCGCGGAGGCGACGGGTCGAGAGAACGCGCCCGCCGCCCGATGAGAGGGCGGGAGGTCTCGCGGTTGCGTTCGAGGCGGCTGTCTTCGCTCTCCCCCTTCGTGCTGCTCGCGACGCTCGCGTGCGCCGCGCTCGTGGCACGGCATCCCGGGCACGCGTCCGAGGCCTCGTGCCGCGAGGCGGCCGCGACGCGTGAACGCGCCGCACCGTCGCGGACCGACTACGTCTTCGCGTCCCCGGATCACGTGGTGGACGCCGCGGGCGTGACGTGGCGCGGCGTCGACGGCCATGCGCTGAAGCTCACGGGCTCCGCGCGGGGCTGCTGGCACGGCGGCTCCGTCGAGGGGCCCTACGACGACCGCGCCGTCTACGAGTGCGAGCCGGCCCACTGCCCGGAGCCGGGCTGCCCGACGCCCTGCCTCGCCTACCACACGACGGCGTGCCTGTCTCCGAGGTCCGCCGGCGGCATGGTGATCGAGGACCTCGCCTGCGCCCACTACGGCGACGGCATCTCGCGCGAGCGCACGTCCGGCGATCTCGTGATCCGGCGCGTACATCTGCGCGACCTCAACGACGACGCCATCGAGGACGACTACGGGCTCTCGAACACGCGGGTGTTCGACTCGCTCCTCGACGGCGTCCACGGCGCCTTCGGGGACCGGCAGCGCTCCAGCGCGGACAACGACGCCACGGGCACGGAGTGGGAGGTCCGCCGCTCGCTCGTCCGCGCGCGCGCGAACGCGCTCCCGTACAAGCGCCGGCCCGGACACGGCGCCTTCTGGAAGGGCGACCGGGATCCGAGGCACCAGCACCGCTACCGCCTCACGGACAACGTGTTCGTCGCGGAGGGCCGCAAGCGCGGCGGGCTCCTCTTCCCCGTGGCGGGCTTCGTCGACGAGTGCTCCGGGAACGTGCTGCTCTGGGCCGGCCCGCTCGAAGGCCCGGGCGGCCTCGCGGAGGCGCTCGCCGACGCGAGCGGCTTCGCCGACGGCCTCACGGACGGCGAGCGCCTGGCGGCGCTGAACGCCGCGTTCCCGGGCTGCTTCCGCGTGGTGCGGAAGCCGGCGCGCCAGAGCGTGGCGGAGTTCCTCGCGGCCCCGCACGCCGCGCTCGGCGGCAAGTCGTGGCAGCAGCTCGTCGCGGCGTGGCGGGCACGCGGCCGGCGCTGACGGTGCTTCGCCTTCAAGCCTCTCGTGCAGCCAGATGCGCGAGCGCACAGAGGCGCGCCTCCGTGTGCGACAGCAGCCAGCCATCGACGAAGACGACGCCCCCATCGCGGAAGTCCGCGCGAATCGAAGCCGCGATCTGCTCCGGCAAGCGGCCCGCGCTCGGATCCAGTCGCTCCCCGACGAGGTCCACGAGGACCTCGCGGTCGGCTTCGGCGCGGTGCTGCGCCAGATAGCGACGCCCCACCTCCGCGGCATCGCGGGCGAGCCGCACCGCGGCGCTCGCGAGCGTGCTCTCCGGGAGCGGCTCGAGCCTGACGGCCGGGGCCAATCCGCACAGCGAGAGGCCGCTCGCGAGCAGGGCGCGCCGAGTCAGCTGCCGTTCGCTCACTTCTCGAGCTCCGCCAGATGGTCGACGAGCCGCAGCGTGAAGGCCACGAGATTCATGGTCGGATTCGCCTGGCCGGACGTCGGGAAGACGGAGGCGCCGGCCGCATACAGATTGACGGTACCGTGGACGCGGCCGTTCGCGTCCACGACGCCGTGCCGCGGGCTCTCGTGCATGCGGGTGCCACCGAAGTGATGGTCCTGCCAGGCGAAGCGCTCGACGTAGCGCTCGAGCGTCGCTCCCGGCTCGAACCTCATGCGCCCGAAGCCCATCTGCCCGAGCGCGTACGCGAACCGCTCCGCCACCCGGGAGATCGTGCGCTCCTCGAGCTCGCCGAAGCGGAGCTCGAGTCTCGCCTTCGGCACGCCGAGGGCATCCACCGTGTCGGACAGCGTCACGCGGCTCTCCGCGCGAGGGGCGTGCTCCAGGCGGATGCGACACCGGAAGCCAGCCACGCGATCATAGTCCTCGGACCACGTCCCCCAGCGGATCCGGTCCCAGACGTCCATGACGCGCTCGCCCAGCGTTCCCCGCGACGGACTGTCGAGCTCGCTCAGGAACACGCTGTGGTTCAGGATCCGCTCCCGTTCCTGGACTTCGGGAGTCAAGCGCACGTCCCGCCGGAAGCGCTCGGCGCCGAACGTGAAGTCCGCGATCCGGAGATAGCTGGTGAGATCGTGCCGCCCCATCACCACCTCGGCGACGTCGATGCTCGGGTGCTCCATGAAGAAGCGTCCGACCCGGTCGTGTGCGTTCCCGATGGAGATGCCCGACGCGCCCCGCGAGGCGAGCAGGAGTCGGCTGCTCTCGATCGCGCCGGCGGCAAGGACGTAGCGCTCCGCCGTAGCGCGTACGCGCCGGCCGCTCAACGACGCGAGCTCCGCCCCGACGATGCGCTGGCCGGTCGGGTCCGCGACGAGTCGCGTGCACGTGGCGTGGAGGCAGCAGCGGACGTTTGGGGCGCTGGCCAGATCGGCGCGATAACGCTCGCCGAAGCGGGTGGGGGGGTCCGAGAAGCGCAGCAGCACCGGCTCGAACCCGGGCAGACCCGGAAAGGGGGCAACGGCCCGCGCGGGAAAGGCTGTCTCGTACCTGAAGGGGCCGCTCGGGATCTCGCAGATCGCCCGCGCTTCGTCCAGGTAGCGATGGTATTCGTGCCAGGAGATCGGCCAGCCGCTGTCGGGAACCCAATCCCGAGCGCGGAAATCGAGCGGGTCGAGGAGCGACGACTGGCCCATCCAGTGGTTGGTCGTGCCGCCCAGGTAGCGCAGCCGCACACTCTCGAGCGGGGGATATGGCGCTCCGCCGACCTCGCCGGCGTGCAGCGCCTGGACGTCGCCTTCGAGCTCCGTCCCGCCGCTCTCCAGCAGCAGGACGTCGATGCCCTTCGAGGAGAGACGGTGCGCGAGCGTGATGCCGGCCGCACCGGCGCCGATGACACAGACCTGAGCCCGGAGGTCGGCCCCGGCTTCGAGTTCGGTGATGTCGAACAGCAACTGTCCCGACCACTCGCGCGCACGAGGCTAGTGGCGTCAGGATCGCCCAGCAAGGCAGCTCACGCGGCGAGCGGATCGGGAAAGCGGCGCCGGAACGCCTGGATCACCGGCAGGCGCTCGAGCCACGGCGAGGCATCGGCGCGCGTCGGGTCGGCCTCGCTGGGCTCGCCCGCGAATCCCGGCGGAATCTGCGTGTAGAGCGCCCCGCCCTCGCGGTAGTGGTACTCGTAGCCGGGCACGAAGAGGTCCTCGTCGGCGACGACGTCGATGGTCCGGACGCCGTAGCTCGACAGCTCCGTGGTGAGCGCCTGCGCGGGGAGGATCCAGACGTGACGCGGGGCGGCCACGAACTGGTACTGGATGCGCCCGTTCTCGGAGAGGATGCGGAGCTTCCGGATCGCGCCGCCGTACATGCGGCTCGCCGAGTGGCCGACGTCGATCACGCGGCCGAAGTCCGGAGCGAAGCCGCGCGCGAAGCGCAGCGACTCCGGCACGTTCCGGCGCGCGAACCACGCGACCGGGCGCCCGCCGTGGACGAGGTTCGCGCGCACCGCCGCGGCGCTGCGACGCGGGCCGATGAAGTCCCAGTACGCCTCGTAGCGCCCGGCGGGCGCGCGCCGCAGCAGGCGGCGGAGCGCACGCGCGTCCCAGACGACGCGCTCCGCGCGCCGCGACAGCACGTCGAGCGCGTTCTGGAGCTCGAGCGGGAGGTTCGTGGTCTCCTCGGCGCTGTACTCCGTCTGGCCCGTCTCGTCGTCGATCGACTTCATGTCGCCCTTGCCGATCCAGTGGACGCCCGGCGCGGAGATGAAGTGCGTGGCGCAGCGCCAGACGAGCGAGGAGTCCTTGTAGAAGAGCCGCGGATGGAGCTCGCGCGCCTCGCCGAGCCGGACGTACGCCACGAAGAAGCGGAAGTTCTCGTCCTCGCGGAGCTCCGCCAGGTAGAAGCGCGCCGCGAAGAGCGAGACGGCGTAGCGCGGCGGATAGAGCTCGAGCAGCGACGCGGGGCGCGCACGGGCGGACCCGGCCGGACGCACGCGGCAGCCGGCCGCCAGCAGCGCGCGGAGCTCGCGCGCGACCTCGCGCGGCGACGCCGAAGAGGGGCGCGCGTCCTTCACGATTCGCGTGTCGAGCCGTCCGCCCATGGCGCGGGCGCAGCATACCCCTGCTCCTGCGCCCCTTGCTCCGCGCGCGCGGCGGCGATGCGCTCGGCCGCCCGCCGGCGCCGCGTGCCGGAGACCCAGAGCTGGAGGTCCTCCAGGATCACGTACGCGCACGGCACGATCAGCAGCGTGATCGCGCTCGCGAAGACGATGCCGAAGGCGAGCGAGATGGCGAGCGGGATCATGAAGCGCGCGAACATGGCGCGCTCGAACATCATCGGCACGAGGCCGACGAAGGTGGTGAGCCCGGTCAGGAAGATGGCGCGGAGCCGCCCGCGCGCGGCGCCGCGCACCGCGTCGGTCAGGCGGTCGCCCGCCGCGCGGCGCTGGTTCACGCCGTCGACGAGCACGAGGCTCGCGTTCACCACCATGCCCGAGAGCACCACGATGCCGATCACGGAGTACATGGTGAGGTCGTAGCCGAGGATCCAGTGCCCGAGCGCGGCGCCCACCGCGCCGAAGGGGATCACCAGCATGATCACGAAGGGCTGGAGGTACGAGCGCAGCGGGATCGCGAGGAGCGCATAGATCGCGATCAGCGCGGCCGCCTGGCCGCGCCCCATCGCGGCCAGGAAGTCGCGCTGCTCGGCCTGCTCGCCGGCGAAGGCGGCCCGCACGCCGTGCGCCGCCTCGAGCGCGGGCAGATCGCGCTCGAGCAGCTCGCCCACGATGGCGTTCGGGCTGGCCGCCGCGACGTCCACGTCGGACGTCACCACCACGACGCGCTCGCGGTCCACGCGCTGGATCGCGGCGAAGCCCTCACCGAGCGACACCTCCGCCACGGTCGCGAAGGGCACCGCGCCTCCGTCCGGCGTCCGGATCCAGAGCCGCTCCACGTCGGCCAGCGAGCGCCGCGCCTCGCTCGGATGGCGCACCACCACGCGCACGTCGTCGCGCCCGCGCGGGATGCGCTGCGCCTCCTCGCCGTGGAAGGCCTGGCGCACCTGGCGCGCGACGTCGGCGAGCGTGAGGCCGAGCGCCTCCGCCGAGGGCAGCAGGCGGAACTGGAGCTCGGGCTTGCCGCCGCGGAACGAGTCGGCCACGTCGAAGACGCCCGGGTACGCGGCGAGGCGCCGCTTCAGGTCGGCCGCCGCCGCCGAGAGCGCCGCGAGCTCGGCCCCGCGCAGCTCGATCTCGATCGGCTTCGCGGACTGCGCCATCGAGTTGTGGAAGGAGAGCTCGATCACGCCGGGGAGCGGCGGCACGGCGTCGCGCCAGCGCCGCTGCATCTCCGCGGTCGGCACGTCGCGGTGCGCGGGGTCGATCATCTCGACCTGCACCTCGCCGAGGTGCGCGCCCGTGCCGGGGCCACGGCGCCCGGCGCCCGGCATCTGCGACTGGAGGTCGCGGAAGGGCTGCTCGCCGACGCTCGCGAGCACGTGGCGGAAGATGCTGCCGTCCGCGAGGTCGCGGGCGGCGTCCGCCTCGCGCTGCACGCGGGAGGCCGCCTCCTCGAGCGCGCGCACGGCGGCCGCCGTGACCGCGGCCGGCGTGCCGGGCTCCATGGTCAGGTCCGCGACGATCAGGTCGCCCTCGACGGGCTCCTGGAACACGAAGCGCAGCCAGCCGCTCGACACCGCCGTCGCGGTCACCATCGCGACGCCGACCGCGAGCGCGAGCGTCGCGTAGCGCCACTCGAGCGCGCGCTCGAGCAACGGCCGATAGCCGCGCTCCACGGCCACCTCGAAGCCGGCCGTGATCCGGTCCTGGAGCGCGCGCCACGCTCGAGCGATCGGATGCGTGGGCGGCGCATCGAGCGACTTCCCGGCCGCGAGGTGCGCCGGCAGGATGAACAGCGCGTCGAACAGCGAGAACAGCAGGCACGCGATCACGACCAGCGGCAGCCCGATCACGAGCCGCCCCATCGAGCCCGGGATGAACAGCATCGGCGCGAAGGCCG
>Ga0075326_1000191_pt1 | contig 12979 bp, 9 predicted proteins | sample MayberrySE_Catta_3_FD_120052 | JGI IMG/M metagenome (GOLD analysis project Ga0075326, IMG submission 120052) | Natural and restored wetland microbial communities from the San Francisco Bay, California, USA, that impact long-term carbon... | ecosystem: Environmental > Terrestrial > Soil > Wetlands...
AGGTCGAGTCCTCGATACCCCCACGAATACAAAATCGCGGGAATTTGTCTCGTAATTTCATGGTCTTTTTGTGTATACAGTTCTTCACCAGGCTCTGCAAGCGCCTTGCGAGGGCGCCCTCGTCTCACATCGCTATCGCGATGTGGCTCACTCCACTCGTTAAGGTCGCTATCGGGCTGTGCGGCGGTGGTGTCATCGGTGGCGGGCCCTTCGGCTTCGCTCAGGACACGCTCTTCGATCGGTGTTTGGTCGGTGGTCATGGTGGTTCTTTCCCCCTTTGGCAATGCGGGTTCGTTGGGGAGATAGTAGGCGAGGATGGGAAGAGCTCCAAGGGGTTCTTGGCACGGGCGGGCCCATACAGTTGGAACATGGCACATTGTTCTATAAGCTATTCTGTACATGCGCGGCGACAGTTCGACGCAAGGAATCATGACTTGAACGAAGTAGAAACAAGATATTGAAGATTGAACTCTCTAGAGTGAGGCTTAGCCTCCGATACCGGGAGGTCATGTTTCCCCTCGACCTCGATGAGGTTTTTGACGGGATCCAGACTGTTGGCTATGCCGTGACCCTAGACAACGAAAGCATCCCTTCGAGAAGCGACGCTCGGATCGACGTTACCGGGCCGATAGGTAAGAAAGGTGAAGCGACTTTCGATATCAACATGGACAGGGCCATCTTTGGGGTGTCAACACCAGAACCGAGACTGACGATAGAGGAGTTCCAGAGTGTTGAGGGAAGCCTGAATTCTCTTCTTGACATGTCGAATTCCGTCTGGTTTTACGAAGCGATTCTCAACGGAGGAATAAAGACCAAAGAGGCAACCGCGGAAATCCTCGAGGGATTCGGGGCACGACTGCAAATATTCGAGCAGCTTGGAGAAATCTGGGGAGAACCCGTAACCAACTTCGGCCTCAGGCTATCGCCACCTGGACGAATCGCAAATCAGGAAGAATTCTTCGACGTAAAGATCGTTCCCAATCTCCGCAGAGGGGACGAGTTCGGATTGGATGCCGTCTATCGAAGTGCGGAAAAAACCAAGTGCCTCAGGTTCGTAGAGCGATTTGAGGATCATGTCTCCAAGACGATCGAGTTGATGGGAGGGGCGTAAGCAATTGGACGTGGTAGCAACGACTGAAACCACCGAGGAGCACACCTACGTAGGAGAGGGTCGCTCCGAGGTGTCTTCCGCCATGACCGAGCCTAGTATGCTGGATTGGATTGGTTTCAGAAAGCGACGGCGGGAACGAGGGACACCATACAGTTACTTGGCGCTGTTCGATGTGCACAGGCCTCGACCTGACTACTGGCGCCAGTCCGTGAGGGGACTAACATTCCTGACAGCTCTTCAAGGTACGTGGAACGAACAAACGGCGGCGACAATTGGTCCAGGGCATGGGCCCGAGTGGCACATGGAGCACGATCCCCTAGCGCAACTCGATGAGTACTTCTTGCTCAGAAGAATGGAGATCCTTCGCGATAAAGGGGCCGCTGCGCTCCTCTTTGATCTACATGAGGCGCAGGAGCGAGGTGACGCCCTTGAGTATGAGGAGATTGATGTGACACCGGCAGGGCGAAGCCTTGCCAAACTGAGCGCAGCGGGTCTGTGTGAGCTCGGGGAGAAGAGCGTCAAGATAACGGCGATCGGTGAGGGATTTGTTAGGGGCGCACTTGGAGGAGCTCTGCTTAGCGACCGAGAGGTGAGGCCAAGCATCTAGCCGTGACTCGTGAGGAGTATCTCCGGAAGATTGATGCCTTGTACAAGGCAACAACCGAGATTCCATTCAACGTGTGCGTGCTGGGTCCCGGAGGTGAAGGCACACCGGGGACCAAGAAACGCGCGCAAATCGTCCAAGAACTGGGAAAACGGGGGATGAATGCGTACACACCAGAAGCGTTGGACGATGACCTTCCCGAAGCTGTACGCGCTGTGGTCGGCACACCTGATCGTGAAATTCAGCTATTCAGACTCTCGGATTGCATAGTGATTCTACACACCGACGAAGGTATGGGTACTGGCGGAGAGATGGGGATGATCGCCGCCGATCGCCGCCATTACGAGCGGTACGCTACGGTCATTGTCTTCTATCCCCACAAGTACTTAGAGCCCGAAATTGGAAAACAGAGCCTGGTAGCGGGGCTAATCGCGGACAATCTTAACCGAGTCGGCTATAGTGACAGGGAATTCGAGGCCTGTTCGGTCGTCGCAGATTGCGTAGCGAGGGTCGAGAACCGCCGAGCACTCAAGAAGGTTTCTTCTGGCTGAGCTTCGCTGGCGGCGCTGCGCGAGGGGCAGGCAGTCAGACCGCAGCCTGACCCTCCGACACGCTGTCGACCGCCCTAGTCCTCGGACACCTGTGGCCTAGTTCCACGGAGCTCTGTCTTGGTCTTTGGCTCTCTCCAGGCGGTATCGCCACACCCTGTATCCAGACTTGCCAGCCTCAGACCAATGCTTCTTCACGTAATAGAGTCCGTCGTACCTGTAACCCGAGCTAGGTGCATAGGCTGACTTTAGGCCTGAGCCGCGAACTACCCGAACGGGTAGGCTCAACCGTTCGCTGACAGCGAGGGCCAGGTTTCCACGTGATAGATCCTGATCCCCGATTTGCTCTGCTGAGGCAAGATCGTTACCGCCATGACCTGTATAGATGAGCACATCGCCGCGATCATCATCGTCTTCATAGCCTCCAGAGGCTACGATCGAGTCAGCTCCTTCGCGTTGTGATCCCGATATCCCCGCCATCGTCGGCTTGTGAACGCCTGCCACGGCCAGCTTCGCTCTGGAAGCAAAGACCTTGCCGATAGGGATCCCTGGAACGTGGCCAAAGTGTCTTTTAGCAGTCATTCTTCGTCCAGCCGAGGTGAGTCTAAAGTGCTGATGCCGAGTCGTCAAGGCACGAACGGGCCCGGGATGACAATGTTGGCCTGCGCTCGAGACCCGTTACGGCGTCCACGCCTCCCGCGCCACCGCCGGCACGAACGACGCCAGCGCCGGCTCCGGCATCGAGACGGTGCGGCCCTCCTCGGCCGACAGGTAGCACGCCATCAGCACCTCCGTCACCGCGAGCCCGTCGCGCCACGTCTCGGCGGGCCGCTCGCCGGCGAGGAACGCGCGCACCATGTGCCGGTCCTCCTCCACGTAGCCGTAGGACGCGGGCTCGTCGGGCACAATCGGCATCAGCCCCTGCTCCGCGTTCTGCTTCTCGACTAGGTCCTCGCCCTCGGAGCCGGTGATGTTGCGACTGAGAAAGACCTGCAGCTCGCTGCTCAGCGTGTCGACCTGCATCGAGTACTCGGGGCCGAGCAGCTCCATGCGCAGCCGTAGCCCCGGGCCGACGAAGCTCCACGACGTCGTCGCCTCGACGAGGACGCGCGTGCCGTCGGCGGTCGTGTGGCGGACGCTCGCGCGCGCGAAGTCCTCGGCGGGCGTGCGCGTGTAGTCGACACCCATCTCGTCCTTGAGTCGCGCCGCGTACTCCTCGCGCGACCACTTGAGCGACTCGATCTGCGCGTTGACCTCAGTCACCGTGAGCGCGTCGCGGGGCTCGTCGGGCGACGTGAGGAGGAAGCGCCCGGCCTCGTAGCTGTGGCAGAGCATGTCGTTGAGCACGCCGCCGCCCTGCTTCGCCCCCGACCAGAACCAGGGCATGTGCGGCCCGCTGTGCTCCTCGGCCGCCCTTGCCAGGTAGGGCCGCCCCGCGATCGGCGCCGCGCGACGCCACAGCACCTCCTTGCCGCGCATCAGCGCCGGCGAGAAGCACTGGTTCTCGAGGTAGCCGTGCAGGACGTCGGTGCTCTCGATCAGCTCGACGACGCGCGTCGCTTCGGCGAGGTTCCGCGCGAGCGGCTTCTCGCACGCCACGCCGAGCAGCTCCGCGCCGCCCTTCACGGCGTCGACGATCTCCTCGACGACCGCGACGCGCGTGTCGTTCGGCGAGCAGATCCAGATCGCGTCGACCGCCGGGTCGCGCGCGAGCTCGCCCGCGCTCGCGTACACCGCCGGCTCGCCCACCCCGAGCTGCTTCGCCTGCGCGGCGGCGGCCTCCGCGTGCTCGCGCGTCGGGCTCGCGACCGCGACGACGTCGCAGTCGCGCACGCTGACGAGCGCCTGGATGTGGAACCCGGCCACAAATCCGGAACCCACAAACCCGATGCCGAGCCGGTCCTTGGCCATGCGGGGAGTATAGCTGTTAACACCCGAGGCTGGACCTGTAAGGGGGGTTGGAATAGGCTAACCGGTACCTCTTGACATACGCCAAAAATCGAGTAGACTTTCAACGATGTTATCATGACGCCTCGTTGCGTCGTGATACGAGGCTGGTGGCTCGGACGTGGACCGTACAGGTCCAGTGGCGGCTGAGAGAGCGATTCCACTTCTCGGTCAAGTTCTGTAAGGGGGTGCTGCGTGCAGCGCATACTACTTGGTATCTGCGCGGTTGTTCTGGTGTTTGGAGCCTTGCTGGCGTTCTCAGCGCTACAAGGCGAGGAGGGGGCCTCGGCGGTCGGTCCGACACCCACAAAGATCGCCAACGATGGCAGTCTGGGCGGTGTCGTGGACATTCTCGTTCACACGGGCACGGAGACCGTCGCGATTGCTCATTGCATCGGCAAGGTCGACCACGCGACCTCGAACAACGCAATCAAGACCGCACAGCAGTGCAGCGTCGATACGCCGGGAGTCGGCACCAATCCCAACGCTCCGCCGAGCTGGGCGGACCTGGTGAACAATCCAAGCCTGCAGATCCCGGGTGAGAACCCCGATAGCATCCCAGGCCCGCCGGTGCCTCCGCCCTACACATTGGGGGAGCCCGTGAAGTCGTATGGGGCGCTGTACCCATCGGGAGACCCGACATGCGACGCGCTGATCGCCGGCCAGGGGCCGACGGACCCGTGCGTGATCGAGACCACATGCTACCCGAACGCCGGGGCGGTCATCGGTCCTAACGTGATGACCAGAGTGTACATGGGCGACCCACTCGACGTAGGGGCTGGCGGTCAGACGTCTGGCGACGGCAAGACCCGTGGCGTCTCGGACTACTGGTACAACCAGGCCGGCTCGTCCTGCAAGGCGGGCATCCCCAAAGGATCGCCGAACTTTAATGCTCTGCCAACGACCTATTGGCGCGTTCACGACAAGGGCGGGACACCGGGAACCTCGGCGCCTTGGAGGAGTAACACATACGACTTCGATGGAGACGGCTGCACCGACGAGGATGAGCTCGACAAGACCGGCGTCGCCAACTGCGGAGACGATCCATTCAACCCCACAGACTCGTTCGATCCGAACACCGTCGACCTGGACGGTGCGTACACGATTGGCCTGTTGGAGGCCCAAGCGGATTGCTCTAACGCGCAGGCCTGCCTGTCCACACTCGTCCCGGGCTCCTTTGGGCACTGTCGCTCGTATCTCGATCACAACACGAGCACCGACGATGTCTCGGTCCGGCTGTACTGCTACAAGGACGAACCCGGATCGGAGATCAATGCGGAGGCCTTCCCTGGCATCAGCGGCGACGGCCACGTCGGAGCCCCGCCACCCGGGCCCGAGACGACGTTCGGCAATGGCGAGTACGCGTTCGGGGACATCGGAACCGCCCACACCGAGCTCACTGGCACGTTCGACACCGGCACGAGCGTGATCTCCGTCGAAGGCTGCTTCGAAGACGAAGACGGGTACGCGCCGGACGGTAACGTCTTCTGGAGCGCCAGCCTCGATGGGCACCAGGGGTTTGGCAGTGTGGACGTGTACGAGGGACAAACGCTCACGAACTGTCAGAACGGCACTCCTTCCGGTGGGCCCACCACTGTGACCACATCGTTTGTGATGCAGCCCGGTGGCACGTTACGTCACAGCGACAGGGACGGCATGGCCGACGCGAGGGAGCTCGCTGACTCGTGCCTGCGCGACCCGCTCAACCAGTTTGACTTCTACGATATCGATATCCCCCGCAATGGCAGCGTGACGGCGCCTGACGTGTTCTCGGTCCTTTCGAACTACGCACCGTATGGCTACACGGACCCAGCGGATGCGAACTTCGACCGGTCACCAACGCTGCTTGGCGGCGCCGCTCATTGGAGCCGCGGCGGCCCTGATGGCGTGATCGACCTGCCGAACGACGTCCTCGGCGCGTCTCTCCAGTTCCCGACCAGCACCAGCTCCTGTCCCGCCTCTGGACCTGCTCCGTTAGCGCCAACCACCGGTGGGGAGATGGACCTGAGCGTAACGAACGGCTCATTCGCCTGCCCGCCCAGCATCGATCCAGATCACGCTTGTGTGCTCGCCGGCGAATCATTCGTCGTGTCGGCAAATACCGTGCAGTTCCCGGCCGGTGGCTACGAGCTGGCGCAGGCCTGGCTGGACTACGGAAACGACCTCGCCTTCACGTCGAGTCAAGCGACCTGGCCAAATTGCTTCGTGGGCAACCTCCCGAACGAATTCATTTCGCTCAAGGGGAGCAACCACACACACCTTGGATGTATAACCGGCTTCGGTGGTTCGCCGACCGCTAGCACGCATCTCGGCAGCCTCTTCGAGTTCACGCTGTTCTGTCCGGGATACACAGTCTCAACGGACCTCGAGCTGATTCCTGCGGGGACGAACCCCGCGGACACGGCGGGGTCCATGTTCGTCCAGGCGGCGACGCACCGCCAGTTCGTACCTGACGTGAATCCCCTGACCGTCGAATGTATCGAGGACGGAAGCATGGCGGTGGACGCCATTGGTGACAGCACAAGCCCGGGCGATCCGGTGGACGTGAAGAGGACGGTTCCTGTCGGCGAACCGTTCTTGATCACCGCACACGTCACGACACCACCCGACGCCGGGATAGGCGGCTACTCGGCCTATCGGGCAGAGGTCCGCTGGGACGAGTCGTACTTGGACTACAACACGCAGCCCGTGGCCGCCGAAAACGCCTGGCCGGAGACCTGCAATACCGCCAAGAGCACGGGGCCCGACGATGACACGGGCAACGACGCGTTCGTCTCGATCGCGTGTGTGTCCGCTCCCACGGTCAGCAGTGCGTATACGGGCCCTGTCGTCCAGTTGGAATTCGTGTGCCACGAAGTGGGGCCGGCCCAGCTTTCCCTCACGACGCTGGCGCAGGACCCCACCAACGGGACCATGCTGGTCGACGCCCTCGGCGGTCAGCTCTCATCGTCCGTGACGAATGCGTCCGTCAACTGTAGCGCCCCCGACAGTGACTCTGACGGGATCCCCGACTGGTTCGAGGACTTGCACTCCTCCTGCCTGAACAAGAACAATAACGCGGACGCGGCAACCGATGGCGACAGCGACGGCCAGACTGCTCTGAGTGAGTTCGCCGCGTTATCTGATCCCTGCGACCCGGATACCGATGATGATGGCCTCAACGATGGCCTTGAGCTGAAGACGCACTTCACGAGCCCGCTTACTCCAGACACGGATTGGGACGGCCTGAGCGACGCCAGCGAAATCAACACGCACGGGACGAATCCGATCAGCGCCGATAGCGACTCTGACGGGTTGAACGACGCATTTGAGCTGATCCTCGGCCTGGATCCCACCGACTCCGACACCGACACCGACACCTACGGGGATGGTCTGGAGGTAGCATTCGGCTCTGATGCGAACCTCAACAGTAGCACGCCCGAACACTCCGCAATCGGCAACACCTGCAACGACACCATCGATAACGACGGCGATACGGCTACCGACGACGATGACACCGATTGTCCGGGCTTACCTCCCGCTGAAGTTGACGTGGAGACCTCCTTCACGTCGTCGGGCGGTATCCCACAGGCAATTCGCAACACACCCATAACGATCGACTACACTCCAACCTTGCCGGCGGGAACCGTCACCATCACCATTACGGGTACCAATTCGACCATCGGACCCGTGACTATGATGAACGTGAACGCGAATGGCACGCTCTGGCGTTACACGTTCACGCCACCATCGAAGTGGTTCGGCGACATGACCATCGTGATCACCGACGACAGCCAGCCGATCGATGACTTCGCCATCAAGCTCATCGACCCGAGCGGCAACATCTATGACGACGACACCCTCGACCTCATCGAAGGTGCGACCGTCCAGCTGTTCTACGAAAATCCGGCGACGAATGAATTCGTGCTTGTGGACCCGGACCTGCACGGCGGCATGTTCCGACCCGAAGTGAATCCCCTTGTCACCGGCGAGAATGGCCGCTATGCGTGGGATGTTGCGGCCGGCGACTATTTCGTGCGGGTGAGCAAGCCCGGCTGCTCGACCGAGGACAGCATCGTCGTGACGATCCCACCCGAGGTGACTGACCTCGATGTCGGCCTCGATTGTCCCGACACGGACGGGGACGGCGTGAAGGACCACATCGAGATCGAGCTGGGCACCAGCTACATCGACAAGGACCATGATGACGACGGCTGTGAGGAGGGGAAGGAGCTTGGCTTGAACCCGGCGGACGGAGGGCTTCGCGACCCGGTCGACCCTTGGGACTACTACGACGTGCTGGGTCCGGGCGGGAGTCCCACGCATGACGGCGTGATCGACTTGGCCAACGACATCCTCGGCGTGATCCTGCACTTCTCGCCGTCAGGAAATCCGCCCTATGACGTGCGGTTCGATCGCGGCCCGACTGTCGGCGCGAATCACTGGGAGCGCGCAGCGCCCGATGGCGCGATCGACCTTCCCAACGACATCCTTGGGGTCATCCTGCAGTTCACCCATAACTGCGCGTAGGATCAGGCCCGGCGAGGACTAGCCGGCTAAGAGGCGGCCCACCATGAGGTGGGCCGCCTCCTGCGTTGCTCTAGGTAGCTATACTTCGCGCGACCGGGGAGTTCGTAGCGTCGGGAGGAGTCGCGCGTGGCAGAAGAGAGTCTAGTGTCGCTGCCGGCGACCGTGCTCGCGGAGCGGATCCGCAAGCGCGACGTGTCGCCGGTCGAAGCAGTCGATGAGGCGCTCGCGCGCATCGACCGCCTGAACCCGACGTACAACGCTTACCTCACCGTCTGCCACGACGAGGCGCGCGCGGCGGCCAAGGCTGCCGTAGGCGCGCTCGGCCGCGGCGGCGAGACCGGGCCGCTCCACGGCATCCCGATCTCGGTGAAGGACCTGCTCTACACGAAGGGCATCCGCTCGACGGGCGGCTCGCTCGTCTACAAGGACTTCGTGCCGGAGGTCGACACGCCGCTCGTCTCGCGCATCCGCGAGGCCGGCGCGATCATCCTCGGCAAGACGAATACGCCCGAGTTCGGCGTGATCCCGACGACCGAGAACCGCCTCGGCGAGCCCTGCCGGAACCCGTGGGACCCGGAGCGCACGTCCGGCGGGTCGAGCGGCGGCGCCGCAGTCGCGGCGGCGCTCGGCCTCGGGTCGCTGCACATCGGCACCGACGGCGGCGGGTCAGTCCGCATCCCGGCGTCGTGCTGCGGCGTTTTCGGCATCAAGCCGACGAATGGCCGCGTGCCGCCGTACACGCACCAATGGGGCGGCTACGGCGGCTGGCCGTCGCTCTCGCAGGCGGGACCGCTCGCGCGCACAGTCGAGGACGCGGCGCTCCTCCTCGACGTCATCGCCGGGCCCGCCGGCGGCGACCCGTTCGCGATCCCGAAGTATTCGGGCTCGTTCATGCCGCGCGAGCGCGACAAGCTCGGCCTGAAGATCGCGTGGTCACCGAACCTCGGCTTCGCGGCTGTCGACCCGGAGGTGCGAAAGCTCTGCGAGTCGGCGGCGCGTGCGTTCGAGGACCTCGGCTGCGATGTGGAAGAGGCGGACATCAAGATCGATCCCGGGCAGGCGGCGCGCGCGTTCGCGCCGATCGCGATGGGCGCCGACCTCGCGGTGCACCAGGAGCTGCTGGAGCACCACGCAGATGATGAACTGACCGACTACGCGCGCAACTTCCTCACCGCGGCGCGGGAGGTAACCGCGGCACGCTACGTCCAGGCCGAGCAGGAGCGCGTCGCGATCTGGCAGACGTTCGACGGCTTGCTCTCGCGATACGACCTGCTCCTGACGCCGACGCTCGCCACACCCGCCTTTCCGATCGGCCAGCCACCGACCGAGGTCGATGGGCGGGAAGTGCGCCCGACCGCAACGACGCAGTTCACGATGATCTTCAACCTGACCGGGCAGCCTGCCGCCTCCGTTCCATGCGGGTTCACGTCAGGTGGGTTGCCGGTAGGCCTGCACATGATCGCGCGTGCGTTCCGAGAGCGCACGCTTCTCGAAGCGGCACAGGCGTACTCGAACGCCCGGCCCTGGGGCGGAGACTGGCCTCCAGATTCGGAACTATCGACCTAGGGACACGCGCCCTCCTTCAATCGGTGGCGAAACCGCCGATACTAGAAGGAGATGTTGCCTTATGTTAGGCGCCTGCATCCGAGCGCCCTCGCGTTCGCTGTCGGCGCCGTTACGTTGCTTGCCGGCCTGCTGTCGATGGGACACGGTCAGGCCGCGAACCCAGAGGCTGAACGTCCCGCCGGCCCGCCGCGGAGCGTCGCGGAGGAACAGCCCTGGAGCGCTTCCGCGTGGGTGCTGGGTTGGGACGCAGAGGCCGGCAACGTCTCGGACACGGTCATCGCTCAGCCCTCCGATCGCTCGCGCACCCTGGGGCGCCAGCCGGAGCGCCAGAAGTACGAGTTCATCTGGCCGGCCTCCGGCTCCATCAGCCAGGGTATGAGCGCGACGCACGGGGGCGTCGACGTGCGCGCGTCGTTTCATGAGCCTGTCGTGAGCGTGCGCGACGGCACCGTGACGTTCGTCGGCGGAAACGTCTGCTGCGTCTATGGCCTCTACGTCATCGTCCGCCACGACGACGGCTGGACGAGTCTATACGGCCACCTCGACAAATTCTCCGTGGAGGAGGGGGACAAGGTCCGCCAGGGAGACACGCTCGGTCTTGCCGGCAGCACCGGCAAGTCGACCGGCGTGCACGTGCACTTCGAACTGCGCCGCAACGGCTATGCCGTCAATCCGATCAGCTATCTCCAGCCGGCGAAGTACTACGCGCCGGAGCCCGTAGATCTCGTTGAAGCGCGTCGGACTCCGGCCGCGCCGAACACGAGGCCGGAGCCCACGAGCCCACCGCCGCCTACATCACCACCGCCACAAGCACCGTCCGACGCATCGGTGGCGATCAGCGCCGCGATTCCGTGGATGGTGAACAACCTCGAAGAGGGGTACGTCATCGAACGCGGTTCGTGCTACGCTTCGCCGATCGGACCGAACTGGTCGGTCGGCTGCCAGACGACGCTCATCGGGTGCGAGGCCGCCCACTGCAAGTCGTCGGTCCAGGCGTGTGTCATTGGCGGCGTCATGATGGTCGAGTCAGCGACCTGCTAGGCGTTACGCGCTGAGGCGGGCGCGCAGCTCTTCCTCGTACTCCGGGAAGTAGTTCGAGATCACCGTCAGGTCGAACTCGCGCAGGATAGCTTCTTTCGGCTCGCGTTCCAGCAGGAACTCGAACGACGCCACGATGAGCCGTTCGCACGAGCCGGCGACCTCCGCGAACGGGTCGTAGAACGTGTCGCCTACGGTGACACGGTGCTCCGTCCGCCCGCCCTCCTCGGCCACGGTGACACGATAGCGTTCCGCGGATTCGGCTTCGACAGTGATCTCGGCCATGGGCCAGCGCAGTCTAGCAGGCGCGTGCTACCATCGCGAAGAGGCGAGCATGGACGCAAGCGCGGCACGTGGCGTATCCGAAGGCGCGGCCCTTCGCCTGCTGGCTCGCGTCCGCATCATCCACCCATTCCCGACGATGCTCAACGTCATCGCGACCGGCGCACTCGCAGGCATCGCGCTCGGCGGCTTGCCGCCGACCTCTGACCTTGCCGTGCTCATGGCGGCGATGTTCTGCGTGCAGGCGGCGATCGGCGCGTCCAACGACTACTGCGACCGCGACCTGGACGCGCAGACGAAGCCCTTCAAGCCGATCGCACGCGGCCTCGTCGAGCCCAACACCGCGCTACTGCTCGCGGCCGCGCTGACGGTCGCGGCCGGAGCGCTGACCGCGACGATGGGCACGCTGTCCGTGGCGGTCGGCTCCATCGGGCTGGCGGCTGGGCTCTCGTACAACTGGTGGCTGAAGCGCAGCGTTCTCAGCCCCATCCCGTTCATGATCGCGTTGCCCGCCCTGCCCTTCTGGATCTGGGTCTCGCTCGGCACCTTCACTGCCGACCTCTGGTGGCTGCTGCCCTTCGGGCCGCTGGCCGGCCTCGCGGTTCATCTGTCGAACCAGGCGCCCGACATCGAGGCCGACCGCGGGGCCGGTGTGCGCGGACTTGCCCACGTGCTCGGCGTGCGACGTTCAATTGCCGTGGCGTGGTCCAGCTTCGCGCTCGCCATCGCGTTCGCGGTGGCGCTTGGCTTCCACCTCGAGTACGCGTGGGCCCTCTTCTTGCTAGGCGCTGTTCCGGCAGTCATGCTCCTTGGCGCGGCTATCGTCGCCTACGCGTGGCGTCCGGGACGCGACGCGTTACAGGTCGGGTTCGGGCTCATCGGCATCGCGACGGCGGCGTTGGCGGGCGCGTGGCTCGCCGCGATCTAGGCCGTCCAACGTCATGACAGGGAGGAGACCCATCGCTTGACCTTCGGTCAAGCTTGCAGAAGCTTCGCTTCTGCCGGTTCGGGTTCGAGCAAGAGGCCCCTCGTGAGAGGGGCCTCTTGATGGCGTATCGTGGCCGGAAGAACGCTTAGCGTTCTTCCAGGTGAGCCGCAGGCTAGGCCGGACACTCCAGGTCGTCCGCGTCGATGAGGGCGGCCGTGAACTGGAGGATCAACGCCGCGTCCACGCTCGTGATCGACCCGTCGTTGTTCACGTCGGCACTGCTCTCGTTCGCGAGCGAGTCGATGAGCGCCGCCTTGAGTTGGAGGATCAGGCTCGCGTCGATGCTGTTCGTGACGCCGTCCATGTTCACGTCACCGCAGACCTTCCCCGCGGGGGGCGTGTTGGTCGGCGCGACCGGCGTGTTGGTCGCCGTCGGCGGCACGCTG
>Ga0075326_1000196_pt1 | contig 12784 bp, 10 predicted proteins | sample MayberrySE_Catta_3_FD_120052 | JGI IMG/M metagenome (GOLD analysis project Ga0075326, IMG submission 120052) | Natural and restored wetland microbial communities from the San Francisco Bay, California, USA, that impact long-term carbon... | ecosystem: Environmental > Terrestrial > Soil >...
CAACTAAGGAGTTAGTTCATAAGGTATCTAGACGACGGGGTTGTAGCAGGCGAAGGTGTGATTCGTTCCAAGTTCGGGCAATGCCTCTGTGCCCCCAGGGGCCACCGCCCATTCCGCTCCCCGAGTGCTCATTTTGAAGCGCGGGTGCGGGAGCATGGTTTCCGTCCTAGTGCCCGAGCTTTCCACGACTCACCCCTTCGCTCGTAGTACGTCTATGAACTCCTTGGTAAGTTGGATTGGAGTTCCGAATTCATGCGGCTAAAACTAGCCTTCCATCCGGTTAGCGAAATTCGTTTTGGTGCCGGCACCCGCCTGGACGGATCCGTTCTCATGGTCGACAAAGATGAGTTGTACCGGCTGATTTTACAGGATCCCCGTATCGAGTCCGCCGATTTCGAGATCGCTCGACCAGGTGAGAGTTGCCGCGCCGGGCCGGTCTTCGACATTGTCGAGCCGCGCGCGAAAGAGCTGGGCGGAAGTCCCGATTGGCCCGGCGTTCTCGGCGCGCCGCTGACGACGGGCAGCGGGACGACCCATGTTTTGCAAGGTATGGCGGTGACCTCGCTGCGAGAACAGTCGCCGGGAGAGTCGCGCGGTGCGACTGGCTATATCTTGGAAATGAGCGGTGAGGCCGCGGCCGGCTCACATTATGCGACCCTCCATCATTTGATCATCGTGCCGCATACTAATGCGGATCTAGCAGCGCATTCGCGGCACAATGCATACCGGCTCGCGCAATTGAAAGTCGCGGTGCAGCTGGCGCGCACAGCGTTCACGTCGCGACCCGCCACAACCGAAGTGCTGGAAAACTCGTTGAACCATGACCGCGCCGACCTGCCGCGGTTCGCCTACGTCGGGCAGATTTTTTCTCGCCAGCGAAAACCTGAAGCCGAGGAGTCGGTTCTCTACGGTGCCGACACGGACGGAATGCTGCCCACGTTGTTGCATCCCAACGAGTGGCTCGACGGCGCGGTGCTGCCGTCTTACCACGTTTCACTCGGCGGCGCGGAAACTTACTTTTATCAGAACCATCCGGTCATCAGCGCGCTCTATCGCCGTCATCAAGCGCGCGAATTGAACTTTGCCGGCACCGTGGCGACGGTCGCGTCGGCGGATAATTTGGACCGCGAGCGCAGTACCCGTTTTGCTGCCAATCTGGTCAAATGGGCGCTCAAGGCCGACGCTGCGGTGTTGACGAAATACGGCGGCGGCGTGCCGCACAGCGATTTATCGGAGACCGCGCGGTTGCTGGAATGCGACGGGATCAAGACCTCTGTGCAGGTGACCGATCTTGCGCGCGATCATCGCGTCGAGTCGGCTCTCCTGTTTAATTATCCGGAGGTCGATGCCATCGTGTGCATCGGCGGCAACAGTACGGCATGGAAGTTGCCGCCGGTGTCGCGTGTGATCGCGGCGAACAGCGGTCTTGCTGAATTACTCGCCGGTCCGTTCGAAATCAATTCGCTGAATGTGGTCGGCGTTGCTAACCAGCAGGGCGCATCACGGTTGCGTTCGATGATTTACTAGCACACTGCTGAACACGAATCCCACGCTTTTAACGCAAGGAGGGAGAAATCATCATGCGAGTCGTGCACTACCTCAACCAGTTTTTTGCCGGACTCGGCGGCGAAGAGCATGCTGGGGCGCCGCTCGAAGCGCGTGCTGGCGCGACCGGACCAGGGAAACTATTGGAGCCGTTGCTAGGGGACGAGGCGCAGATCGTGGTCACTCTGGTGTGCGGTGACAACCATGCGGTCGAGAATCAGCAGGTTTTCATTGCCGCTGCTTTGGAAAAGATTCGCGAAGCAAAGGCCGAGCTATTTATCGCCGGGCCGTGCTTCTTGGCGGGACGATACGGCATGGCTGCCGGTGCGCTTTGCTCGGCCGTGCAGGCGGAAATCGCCATCCCGGTCGTAACCGGCATGGCGCGGGAAAATCCCGGTGCCGATCTCTATCGCGAGCCCTTGTACATCGTCGATTCCGGTGAGAACGCCGCAAAAATGCGTGAGGTGTTGGTGAGGATGGCTCGACTCGCGCGAAAACTACTCGATCATGAGCCTATCGGTCTTCCTGAAGAAGAAGGCTACATCGCGCGCGGATTGATCCGCGACCAATTCGTCGAGAAGACCTCGGGCGAGCGCTTGGTCGAAATGGCTTTAGCCAAAGTTAGAGGCGAGCGCTTTGAATCGGAGATGCCGCGCACCGCCTTTGCGCCGGTGCCGATGGCGCCCGCAGTCAAGGACCTCCGAAAAGCGAAGGTCATGTTGATCACCGACGGCGGACTCGTGCCTAAAGGCAATCCAGATAAGATCGAAGGTTCGGCAGCCACGCGCTGGGGAGCTTATAGCCTCAAAGATTGTACCGATCTTAAGGGAGAAAATTATGAGATTTCGCATGGCGGTTACGATCCCCAGTTTGTGCGTCAGGATCCCGACCGGCTGGTACCGTTGGACGTCATGCGTGAGCTCGAGAGCGAGGGGATGATCGGCGAGTTGTGCGAACAGTTTCTCTCGACTTCAGGATTGGCCAATCCGTTATCGAATACTCGCCGGATCGGGCGCGAAATGGCCGAAAAGGCTAAAAGACTGGGCATCGAGGCGATTATTCTCACCTCAACGTGAGGCACCAGCACGCGCAGCGGGGCTGCGATCACGACTGAGCTTGAGAAAGCCGGTATTCCGACTGTGCAAATCACCTCGGCGTTGCCGATTGCAAAGATGGTTGGCGCCAATCGCCTGGTGTTGGGTAACGGCATCGTGCATGTCGTTGGCGATGCCGCGGCTTCAACTGCCGAAGAAAAAAAGCTCAGACGCCGATTGGTCGAAGAGGCACTGGCCGCGTTGCAGGGTGACGAGTGATTCGGCATACGGGAAACTGGTTTTCTCGTCGAGATCGTCACAGTGTCACCTGATGCATCCAACGGTCGATGTAATTGGGATTGACCTCTTCTCCTCGAGCTCATGCGTTTTGATCGTCAGTTGAATTCCAAAATCCGTCTACCGCGGGGCTCTAAAATCTATTAAGAAGTTCATAAGTATCTAGACAACAGGGTTTGTTGGACACGAAGGGACGACTCGTTCCAAGCCCAGGCAAAGCGTCTGTGGGGTCATCGGCCACCACCCGATCCACACCCCGAGTGCTTAATTTTGGGCGTGGGTGCGAAAGCGTCCTTTGAGTCCTGGTGCCTGCGCTTTCCACGACTCGCCCCTTCGTCCCAGTATGTCTACTAACTAACCTAACGAACTCCTTAGTAACCGTTCGACCAGCGAAACTCCGCAATAGCAATAGTTCGACAGTCGGTCGGCTTTGCAGGCCATCCCGGATCGACTAAAATAAGCCGGCGCCATGAGAAATCGAAGACTAATTGGGCCGACCTCGATCTGCCTTTTTCTCGCAGGTTTAGTCGCGGACCACCTGTATCTTAGCGATTCACGTTGGAGCGTTTTGGCATTTCTGTCCAAATTTGCTTCGGTCGTCGTGGCGATATTCGGGCCCGCGCTGAATCCTGCACTATACGTCTGGCTGAATGATGTCCTTGTTCCCCTGACGATGATTACGCTTGCGTTAGTCCTGCTATGGCTGACCCTCGCCCGGGCAAAAAAGGCGATGAGCAAGGCAACCCCGGACTTAGACGAACTTCCCCGATTGGCGCCGAAATCCATTTCAATCGCGCAGCCGGCGAAAGCGGCCGAGGCCGTGCCATCGATACCCTCGAGTCAGCCGTGGAAATGGCGTTTTGCATCGAAGCTGACAATTTCTTTTGGATGCTTGGCTCTTATATTCGCGGCCCTGGTGAGCGTGATCACCTACAGCCGCGTGTCGAGTACGTTAGAGACAGAAATAAAAAACCGCGCCCGCCTTTCCGTGATCGGGCTGAGCGAAATCGCCAACCGCTCCGGCACGGCTCACGGCGACCTAGGGTTGAGTCGCGCCGTCCAAAATCATCTTCTAAACAACTCAGTTGCGTATATTTATGTCGAAGACGGCGAGGGCAAGATCATCGCCCACATGCCGCGGGAGTTACCCAGATTTCTCGGAGGGGAAGCTTCTAAAAGCGGTGTGCGGGCTGTCAATGGCGTCGAGATTGAATATCGCGGTCTGCCGGTCTTTGAGATTGCCGCGCGCGTCGGGGAACCCAATGGTGGTTATGCTCATCTGGCTATTTGGAGTGACACAATTCACGACGAGATTCGGCAGGTCTTGACACCGATCGTTGCAGCGATTCTCATCTTGCTCTGCGGAGTGAGTGCCGTATTCGCATGGGTGGTCTGGCATTTGATGCTTCCTTTTAGCGAATTGGCCCTTTATGCAAAGCGGATCAGCCAAGGCGAGCTCGATCTCGATCTGACCATCAAAGAGAAGTCCGACGAGGTTCGTGATCTCGCGCGTTCGTTCGCTCGCTTGCGTTCGAGTCTGTTTGCGGTGCTTATTCGATCCAAAGAGGCGCCGCAAGCGACAAATCACTCCAACATCGGGTAAGCGCCCCGATCGAAATCACGTCCTCTGGGTTGGCCAATTCCTGCATACGATAGAACGCAGGGAATTTTTCAATGAGGTGAACTTGGCGTCGTGTAAAGACCCCAACCTGCTCGCGCCGCTTTTGCCGGATTCATACTGACAGCACCGTCACGTCATTCGGTCCTTTATCTGTCGTCTCCTATCTGTCTTTTTCAGCGATCGGCTGCGCCGGCCAATTTTTGAGTTGAAATGTGCGGCATTTATGGCGACTATGGGTGGGAGTTGACGGGTTATGGCAGTTTCAGTAACACGGCACGCCGATCCGGTCGCTGTGGCTCGCGGCTTTCACTTTTTAATTGTTCCGATAGCTCACGGCTGGTTGTTCCCGAATTAATTCTTGGATAGAAAATGAACGCGGGGCTTGGGCGACACTGATATCACGTAGATCCCGGCAGGCTTGACCCCTGGCGTGTGAAGAATCGCTAGCAGTCGGGCTCGACGAGCTTGCAATATGGAAGCGTTCTTTTATGCCTCGATCGGCGCTTGCGGGCTGCTCTTACTGCTGCGCGTGATCATATTCGTGATACGCGCCTATCGGGACGAACGGCCACGGAGACCCGCGCGATCAACCGATAGCTTTGTGCCGGCTCGGAAGGCGGAAAATGAATCCGACGCCGTGCTGCAACCGTTTCAATCAATCCTGCCCAGGGGTGACGATGATGCTAAACCGAAACATTCCGGCGGGCACGCGCGACCCGGGCGGGCGGCACTGGATTTTTACCGTGGCTTAGTATCCGCCATCTTCTATGGACATGGTCTGACCGGCAGGATGATCATTGCGTTTTCGGCGATTATTGCGAGTTTCGGATTGCTGACGATCGCAACTGTTTATTTCACATTGACTTCTTCGCTCGAACGCCACGTCCTTGACAGAGCGAGAGTCACGGCGGTCAATATACGCGACACCGTACCTGCTTTTCTTTTCAAGAAAGATATCTCTGGGCTCCGCGCGTTCCTGGGCAACTACGCGGGCCAGGGGGGCGTCGCGTATGTTTTGGTTGAGAATAGCGGCGGTAAGGTGTTGGCACATAGCTTCGCCGTGCTCCCCGAAGAGGTTAGGCGAGAATCTCTGCAGGAGCGTTTGACGGCGGATAAACCGCGCGAATTGCAGTTGGGGGAACGTGCGGTGCACGAAGTGGCGGTGGCTGCATCAGACGGGAAAGTCGGCGCCGTGCGGCTGGGTATTTGGCGCGATGAAGTCAATGAGGAAATTTCTCGGGCGGTCACGCCGCTCGTTCGACTGATCTTGTCGGTTGTGGGTGTCGGGGTTCTTTTGGCGATCTTTTTGGCTTGGAAGATCAACCGGCCAATTCTCAAGTTGGTCAAAACAGCCAGATCGATCAGCACGGGTGATCTTAATGCGCCGTCGCTGGATGTTGAAGACCCGACCGAGTTCGGCGAGCTGTCGCGCGCGCTTGAACGCCTGCGCTCCAGCGTCAATGCGGCGATGAACCGGTTAAACGCGGAGCGCTAGCTTGAATCATCCTTTTACGCGTATCTCTTGACGGAATACATCCACATTAGATTGTACTGTCCTGTTGATTGACATCTCAACTGGCGCAGAGCTGTTTCATAAACCAGTCGGCAATGTAGGTTCGACGATCGAAGCGTTTTTGGCCATGACCGACGCCGTCGAGCATCGAACGATCGGGGGAGTTCACGGCGTTTTGATAGAGATTCAGTGCGCCGCGTGGGTCCATCACCCGGTCGTCGATGCTGTAACCGACCAAGAGCGGACATTCAATCTTATTCGCTCGGCCGATAAGCGTAAACTCCTTTATCTTTTCTCTCGCTTCTTTTAGGTTTTGGGCACCCATCAACCAACGCAGGCGGTCCTGGATCGGCGGGTAATAATCGAAAATATCGTCGACCAGGTTGTATGCGCCGCTCCACACAGCCACCGCCTTGATGCGCTTTTCCGCGGTCGCGCAACGCGGCCCGGAGTAACCGCCCATGCTTGAACCGTGCAGGCCGATCCGCTCCGGATCAACGTCGGGACGGGTGACGAGATAGTCGACGACGGCCTTGGCAAACCGCTCCGAGTCGGGCGGCGCATAGAGTTTGTGATAGCGCAGAGTGCCGCCGTGGCCTGGCCCGTCGACATCAATGAAAGACATGCCGCGGCGAACGTACTGCCCGGCACCGCCGTCTTCTCCGCGCAACAAAATCCCGTCGGCGCCGCCGTAATTGAAAATACAGGGAAGCTTAATTCCTACTTCGCCCCGCCCGGGCCAGAACAGCGCCGGCAGCTGGTGCCCCTCGTAGGGGATTTCGACGCGCTCGAACGGCGGCTTGACCATGTTCCATGCTTTGGCAAAATTATCCTCCAGCTTCTTGAACGTCGGCAGCATGCGCGCGTCGCTGTCGGGCATGTAGACGACGGCGCGGCGATAGAAGTCGGCAGCGCGCAGGTAGAATTCATGGGCGGTTTGATAACGCTTTTCATCCTCGAAACCAGCCGCGAGCTGTTGGTTTTTTTTTGCAGCCTCCGTCCATTCACTATGCCAACTTTCGAGGTTAAAGAATTTAACGCGGCGAGCGACGCTGCGGATATCCGGGTCGGGATGGTCCGGCGAGATTTCCATACGCACTTCGAGTTGGCCGCCGCCGGGTAGCCCCTGCGCCGGATAGAGCAGCTTTGCCGCCTGTTTCTCATCAAAAACATCGCCGCCGAATGGCTTGGCCATCAGTGTTCTCCCTTTAAGCCGGGCATGCCGTTCGTTCTTCTGTTTGCCCCAGGCAACGTTCGATTGCAACCCGGCGTCAAGCCGTTTAGGTGTCGTGCAACGGACGACCGCGTGGGTAGACGGAGTAGAGGGAAGTGAGCGAGCGATCAGCACCGGGGAGCGTCCGACTCGAGGCGATCATTCTGAGTGCACGGGAACGTGATCGTGAACACCGAGCCGTGCCCGAGCCTGCTGGCGACCTCGATCTTGCCGCCGAGCATCTCGGTAAATGTCTTGACGATGTGCAATCCTAGACCGACGCCGCCATGGATGCGAGTTCTTGTGCTATCGATTTGGCGAAATCGCTCGAAGATCCTCGGCAGATCGTCAGGCGGAATACCGATGCCGGTATCGGCGACCGTCAGTTCGACGCTCCGTTGTTCGCTGATCTCGCGCGCCGTGACGGTGACGCTACCGGCGTCGGTAAACTTGAGCGCGTTATTGATGAGATTTTGCAAAATATGCTTGAGTTTGTCGCTATCACTGTGGAACGACGGCAGGTCGTCGGGATAATCCCATTCCAAGCGCACGTCTTTGCCGCGCGGATAATCGTAGAGCGATTTGAGCTCGTCCAACAGAGCGGTAAGCAGAAACTCGTGACAATCTAGCGTCAACGCCTCGGCTTCGATCTGGGTCGCGCTCATAATGCTATTGACCATGAACAAGAGCTCGCCGGCGTGGCGGCTAACTTTATCGAGTGCTTTGCGTTGTTCGGCATTCACATCGCCCATCATGCCCTCCTGCACGAGTTTTGTATAACCGGAGACTACGTTGAGCGGTGTTCTCAGCTCGTGCGACATGACGCTGAGAAAGTCCTCTTTCACTCGATTCGCCTTTTCCAAGACAGCGGCTTGGCGCCGCGTTTGCTCGTAGAGCACGGAGTTGTGAATGGCGACAGCGGCTTGACCGGCCAAATTGCGCAGAAAGTTAATCTCCTCTTCGCCATATGCGCGTACCTCCGGGGAAAAAAACGACAAGATGCCGATGACCTGATTTTGCGCGATGAGCGGCAGCCCGAGATAACAAACAAATCCATGGCGAACGAAGTAGGCGGCATCGAGATCGTCGGCGCCGCGTCCGCGGAGCTCGGGCAGCGAAATAACGTCCTTGGTTCGCAGAACCGGATGAATTCGGTTGCCGCCACAATCGGGCTCCGACTGCCAATCTCGTTCATTGAGGCCGCGGCAGGCGACTTTGCGCAGCGATTGGTTGGTTTTATCGACCAAGAGCACGGTGGTGGCGGTGCGCGGAACCAAAACGGCGAGCCGCTCGAGCAGAACATTCAGCACCCCACCTAGCTCCAGAGTCGAAGTCGCCGCCAGATTGAGCTGATGGAGCGCGGCTTGCTCGTCGTTGTGACGCTCGATTCGGCGTTGCGCGATTTTAGCCTCGGTCATATCGCGGATCATGCAGACCGTGGCAATATGCCGGTTTTCCGCGTCGCGCATGATGAATGACGAGAGACTAATATCGGTATTGCGATCGTGCGCGGTCAATTCATGATTCCGCAGCGTACCGTCTAAGATGCGGCGCGCGAGCGCGCCGGCGTCGGCGTCGAAGACTTGGGCGAGCACCGCTACGGAAGCCCCTTCCAATTCGTTTTCGGCGCGCAAAAAAATTCGGCAAGCACTGCGGTTGGCGACGCGCACAATACCCTCATTGTCCATGACCAACAGTGCATCGTCCATGGCCTGAATAATTTCTTCGGCGGCGAGCTCCGGTGTGATGTTGACCAGACGGTAACAGCGTATCGTACGGCCGACCAAAAGGATAAATCCCAGCACCGGCAGATAGCCGAATGGGTAAAGCGGCACGCCCAAGGCGGCCAGGTAATCGAACGATCCCAGATAAGCGATGCAAAACGCGCTGAGTAATCCCCGGCTGCGAAGTTTACCGGCGCCGGGAAATGCCGCGCGATACGCGTTCCAGTATTCGCGCAGGCTCAAGGCCATGAGGCCGAAAAAAAAGCAAATGAAAAGAACTCCCATCCAGCCGTAAAGCGGATAGTAGCCCCACGGATAAAGATGAATTCCTTTGAGAAATGCGCTGCTGAAGAAGATCGTCGCAAGAAATACCGAACAGATCGACCAAACCAGCCATACCCGACGACGGTAGCGGCTGTAAAGCTGCAACGTGTTTACCGTAAAATGGTAAACCGATGCGGGTATCAACGTGATGCCGACATGACCGAACACGCTCCAGGCCGCCGCCACCCGGGTCGTCTGGGCACAGTACATCAGCGAATAACCTGCCAACCACAGTGCCGCCGTGACGGTCATGATGAAGAAAGAGAGAGCCACGCGCGAGTCGCGCTCACGCAGCAAAACTGTCAATCCAAGTGCTAACATCGTGCACGCAGTGAGCGCGGTCGGCAGGGCGAACCAACTGGCTCGATAATGATCGGCTGTAAAAATGCCGGCGAGCATGAGCGGCGCAGACGAGGTCAGCGCACCGGCAGGCGCTGGCTGCAGAGTGCGACGAAGGACGAAAACAAGCGGCGGTGAATTTTTCGGCGCGGCGCCAGGACTTCCGGATGCCATTGCACGCCGAGGACGAAGCTGTGCTCGGTGCTTTCGATGCCTTCAATGACACCGTCAGCAGCGACCGCGTTGATGATGAGGCCACGGCCGAGTTGCTTGACGGCCTGATGATGGGTGGTGTTGACCCGCAGATTTCGCCGCTTGAGGATTTTAAAAAGCCGCGTGCCGGCTTCGATACGAATCCGGTGGTCGACAGCGTGTGGTTGACCGCCGCGCTCGTGGGCGGCGGCGGCGGGAAGCTGGGTCGCGATGTCCTGGTAAAGCGATCCGCCCAGAGCGACATTGATTGCTTGGGCGCCGCCGCAAATACCCAATATCGGAAGATTACGGCGGAGCGCCGCTGCCGTCATCTCGAGCTCGAATTCGGTGCGCGCGGCTTTGATTTCGCCGAGCTGTCGGATCGGCCTTTCGCCGTAGTAACGCGGATGAATATCGAAATTGCCGCCGCTCAGGACCAAACCATTCAAGCGGGTTGTGATCTGGCGGAGGCTGGATTTGGCCTGAGGTGCAGACACGACAACCGGAATGGCTCCGGCTCGCACGATTGCGGTCAGATAACGCTGTGGCAACAACAAGGTGGCATCTTTCGGGCTTTTCGCGCCATCGGCCGAGCCGCCGGAGATATCGGCCGTGACACCGATCAGGGGAGGAACACCGCGGGTCATTCTTACGGTTCGTACAAGCGCTTATAAATTCGGTGATTGCGCAGGACAAGTTTAACATAGCCGCGGGTTTCGACATAGGGAATTTGTTCGACGAATTCCTCGATATCATCGGTGACAATCTCCCGCTCCCAACGGTCGACGGCGGCCTCGCCGGCATTGTAAGCGGCGAGCGCTTTGGGCCAGTTGTTGGAATAACGCTCCAGCAGGTCTTTCAAATATTGAGTGCCGAGAATTAAATTCACCTCAGGCTCGAAAAGCTTTTCTTGTGACGGTACGGCAAGGCCCAGTTGTTTGGCTACCCGGGCCGCCGTTGGTGGAATCAGTTGCATCAAGCCGAGCGCCGCTGCTGGCGAGCGAGCGCGGGTATCGAATAAACTCTCCTGGCGAATCAACGCCAGAACAAGGTAAGGATCGATCTCTCGTTCCTGAGCCTTTTGTTGGATCAAATCCCAAAAAGCCAACGGGTAGCGGTAAAGATCGCGCTCGCTTTGCGACAGCGGCGCCTGGTTGGCGAGATTCAAACTCCGTGCGTAGGCGCGGTTGTAAAAATATTCCCTCATCAATATCGTGCGCAGCGACCCGTTTGGCTTCGTACCGTTGATTTGGTCCAACTCAGCCACGGCGAGCTGGTGCAGTGACAGCGCGGCCAATTCACGCGCCCGCGCGAGATGAAAATCGACTTCGGTGCTCACCAGCGGAGTGGATGGTTCGGGCGCTTGCGCTTTGGCGGGCTTAGCCTCGTCGAGCGGCTCCCCCAAACGCGCCAGACTGCGTTGGGCAAGTGTTTGGTAGTAGGACTCCCCGCTGTCGAAAAAAACCCGGCGGTAGAGCTGTTTCGCCGCATCCTCATCACCCAATTTTTCCGTGCTGCGCGCCTGCCAATAAAGCGCCGCCGTGGCGAGCGCGGCGTTCCTCGCCTGGCTGCCCAGCGCTTTAAACGCCGCCGCGGCCGACGTCAGGTCACCTTCGCGATAATAAAGCCATGCGAGCCGCCAGGCGGCATCGTCACGTACCGGATTTTTGGAGGCTCGCTCGATAATGCTGGTATATAACTGGATGGCCTGTTGTTTCCGGCCGAACGATTCGTGGATATCCGCTGCAGCAAATCGTGCGCGGCCCGCATCTGAACTCGTCGGGTAGTTCTCGATCAACCGATCGAAATAGGCGAGCGCCCGGTCATTGTCGTGCCGGTTCCAAAGAATATTGCCGATCTGGTAGAGCGCCTTCGGTGCTTCGGCGGACTCGGGGTATTCCCGCGCTATTTGTTCGAGTAAGGGCAGTGCCGCGCTGCGCCGGCGCACCGATAAGTAAAGCGCCGAAAGTTTCGCCAGGAAACGCAAGCGCAGATCGGGTTCGGAGGCGTTGTTCAGCAGTTTTTTGTAAAGAATCTCCGCTTCGCTTGTCTGGCGCTCGCGGGTCAGACGTTCGGCTTCGTCGGCGAGAGACTGAATCGTCTGCAAAGCAAAAAGTTCGGGGTATTTTTCGCGCAAGCGGGCCTGGGCTTTTCTGGCGGCCGAAGTCCAACGCGACAGCGGCGAGCCGGTGCGTAAGTCGTCATAGAGCGCGTGCGCGCGACGCGGCTCACCCTGCGCTTCATGAATTTGACCTTGGAGAAATAGGGCTTCGTCGGTGATGTCGCTTTTGACCGCTTTTGCCGTCCGCAGCTGGCGTAGCGTGTCCCTGGCCTGAGCATATTTGTTTTCCGCCATTTCTATTTTCGCTTTGAGCAGCGCGGCGGGCTGGGACCAAAGACTCTGTGGAAATCGCTGTTGAAGCTGGTCAAGTCTACGGCGCGCCGGTTCCCAGTCGGTTTCGTTGAAGGCAATCACTGCGAGATAGTACAAACTGTAGTCGGCCAGGCGAAAGTCGGCGTCCAGTGCGTTTTGGAACAGCTCCTTCGCCGCCGAAAATTTACCGTCCGAGTAGAGCGAGTAGGCTTGGGTGAAAGCTTCTGCAGGCGCGCTGGTTTGACAATAGCCCCTTTGTGGCAACGCTAGCAGAATCATCGCCAGGCAAAATATGCCGACAGGATTGACCATGACCTGCAAAGTTTAACCAAGCTGAAGCGGTGATTCAAATAATTTCCGGTCCATTTCGCATAAACGCCACGTTTCATAAATAGAATGGCGACAAACGGTTGTTTTTTGAGCCGATGAACGTTATGTTTTTCGCAATTATTAAGGAGTTCAGAAGTATTTAGACAACAGGGTATGTTGGACACGAAGGGACGACTCGTTCCAAGCCCAGGCAAAGCGTCTGGGCGTCATCGGCCACCACCCGAGCCACGCCCCGAGTGCTTAATTTTGGGCGTGGGTGCGAAAGCGTCCTTTGAGTC
>Ga0075326_1000198_pt1 | contig 12683 bp, 12 predicted proteins | sample MayberrySE_Catta_3_FD_120052 | JGI IMG/M metagenome (GOLD analysis project Ga0075326, IMG submission 120052) | Natural and restored wetland microbial communities from the San Francisco Bay, California, USA, that impact long-term carbon... | ecosystem: Environmental > Terrestrial > Soil >...
CGAGGTTGTTCTTGACGCACATGACCACGCTTTGCTCCGGGCTCTTCGGGTTCTTCCCGACGAGATGCGCGACACGGGCCGCCGCCGTGTACGCTATCGAGCCCTGGCCCCGGTAGATCGCCCGGTCGCGTCCGCTCTTCGTGAGGTGACGGACGGCGATGACGGCCACGCCCTGGCGCTCGGCCATCTTCGCGAGCGGAGTCAACACGCCTCGCACTGAGGCGTCTCGATGCGTATCGACGTTGGAGGAAATGTAGGCGTTGATCGGATCCACGATCACGAGCGCGTAGTTGCCGCTCTCCAACTCCGCTTCGACCATCGCCAAATCGTCCATGAGAGAGAAGTGTTGCTCCCGGCCCTGGGCATCTCGAACCGCCGTCAAGACGTTGACGCTCGTCAACTCAGCGCCCATGTCCTCCATGCGTGGCCGGATCGTGTCCGCAACGCCATCCTCAGCGCTGAGGATGAGCACAAGCGCCGGAGGCCGCTCCGCCTCCTTGTCGCCGGGTAGCGCCTCGCCTTTCGAGACGGCAGCGCCAATGGCGCAAGTCAGCCACGACTTCCCGGAGCCGGGATCGCCGTCGAACAACGTGATGCGCTTACGGGGGATGCGGCCCGTCCAGAGCCATTCGACCTCTTCCCGCTCCACGTCGGCCAGGCGCTGGATGACCGCGCCAGCCGCGCTCCGCCACTCCGATGCGTTCGCTACTAGCTCGCGAAACAGCTTCTTCCCCTCCTTGCCTTTGTGCGCGTCAGCGAAGTCCGAGAAGTCGCCCTTCGGAGGGAGGCCGGGCAGCTCTACTACCTTCACGCTCGCCGCCACGCCGAAGAGCGAGGCCGCAACTTGTTGCGCGTGCTTCCGCCCTTCCTCGTCGTTGTCGGGAAGGATGACAACCTTCCGGCCTCGGAGGGAATCGCTGTACTCGTCTCGCCACTTGCCTGCGCCGTTTGGATTCGTTGTCGCGACGAAGCCGTTCTTCGCGAGGCGCAAGGCGTCTTTCTGGCCCTCCGGGATGAAGACCGGCTTGGACGGGTCGGCGTTCAATATTTCGGGCAGCCGAAAGAGTACCCACCGAGCGTCTCCTCGACCCCAACACCAGCCGTTACGGGCCGGTTTGCACGTCGGTGGATTGGAGAGGCAACAGGGCCCGGAGCCTTGCGGGTGCTGGAAGGCGAAACTCTTGGGTTCGAACCGCACGACATTGAAGAGAAGCTGTCCCTCTTCGTCGTGGTAGGGGTAGGTGGCCACGATCCGGCTGCTCGGTCGGGTCGCTTGCTCGTCACCCTCGGCCTTGGGCGTTGGCTCATCGTGGGCCGAGCCGCACTTACACTTCTTCGGGCCGAGCGTGTGCCAGTAGCCCTCCTGGCCGTCGCTCAGCTTCGAGAGCTTGAGCTTCCCGGCCTCCTCCTCGCGGACGCAAAACACGCGCCCGGATTCCAGCGTGAACCCCTCGCAACGAACGCCTTGACGCCGCTCGTCTTCATCGGCTCCAGCGCAGATCGGGCAGCGGCTCCGCCGCGTGTGCCGCCGCTTCTCCTCCGTCATGACCTTCATGGCGCGTTTCATGCCGCCTGCTGAGCCGTTGTTCATCGCCGCTTCCTCCCAAACTCCGCATCTTGTTCGCGTCTGAACTGGAGGATGTCACGGATGAGATCGCTCGCCCGGCCACGGCTCATGCGCGGAGAGATGTTGCGCTCGCCGAGCGACAACAACTTGCCAATCTGAGCCGGAGTGATCGGTTTCTTGCGCCACGCATGAGGAATCGCGTCCATGCGTCTAGGCTATGACGGCTCTTTTGTCGGAGGGAAGACTTTACGCGGCCCGGAGCCGAAATACTATTCGGTTGACGTTAGGCTGCGAGTACGTTGTGCCCGCCTGCGGCCGCGACCTCGAGGGCGCGCTTCACGTGTTCCTGCCCGCGTACATCGCCGAAGTCCGTGCCCTCCCAGAGGTCTGCCATCACCGGCTGCGAACCGTTCCGGTGGTAGTCCTCCAGGGGCTCCGTCCCGCCGAGGTGGTCGATCAGACGGCGTAGGGTGGGCACCGGCACAATGCGTATGCCCGCGATGAGCGACGCCTCCTTCGCGTCGACCTCCGGAACGTAGACCGTGTCGATACCGCGCTCCTTCGCGAGTGCGACCATCGGCAGGACGCCTTGTGCATGGCGCACCTCGCCGTCGAGCGACAGCTCGCCGATGAATACCGTCCGGTCGAGGTCGCCGAACGCCTTTTGCGACGCGATCAGGATGCCGACCGCGATCGGAAGGTCGTAGGCCGGGCCTTCCTTACGCAGGTCGGCCGGGGCGAGGTTGACCGTGACGCGGCTGAGCGGGAAGGGGAACCCGGAGTTCTTGATCGCGGAGCGGACACGGTCTCTTGCCTCTTGGACGGCTGTGTCTCCAAGCCCGACGACGGTGAACCGGCTGACGCCATACGTGATATCGACCTCAACCTAGACCAATTCGCCTTCGAGGCCGACCACGGCGCAGGACCGTACCTTGGCCATTCCCATAGGGCATCCCTGCTTTCGCTGGTGGGCTGCCGGCCCGGTTGACTACGGCAGATATTATGCCACATAGAACAGGTGTTCTGCAAGCCAAGTGGTGTGAGGAAACCGGGCGTGGCGCTACGTAATCAGGCCGGCGGCGTACTGCAGCATCAGCGCCGCATCTCGCGCGTCGATGACTCCGTCCAGATTGACATCGGCGCGTTCGGCGCATGGTTTCCCGCTTACCAGGTTGGCTGTGTACTGGAGGATTAGAAGGGCATCCAGGCTGTCCTTCAGGTCATCGCACAGGGCGTCCCCTCCAGGTGGTGGGGGCGCTCCACCTCCAGCCGTGCACCAACTCGACAGCTGTGCCGTGTAGGGCAGGGGGTTTCTCACGCCGGCGTCGTAGTTGACGTTCGCTCCGAAAAACGGCGATGGGTCCTGCGTCTGCTCGATCACCCGGTCGTCGTAGCCGTGGAACGCGCCTATCGAGACGTGCACCCAGTCCCCATCCGTCACCGCGATTTGCTGGCCGCCACGCACCTCCTGCCCCACGCGCAGGCTGTGGCGGGTGTGGGTCATGTAGCTCTCCACGTTCGGATCGTTGTAGATGATGTCAAAGCTCCACGAGTTGTTCATTCGCGACACGTAGCCGTCGGCGAGCGCGTAGACCGGCGAACCGTCGCCACCGCTTGCCCAAACGTCGAGGCCGGTGTGAACGCTGCCGCTCGTTGAGATCGCGTCTGGCTCGCGGTAGATCCACCCGAGGCGGCCGTTGACGGGCCAGTAGAAGTCGGCCCCTTGGCACCGGAACGCGCCAGACCCGGCGAACGTCGGTTCGGATTGGAGTGTCGCCTCAGCTGCCAAGGCTAGGCTCAGCACCGTAGCGAGGGCGAGGAGAGAAGGGGCAAATCTGTGGAACATACTCGTCCACCGATAGCACGCCCTGCGACTCAAGAGAAATCGACCGCTTGGGCTGAGTCTAGCCCGGCAGGTCCGGCAGGAGACCGGCTACGTGCTGAAGAATGAGGCTCGCGTCCCTCGAGTCGACGCCCCCATCGCCATCCAGGTCCGGATCGGCCGGGCACGACAGCCCGTCGACAAGTCCCGCATCAAGCTGCAGCAGAAGCGTCGCATCAACGCTGTCCAGCCGACCGTTACAGCCCGCGTCGCCGGTCAGATACGTCAGCGAGTACCCCTCGAAGAACTCCCATATCAGGTCGGTCGCCGAGATTTCGTCGTTTACGTCGTTGGCAGGCAAGTCATCGGCGCCGGGCCACAGATGTCCGCCGTCTTCAATGGCGTAGAGATGAACGTCCACGCCTGTGGGACAAAGCTCGTAGCGACCTAACGAAACATGCTCCGTAATGAGGTCTGGCGGTGCTACCGATGAGCAACTGTTGTGCTCGGCCCACGCCGGCATCACCTCGTCCACGATGTGTCGGAGGTCGAAGTCCAGCCCGCTGATGCCTAGGGGCCCGCCGGCGAACGGCACGATGAAGTCTCCCGTGCCATGGAACGCGATCACCGGCATCGGCCGCGACGTCGCGCACTTCGGCTCGATCGGAATGTTTGGCGACCACGGCGGGTAGTAGACGCCCGCTACGGGCGCGATCGCAGCGATACGGTCGGACAGGTCACAGGCCAGCCGCACCGACATCATCGCGCCGTTCGAGATGCCGGTGGAGTAGATGCGCATTGAATCGATGCACAGTTCCGCCTCGAGTGTGTCCAGCAGATCGCTGACGAACAGGATGTCATCGGGTGACCCTGGAATCCCGAGGAGAAAGTTCCAGTGCCGGTTGGGAAAGAACTCTGTCTCCGAACCGTCCGGCGTCACGAGGATGAAGCCCGCTTCGTCCGACTTCGCGGGCAGCTCGGAGTAGGCCGCCTGTTCCGCGGCTTCGCTCCCTAGGCCATGGAAATTGAGAACGAGGGGTGTGGGCTCGCTCCCGCCATAGGACGGCGGGACGTGGAGTATGTAGTCTCGATCGATCCCGCTGCTCTCGATCGACTCGTTGAAGTCGCCTGCGTCGTGGGGCCGGCCCGGGTCGCAGACTGTGCTACCAGAGACGGACGCGGCTTCCGCGGGTTGAGATGGCTCGCTGCCACCGCCAGTAGTGCTCAGGACCAGGAGCGCCGTCGCTGCGACCAGCATCACGGCAGCCGTGAGGACGAAGATAATACGCACTGTAGTCAGTAAAGCAATTGTAACTCTGAAGCGACATTCACGTTATAGGCTACAGGAGCGAGGTAAGGAGAGGCGGGGCTCCCCAAACCTCACTCCTCCAGAGACGCCCGACGACCTCGTCAGGGCGTCTTTGTCTGGCTTGCTTGACAGGTTCTGCACCCCCGCAGTATCCTCGACGCACAAGCGAATAGAACGGCTGCGATCAGGACTAGTAAGTCGTGACGCGCGTGGCCAGAAGAGAGCCGGGCTAGGTGAAAGCCGGCGCCAGCGCAGCGACCGAATGGACCTGGGAGCTGCGGACCCAACGCCAGTAGGCTAGTAGGATCCGCCGGAAGGGCACCGTTAGCGAAGCCCAGGGTATCGCCTCGAATGCAACGCCAGCGTAGTCGAAGACGAGGCCGTACGTGAGACAAGGGCCTTGACGTCAGCGCGTCGGGGCTGAACTAGGGTGGCACCGCGAGCCTCTCGCCCCTATGGGCGAGGGGCTATTTTGTTTGTAGGGGAAGGAACGATGGTCGAACGAAAGCGCATCTTGACCGGGATCAGGCCCACGGGCGCACTCCACCTGGGCCACTACGCCGGCGCGCTCGAGAACTGGCTCAGGCTGCAGGATGAGTACGAGTGCTTCTTCCTGGTCGCCGACTACCAGGTCTCCGACTACGCCGACGACATCGACACCGTGCGCAACGCCGTGCATGAGATCGCGCTCGACTGGCTCGCGGTCGGCCTCGACCCTGAGAAGGGCCACTTTGGCATCGAGAGCCTGATCCCGGAGCACGCCGAGCTTACGCTGTGGCTGAGCTGGTACGTCGGCATGGGCCGCCTCCAGCGCAACCCCACGCTCAAGGCCGAAATGGCCGAGCTTGAGGAAAGTAAGAGTGAGTCGGTTCCGGTCGCGTTCTTCACCTACCCAATCATGCAGGTCGCGAATATCCTCATGCCGAAGGCCCACCTCGTGCCTGTCGGCGAGGACCAGATGCCGCACATCGAGATGACCCGCGAGGTCGCGCGCCGGTTCAACCGCCTCTTCGGTGAGGTGTTCCCCGAGCCCGAGGGGCTGGTCGGCCGCGTCCCGCGGCTCGTCGGGCTCGACGGGAACGCCAAGATGAGCAAGTCGCTCGACAACGCGATCTACCTTAAAGACGACGAAGCCACTGTCACGAAGAAGGTCATGAGCATGTACACCGACCCAACCCGCCTCCGCGCGACCGACCCTGGCCACGTCCAGGGCAACCCAGTCTTCATGTATCACGACGCCTTCAACCCGAACGCCGACGAGGTGCAGGACCTGAAGGACCGCTACGGGAAGGGCGCGGTCGGTGACGTTGAAGTCAAACAGAAGCTGGCTGGCGCGCTCAACGCCCTGCTCGATCCGATCCGGAAGCGCCGCGCCGAGTTCGAGGCAAAGCCAGATGACGTGCGCGCAGCGCTGGCCAAGGGCACCGAGCACTCGCGCAAGGTCGCCCAGCAAACCATGGCCGAGGTGCGCTCCGCACTGCGGCTGAACTACCTGGAGTGAACATGCCTACATACACGCCAACGCTTGACGAAGTCCGCGGCCTTGCGTCGCAGGGTAACGTCGTCCCAATCTTCCGCGAAGTGCCCGCGGACCTCGAAACACCCGTCTCCGCGTTCCTCAAGATCGCGCGAGGGAAGCACTCCTTCCTCCTTGAGAGTGTTGAAGGTGGTGAGCGGCTCGCGCGTTACAGCTTCATGGGCACCGAGCCCTACAAGGTGCTGCGGTCCGAGCTTGATTCGGGTGCGGACCCACTCCTCAAGGTCGAAGAAGAGATGTCACAGTACAAGGTTGTGCACCTTGAGGGCCTGCCCCGCTTCCACGGCGGAGCCGTCGGCTTCCTGTCGTACGAGGTGGCGCGCTACTACGAGGACCTGCCGTCGCCGGAGCCGGACCCGCAAGGCTTCCCCGAGTCGGTCTTCATGTTCTGTAACACGCTGCTCGTCTTCGATCATACGCAGCACAAGATCAAAGTCGTCGCCCACGTCCGCCTCGACGGCGATATCGACGCTGCATACCGGCAGGCGACGTGGAAGATCGAGGAGCTAGTCGAGCGGCTCTCGCAGCCTCTGGCTACCCTGCCGTACCGGTCGGACTCCCCGCTAGCCGCCAGCTCCAACGGCTTCGAGTCAAACACCGCGAGGGAAGACTTCCTGCGCAACGTCGAGCGCTCGCGCGACCACATCATCGCCGGCGACATCTACCAGGTCCAGGTCTCGCAGCGCTTCTCGCGCAAGACGGCGGCCCACCCGTTCGACGTCTACCGCTCCCTGCGCACGATCAATCCTTCGCCGTACATGTACTACCTGGAGATGGACGACGTGCACATCGTCGGAGCTTCCCCGGAGATGCTGATCCGCGTCGAGGACGGCGTGATCGAGACGCACCCGATCGCCGGCACGCGCCGCCGCGGCCGGGACGCTGATGACGAGCGTCGCATGGCGGAGGAGCTCGAGACCGATGAGAAGGAGCGGGCTGAACACGTGATGCTGCTCGACCTTGCACGCAACGACCTCGGCCGCGTCTGCGAGGCTGGGTCCGTGCACGTCACCCAGATGATGGAGGTGGAGAAATACTCGCACGTCATGCATCTCATCTCGCACGTGGTCGGTAAGCTGCGCGCCGACGTCACCTGCTTCGATGCTTTACGCGCCTATTTCCCGCACGGGACCGTGACCGGCGCCCCCAAGATCCGCTCGATGGAGATCATCGCCGAACTCGAGCCGGACAAGCGCGGACCGTATGGCGGCACGGTGGGCTACATAGACTTCTCCGGCAACCTGGATACCGCCCTCACGATCCGTACGATCATGATGAAAGGCGGTGCGGCGTACGTGCAGGCAGCCGGGGGCATCGTATACGACAGCGAGCCGGAGCTCGAGTACATGGAGTCGCAGAACAAGGCGCGTGCAATGCTACGTGCGATCGAACAGGCCGAAGAACAAACGGCGGGGGCACCCAAGGGGAGTCTCGGGTACTGAGATGGCTGGCGTATTCTCCATGGCGCTGATCGAACGGCGAGGACGCGTCCTCGTAGTCCAGCGGAAGGTGGAAGCAACGCCGTTCCCGAACGCGTGGTTGTTGCCAACCACCATTGTCTCGGAAGGCGATTCTGCGGAAGAGGCGCTAGAGGCTCACGGTCAGCGCGACCTCAACGTGCAGTTCGCGCCACCGCAGTTTGCCGAGACGCTTTCGATCGTCGACGAAGCGGACGGTGGCCGCTATGTCGCGAATGTCTTTCGCGTCAGCGTTTTCGAGGGTGAACTCCGGTTCCGCGCCGCGAGCGACTACCAAGACGCGCGCTGGCTGACCAGCGACGAGCTCTCGAGCGTCGCGATGCCGGACACGCTCCGCGAGTGGCTACAGGAAGGCCGGTTCGCGCCGGAGGCGCCCAAGATTGCGGCGGTCGTCGCTGGCGCTTCAGCGCCAGACAATCGCGCGGCCTGGAATACCATCTCGCGTGCGTACCAGGACCGCTATGAGATCCCGACCGACCATATCGAGTGGGGGCCGCGCTGCCCGGATCTCGATGACGAGCTCCTGGGCGACGTGTCCGGCAAGCGCGTCGTCGTCATCGGTTGTGGTGGCGGGCAGGATTGCATCGTCCTCGCGAAACACGGCGCGCAAGTCGTCGGCATCGACCTCTCCGACAAGCAGATCGAGTACGGCCGGCGCCTCGTCGACCGCGAAGGCGTGGTGGTCACGCTGCTCCAGGGCAGCGCCGAGCACCTCAAGGAGGTTGAGGATGCGACCCAGGACCTCGCTATCTCGGCCCACGCGTTCAACTACGTCGAGCGCGCGGATCGCGCGCTCGCCGAGGTCTTCCGCGTCCTCAAGCCGGGATCGCCGTTCGCCCTCAGCGTCGGCCATCCATTCAACGCGACGCTCGCTGGCGGCGCGCCGTACGAGGTCAAGAAGAGCTACTGGGACGTCCAGCAGGACTGGCAGTGGGAGTTCGCGGAGAAGAACGCGACGGGCCGCTTTCGGTCGTGGGACCGCACTGTGAGCGAGTGGTTCGCACTGCTGACGAACACGGGCTTCCGCGTCGACGGCCTGCTCGAGCCGCGCACGGTCGACGAAGGAGACAGCACCTGGGATGGTAGCTACGATCGCGAGAAAATGCGCCTCATCCCGACAACGTTAATCCTGAAGGCAACGAAGCCATGATCCTGCTCATCGACAACTACGACAGCTTCACCTACAACCTCTTCCAGTACATGAGCGAGCTGGGAGGCGAGGTGAGCGTTGTCCGCAACGACAAAGCCACGGTCGAGGAGCTCCTCGCGCTGGGCCCCGAGCGAGTCGTCATCTCGCCCGGACCTGGCACCCCGGCCGACGGCGGCGTCAGCATCGACCTCATCAAGGCGCTGGCCGGCGGCGATGTTCCCGTCCTCGGTGTCTGTCTCGGCCATCAGTGCATCGGCGAGGCGTTCGGCGGCACGGTCGCTGGCGCGGGCGAGATCATGCATGGCAAGAGCAGCCGGATTGATCACGACGGCAAGGGCGTGTTCAACGGTCTCCCCAATCCGTTCGACGCCATCCGCTATCACTCCCTCGCCATCGTGCCGGACGGTGTGCCGGACGCACTCGAGGTGACAGCCCGTAGCGAATCGGGCGTTATCATGGGCGTCCGCCACCTGGATTACCCTATCGAGGGCATCCAGTTCCACCCCGAGAGCATTCTCACCGAAGCCGGCCACGATCTGCTGAAGAATTTCATGAGCATGTAGGATGTATGCATGATCCAGGAAGCCATCGCCAAGCTCGTTGAACGCCAGGACCTCACCGAAGACGAGGCCAGTTCCTGCATGGACGAGATCATGACCGAGCAGGCGACCCCGGCCCAATTCGGCGCCTTCGTCGTTGCGCTGCGGCTCAAGGTCGAAACTGTAGACGAGATCGCCGGTATGGCACGCGTCATGCGTGAGAAGTCCCTCCACGTTCGCACCGAGGCCCCACTGCTCGACACCTGCGGCACGGGTGGCGACGGGAAGGCGACTTTCAACGCCAGCACAGCCGCGGCCTTCGTCGCGGCCGGCGCGGGTGCGCACGTCGCCAAGCACGGCAACCGCGCGATGACCAGCGAGTGCGGTAGCGCCGACGTCCTCGAGGCGCTCGGCGCGAAGCTTGCGACCTCGCCCGAGGACGTCATGCTGAGCATCGGCGAGTGCGGCTTCGGCTTCATGTTCGCGCAGGCGTTCCACCCGGCGATGAAGTTCGCCGCGGGCCTGCGCCGCGAGATCGGCGTCCGGACTGTATTCAACGTCCTCGGCCCGCTCACGAATCCGGCTGGTGCGCAGCACCAGGTCCTCGGCGTCGCGAGCACCGAGCTCGCCGAAACGCTGGCAGGCGCGCTCCTGAAGCTCGGCACGCAGCACGCGCTCGTCGTCCACGGCGAGGACGGCTTCGACGAGGTGAGCCTCAGCGCGTCAACGACTGTATTTGAGGTCCAGGACGGCGTAGTTCGCACCTACACGGTTGCTCCGGAAGACCTCGGCGTCGAGCGCCAGAGCCCGAGCGCCGTTCGCGGCGCTTCCGCCGACGAGAACGCCAAGGCGCTGCGAGGGGTGCTCTCCGGTGACCAGGGGCCGCTGCGCGACTTCACGCTGATCAACGCAGCAGCCGCCCTTGTCGCGGCCGACCTCGCGTCGGACCTCAAAGAGGGAATGAAGGCCGCCGCCGAGTCTATTGACAGCGGGTCCGCGCTGGACAGGCTGGACGCGTTCGTGAAATTATCACAAGGCTAGTTATGGCGCACACCACTGAGACAGGCACCATTCTGGACCAGATCGTCGCGGAGAAGCGCGTCGAGTTGGAGCAGCGCGTTAAGGCGGAGCCGATTGAGGCGCTGAAGCGGCGGGTCCCGGTATTGGACGAACAGTGGAGCCTGATGCGCTCGATCCTGGAGGGGCCGCGGGGGCCTCATCCCGGTGGCAAGCGCGTGCAGCTCATCGCGGAGATAAAGAAGGCCTCGCCGTCGAAGGGCAGGCTCGTTGCAGTGCTAGAACACAGCGCGGTTGCGCGGACCTACACTGTCGGTGGCGCGGCTGGTATTTCGGTCGTGACCGAGAAGAGGCACTTCCAGGGCGACATTCAGTTCCTGCTGGACGTGCGGATGGCCACGAAGGGCTTCTACCCCGGAGGCCGGCCGGCAACGCTTCGCAAGGACTTTCTATTCGACGAGTACCACCTGTGGGAGGCGCGCGCTTACGGCGCCGACGCCGTCCTCCTCATCGCGGCCATCCTCGAGGAGGCGCAGCTCAAGGACCTCATCGAGCAGGCCCGCGACCTCGACATGGAAGCGCTCGTGGAGGTGCACGACGAGGCCCAGGTCGAGCAGGCGTTGTGCGCGGACGCCGACATGATCGGCATCAACAACCGCGACCTGCGTACGTTCGACGTCGATCTCGCCGTCACCGAACGCCTTCGTCCGTTGATCCCGATGGAGAAGGTCGTCGTCAGCGAAAGCGGTGTCCACGGCGCCGAGGACGTCGAGCGACTCGCTCAGGCCGGTATCCATGCCGTCCTTGTCGGCGAAGCGCTCATGACCGCGCGCGATGTGCAGGCCAAGATGCGGGAGTTTCTGCTGTGACGCGCGTCAAGATCTGCGGCTGCATGCTCGTCAGCGACGCTCTCGCCGCCAAGGACGCCGGCGCCGACTTCGTCGGCCTCATGTTCGCGCCGGAGAGCCGCCGCCGCCTGTCCGTCGACGAAGGTCGCGCGATCGTCGCGTCGCTTGCCGGCCGCAAGCCGGAGCCGCCCCTGGTGTCCCTCGGCGGCGAGAACGACGTGCCGTCGTGGTTTCGCCACGGCGCTGACGCGCTCGACCGGCTCCTCGCGCGTAGGCGACCGCTCACGGTCGGCGTGTTCGAGAACCAGACCCTCGACGAAGTCAACGCGATCGCGGACGCAGTCGGCCTCGACCTCATCCAGCTCAGCGGCGACGAGTCCTGGGAGGACTGCTTGCTCGCGAACCGTCAGGTCGTGAAGGCCGTCGAAGTGCCAGCCGGCGTCTCCGGCGAAGACGTGGTTGAGGACATGGAGGCTGGTAAGGCGATCGCATGCCTGCTCGACGCGAGCCGCGGAAAGGGCGTGCCGGCGGATGAGAGCGTCGCTGCTGAAGTCGCAAGCGTGCTGCCTGTATGGCTCGCCGGCGGTCTGACGCCCGAGAACGTCGGCGATCTCGTCGACCGTGTCCGGCCGTGGGCCGTCGACGTCTCGAGCGGCGTCGAAACTGATAGCGCTAAGGATCCTGAGAAGATCCACGCATTCGTCCAGGCGGCCAGGATGGCCGGCGTTACGAGAGAGAGGAGCACATAATGGCTGGAGTAACGCAGAGCGTGACGATCAACGCGAGCCCGGAGGCGGTCTTCAGCTACGTCGCCGATGTGAGCAAGCACGGCGAGTGGTCTACGCCAAGCCACAAGCTGACCGTCGAAAAGACGTCTGAGGGGGCGGTGGGGCAGGGAACGACCTTCCAGTCGATCGGCCACCAGTTCGGTGAGAACAACGATACCGTCACGATCACCGAGTATAGGCCGAACGAACGCGTGGTCTTCGAGTCCGAAGGCAAGGCCGGCCTTATCCGCCACACGTTTGAGGTCAAGCCGTCGAACGATGGCGTTGAGCTCAGCAAGACGTTCGATCCCATCGAGACCAAGATGCCGCTTACGCTCTTCATGCCACTGGTCAAAATGTTCAACGCACCGCGCGGCCTGAAAGGCGACCTGGGGCGCATCAAGACGAAGCTTGAAGGGGGCCAGTGACGGCCGGATCCGACACCGACGCCCGGCCCGACGCCCGCGGTCGCTTCGGCGACTTCGGCGGCCGCTTCGTGCCTGAGACGCTCATGACGGCGCTCGGCGAGCTACAGCAAGCTTTCGACGAGGCCTGGCAGGACGAACGCTTCCGCCTCGACCTCGACCTCCTGCTCCGCGATTACGTCGGCCGCCCCACTGCGCTCTACCAAGCCGCCAATCTCTCGAAG
>Ga0075326_1000199_pt1 | contig 12682 bp, 9 predicted proteins | sample MayberrySE_Catta_3_FD_120052 | JGI IMG/M metagenome (GOLD analysis project Ga0075326, IMG submission 120052) | Natural and restored wetland microbial communities from the San Francisco Bay, California, USA, that impact long-term carbon... | ecosystem: Environmental > Terrestrial > Soil > Wetlands...
ATCGCCAATCGGGGCGAGATCGCCTGCCGCATCGCCCGCACCGCCCGGCGGATGGGGCTTCGCATCATCGCGGTGTATTCCGAGGCCGAGCCGCGGGCGATGCATGTGCGCGAGGCCGACGAGGCGTATCTCATCGGCCCGGCGGCGCCCGCCGAGAGCTACCTGAACGGGGAGCGGATCGTCGAGACGGCCCGGCGCGCGGGCGCCGAGGCGATTCACCCCGGCTACGGATTCCTGGCCGAGAACGCCGGCTTCGCGCGCCTGTGCGAGGAAGCGGGGATCGTCTGGATCGGGCCGCCGCCCGAGGCGATCGAGGCCATGGGCTCGAAGGTCGAGGCGCGACGGCTCATGACGACGGCCGGCGTGCCGGTGATCCCCGGCACGACCGACCCGGTCGAGACGGCGGAGGAGCTCGTCCGGCTCGGCGACGAGGGCGAGGCAGCGGGTCGGCCCGCTCGACGCGAGCCGGGCGTCGTCGAGGAAATAGTGCAGGACGTCGGCCAGCTGGCGCGCCACGCCCGCCCCACCGCACCCCTGGCGCGCTCACCGCACGACCAGCACGGAGTTGCGCCCGCCCACGGGCCCGGGCGCCGCCTGCGGGTTCGCGGGATCCTCCCGCCATTCGCCGTCGACCACGTAACGGTAGTGGTACGTGCCGGGCGAGAGGCGCAGGATCTTCGTCCACACGCGCTCGGCGCCCTCCGCCTGCACGAGCGAGCGCACGTTCCTGTCGGGCACCCAGCCGTTGAAGTCGCCGGCGATGCGCACGTCGCTCGCGGCGCCGTCGCGATACTGGACCACGATCTCGCGCTCCGGCTCGGCCGAGGCGGCGGCCGGCCGCTGCCCGATCTCCTCGGGCGGCGGCGTCAGCGACAGCTCGATCGCGAGGGCGCCGTAGTCCTGCGCGCCGTTCGCCGAGCGCGCGAACGCCACGATCGGCTCCCCGCGCCGCGCGGCCTCGCGCAGCTTCACGTTGGCCCGGATCACGGTGTCGAAGCAGAAGTCCCCGAACAGCGAGCGGATCTCGGCGAGCGTGCTGCGCGCGAACCGGGTGCGACCGTCGTAGAGGCTCGGCAGGATGCGGACGGTGAGCTGGTGGCCGATCCGGTCGGAGAGCAGCGCGATCGTCTCGAGCAGCTTCTGGACGCCGTGGATCGCGAAGTCGCTCGTCTCGAGCGGCACGATCACCTCGCGCGCCGCGCGCAGCGCGTTGAAGGTGAGGACGCCGACGTTCGGCGGGCAGTCGATCAGACACCAGTCGTAGCGGTCGGCGACGCTCGCGAGCGCGCCCGCGAGACGCTCCGTGCGCTGCTCGGCCTTGTCGGCGGTGAGCTTCTGCTCGAGCGCGGAGAGCACGATGCCCGAGGGCGCCACGTGGAGCTGGTCGCTCCAGGGCCGGATCACGTCGGAGAGGCGGCCCGCTCCGGGGGAGCCGGGGGGCTCGATCAGCACCTCGTAGAGGTTCTCGGCGAGCGTCTCGGGCTCGATGCCGAGGGCGAGCGTGGAGTGTGCCTGCGGATCGAGGTCCACCAGCAGCACGCGGTCGCCGGCCATGGCGAGACAGCCCGCCAGGTTCACGGCGGTCGTCGTCTTCCCGCACCCGCCCTTCTGGTTCACGATCGCGATGGTGCGCATGGGTCGGCCTCCGTCGGCGAGCGGGCGCGAGTCGGATCGCGCCCGCAGGGCGAGAGAGGCCGGGAACCCGCGTCCGCTCTGCGACGCGCGGCCACGGGCACCGCGCGCGAGGTGCGCCCGCCGCACGGAGCGCGAGCGCTCCGTGCCGAACGGTCGAACCGCCCAACCCGGCAGGCCAAAGACGAGCCCCCCCCGGTCGTCCGGGCGGCAGACTAGCCCCCGTCCGGGGCGGCCGTCAACGAAAATCCGCGGCCGGCTCGTTACTTGGACGTCCTCTTGCGAGTCGGAGGGCGGCTCCGGCAGGACGCCGGCTCGGCTCGCCCGGCGGGGAGCCGTCGGTTAGCCTCGCAGCGCAATGGCTTCCGAGACACCCCGGCGGGGCGGGACCGCGTCGGGCACGCTGGTCGAGGACGCCTCGGGTCGGCGTCCCTTCATGCGCGGCATCATGGTGCACTCCCTGATGGCCCGCGGGGTGAGCTTCGAGGACGCGTACCGCGCGGCGAATCTCGTGCGCGACCAGATCCGGGGCCGGGAGGTGGTGCGCCGGGAGGAGCTCGCGGCCCTGCTCGAGAAGGAGTTCGACGGGCGCGGCGGGCTCGAGCCGCCCCCGCTCCCGCTGCCGCGCTCGATCACGGTCGTGCAGGGCGCGACGCGAACGCCGTTCTCGAAAGGCGTGCTGGCCCAGTCGCTGCTCGCGGCGGCGCTCGCGCCCGACCAGGCCTTCGAGGTCGCGCGCGAGATCGAGACCGAGCTGCTGAAGCGGCGCCGCCTCGAGGTGGACCGCGACGCGCTCCGCACGCTCGTGGCCGACACGCTCGAGCGCACGCTCGGCGAGCGGGTCGCGGGCCGCTACCGCACGTGGCGCGCCTTCCAGGAGGCGGAGCGCCCGATGATCCTGCTGCTCGCGGGCGCCGCGGGGGTGGGCAAGACCGCGCTCGCGCAGGAGGTGGCGCACCGCCTCGGCATCGCGCGCGTGACCTCCACCGATTCGATCCGCCAGGTGATGCGGATCATGCTCTCGCCCGAGCTCGCGCCCACGATCCACGCGTCGTCCTACGACGCGTGGCACGCGCTGGCCGGCCTCGACGAGGTCGACGACCCGGTGGTGGAGGGCTTCCGCGCGCAGGCCACCACGGTCTCCGTCGGCGTACGCGCGATGATCGAGCGCGCGATCGCCGAGAACTCCCACATGATCCTCGACGGCGTCTCCATCGTGCCGGGGCTGATCCACCCGGAGCGCTACGCGAAGGGCGCGCACGTGATCTTCCTCGCGGTGGCCACGCTCGATGCGAACGCCTACCAGACGCGCTTCGAGAAGCGGGCGCGTGCGGCGGTCCACCGGCCCCTCCACCGCTACCTCGAGAACCTCGACGCGATCCTGCGCATCCAGGACCACATCCTCGAGCTCGCGGACCAGTACGGCGTGCCGATCGTGGACAACGTGCGCTTCGACGACTCCGTCCTCTCGATCCTGCGGCACGTGACCGAGACGTTGCGCAAGCAGGGAGGCTTCGGTGAGGGGTAGGCGCAAGCGGACCGCCTGGCGCGCGCTGCTCTTCGTGCTCGTGCTGACGGCGTGCTCGACGGCGCCGCTCACGATCGAGGAGGAGCGCAAGCTCGGCACCGAGGTCGAGCAGGCGGCGCGCAAGGAGTTCGACTTCGTCCACGACGAGGTCGTCGTCGGCTACGTGGCCGGCCTCGGCAACGACCTGCTGCGGGTGATGGGCCCGCAGCCCTTCGACTACGACTTCTACGTGGTGCGCAACAAGGAGCTCAACGCCTTCGCCACGCCGGGCGGGAACATCTACGTGCACACCGGGTTGATCCTGAAGGCGCGCAACGTGAGCGAGCTCGTCGGCGTGATGGGCCACGAGATCGGCCACGTCTACCACCGCCACGTAGCGAACAACTACCGCAGGCAGCGCAACACCGGCATCGCGCACCAGGTCGGCGTGCTCGCCGCCGGCATCCTCGGCGGCGGCGCCGCGGCGCAGGCCGTGAACCTGCTCGGCGGCATCGGCGCGATGGCCTACCTGAACCAGTTCAGCCGCGAGGCCGAGCGCGAGGCCGACGCCTTCGCCATCCACACCGTTCCGAAGGCCGGCTACGACCCGAACGGCATCACGAGCTTCTTCGGCACCCTGATCGAGGAGTACGGGGAGACGGGCAACAGCTTCCTGTCGAGCCATCCGGCGACGAAGGAGCGCATCCAGCATACGCAGGCGCTGATCCGGGCCGAGCGGCTCCCGCCCGGGCTCCGCGAGGACGACGACGGCCGGCTCGAGATCATCCAGCACCGGATCCGCACGCTGACCGGGGCGGCGCAGCGCCGCTAAGACCGCATCCGAGTTCCGGCCGCTGGAGACCGGTGCACGCGGAGGCGACATCACCCGTTTCTTGGAGCCGGAGCGGGCACCGGTCTCCAGCGGCCTCTTCGAAGCCTCCAGCTGTGACGAACGTGCCTGGGCTCGACAGGTAGCGGACGCGCGGCCCCGCGCGCGTTTCGTGGTCGCCGCGCACGCACCTTCGGCTAGCCTCGCCGGACGCTCCGGAGGACGCTCGCATGTCGATGCCGACGCAACGCACCCTCGGGGAGCTCCGCACGGCGGGCGTGCGCCCGAAGACGCTGCGCGAAGAGCTCCGCGCCAACCTGCTGGCGCGGCTCCGGACGGACGAGTCGCTCTTCCCGGGCATCCTCGGCTACGACGACAGCGTGATCCCCGCCGTCGAGAACGCGCTCCTCTGCGGGCACGACCTGATCTTCCTCGGCGAGCGCGGGCAGGCGAAGAGCCGGATGATCCGCGCGCTCGTGGCGCTCCTCGACGAGTGGGTGCCCGAGGTCGCGGGCAGCGAGATCCACGATGATCCCTTCGCGCCGGTGTCGGCCTTCGCGAAGCGGCGCGTGGCGGAGCAGGGGGACGCCACCGAGATCGCCTGGGTGCACCGCGACGAGCGCTACGCCGAGAAGCTCGCCACGCCCGACGTCACGATCGCCGATCTGATCGGCGACGTGGACCCGATCAAGGTCGCGCAGGGCCGCTCGCTCGGCGACGAGCTGACCATCCACTTCGGGCTGCTGCCGCGCACGCACCGCGGGATCTTCTGCATCAACGAGCTGCCCGATCTCACGGAGAAGGTGCAGGTCGGGCTCTTCAACGTGATGCAGGAGCGCGACGTCCAGATCAAGGGCTACAACGTCCGGCTCCCGCTCGACGTGCTCGTCGTGGCGAGCGCGAACCCCGAGGACTACACGAGCCGCGGCCGGATCATCACGCCGCTCAAGGACCGCTACGCCGCGCAGGTGCGGACGCACTATCCGTCCACGCGCGCCCTCGAGCTCGCGATCGTCGAACAGGAGGCGCGCGTGCCCGAGGCGCCGGGCACCCGGCTCGTCGTGCCGCCCTTCATGGCGGCCATCGTGGCCGAGGTGACGCTCCAGGCGCGCCAGAGCCCCGACGTGAACCAGAGCTCGGGCGTCTCCGTGCGCATGTCGATCGCGAACTACGAGACGCTCTCCGCGAACGCGCTGCGCCGCGCGCTCGCGCTCGGCGAGACGGAGGCGGTGCCGCGCGTCACCGACCTCGAGTCGCTCGTCACGTCCACCTGCGGCAAGCTCGAGCTCGAGTACGCGGGCGAGGAGCGCTCGGAGGGCGAGGTGGTGCGGGGGCTGCTGCGCCGCGCCGTGCGCACGGTCTTCGACGAGCTCGTGCCGCTCGAAGGCATGGCCTCGGTGATCGACTCCTTCCACCAGGGCTGGAAGGTCGAGATCGCGGCCGACATGCGGGCCGCGGACTACCTCGACGGGCTCGACGAGATCCGCGGGCTGCGCGACGCCGCCGCGCAGCTCGCCGGCGGCGACAGCCCGGAGCGGCTCGCTTCGGCGATCGAGTTCCTGCTCGAGGGCCTCCACCTCTCGAACCGGCTCAACAAGGCCGAGACCGAGCGCGGTGCGCGCTACGGGCGCACGTGAGGGTCTGGCGCTACAGCCGCTGGGACGGCACGCAGCAGGAGTTCACGCTCGACCCGAAGCGCGCGCTCGACGCGCTCTCGGAGCTGCTGATGGAGGGCCTCTCCGTCGAGGAGGCGCTCTCGTTCATGCAGCGCGGCGGCTTTCCGCTCGCCGGCATGAACTTCCGGGTGATGGGCGCGGAGGAGCTGGTCCAGGAGCTCCGCCAGCAGGCGCGCGAGCTGATGCAGCGCTACCGGATGGACCATGCCACCGACGAGCTCGCCCGGCGCCTCGCCGATCTCCTCGACCGCGAGGAGCGCGCGCAGCGCGCCGCGCACGGCCTCGAGTCGGCGGCGCTGAACGAGTTCCTCGAGCGCCGCCACCGCGAGCACGCCTCGCTCGCGGACGCGATCGAGGCGTTCCGGGACCACGCCTTCGCCGACGCGGAGGCCGGCGAGGAGTTCCAGGAGCTGCTCCGCGAGCTCGAGCGGCTGCGCGCGCTCGAGAGCTTCCTGCGGCAGCACGGCGGGAAGTTCCGGGGCTCGGAGAGCGCGGACTACGAGACCGCGCAGCAGGTGCGCGAGCGCATCGAGGCGCTCGAGCGCATGGCGCGCGCGCTCGCGGAGGGCGACTTCGAGGAGATCTCGCTCGACGAGCTGCGCGAGCTGCTCTCGGAGCAGGGCGCGCAGTCGCTGATCCTGCTGCGGAACCTCGAGCGCGATCTCCGCGACGCCGGCTTCCTGCGCGAGGGAGAGCAGGGCCTCGAGCTGACGCCCCGCGCGATTCGCCGCATCGGCGCGCAGGCGCTCGCCGCGGTCTACTCGCAGCTCCGCAAGGGCCGGCCGGGCGGCCACGAGACGGTGCACTACGGCGTCGGCACGCGCCGTCCGGACGAAACGAGGCCGTGGACGTACGGCGACGCGCTCGACCTCCACGTCGTGCGGACGCTGATGAACGCGGTCACGCGGCGGGCCGCGGCCGGCGCGAGCACGGCGCCGCCGCTCGCACTCGCGCAGGACGACCTCGAGGTCTACGCCTGCGACTACTCGACGCAGACGACGACCGTGCTGCTGCTCGACATGAGCTGGTCGATGTCATGGGCCGGACGCTTCCCCGCGGCGAAGCGCGTGGCGCTCGCGCTCGACCACCTGATCCGCACGCGCTACCCGCGCGACCACTTCTTCGTGGTCGGCTTCTCGACCCGCGCGCGCCAGCTCGTGGTGCAGGAGCTGCCGCTCGCGACCTGGGACATGGGCGACCCCTTCACGAACCTCCAGGAGGGCCTGCTCGTCGCCGAGCGCCTGATCGAGCAGCATCCGAGCCCGAGCCCGCAGGTGCTGGTCGTGACCGACGGCCAGCCGACGGCCTACTTCCAGGGCAAGGAGCTCCGCGTCGAATGGCCGATGGGCTTCGGCGGCGTCTCCCCCCACGCGGTGGCCGAGACGCTGAAGACCGTGCGCCGCATCACGCGGCGCGGCATCACCATCAACACCTTCATGCTCGACGACTCGCCCGAGCTGGTGGGCTTCGTCGAGCGGATGACCGAGATCAACCGCGGGCGCGCGTTCTTCACCTCGCCGAACCAGCTCGGCAGCTTCCTCACCGTCGACTACCTGAGCCGCCGCCGCAGCCGGATCCGCTAGCGATGGGGCTGCCCGGCCGGCTGCTCGCGAACGTGGGACGGGCCACGCGGCTCGGCGTCGGCGCGATCGTGCTGCGCCGCGCGCCCTTCGTGCTGCGCGTGCGCGTCGCGAGCCCGCTGCCCGAGCTGGCGCCGCCGGCGCTCTTCACCGGCGGCGAGCCCGTCCTCTCGCTGCTCGAGACGCTGCTCGTGCTGCGCCGCGCCGCGTGCGACCCGGACGTGGCCGCGATCGCGGTGCGGCTGGAGGGCCCGCCGGGCGGGCTCGCGCGCGCACTCTCCCTGCGCCGCGCGCTCCAGGACGCCGCGCAGCGGAAGCCCGTGCTCGTCTGGGCCGAGAGCCTCTCCACGGAGGAGCTGCTCGCCGCGAGCCCGGCCACGCGGCTGCTCGTGCCCGAGAGCGGCAGCGTGTTCCTGGTCGGCCTCCGCTACGAGGGCGTGTTCCTGCGCGAGCTGCTCGAGAAGGTCGGCGTGGCGCCCGACGTGGTGCGGGTCGGCGCCTTCAAGAGCGCGGGCGAGATGCTGACTCGGAGCTCGCTCTCGCCGGAGCAGCGTGAGCAGCTCGAGGCGCTCCTCGAGGATCACTTCGCCGCGCTCGTCGACGGCATCGCCGAGGGGCGGCGGCTCGCTCCCGCGGAGGTGCGCGCGCGGGTCGAGTCGGGGCCCTTCACCGCGCCGGCCGCGCGCGAGGCGGGCCTGATCGACGGCTGCCGCTATCCGGACGAGCTGCCCGACCAGCTCCGCGAGCTCGTGCCCGCGCTCGCGGGGCGCGATCCGCTGCCCTTCGTGGACGCGCGCGCGTACCTCGCGCTCCGCGCGGCGGACCCGGGCTGGGCGCCGCTCGACCGCGACCTCCCGGCGCTCGTCTACGTCGTGGCGCGCGGCACGATCGTGCGCGGCCGCGCGCGGCGCGGAGTCGCGGCGGACACCTACCGCCGGCTGTTCGAGCGGATCGGCCGCGACGAGCGCGTCCGGGCCGTCGTGCTCCGCATCGACTCGCCGGGCGGCGAGGTGGTGGCGTCCGATCTGCTGTGGCGGGCGGTGCAGCAGCTCGGGCGCGTGAAGCCCGTGGTCGCCTCGCTCGGCGACACCGCGGCGTCGGGCGGCTACTACGTCGCCGCGGCCGCGCGCGCGGTGCTGGCCGAGGCCGCGACCGTGACGGGCTCGATCGGCGTGGTGGGCGGCAAGCTCGACCTCTCGGGTCTCTACGAGCGGGTCGGTGTGGGACGCGACGGCGTCGAGCGCGGCGCGCGCGCGGGGCTCTTCTCCGAGGCGCGCGGCTTCTCGCCCGAGGAGCGCAAGGTGGTGCGGGCGAGCATGGAGTCCGCGTACGAGCGCTTCGTCGCGCGCGTGGCGGAGGGGCGCGCGCTCGCGCCGGAGCGCGTGCTCGAGTCCGCCGGCGGCCGTGTCTGGAGCGGGGGCGCCGCGCACGCGCGCGGGCTCGTCGACGCGCTCGGCGGCCCGCTCGAGGCGATCTCCGAGGCGCTCCGCCGCGCCGGTCTCGACCCGGAGGCCCCGGTCGCGCTCGGCGTCGCGCCGCGGCTGCCGCGCTTCGCGGGCGTGCGCGACTGGCTGCGCCTTCTCCCGGGCCCATGACTCCGCTCGGCTGCGCCTCGCTGCGCGCTTCGGTCCCGAGGACTTCGCTCGGCTGCGCCTCGCTGCGCGCTTCGCTCGCAGACCGTTAAGCTCCGGCGTGTCTCGCACGCTCAGGACCGACATGCCGGGCCCGGACCGCCGCGTGAGCGTGGACGACGTGCGCGCGAAGGGCTGGGCGGCGCTCTTCGCCCCGGACGTCGCGGTGCCGCTCCCGCTCGTGGTCGAGCTCGGCTTCGGGCGCGGCGAGTTCCTCCGCGCGCTCGCCGCGGCGGCGCCCGAGCGTGCGCACGTGGGCGTCGAGCGCTCGCATCGGCGCGTCCTCAAGATGGCGCGGCGCCTCGCGAAGACGGAGGAGCGGAACCTGCGGCTGATCGAGGCCAGCGCCGAGGACGTGGTGCGCGACGCGCTCGCCGACGCGAGCGTGTCCGCCTGCTGGATCAACTTCCCGGACCCCTGGCCGAAGAAGCGCCACCACCGCCGCCGGCTCCTCCAGCCCGCCTTCGTGGCCGCGCTGGCGCGCCGGCTCGCGCCGAGTGGCGAGCTCCACGCCGCGACCGACCACGCGGAGTACGCCGCGCAGATCGACGCCGTGCTCGCGGCCGAGCCGCTGCTCGAGAACGCGCTCGCGGCGCCGTTCGCGAGCGAGGTGCCCGGCCGGCTCCCGACCGCCTACGAGCAGATGTGGCGCGCGGAGGGCCGCGCGCTCCACTTCTTCCACTACCGGCGGCGGGCGGCATGACGCGAGCGTCCCCGGCGGCGGCGCGGCCCCACCTGAAGGACGTCTCGCCCGGCGCGCTCCGCGAGCGCTTCGCCGCGGAGGGCCTGCCGGCCTGGCGCGCGGACCAGGTGGCGAGCTGGCTCTATGCGCGCGGCGTCGACGACCCCGCGCTCTGGACGGACCTGCCGCGCGAGCTCCGCGAGACGCTCGCCGAGCGCTTCGAGACGCGCGCCCTCGAGGTCGCGAGCGTCGAGCGGTCCGTCGACGGCACGGTGAAGGCGGCGCTCGCCGCGCGCGACGGCGCCGTGCTCGAGGCCGTGCTGATCCCGGAGGAGGACCGCACCACGCTCTGCGTCTCGACGCAGGTCGGCTGCCCGCTCGCCTGCTCGTTCTGCGCAACGGGCACGCTCGGCCTGACGCGGAACCTCTCGACCGCCGAGATCGTCGACCAGCTGCTCCGCATGCGCGAGCTCGTGCCCGAGCGCCGGATCACGAACGTCGTGTTCATGGGGATGGGGGAGCCGCTGCTGAACCTGCGCGCCGTGGTCGAGGCGGTGCGCACGCTCGAGCACGCGAAGGGCTTCGGCTTCGCGCCGCGGCGCGTGACGGTCTCGACCGCGGGCGTGGTGCCGCGCATCGCCGAGCTCCTCGCCGCCGTGCCCGTGAACCTGGCGGTCTCGCTCCACGCCACGACCGACGCGCTCCGCGACGAGCTCGTGCCGCTCAACAAGCGCTTCCCGCTCGCCGAGCTGCTCGGCGCGCTGCGCCGCATCCCGCAGCTCTCGCGGCGGCACCCGGTGTTCGTGGAGTACACGCTGATGGCCGGCGTGAACGACTCGCGCGCCGACGCGCGCCGGCTGGTCGCGCTGCTGCGCGGCATCCCGGCCAAGGTGAACCTGATCCCGATGAATCCGCACGCCGGCGCCCCCCAGCAGCCGCCGGCGCCCGAGGTGGCGAGTGCGTTCATGGGCGAGCTCGTGGCGGGCGGCCTGGTGGCGACGCTGCGCCGGAGCCGCGGCAGCGACATCGACGCCGCCTGCGGCCAGCTCGCCGGCCGGGGATCAGGCCGCGCCGCGTAGCGCCGAAAGGGGGGGACGTGCTCTACGCGATCGGCGACATCCACGGCGAGCTCGGGAAGCTCGAGCGGCTGCTCGACGCCCTGCCGCTCGCCGCGGGCGACCGGCTGGTGTTCCTCGGCGACTACGTCGATCGCGGCCCCGACTCGGCGGGCGTCGTCTCCCGGCTGCTGGCGCTGCGCCGCGAGGTGGACTGCGTGTTCCTGCTCGGCAACCACGAGTCGATGTTCCTCGACTTCCTCGGCTGGAAGGGAGCCGCGTACTTCGGGGGCGACGCCTTCCTCGCGAACGGCGGCGATCGCACGCTCGCGAGCTACGGCTGGTTCGGCGAGGGCTTCGAGCGGGCGAAGGCCCCCGATCTGCCGCCGGCCCACGCCGACTTCTACCGCGGACTCGGGCTCACCCACCAGGAGGGCGACTACCTGTTCGTTCACGCCGGGCTCGGTCCGCGCGGCCTCCAGAGCGGGGACCTCGCCTACGCGCTCCGCATGTCGCGGCCGGAGGACCTGCTCTGGAACCGCACCACGCACGATCTGCCGCACAACCTCGGCGTGACCGTGGTGTACGGGCACACGCCGAGCCGGGAGTTCGCCGTGCGCTGGAACGAGCCCTTCAGCATCGGGATCGACACGGGGGCGACCTTCGGCGGCCCGCTCACCGCGCTCCGCCTGCCGGACGAGGCGATCCTCCAGGCGGGTTGACGCGGCGCACGGCGCGGGGAAGCTCTCGGCCCGAGGGGGCCCTTGGAGAGCGCCAGCAGCGCCCGACGTCCGAGCGGGTTCGCGGCCCTCGGGCGCTGGGTCGCCGAGCGCCCGCGCGCCGTGGTGCTCGCCTTCGCGCTCGTCGCGCTCGCCGCGGGCATCTACGGCGCCTCCGCGTCGCGCGACCTCGTGGCCTCCGGGCTCGACGTCCCGGGCAGCGAGTCCGACCGCGTGGCGCGGCGCCTCGCGACGCGCCTCGGCGTGGGCTCGCCGGACGTCGTGGCGCTGCTGCGGGCGCCGGGCGGCGACGCGCGCGAGCCGGACTTCGCGGGCCTCGTCGTCGAGGGACTCGAGCCGCTCTTCGAGGACGAAGGCGTGCTCGGCGTGACCTCGCACTACGACACCGGGCTCGACGCGCTCGTCTCCCACGACGGCAGCGAGACGCTGGTCCTCGCCTACCTGGCGGGCTCGCAGGCCGAGCGCGTCGCCACCTACGAGCGCCTCGAGCCCGTGCTGCGCGAGCACTTTCCGGGCGTCGAGCTCGGCGGGCCGATCCCGGCCTCCGTGCTCGCGCAGCGGATCGCGGAGCAGGACGTCCGGCAGTCCGAGCTGATGGCGCTTCCGATCGCGCTCGCGCTCACGCTCTGGTTCTTCCGCGGCGTGGTCGCGGCGCTCCTCCCGATCGCGGTCGGCGCCTTCGCGCTCGCATTCTCGACGGCGCTCACGCGCGTCGTCGCGCAGTTCGCGGAGGTCTCGATCTTCTCGCTCTCCGTGGGCAGCTTCCTCGCGCTCGGTCTCTCGCTCGACTACGCGCTTCTCGTCGTGCAGCGCTTCCGCGAGGAGCTGGTGCGCAACGAGCGCGTGCTCGACGCCGTGGCGGCGACGATGCTGACGGCCGGCCGAGCGGTGCGGATCTCGGGCTTCACGGTGCTCGTGAGCATCGTGGCGCTCTTCCTCGTGCCGGTGCCGCTCGTGAGCAGCCTCGCGCTCGGCGGCACCCTCGCCGTCCTGTCCGCGCTCGTCGGCGCGCTGCTGCTGCTGCCGGCGCTCCTCGCGTGGCTCGGGCGCGACGTGGATCGCTTCGCGCTCGGGCGCCCGGCCGAGCACGCGCGCCCGAGCCGGCTCTGGGCCAGGCTCGCCGAGCTCGCGATGTGGCGGCCGTGGCTCACGCTCGCCGTGAGCGTCGCGCTCCTCGCGGGGATCACCTGGCCGGCGCTGCGCATGGAGGCGGTGCTGCCCGACGCTCGCACGTTCCCGCCCGGCAGCGAGGTGCGCCGCGTGGAGGAGCGCCTCGGCGACCCGCGCGTCTTCGATCCGAGCGGCGCCTCGAACCTCCAGCTCTCCGTCGAGACCACGGGCCGGGTGCTC
>Ga0075326_1000200_pt1 | contig 12662 bp, 13 predicted proteins | sample MayberrySE_Catta_3_FD_120052 | JGI IMG/M metagenome (GOLD analysis project Ga0075326, IMG submission 120052) | Natural and restored wetland microbial communities from the San Francisco Bay, California, USA, that impact long-term carbon... | ecosystem: Environmental > Terrestrial > Soil >...
CTAGCGGCGTCGCCGCGACGGCGGGCACCTGTCCCGCGCTCGCCGCTTCGGCCTGTACCACACGACCGGAACGTGAGAAGATCAACGCCAGCAACTACGCGGAGTTGGCGGGCGTGCCGTAGAGGACGCCGCCTCCCGTTGGGGACGCCATTCCCGCCGGATCGGGCGCGAAGCTCGCGGCGCCGGGGACGGGTGGGGCCGCGCGCCGCGAGTCCGGCGGCGCCCGCGGGCCCGAGACCCGCGGACTCGCGGGCCGCGCGAATCCGCCGCATGCTCGTCCACGGGAGGCGGCGATGCGGGCTCGCACGGCTGCGCTAGCGGTCGCCACGCTGACGTGCCTCGTGCCTCTGCCTGCGGGCGCCCACCCCTCGGAGCCGGTCGGGGTCGAGATCGAGCCGGCGCGGAACGCCCTCGCGGTCGGCGAAATCACCCGCGTCGAGGTGCGGCTCGAGGATCTCCCGCGGAGCGGGCTCGCGGCGTTCCAGTTCGAGATCGCGTTCGACCCGACCGTCGTGAATCTCTCCGATCGAACGCGAGCGTGGCGAGCGCCGCTCCCTTCGCACCGCTCGGCGACGACCCGAGCTTCTGTGGGTTCGTTCGTGGCACGCCCTGTGACGACCCGGTCTGGCTCCTCACGTCGACCGGACGCGAGGCGCTCCTCGCAGCGGCCTCGATCGACAACCTGAACGGCCGCCTGACGCTCGCCTGGGGCTCGTCGGGCGCACCCTCTCCGCCGACCCGGGACGGGGTGATCGCGCTCATCGACGTGCTCGCCGTCGGTGGTGGGAAGACCTCGCTCACGCTCGAGAACGTGATCCTCCTCGACGCCTCGGAGCCGCCCCGCGAGCTCGAGGTCGAAACCGAGGACGCGCGCGTGGAAGTCGATGTGGTCGATTGCGCCGACGCTCGACATTGTCCCGCCGATCAGTTCTGCAGAACCGAGCCCGGGGAGTGCAGAGCCAACGATTCCTGCAAGAACGAGCGCGGGTCCTGCCGGCACGACGACGACCATGAGTCCTGTGGCTCGAGGGGTGCGTGCGCGCTCCGGCCGGAGAGCTGCTCCGATGCGATCGATCCCGTCTGCGGCTGCGACGGAGTCAGCTACGAGAATCACTGCCGGGCCGCTCAGGCGGGGGTCTCGATCGATTTCTTCGGCACCTGCCCACCGACGCCGACACCGACGGCAACGGGCTCTGCGACGCCGACGGCCACGGCGTCACCGACGGCAACCGTGACAGCGAGCCCGACCGCGACTCCGACGGAGACCGGGAGCCCGACGCCGACGGCCACCGCGTCCGCGACACCGACCGCGACTGCGAGCCCGACGGGCCCGCCCACCTCGACGCCGACGGCGTCACCGACGCCGACCGCGACCGGGAGCCCGAGCGCGACTCCGACGGAGACCGGGAGCCCGACGCCGACGGCTACCGCCTCGGCGACGGTCACCGCGACCGCGAGCCCGACCGGCACGGCGAGCCCGACGCCGACGGGCACGGCCCCTCCCACGCCGACCGCGACCGGGAGCCCGAGCGCGACTCCGACGGAGACCGGGAGCCCGACGCCGACGGCCACCGCCTCGGCGACGGTCACCGCGACCGCGAGCCCGACCGGCACGGCGAGCCCGACGCCGACGGGTACGGTACCTCCCACGCCCACCGCGACCGGGAGCCCGAGCGCGACTCCGACGGAGACCGGGAGCCCGACGCCGACGGCCACCGCCTCGGCGACGGCCACCGCGACCGCGAGCCCGACCGGCACCGCGAGCCCGACGCCGCCTCCGTTCGTCGAAGTCCTGATCGGGACCCAGCGCCTCAGCATGAAGGAGCCCCCGGACCCGAGGAATCGCTTCTTCAAGTTCAGGTCGCCCCACGAGAACCGCATCGCGCTGCCGGAGGCGGGCAGCGCCGGAGATCCGACCCGAGCCGGAGCGGAGCTCCGGGTGTACAACTCGGCCGGTCTGACCCCCGACGACGTGACGGTCCTGCTGCCCGCATCCGGGTGGAAGCGGCTCGGGAAGGCCGGCAATCCTCGCGCCTACCTGTTCAAGGGTGGCGCTGACGCTCCGATCGAGCGTGTCGTCGTCAGGAGGAGCCGGCTCATCATTCGAGGCGACGAGAGCTTCCCGTACACGCTGAACGAGCCCGCCCAGGGCCGCATCGCCGTGCGGCTCGAGCTGGGCTCGGGGGTCGCCTTCTGTGCGGACGCGGCGGGCCGGCGGCGTGATCGGGTGAACCGGTTCCTCGGGAAGGAGGAGCCGCCGCCGCCGAGCTGTCCGTAGGCGACCGCCGGGCTCTCGAACGCCCGATCGGGCGCGCGCTGCGCGAGCGCTGCCGCCCCGCGGGTCCCCACGCGACTTCGAGCGGGGCACCACGAGTGACACTTTGCGCCCCCTTTCCGGCACTCCCCTGCTGACGGACTCGAAGTCTCGCACGGAAGCAGCAGCTGACGGCGGAAGCGGAGGAGGAGTCATGAAGGTGATTGCAGTGGCCTCGCAGAAGGGGGGCACGGGCAAGACGACGTTGTGCGGGCACCTCGCGGTGCAGGCGGAGCGCGCGGGCGCCGGCCCGGTCGCGCTGATCGACACGGATCCGCAGGGCAGCCTCTCGGACTGGTGGAACGCGCGGGGCGCCGAGCAGCCGGCCTACGTGCAGACGACGCTGGCGTCGCTCGAGAGCGACCTCGCGACCCTGCGCGAGGCGGGTGTCGCGCACGTGTTCATCGACACGCCGCCGGCGATGACCTTCGCGATCGTCGACGTGGTGAAGAACGCGGACCTGGTGCTGATCCCGGTGCGGCCGAGCCCGCACGACCTCGCCGCTGCGGGCGCGACCGTGGACCTGGTCGAGAAGCTCGGCAAGCCGCTCGTCTTCATCGTGAACGGCGCCTCGCCGCGCGCGCGCATCACGAGCGAGGCGGCGATCGCGCTCTCGCAGCACGGCACGGTCGCGACGGGCTTCGTCCACCACCGCAGCGACTTCGCCTCGAGCATGATCGACGGCCGCACCGTGATGGAGCTGCCTCGCTCCGTGCGCTCGACGAACGAGATCGAACTGCTCTGGGAGTACGTCGCGCGCCGCCTCGAGCGGACGAAGTCGCTCGCGGGCGCGGAGCGGATGAGCGCGCCGCAGCCCTGCATGTACGACGTCGACGCCGCGAGCGTGGAGCTGGTCGGATGAGCACGCTCCCCGAAGCCGCCTCCCTGACCAGCGCGCTGCTGGTGCGCAAGGGCGCTGCCGTTCCGGCGGGGTACGTGTCTCTCGCGACGGTCGTGCGCAGCACGCGTCCGCAGGAGACGGGCGAGGCCACGGTCACGTCCCTCGCGGACGCGAGCCGCGAGCGCGCCCGGCGGCCGCGCCGCAGCGCCGCTCCGGACTCGCGGACGCGCCTCAGCCTGCGGCTCGACGACGAGCGTCATCTGAAGCTGAAGCTCACCGCAGCGCACCTCCACAAGAAGCTCCAGGACGTCGTGATCGCCGCCCTCGACGGCTACTTCGACCAGGTCGGCCCGGCGGTGATGAACGGGCAATGTGCGTGCCTCGAAGGCGGCGGCTGCGCCGCCCGCGGCAGCGAGCGAGCAGAGGTGAAGTGATGCTGCAGGAGACCGAGAGCCATCCCACGGAGAGTCAGCCCGCGCCGACGCAAGCCGCCTCGCCGCCGCCGAGCAAGCCGGCCCCGCTGACGGGCTCGCTGGTGCAGCGCGGCCGCGACCGCGGCCCGCGCCTCTCGAGCGTGCCCATGCTCGATGCCGAGCCGGCGCTGCCGGCCCCGGTCGCGGCGCGGCCCGAGCCCGCCGCCGCGTTCGCCCCGAACGACCCGCACGACGAGGTGCCCCTGGTGTTCGCGAAGCCGAAGAAGCCCGTGGCGCCGGCGCGCGCCACCTCGCGCTGGTCCGAGGCGATGTTCGTGGCCGCCTGCTGCGCGGCGTTCTTCGCGACCTTCCTCTTCGTGCTCCGCTTCTAGCGAGCGCGAGCGGCGCGAGGCGCCGCACCCCACGCGCCCGCCCTGGGGCAGATCGGGACAGCCGATTCGCGCGCCTGGCGGGCCCCTCTGCACGCGCGGCCGGCACGCGGGTTGCACCGCCTCGGGGCACGGCGCCCGCGTCCAGCGGGCGGGGAGGGAGCGTGGAGATCCACTGGCGGAACCTGGACGAGCTCGGTCCCGAGCGGCAGAGCGCCATCGAGGCGCGCCTGCGCGCGCTCGACGAGGGGCACCGCGACCTGATCGACGTCTGGCTCACCGGGGCGCGCACGCAGCACCATCGCCACGGCGGGCAGGAGGTGCGGCTGCGCTGCCAGGCGCGCGGCCGCGAGCTCGTCGCGGCCCGCACGCGGCCCGACCTCGGGCTCGCGCTCGACGAGGTGCTCGACGCCTTCGAGCGCGAGGTGCGGAAGCTCCGCGACAAGCGCAGCGACCTCCGCGCGAGCGAGCCGACCGCGCCGCCGCAGCTCGGCGTGATCGACCGCGTGTTCGCGGACCAGGACTACGGCTTCATCCTCACCGATGGCGGCGAGCAGGTGTACTTCCACCGCAACGCCGTGCAGGGCGCGCTCGCCTTCGAACGCCTCGCCGAGGGCGATCGGGTGGGGCTGAACTTCGAGGCGGGCGAGAACGGGCTCCAGGCGACGGTGGTGCGGCCGCCCCCGCCCGGCGCCCCCGTGCCCTGAGCGCGCGGGAGCCGGCGCTTGGAGCTCTCCGTCCGCCCGCTCGAGGCGCCGCCGATGGACGAGCGGCCGATCGAGGTGGTGGAGCGCAAGGGCCTCGGCCATCCGGACAGCCTCTGCGACGCGCTCGCCGAGGAGCTCTCGCTCGCGTACTCGCGCCACGCGCTCGCGCGCTTCGGCGCGATCCCGCACCACAACGTCGACAAGGTGCTGCTCCGGGCCGGGCGCTCGTCGCCGCGCTTCGGCGGGGGCGAGGTGACGGAGCCGCTCGAGCTCTGGCTGGCCGGCCGCGCGGCGCTCTCGGTCGGCGGGGAGGCCGTGCCCGTCGCCGAGCTCGCGCGCGAGAGCACGCGGCGCTGGCTCGCCGCGCACCTGCCTACGCTCGACTTCGCGCGGCACGTGCGGCTTCACTGCGTGGTCGGGCCCGGCGCGGCCGAGCTCGTCGACCTGTTCGGGCGCGGCGGCGCTGCGCCGCTCGCGAACGACACCTCGTGCGGCTGCGGCCACGCGCCGTTCTCCGAGCTCGAGGCGATCGTGTACGCGGTGGAGCGCGAGCTCGTGGCCGCGGCTGGCGCGGCGCTCCCCGGCGCCGGGCCCGACGTCAAGGTGATGGGCGTGCGGCAGGGCGACCGCATCGCGCTCCAGGTGGCGTGCGCGGGGCGCTCGCCGGCGCTGGCGGACGCGCCGGCCTACCGCGCGCTCCGCGAAGAGATCCGGCGCCGCGCCCTCGAGCACGCGGGGCAGCGCACCTCCCGCGCGCTCGAGGTGCACGTGAACTCGGCCGACGACGACGCGCGCGACGTCTACTACCTCACGGTCACCGGCACCTCGGCCGAGATGGGCGACGACGGCCAGGCGGGCCGCGGCAACCGCGCCAACGGCCTCATCACGCCGGGCCGGCCGATGACGCTCGAGTCGGTGGCCGGGAAGAATCCGGTGACGCACGTCGGCAAGCTCTACAACGTGGCGGCCGGGCTCCTCGCCGCCGCGCTCGTCGACGAGATCGAAGAGGTGCGCGAGGCGGAGTGCGTGCTGGTGAGCCGGGTGGGCCATCCGATCGACGACCCGCCGCTCGCCGACGTGCGCCTGCGCTGCGCGGCGGGAGCCGGCGCGGGGCCGTGGCGGCGCGCCGATGAGCTCGCGCACGCGCACGTGCGCGCGATCCCGGGGCTCTGGCGCGAGCTCCTCGAGGGCCGCGTCGGCCTCGACCGCTGGCCGCTCCGCGTGGCGCCTGCGAGCGCGTGAGCCTCGGCCCCGGCGGAACGAGGGCGGGCGTCGCCACCCGAGCGCTTCTCCGCGACACTCTCCCTACATGCCTCGTCGCCTGCTGCTCGTGGCGCTCCTGCTGTCCGCTGCCGCTGCTGCTTCCGCCGCGTCGGGCGCGGGCCTCGCCGCCGACCCGGCGCCGCTCGAGGCGCCGGTCGTCACGGAGGAGCCCACCACGGTGGAGGGCCACGTGGTGCTCTGGGCCTACGACCGGCTCCGGCCGCAGGCCGACCGCGCCTACCGCGTCGAGTTTTCCGGCAGTGACGGCGAGCCGCGGCGGGCCCACTGGCAGCTGCCGGCGGGGCCGGGCCCGCACCCCACCGTGCTGGTGTTCCCGATCCGCGCGGGCAACCACGTGGTCTCCGAGGCGGCCGCGAAGGCGCTCGTGAACCGCGGCTACGCCGCGATCTGGCTGGAGCGGCGCCGCTCGCTCTTCGGTGCGGACGACGACCGCGAGCCGGGCGACTTCGACGCCTTCGCCGCCGACCTCAGCGACTTCGTGCTCGACGCGCGGCGCCTGATCGGCTGGCTCGCCACGCAGCCGCAGGTCGATCCCGAGCGGCTCGCGACGGCGGGCGTCAGCCTCGGCGGCATCCTCGCGGCGACGACCCTGGCGCTCGAGCCGCGCGTCCAGGCCGGCTTCTTCGTGATGGCGGGCGGCGGGCTCGCCGAGATCCTGGGCGAGTCGGAGGACGGCGACGTCGTGCACTTCCGCGAGCGCGGCGTCGCGGCCGGCGCGTTCCGCGACGGGCGTGAGCTCGTGCAGAAGGCGCGCGGCTACACGGACCCGGTGGATCCCCTCACCTGGGCGAGCCGCATCGACCCGGCGCGCGTGCTCCTCGTCTCGGCGCGCTTCGACCGCGTGATCTCTCCCGAGCGCACGCGCGTGCTCTGGGAGGCGATGGGCCGGCCGCGCTGGCTCGTCGTCCCGACCGGTCACTACCAGCTCTTGCCGTACTTCTGGTGGGCGATCGGGCAGGGCGCCGACCACCTCGACCGCGTGTTCGCGCGCCCCGCCGCGCCGGCGCCCGCGGCGACGCAGGCGCAGGCTCCGTAGCGCGCTGCGCGCGGGCGGAGCGGAGCTTCCGCGGCGCTGCTCCGCGCCTGCCGCCCGTCGGGGACTCGCTCAAGCGCGTCGTGGCCGGGACCGAACTCCGCTCTCCGAGGAGAGCACAGCATGCGCGTCCTCGTCGCGGCCGCACTCGCGCTCGGGCTTCCCGCCGCCGCCGCCGCCGACCCCGCGCTCGAGCTCCGGGGCCGCGCGTCGCACGCCGCCGAGGCCGAGCGCTTCCACGTCGGCGCCGACACGCACTGGAGCCCCGACTCGTTCGACGACCGCCTCGGTCTCGGGCTCGGCTGGCGCGTGCCGCGGCGCTGGTACGACGCCGACGGCGCGCTGCTCACCGAACGCTCGCTCCTCCATCCCGGCCACGACCTCGAGCGCCCCGGCCTCTACGTGGCGCTGCGGTTCTAGGCTTAGGCTAGGCGGGCCGCAGCTCGTTCAGCCCGCGCGTGTTGTCGCGGAGGATCTTCCGCTTCGCCACGTCGTCGAACTTCACGAGGTCGGCGAGGTAGTCGAGCGGCTGCGGCATGCCCTCGATGTGCGGCCAGTCCGAGCCGAAGATCACGCGCTCGACGCCCATCCGCTCCGCCACCTCGTTCACGTCGTCCTCCCAGAAGGGGTTGATCCAGACGTGGCGCTTGAACGTGTCGACCGGGTCCTCCCGGAACCAGCGCGGCATGCGGGCGCGGGCGTGGCGGAGCTTGCGGAACATGTCGAAGAGGAACTCCGAGCCGTTCTCGACCGACGCCACGCGCAGGTTCGGGAAGCGCTCGAAGAGCCGCTCGTAGACGAGCGTGATCAGGAAGTCGTACGCGGCGCGCTCGATGTTGAAGCCCTTGATCGAGGGCTTCAGCATGGCGCCGCCGAGCTCGGCGCTGAAGCCGTCCTTCGCGTAGCCCTGCGAGGTGTAGCCCGAGTCCCCGGCGTGGACGACGAGCGTGATGCCCGCCTCGTTCACCCGCGCCCAGAAGCGGTCGAAGCGCTCGTCGGCCGGCGACGCCGTGCCGCGCTGCGTCCAGACGGCGGCCGGCCGCATCACCACGACGCGCGCGCCGCGCGCGATCGCCCAGTCGAGCTCCTGACAGGCCCAGTCGAGGTCGGCCAGCGTGAGGTACGGCGCGCCGAAGATGCGGCCGCGGTAGGCGAGCCCCCAGTCCTCGTCGAGCCAGCGGTTGAAGGCGCGGAACAGCACCGTGACCGCCTCGGTGTCGTGCTTCAGCAGCTCCTCGTAGAGCACGCCGAGCGTCGGGAAGAGCCAGATCGCCTCGAGACCTTGCTCGTCCATCTTCGCCAGGCGCGCGTCGCGGTCCATGTAGTACGCGGGCAGCGGCTCGCGCTCGCGCAGCATCTCGAGCGGGCTCTTCTGGCCCTTGTTGCCGCGGAAGTACTCGGACATCACGCCCGGCTTCGCGATCGGGTTCCAGGTGGGGTTCTTCACCGCGTGCGCGAGCTTGCCGCCGACCAGGTGGTGCTTGCGCCCCTCGATCTCGCACCATTGGACGCAGCGCGGCTGCATCGCCTTCGGCACGTGGCGGGTGAAGGCGTCGAGCGCCTCGTAGTAGTGGTTGTCGCAGTCGAACGCCGGGTAGCCGAGCGCGGGCATGGGCTCCTCCATGGACGGCCCCTCACGATAGCGGCTCGCCGCGCGCGCCGGTGCGCCGTGCGAGGTCCGCCGGCCGCTGGCGCGCGAGGTCCGCCGGCAGGTAGCGCGCACCGGAGGCGAGCGCCGCCGCGCCGAGCGCGCTCACGACGAGCACGAGCACGAGCGCCCAGCGGAGCGCGTCGGCGCCGAGGCGCGGCGTCAGCGCGTCGGAGAGGAGCCCCACGCACCAGGGCCCGGCGCCCATGCCGAGCAGCGTGATGAAGAGGATCAGGATCGAGGCCGCGACGGCGCGCATCGCGGGCGGCGCCAGGTTCTGGGTCGCCGCGTAGGTGGGCGGCGCCCAGCCGCCGCCGAGCAGGCCCGAGGGCACGGCGAGCGCCAGCGCGAGCCAGGGCGAGGAGACGAGGCAGATCGCGCAGAGGAAGGGCAGGCAGAGCGCGACCGAGAGGGCGGGCACGCGCAGCCACCAGCGCGGATCGCGGCGCCCGAGCCGGTCGGCGAGCGCGCCCGCGAGGAGCGAGCCGGCGACGGCGCTCGCGGGGCTGATCCAGCCGAACGTCGCGCCGACCTCGGCCGGCGAGAAGCCATGGACGCGCACGAACAGGGTCGGCACCCAGAAGCCGAAGCCGGTGCCCGAGAAGGACGCGATGCCGGCCCCGAACGCGAGGCGCCGGAACGAGGGCAGCGCCCAGAGCGTCCGGAACACCTCGCGAATCGGGGGTGCGGGCGCCGGGGTCCGTGCCGCGTCGAAGGCGCCGCGCCGCGGCTCGCGCACCGTGAGGCGCAGCACGAGCGCGAGCGCGAGCCCGGGCGCGCCGACCGCCACGAAGGTCCAGCGCCAGCCGAGCGGCGCCACGAGCAGGCCGCCCACGGCGAGGCCCAGGAACTGGCCGACGTAGACGCCGAGCTGGAACACGGCGAGCGCGCCCGCGCGGCGCGCCGGCGGGAAGTAGTCCGAGATCAGCGAGTGGCTCGGCGCGGCGCCGGCGGCCTCGCCGACCCCGACGCCGATGCGCGCGAGCGTCAGCTCGAGCGCGCCGCGCGCGAAGCCCGACGCCACGGTGAACGCGCTCCAGACCGCGAAGCCCGCGGCCACGATGCTCCGCCGCACGTGTCGGTCGGCGAGGCGCGCGACCGGCACGCCGAGCGTCGTGTAGAAGACGGCGAAGGCCGGGCCGATCAGGAAGCCCATCCATGCGTCCGAGACGCCGAGCTCGGCCTTGATCGGCTCGAGCAGGATCGTGAGGACGTAGCGGTCGAGGTAGTTGAAGACGTACGAGATCGTGAGCGCGGCGAGCACGTAGCGGCGATAGCGCTCGCTCGGCTCCGAGACGGGCTCCGGCTCTTTCGCGACCTGCACGGCGGGCCCAGGGTGGCGTGCCCTACGCTCGCGGGCCAATGCGAAGCCTCTCGCCGCCGCCCGCGCTCCGCGCCGATGTGCGCGCGCTCGGCGCACGCTCGCTGCCGGACGTCTGGGCCGGGCACTGGACGCGCGCCCCCGAGCGCCCCGCGCTCTGGGACGGCGCCCGCGGCCCGCTCGCATGGGGCGCGCTCGAGCGCGAGTCCGCGCGCGCCGCGGGGCGGCTCCACGCCGCCGGCCTCGGGGCGGGAGACCGCGTGCTCGTCTGCGCCGCCAGCTCGCTCGCGGTCGCGGTCGCGCAGGTGGCGTGCCTGCGCCTCGGCCTCGTGCTCGTGCCGGCGAACCCGGCCTACCGTGCGCGCGAGCTCGGCGCGCTCGTGGCGGACGCGCGCCCGCGCGCGGCGCTCGTGGACGACGCCGCGCGCGCCCGTGGCCTTTGCGACGCCGACCCGCGCCTGCTCGTCACGACGCCGGAGCTTCCGCTCGCGGACGCCGCGCCGCCGCGCCTCGACCGCGCCGCGCCCGCGGCGCCCGCGCTCCTCGCGTACACCTCGGGCACCACCGGGCGCCCGAAGGGAGCGCTCCTCTCGCACGGCAACCTCCACGCCACGGCGGAGGCGCTGCGTCTCGCGTGGCGCTGGACGCCGGACGACCGGCTCGTGCACGCGCTGCCGCTCTTCCACATGCACGGCCTCGGCGTCGGGCTCTTCGGCACGCTCCACGCGGGCGCCTCGGCGCTGCTCCTGCCGCGCTTCGAGCCGGGGCTCGTGCTCGACGCCGCCGCCGCGCACGGCGCCACGCTGTTTTTCGGCGTGCCCACCATGTGGCACCGCCTGGCCGAGCACCCGCGCGCCGAGACGCTCCGCGGGCTCCGCCTCTGCGTCTCGGGCTCCGCGCCGCTCGCGGCCGCGCTCCACGAGCGGCTCGCGACCGCCGCCGGCGTCCGCGTGCTCGAGCGCTACGGCATGACCGAGACCGGCATGCTCGCCTCGAATCCGCTCGAGGGCGAGCGGCGCGCGGGCACGGTCGGCTTCCCGCTGCCCGGCGTCGAGCTGCGCCTCGCGGAGCCGGCCGGCGAGGTCGAGGTGCGCGGCCCGAACGTTTTCGCGGGCTATCGGGACCGCCCCGAGGCGAACGCCGCGGCCTTCACGCCGGACGGCTGGTTTCGCACCGGCGACCTCGGCGCGTTCGACCGCGAGGGCTACCTGCGCATCGTGGGCCGCGCGAAGGAGCTCGTGATCTCGGGCGGCTTCAACGTGCACCCGCGCGAGGTCGAGGAGGCGCTCCGCGCGCATCCCGAGGTCGAGGACGCCGCCGTGGTGGGGACGCCCTCGCCCGAGTGGGGCGAGCTCGTGACGGCGTACCTGGTGAGCCGGCGCGAGCTCGGGCTCGAGGAGATCCGCGCGCACTGCGCTCCGCTGCTGGCTCCGTACAAGCACCCGCGCCGGGTCCACCGCGTCGCCGAGCTGCCGAAGAATGCGCTCGGCAAGCTCGAGCGCCGCCGCCTCCGCGACGGGGAGGTGCTGCCGGAGCCCGCGGAGTAGCCTTCTGCCCGGAGGACGCCATGCGCTGGAGAACGGGCCGTCGCAGCGAGAACGTGGAGGACCGGCGCGGCGCGCGCGTCGGGCTCGGGGGCGGCGGCATCCGGCTCGGCGGCGGGACGCTGCTCGTGCTCGTGCTCGGCGCCTGGCTGCTCGGCGTGAACCCGCTCGAGATCCTCTCGCTCCTCGCCGGGGGCGGCTCGACGCTCGAGCTGCCGTCCGAGGAGCGCGCGCCCGTCGAGGCTGGTGCGCCGCCCGACGAGGGGGCCGACTTCGTCTCCGTCGTGCTCGCCGACACCGAGGACACCTGGTCTGCCCTCTTCGCGAGGGACGGCGCACGCTACGAGGTGCCGAAGCTCGTGCTCTTCACGGGCGTGGTGCGCTCGGCGTGCGGCACGGCGCAGTCCGCCATGGGGCCCTTCTACTGCCCGCTCGACCAGAAGGTCTACATCGACCTCGCGTTCTACCGGGATCTGCGCGACCGCTTCGGCGCGCCCGGCGACTTCGCGCAGGCCTACGTGATCGCCCACGAGGTGGGCCACCACGTGCAGACGCTGCTCGGCGTCTCGCAGCAGGTGCACGAGGCGCAGCAGCGGCTCTCGCAGGCGGAGGGGAATGCGCTCTCCGTCCGCCTCGAGCTCCAGGCCGACTGCTACGCGGGCGTCTGGGCGCACCACGCCGATCGCGCGCGCCAGGTGCTCGAGCAGGGCGACGTCGAGGAGGGCCTCGGGGCGGCGGCGGCGATCGGCGACGACCGTATCCAGCGGCGCACGCAGGGCACGGTGGTGCCCGAGTCGTTCACGCACGGCAGCTCGCGCCAGCGCGTCGAGTGGTTCCGGCGCGGCCTCGAGGAGGGCTCGCTCGAGCGCTGCGACACCTTCTCGTCGCGCGGCTGAGCGGGACGGGCGGCCCGGGCGCGCGCATCAAGGGGGCGCCGCGTCGCTCCGAAACGACCGGACGAGGAGGGCGCATGGACGGCCCCCGCATCCTGGCTGGCTTCGTGCAGGGCACGCTGGCCGCCGTCGCGGCCCAGGACGCGGCGCTCGGCGAGCGCGTCCGCGCGCGTCTCGCGCCCGCCACGCGCGAGCGCCTCGCGCGCGCGAGCCGGATCGCCTGGGTCGCGCTCGACCTCGACGTCGAGCTGACGCACGCGATCTACGCGGAGCTC
>Ga0075326_1000201_pt1 | contig 12661 bp, 11 predicted proteins | sample MayberrySE_Catta_3_FD_120052 | JGI IMG/M metagenome (GOLD analysis project Ga0075326, IMG submission 120052) | Natural and restored wetland microbial communities from the San Francisco Bay, California, USA, that impact long-term carbon... | ecosystem: Environmental > Terrestrial > Soil >...
ACGGCCGGATCACGAACGACTCAACTCCCATAGGTCCTGCCCACCCCATAGTCGCCTCCCTCTCTCCCCCCGCAGTTAATTACCCCCCCCCCCCGCATCCCTCGCGCGCATCCGCGGCCGAATCCTCCCGTTGAAATACTTCGTGACCTGATGTAGGATCGCAGCACTCAGCACGAATCCGAGCACCACGAAAGGTGGCCCGCCATGGCTGACGACGTACTCTATGAGAAGCGAGAGAGCGGCGTCGCGATCATCACCCTCAACCGGCCCGATAGCCTCAACGCCATGGGCGGCGACCTTATGGTTCTGCTGCCTAGGTACCTCCGCGAGGCACGCCACGACCGCGGCGTTCGCGCCGTCGTTCTCACCGGAGCCGGTCGCGCCTTCTGCGCCGGCGGCGACGTCAAGGGCATGGCCGCCGGTGGTGCGGCACGTGCTCGCGAAGGCGCCAGCGACAACGGCGCACCACAGACGTCGATCATCAGCGCGCTCGACGCGGGTGTCGACGAACTGCGCCAGTCGCAGTGGGAGACCAGCGGCGCCCTTCACACCATGCCGAAGCCGACGATCGCAATGGTCAACGGCCACGCCGTTGGCGCGGGGCTGAGCCTCGCCCTCGCCTGCGACATCCGCATCGCCTCGGACAAGGCCAAGTTCGCCACGATCTTCCGCAACGTCGGCTTCAGCGGCGACTACGGCGGTTCGTACTACTTGACGAACATCGTCGGCACCGCGAAGGCGCGTGAGCTCTACTTCACCGGCCGCATCCTTGAAGCCAGCGAAGCGCTCACACTCGGCCTCGCGATGAAAGTCGTCCCGCACGACAATCTCGAGGAGGAGACGATGGCGTTCGCTGAAGAGATCGCCTCCGGCCCGACCCGCGCCTTCGCCCGCATGAAGGAGAATCTTAACCTCGCAACGCACGTTGACCTCAAGACGCTGATGGAACAAGAAGCGCTCAACATGCGTCTTTCCGGCATGACCAACGACCACCGCGAAGCGGCGAAAGCCTTCGTCGAGAAGCGGGAGCCGAAGTTCGCTGGGATCTAACCGGGGCCTCTGGCCTGATCATCCCGGACGCTGAATTGTTATTCCGAGCGAAGCGAGGAATCTAGTCCGCGACCCACCAATCCACGACGGCCACCACCCAGTGGAGTAGGAGAACGCAATGAACGCCACACTACGCGAAGACATTGAAGTCCGCGACGGCATGCTGGTCGGCGCGCTACGGGCCCCCGTCAACCCGATGCGCAAGGCCGAGGGGAGCATCCACGACGAGGACGAGGCCCGCAAGCTCGGCTTCCGGGGCGGCCTCGTCGCCGGCTCCATCCACATGGAGCAGCTCGCCCCAATCCTCGTCCGCGCGTTCGGCGAAGCATGGCTCGAGCGTGGCACGATCTCGCTCTACTTCCTCACGCCGACCGTCCACGGCGAGGAGGTGCGCGCCGTCGTGCGAGCGCCAACGCCCGGTCGCGACAACATTCAAGTCGAGGTCTGGATGGAGAAGACGGACGGCACGCGCATCTGTGAAGGCACCTCCTCCATCGGTTCGCCAATCGATCCCAGCGCGCTCCACGCTCGCCGGCTCGACAAGAACCCGTCCGGCGAGCTGCGCATCCTTGCCGGCGCGAAAGCGGGCGATGCGTTTCCTGAACACGAAACCTCCATCCCGCACGAGCGCCTCGACGAGCGCCTCAAGGTCATCACTGAACCCATGCACTGGTACATCGACGATTCCCGCTGGGGCCGTCGCGTCCCCACCACCGTCAATCAGGTCAACGCGCTCATCGCGCCGGCCAACGCGTACCTGCGCGACCTTCGGTCGGGTGCCATCGGCCTCTACGGCGCGATCGAGCTGCGCAACATCAACGGTCCCATGCTCGTCGACACGCCCTATCGCGCCGGCGGTACGCTGCTCCACGCCGGCGAGACGCCCAAGACCGAATACCTCTGGTTCGACACGTGGGCCGACGACGCCAACGGCCGTCGAATCACCGAGATGCGCATGATGCTGCGCTTCATGAAGGCCTCCTCGCCCAAGTACGCGGAGCTCCAGGCAAACGCCGCTCCCGCCTAGATGGACGGCATCAGCGAAGACATCCAGAACAACCGGGACCGCTACCTCGCGATCATGCACGAGCATGGGACAATGTCCTCCGATGATATCGTCGCGAGCCTCAGCGAATCCCAGGCGGAGCTTCACGCCACGTTCAACTCTGCTTCCCCGGAGCAGGCAGCCCGCAAGCCGGGGCCGGACGATTGGAGCCTGCTTGAGCTTGCGCGTCACGCAGTGTTTACCGAGCGCCTAATTGCAAAGCTCGTCCACCACCTCGCCCGTGGCGACTTCCCATCAGCTGAGGACCTCCAAGGCGCGGGCATCGGGATGATGCCGCCGGAAGACAGTCGATCCTATTCGGATGTGCTCAACGACCTCGCCCTCAAAAACGCCGCCATCCTGGACGCTGTGCGCGGCCTACCCGCGGACAGCAACCTCGAGCTCAAGGCGCCGCACCCCTACTTCGGGCCCCTCAACTGTAAGGAGTGGGCCGGCTTCCAGCGCGTCCACGACCTCGACCACATCCAGCACGCCCACAAGCTCCTGGTGACGAGCGACAGCTAGCACCTCAGGCGGGTACCGACCTCTCCCTCTCTGGAGAGGCGACGCTCTTTGCGCGTACCATCGGGCCTCGGATAGGGCACACCAGTCAATCTGTTTACATAACTTGACAATCCGGCGCGGGGCCGTCAGGATAGCCGCGTCGACGTCCGTCAGTCGCGAATACAGCAACGCGCAACTTTCAAGTGCGTTGGTGCGAGTGGGTTGACTCTCGTCCTGAATGCCACATAATGCTAAACCGTCAACATGTAGTGGCTCTACGACGGCATCCCCTCTTCGCCCCGATCCTGTGGGGTGTTGTGATCTTCGCGTTGGCGATCCTCGCACGGTCCCTCTGGATCGCCTACGCGGGCCACGGCCCGGGGCACGACGGCTTCTCGTACTGGGGCATTGCTCAGTCGGTCGCATCGGGCAAGGGCTATAGTAACCCATTCGCGGAATCCGGCCCGACGGCCTTCTTCCCACCTCTTTGGCCGCTCATCCTGGCAGCCCTTATTAAGCTTTTCGATCCCGACTTGCTGGCCGCCCAATCGTTTCTCATCGTCGTCGGTTCCGTCAGCGCGGTGCTCGCCTACCTGGTCGGGGCGCGTGTCCTCGACCGCAGGGCGGGCGTCGTTGCCGGCATCCTGGTGGCGTTGTTCCCGAGCCAGGTGTACTTCACCTCGGTAATGATGACCGAGACGCTCTTCGTCATGCAAAGCGTGTTGTTCGTCTTGCTCATCATTCTCTGGTTCGCCGAAAGTGAATCTCACAAACTCTGGCACGCAGTCGTCCTCGGACTGCTGCTGGGTGCCATGGCGCTGACTCGAGCTGAAGCGCTCTTCCTTGTGCCGCTACTCCTCGTCCTCTTCAAGCTGCTCGGCCTGCCCTGGTTCCTGCTCGGCCAGGTCATAGTGGCGATCGTAGTCGGAATGACAGTGCTCATCATCCCCTGGACTGTCCGCAACTACATCCAAGTTGATGAACTTGTGCTGATTCGCAAACCCGGCCATGGCGAGGAACATGTCCTGCGGGTCGGCCTAAGTCCGAACTACGAAGAGGCGTCCAACATCTCGACCGAAGAACCCCTAACCTGGCGAGAAATCGGCGAACGCTACTCCACACAACCGTGGCTGCTGGCGACACTAGCCTCCGACAAGCTCAAGGACCTTTACGGAAGCGACGACCAGTTTCGCTGGATCGTTACAGCGCTGCCCTTTGAAGCAGGCACCCTACCCGTATTTGACGAGGATGAGGAGTCACGCTGGGCCGCGTTGGCCAACGGCTACTACTACGTCGTGGGCGTGTTGGCCGTCGTCGGGCTGCCGTTCTGGTTCTCCCGCCGCAACAAGCCGCTCCTCGTTGTCCTCTGGTTTGTCGCCGCCTGGAGCCTGATCCATCTCGCCTTCGCGCCAACCGTCCGCATGCACTTCCCCGTGATCCCGATGATCGCCATCATCAGCGGCGGCTCAGCGATCGCGCTTTGGGATCGCTTCGCCGCGCCCTCGTTAGCGGAACGTCGCTCCGCCGCCCCCAGCGCTCCACTTCCGACCTCCGAACCCGCCGACTAGCCCGGGAACTCCGCCACCTCAAGCCGTTCAATCTCAACTACATCCGCGCCGTCCATCTCGATCCGGTACCACTGGCCGCGTTGAGTCACCTCGGGCACGTCTTGGAGGCCGTGCGCCGCGATCAGGAAGCTCACGAGCGCCGGGATCACATGCCCGTGCGAGCACGCAACCACGTGTCCTTCCGGATACGCGAGCTGGACGTCCCACAGCGCCGCCATCGCGCAGCCCGCTGCGTGTGTTGCGACGTTCAGGTCGCGCTTCGCGTCCCATCCATCGGGGCCGTGCCACGTCTGCAGATCACCGATCCCGTCTAGCAGGTTGATCTCCAGCCCAAGCCGCTCGGCCAGCGGCGCGATCGTCTGTCGCGCCCGCAGCGCCGGCGACGAATAGAGCGCGTCGATCTGCTCACCGGCCAGCGCCTCACACTGTGCCTCCGCCTCCCGTCGGCCGAACTCAGTCAGCGGACGTTCGTCGTGGCTGCGCGTCCATTTCGCCTTGAACTCGGCGTCTCCGGCGTCCATATGCGGGACAAGGTCGATCGTGGTCACGGCGTCTCGCCTTCGATCTTGATCCAGGTCGCTCGAGCTACCGCGCAGAGGGCGCCGTCCGCCGTGTACAGCACCGACGCCGAGTTCATCCGTCGGCCCTCGATGTCGGTCCGCCAGCCAAGCAGGACATAGCGCTCGTCACGACGCACCGCGGCCTGACGTTTCACCGCGAAGCGGCCCAGCACCACGACGCCGTCTGGCTGTATGTAAGGAAAGCCGCTCGGACAGTCCAGCGCCGCCCACACGAACTCTGGCGGCACGATGCCGTCCGGATGCGCGATCGTCGCATCCGGCGCCCACGTTGCGGCCATCGTCGTCTCGCCTTTGTGCAGCGCGCCGGGGAAGATGCATAGGCCATCGCCGGGCCCGCGGTCGAGCCCGCACACGAAGCACATGTTGTACTGCTCATTGCGGCGCTTCGCCTTCCCGCGCGCCGCTGCGGCGACCGCCTCCTCCCACGACGGCGCGACCGGCGCGTCGACCTCGAATTCCGTCGGCGCCGCCTCTGCGATGAGCTTGTCGCCGTCCATCAGCGCCACGCCGCCTTCCGCGGGCACGACATTAAGGGGCTTCTCGAGCGGCGGTGGCGCGCGCAGTGTTACCTCGGCCTCGCCCTTGACGAAGCCCGCGAGCAGGCCGGCCACGTAACCGCCGTTGCCGGACTTCGGTGGCCCGCGAAAGCGTTTGGCGATGACGATTTGGTCGCCTACGGGATCGCGCCCTTCTCTTTGAGGGGGATGATCTCCTCCCAGTCGTAGCCCAGCTCCAGCAGCACCTCTTCGGTGTGCTGGCCCAGCTCCGGCGCCAGACCGCGCGGCGTCGCTTCGTTCGCGCTGAAGTCGGCCGGCGTCGCGACGAACTTCACGGGCCCGTCCGGGCCGTCGACATCCTTGAACGCGCCGGCCTCGGACGCGACCGGGTCATCGACTACCTCGTTGATGCTATTCACAGGTGCGAACCACACGTTCTCGCGGTCGAAGATCTCGCCCCATTCGTCGAGCGTCCTTTGCGCGAAGATCGCATCGAGCTCGGCAACCAGGTCCGGCGTGTGCTCTCGACGCGTCGTGATATCGGCGAAGCGTTCGTCCTGCAGAAGGTCCTCGCGCTCGATCGCGCGCAGCAGGTCGGGCCAGTGACGGTCGGCTTGGAGCAGAAGCAACCAGAACCAGCGCCCGTCGCCCGACTTGAAGCTGTTGATAATCGGGTTGATCGCGTGCTGACGGTCGTACGGCACGATCGGCACGCCGAGCCGCAGCGCCAGGCTCACGTCCCAGCCCAGCGTGTAGATACCCGTGCGCAAGAGCGACACTGCCACCCGTTGACCCTTGCCCGTCCGCTCGCGTGCGAACAGCGCGGCCGCGACCGCGCCCGCTGCGCCCATACCCGTGATGTGGTCGCCCATACCGCCGCGCTGCTGCGGGATTTCGTGGCCGGGCGCCGTCAGCGCCGCGCCGACGCCCGCCCGCGACCAGAAGGCTCCGATGTCGTAGGCGGCGCGGTCGCGGTTCGGACCGTCAGGCCCGTAACCGGTGATCTGCGCGTAGACCAGCCGTTCGTGGTCCTCCGAGAGCGTCGCGTAGTCGAGCCCGAAGTCGTCCAGGACGCGCGGTCGCATGTTCGTCACGAACACGTCTGCCTGCTCGACCAGCTTGCGCGCGATGGCCCGTCCTTCCTCGTGCTCGAGGTTCACCGAGACGCTGCGCTTGCCGCGATTATCGACCTCAAACGGCGGGTTGGTCGGCACAGCCGACCCGAGCGCGGACGCGAATAGGCCACGGAACGGATCGCCGTTGGGTGGCTCCAGTTTGATCACGTCGGCCCCCCAGTCTCGGAGCATCATCGCGCACGAAGGCCCGGCCACCCACAGCCCCAACTCGACGACACGGATCCCTTCCAGCGGTCCGGACATGCACCCCTCCCAGCTTCGAATCGTATTCGCGGCTGATTATAGCAGCAGGCCATGCATACCTCCGCTAGAATGCGCCCAAACATGGTTTCAACCAACTCCTTCGGTTCATCGGCCAAGGATGCACCTATCACCCCGGGCGTCTACCTCTTCCTCGATCATGGACGTCACCTTCTCTATGCGGGCAAGGCCGTCAACCTGCGTCGCCGCCTCCTCGACCACGCTGGCGGTCGCTCCGGCTTCTCGCCCGGCCTCTGGTATCGGCTCGTTGAAGAAGTCGCCGACGTTCGCTGGATCGAGTTCGCGAACGAACGCAGGGCCCTCTGCCTTGAAGCCGACATCATCGTTGCGTTCTCGCCCTCATACAACGCCGCCATGGCGGATGACGCCTTCATGTTCCTCTGCGTCGACATTGAGCGAGGGGGATCACATTCGAAAGTGCGCTTCCGAATAGAACAGACGCCTCCATCGGCTACGTGGACGTTCGGCGCTTTCCCGCATCTCGGTAAGGGCAAATCGTCGTGGCGCGCGAAGCGAACAAACGTCGGCTACTCTGCTCTTCTACGGCTGATCTGGGTCGCGCTCGCCGAAGCCGAACGACGCGAACGCATCCCCTCGCGGCTCTGCGGATCCTCGCCACCTATCGCGCACGATCTCACGCTCCCGACCGAACAGTTGCCGCAACTCCGAGACTTCCTCTCCGGCCGCAGCGCGCGACTCCTCGAAACCTTGCGAAGCGCTATCCGTGACGGCGATCTTCCCGCTCCCATACGCCGGCCACTCGAAGCTGACCTCGTCGCGGCAATAGAGTTCTTCGAGCTCGGCCCGCAAGCGCTCCGCAAGCTGCGGCTCCGACATCACCTCCCCAACGAGCCGATCACCAAGGAGGCGTTCGTCGAGATGATCAGCGCCGACCTCCGCGCAGCCATCGGCACCTTCGTCACTTACCCTCGCGTCGATGATCGAAACGCCCGCGAGCAGCGACGTTCCCGCGCGAGCCGCATGCGCACAGTAACGCGCTAGGATACGCCAGCCATGAACCAGCAGTACGACGTCGAACGATTCTTCAACATCCGCAGCGCCAGCTCGCCCTCGTTCTCGACCGAAGGCGCCTGGATCACCTTCCTCACCGACATCACAGGCGCGAACCAGGTCTGGCGCGTGCCAACCGAAGGTGGCTGGCCGCACCAGGTCACGTTCTACTCGGAGCCGGTGCGTATGGTCGAGCACCACCCGCGCGAAGAGCTTATCGTCTTCTCAATGGACAGCGGCGGCAACGAGCTCGTGCAGCTCTATCTCGCCGCTCCCGACGGATCGCGCGTCACCGACCTGTCGCGCAAGACGGACGCGATGCACGCGTGGGGAAACTTCGCCAACACTAGCAACCGGATCTCGTTCAGCGCGAACCGCGATGACCCCGCCCGCTTCGACGTCTACCTTCAGGACCTCAACGACCCGGAGGCCGAACCGCGCCTCCTCCATCGCGGGCCGGGCGGCTACTTCATGGCCGGCTCGTTCTCGCCCGATGACAAGCTCCTTGTCGCAAGCGAGTCGCGCGGCAGCGGATCGCAGTCGCTCCACCTCGTCGACACCAACAGCGGCGAGACGCAGCCGCTCCTGCCCGACCACAAGAACAACCGCTTCATGCGCCCGCGTTGGAGCGCCGATGGCAGGAGCCTCTTCGTGCTCACCGACCTCTTCGGTGACTTCCTCTCGCTCGCGCGCATCGACATCGACAGGGAGGAGATCGAGCCCGTCCTGCAGCCGGAGTGGGACGTGGAGCAGTACGAGGTGTCCGAGGACGGCGAGACGATCGCGTGGGCGATCAACGAACACGGGCGCAGCCGCCTCCACGTAGGCTCGGTCGAAGCGCCCGAACACGCGAGCGAGATCGGGCTGCCGCTCGGCGCGATAGGCCACCTGCGCTTCAGTCGGGACGCTACGAAGCTCGCGCTCGCCCTCAGCGGCGCGCGTCACAATCCCGATGTCTGGGTCTGCGATCTCCCGAGGCGTGAGACGCGGAAGGTCACCGGAAGCTCGACCGCCGGCATCCCGCGCGATGTCTTCGTCGAACCCGAACTGGTCCACTACGCGTCCTTCGACGACCTCCAGATCGCCGCCTGGCTCTATCTCCCGCCCGACCTCGATCCCGATGCGAGACCGCCGGTCGTCGTCTATCCGCACGGCGGCCCGGAAAGCCAAACCCGGCCCACCTTCGTCCCCCTCGTCGCCTACCTCGTCAACCGTGGCTACGCCATCTTCGCGCCGAACGTGCGCGGCTCGACCGGCTACGGCCGCGCGTTCATGGACCTCGACAACGTCCGTAAGCGAATGGACAGCGTGAAGGACCTCGCCGCGGGCGCGCACTGGCTGCGTGACTCCGGCCGCGTCGACGGCGAGCGCATGGCAATCTACGGCGGGAGCTACGGCGGCTTCATGGTGCTCGCGGCCGTCACCAACTACCCCGACCTCTACGCAGCGGCCGTCGATATCGTCGGCATCGCGAACTGGGTCACGTTCCTCGAGAACACGAGCGGCTATCGCGTCGCCCACCGCGCCGCCGAGTACGGCACGCTGGAGGACGACCGCGAGTTCCTCGAATCGATCAGCCCCATCAAGAACGTCGACAAGATCCGCACGCCGATGCTCGTCATCCACGGCGCGAACGACCCGCGCGTGCCTGTTGGCGAGGCAGAGCAGATCGTCGCCGCCCTGCGCGAACGCAACGTCCCTGTCGAGTACCTCCGCTACCAGGACGAAGGCCACGGCCTCGCCAAGCTCAAGAACCGCCTCGACGCCTACCCAAGGGTCGCCGCCTTCCTCGATACACACCTGTCAAGGACGTAGCTCCCGCGCTCGTTAGAATACGTGCGCCATGACGCAACCACGCATCCAGTACGCCAGGACCGAGGACGGCGTCAATATCGCCTACTGCGTTCTCGGCGAAGGGACGCCGCTGCTTTACGCTTCAAACGTTTGGGGCGACCTCCAGTGGTACCTCAACGACGAAGCCAGCCGTAAGACAGTCGATCATCTGGCCGGAGCCGGCTGGCGTGTCATAAGGTACGATGGGCGCGGCTCAGGCTCCTCGGACCGCAGCGTCAGCGACTACTCCCTGCAAACGCGGGTGAGAGATCTCAACGCGGTCGCCGGCTGCGTTGAGGAACCCCAGTTCGTCCTGTGCGGCTACGGCCAGGGCGGCGGTGCCGCCATCGCCTATGCCGTCGACCATCCGAAGCGCGTGTCGCATCTGGTGCTCGTAAACTCCTTCGCGACCGGCGCTGCCTATTACGAGAAGATCCCGGCCATGCGCGCGTTGATCGACCTCCGCTCCATGGCGCAGGAGCAATGGGAGTTCTTCACCATCACACTCGCCAGCGCGGCCACGGGCTTCCAGGACGCTGAGCGTGCCAAAGCGACGGCGAAGCTGTTTCGCAACGCCATGACTGCGGACGCGTTCATGGCCTACGTCGATGCGGCCCGCAAGATCGACGTGACCGCGTTGCTGCCGCGCCTTCGCGTGAACACCCTCGTCGTCGAGGACTCGTCTGGGTTCGTGACCGAGGAGCTATCGCGCCAGCTTGCGGCCGCCATTCCGAACGCCTCCTTCGTGACCACAGAGGACTACACGAAAGAGCTTCATGCGCTCGTCTTCGGCAAAGAGCTGGGCAGTCGTCAGGTGACGCCTCCGGCTCCTTCCGGCATGACCGCCATCCTCTTCCTCGACATCGCCGGCTCGACAGCACTCACGTCCAAGATCGGCGACGCCGCCTACCGCGAGCGCGAGCGCGACCTCGACGCCCATCTACGCACCGCGATCACCGGCGCCGGCGGCGCGGCCGTCGAGGGCAAGGTCCTCGGCGACGGCATCATGGCGACCTTCTCGTCTGCGCGACAAGCTATCGACGCCGCCCGCGCCTGCCGCGACCTCGGCGACAAGGCAGGCCTTCCGCTCCATCTCGGCATCCACGCCGGCGATGTCGTCCGCGAGGGCAGCAACGTCCACGGCGGCGCTGTGCAGCTCGCCGCGCGCGTCCAAAGCGCCGCCGCGCCGGGCGAGATCCTCGTCTCCCAGACTGTCCGTGACCTCGCCCGCACCTCCGCCGGTGTCGCGTTCGAGGATTGCGGCGAGCACGACCTCAAGGGCATCGACGAGCCACAACGGCTGTTCGCCGTGGCGGAGCAGGGCTGATGGAGCCGCGCATTCAGTACGCGAGAACACCAGATGGCGTAACGCTCGCGTACGCGCAGCATGGCCACGACACCGGCATGCCGCTCGTCGAGATCCGGCAGTGCTACTCGACACTCGAGCGCCGCTCCGAATCGAAGGAGTCCAGCGCGCTCACGGAGGCGCTGGCGCGCACGCGCTGCCTCCTCTCGTACGACCGGCGAGGCATCGGCGCCTCCCAGCGCGACGTCGACGATGTCTCTCTCGAGAAGCAGGTCACGGACATGCTGGCCGTCGTTGACGACGCTGGCCTGCGCCAGTTCGACCTGGCCGGCTGGATCGACGGCGCCGCCGTCGCCATCGCATTCGCCGCCGAGTACCCGGACCGTGTAGCGAAGCTCGCACTCTACGTTCCCTCCGCCCGCGGCGATGAAGTCGTCGCGCCCGCCGACCTCCAGTCCGGCACCGAGATAGCGAAGACCAACTGGCCCCTGGCCGCGCGGATGATCATCGACGCCATGTCGCCGTTCGCCCAGGCTGAGACCCGCCGCCGCTACGCCGATCAGCTTCAGCGCGACGCCTCGGCCTGGGTCGCCGGGAGCTATTTCGAGCTAATGGCGACCTTCGACATCACTAAATACCTCCCGCGCGTGCGGTCGGAGACGCTCGTCTTCCATCCAAGCCTCATCCCGACCGAGCACAGGTCAGCCAGCCAGCGCCTCGCCAGCGCGATCCCGAACGCCACCTTTGCCACCATCGAAAGCGGTAGTCCGTCGACAAACCCCGACGGCACGGCGAGACTCATAGCCGAGTTCCTCGACGCGGGCCGGCGCGCGACCCAAGCGGCAACCGCTGACACGCACACCATCCTCTTCACCGACATGGCCTCGTCGACCGCGCTCTCCGAGCAACTCGGCGACGCCGGCGCCCAAGAGGTCCGGCGCACCCACAACGAGATCGTCCGCCGCGCCCTCGGCGCCCACACTGGGAACGAAATCAAGCACACCGGGGACGGCATTATGGCCTCGTTCACCACCGCCTCCGCCGCCCTCGAGTGCGCCGTCGCCATCCAGCGCGGCGTCGTCGCCCACCGCGACGCCCACCCCGACTCTCCCCTCGCCGTCTACGTCGGCCTCAACGCGGGCGAGCCGATCGTTGAGGACGGCGACCTCTACGGCACCGCCGTCAACCTCGCCGCCCGACTCTGCGACCGCGCCGAGCCCGGCCAGATCCTCGCCTCCGACGTGGTCCGCCAGCTCGCTGCGGGCAAACAGTTCCTCTTCTCCGACATCGGTGAGACTGCGCTCCGCGGCTTCGAAGACCCCGTCCGCCTCTGGGAAGTCCGCTGGGAGGAGTGAGCGAGGCACATGGTCGGCGCCAGGTGGGAGCTAACGGTTGCCGGAGCTAACATAAGTCGTGGTTACCCGCGCCACGCCTGCCATCGGCACGCTCAACGAGAGCCCGCTCCACGCGTCACTGAAGACCGCGTACGCGCAGCGCAGCGACCTCCTCGAGGCCACGGTCGACGGCTACGTCGTCGACATCCTGCGCGGCGACTTCATCATCGAGGTGCAGACCGCGCAATTCGGAAAGATTGCGCGCAAGCTGCGCGACCTCGTCTCGCGACACACCATCCGCCTTGTCTACCCTATCCCGCGCGATTCCTGGATCGTCAAGCTGCCGCAGCATGGAGGCGAGCCGTCGAGACGGAAGTCGCCCAAGCGCGGCCGTATGATCAACGTCTTCGACGAGCTCGTCAGCATTCCGGATCTACTCACGAACGAGAACTTCGCGCTCGACGTCGTCCTCACGCAGGAGGAGGAGCTGCGCGCGTTCGACAGCAAGCGTCGTTGGCGACGGCGCGGCTGGACG
>Ga0075326_1000202_pt1 | contig 12570 bp, 9 predicted proteins | sample MayberrySE_Catta_3_FD_120052 | JGI IMG/M metagenome (GOLD analysis project Ga0075326, IMG submission 120052) | Natural and restored wetland microbial communities from the San Francisco Bay, California, USA, that impact long-term carbon... | ecosystem: Environmental > Terrestrial > Soil > Wetlands...
CCATTCCCCGTCCTGAAGAGTCTGAAGCCCTGTCCGCGGATTCCCTCGTCGGAAGGAGTTCCCCCGACACGAGCCAGGTGACGCCCTTGGAGGTGTCGCCGTGGGCCGCAGGCGCCGGTCTCTGGACCGCCGGCGATCCCGCGAAGAGATCTGCGTCACGTTTTCCTCTGCCGAGACGCCTACCCTGGGTCGGCTGCCAACGCCTGGGGGGGTGTCATGGAGGCCTCGCGTTCCGTTCGCCGCGCGCTCGGCGCTGCGCTTCTCGTCTCGCTGATCGCGTCGCCCGCATCCGCCGCGCGCTTCGAGGGCTGGGCTCCGCTCGGAGACTACGAGCGAACGGCGCTTCGCGAAGGCAGCGCGTTCCTGATCACGTTGCCCACGAAGACCGGCAACGTGGAGGTCGCGTTCGAGCCGCGCGGTGTGTTCGCCCCGAACTACCGCGCCGAGAGCCTGGACACGCGCGGCCGGCGCTTCAGCCACGCGCGCCCGCGAGTCACCACCTGGAGCGGCGCGCTGTGGCCCGAAGGCGGCCGCGACTTCGCGAAGCTCGCGCACCGGCCGCAAGGCAGCGTCTCCGGCCTGCTGCGCGTGTCGGGCGCGCTCTATGACCTCTCCGCGGAGCTCGAGCGCGGCGACCTCCTGCTCGTGGTGCGGGAGGTCACGCCCGCCGAGCTCGGCGAGCTCCTCCAGGGCTGTGGCGTGACTGCCGACGAAGCCCTCGCAGGCCTCGCCGGCGAAGACGGCGAGGGCTCGGCTCCCGCCACCGCGGCGGCCGGTGCGCTCCTCGAGATCGAGCTCGGCACGGAGGCCGACGCGCCCTTCGTCGCCCAGACCGGCGGCGTCGGCGCGGCCAACGCGAAGATCATCTCGATGGTCAACGCCGTCAACGGCATCTACGAGGCGGACCTGGGCCTCACGAACCGCGTCGTGGTACAGCGCGCGTGGAACGGTAGCGACCCGTACACGAGCAGCGACTCCGGCAGGCTGCTCGAGGAGTTCCGCGCGCGCTTCTCGGCGAACGCCGGCACGGCCTACGACGACGCGCAGCTCTTCTCGGGCCGCGACTTCGAGTCGAGCGTGGTCGGGCGCGCCTGGGTCTCGTCCGCCTGCGGCGGCTATCGCTATGGCGTGAACCAGTACTACCAGCAGAACGAGAGCCTGACGCGGCTGATCGTGGCACACGAGGAAGGCCACAACATCGGCGGCGGCCACACCGCAGAAGGCCTCATGGCGCCGTCGATCAGCGCGAGCGTCACCTGGTTCAGCAACGCCAGCAAGACACAGATCGGCAGCTTCGTCGGCTCGGTGGACTGCCTCTCCCCGGCTCCCATCCAGGGCGGCGCGAGTTGCGGTCTGGGCCCCGAGCTGGCCGCGTTGCCGCTCCTGCTGGCGGCACGGAGCCGCCGCCAGACGCGGCGCCGGGCTCATCTCTGACTGGGGTTGACACTCGATCCGGCCCTGGAATCGGCTCTGCCTATGCCGTTCGGTCCGCCTGTGACCCGGCCCCGGCGGTGCTCGCTGCAACCGCGCGATCTTCCCGAAGATCGCTGGAGCGCGAGACGGGGATCGAACCCGCGACCCTCGGCTTGGGAAGCCGATGCTCTACCAGCTGAGCTACTCGCGCGCCGGGAAGCAGGTTGGCACTCGGCGCGAAGTGCCGCAACGGCGCCGGGGGCCGGACTCGGGGCACGCAGGCGCAAGCGACGCGGCGCCATTACGCAGCGAGCCGGCGAACGCGTCGCGCCGCGCGCCCTGCCCTACGTCCTGAACTTCCGCACCCCCGTCCGGAGCTGCTCCGCCTGCGCGCGCAGATCGCGCATGGCGACCTCGATGCGCTCGGCGGAGGCGCCGGTGAGCGCGATCGAGCCGTGGGACTGGTCGAGCAGCTCGCTCGCGCCGTGGATGCTCGAGAGCTGGTCCTCGAGCGCCTGGCGCATCTGCTGCACGGTGACGCGCACGGTCTCGACGGACTCGCTGATGCGCTCCATGTCGTGCGCCTGGTGGTCCGTCGCGGTGCGCACCTCGCCGGCGGCGGACGAAACGGACTGGGAGGAGCGGCGCACGGCTTCGTGCAGGGTCTGCTGCGCGGCGCCCGCCCGCTCGATGCGCTCGACGCCCTGGCGCACGCGCTGCATCTGCTCCGCCACGCGCCCGAGCGCGGCCGACTGCGCCGCGGTCGCGGTGACGACCTCGGCGTTCCGCGCGCCGCTCTCGTTCGCGGCCTCGAGGATGGCGACGAGCGCGTCGCCCGCCTCGGCGGCCATCTCGACGCCCTGGCGGACGCTCTGCGCGCCGCGCTCGACCGCGGTGCACGCCCCCGTGGTGCCGCGCTGCACGCGCTCCACCAGCTCGGCGATCTGCTTGGTGCTCGCGCGCACGCGGCCGGCGAACTCGCCGACCTCGTCGGCCACCACGGCGAAGGCGCGACCGTGCTCGCCGGCCTGGGCCGCGATGATGGCGGCGTTGAGCGCGAGCAGGCTCGAGTCCTCGGCGACGCCGTCGATCACGTCGACGATCTGCCCGATCGCCTGCGCCTGGCCCGCGAGCTCGCGGATGGTCTCCTCCGCGGTCGTGCTCGCGGCGCGGATCGCCTCGAGGCCGTCCGTCGTCACCCGCACCTTGTGACGCCCGCGCTCGGCGGCGTCGATCACGCGCTGTGAGAGCGCCTTCGTCTCGCCGAGGTGCCGGTCGACGGCCTCCATGGCCCCGGTCATCTCGGCCATGCTGTGCGAGGTCTCTTCCGCCGCGCCCGAGAGCGAGCGCGTCGACTCCGCCACCTGCCGCGCGCTCCCGATCATCTCGTCGATCGCCTGCGCGATCTCGGCCACGCGCCGGAGCAGGAGCGCCGCGTTCTGGTCGAGCTCCTCGCCGGCGTTCCGGAGGCCGCGCACCGAGCTCGACGAGCCGTCCACGGCCTGGTCGAGGGCGCGCTGCGAGCCCGCCGCGGCGCCGCCGAGCTGCCGCAGCTGGCGGCTCACGAGGGACATCGACGCGGCGACGCGCTGGTTGCTCTGCGCCTGGTCGGCCGCCGCACGGGTCACGCCCTCGGCGAGGGACGCGACCTGCCCGGCCGTCGTCTCGAGCCGGTCCGCCGCCTGGCCGACGTCGCCGAGCGTGGCGCGGAGCGCCGCGCCCATCTCGTCGAAGGCGCGCGCCACGTCGCCGATCTCGTCGCGCCGATCGATCTCGAGGCGCACGGTGAGGTCGCCCGCGCCGATGCGCGCGGCCGCGGACTTGAGGCGCTCGATCGGGCTCACCAGCCGGCGTGCCGCCGCGTGGCCGCCGAGGAGCGCCGCGGCGAGCGCGATCGCGCCTGCCAGCACGAGCTGGCCCCGCGCGCGCCGGAGCGCCTCGCGCTCCGCCTCGAGCGGGGACGCGACCCGCAGCTCGAGCGCCCCGAGGTCGCGGACGACGGCCTCGAGCGCGCCCTGCTCGCGCCGGCCGCGCGGCGAGAAGCGCACCGCGACGCCCACCAGCGCCGACCACTCCGCGAGGCGCGCCTCGTCCACCGGCTCGGCCGCGACGAGCCGGCCGCTCGCCTCCCCCGCCCCGGCGAGCGGGACGCTCGCCACGGCGACCACCTGCTCCCCGCGCGCCACCAGCGCGGGCGGGCGGGCGCGCAGCAGCGCCTCGTCGAGCGCGGCGTCGCCCGCGCCCGCCACGGGCGCGTCGGCCGGATCGAGGAACACGATGCGCACGGCCGCCTGCCGCTCGAGGAGGGTCTCGGCGTAGTGCGCGAGCGTGGCCGCGTCGCCCACCTCGAGGTTCGCGCGGAACTGGGGCGCGCCCGAGATCGCCTGGTAGCGGGCGACCAGCGCGTCGAGGTGCGCGTCGACGAGGCGCGCCGTTGCGGTCTCGGCACGTTCCAGGCGCGCGGCCGCCGCGCGCTCGAGGTCGCGCGAGAGCGAGCGCTCCTGGAGGAGGAGCGCGAGCGTCGTCGAGGAGCCCGACACGACGCACACGATCGTCATCATGCGGAGCGCCAGGGTGACGCGCACGCTAGCGGCCTCCCGGGGCCGGCGCGGCGGGCGACGCGGCGTCCTCCGCGCCAATCGACACCACGATCTCGGTGCCGCGTCCTTCGCTCACGCGCAGCGTGCGGCTCGCGAGCGGAAGCCGCGCGTTCCACACGCGGAGCCGATAGCGCCCGGCCGGCACGCCGCGGATCTCGAAGCGCCCGCTCGGCGCGGCCACCGCGTACCACGGCGAGGGCGCGACCAGGATCGTGGCCGACATCGACTCGTGGATGGAGCAGTACGTGCGCACCACGCCCGGATGGCGGAGCGTCACCTCGCGCGTCTCGCCCTGCGGGTAGAGGCCGAGGTCGAACGCGTTCGGCTTCGAGTAGGAGAACACGTTGTGGTAGATGGGGTCGTCGTTCGGGAGCGACACGCGCTGCCCCGCCGCGACCACGAGGAAGGGCGGCTCGAAGCGGGCATCGGCCTGGCGCATCTCGGGCACCGCGTTCGGCACGGCATACGAGAGCCTGGCCTCGCCCGCCGGCGCCTCGAGGTACGCGACCAGGGGCCCGAGCTGGGAGAGCTCCGCGCCCGGCACGGCGACCACGATCTGACCGTGCACGCGGCCGGTCTCGGCCGCGCCGGCGCCCGGCGCGAGGCCGAGCAGCACGAGTGCGAGCGCGGCGAGCCTCCGCATCAGAAGTCCAGCCGGAGGTCGACGGCGACGAAGTCGCCGGAGCCTCCGGCCCTCTCGATCGCCTGGGGCACGCCGCGCACCAGCTCGATGCGCTGGCGGGTGTACTCGGCGCGCAGCGTGAGGAGCTGCGTCAGGCGCCAGCCGAGCACGAGCGAGACCGCCTGGAGCTCGCTCATGTTGTACCCGAGCTGGGAGCCGTAGCGGACGTCGAGCAGATAGCCCTGGTCGCGGTCGAAGGTGCCGAGCCCGCTCGAACGCAGCCCCAGGTAGAAGGGTGCGAGCTGCGGCGCGACGGCGCCGCCCTCGAAGAGCAGCTCCGCGATCCAGTAGTCGAGCTCGCGGTCGTAGACGCTCGCGCCCGCGGAGTCGATCCAGACGTGCCCGTACGCGAGCCAGAGCCGCGCGAGCTCGCCGAAGCGCACGATGCCATCGCCGCCGAGGAGGCTCACGCCCTCGAGCTGGAAGGGACCGTCCGCGAGGGGCGCGCCGTGGTCGAAGCTCTCGACCGACGTCCCGGAGCCGAACGCGCGGGGCCACGCCTCGCCCAGCCAGAGCGCGCCCTGCGCGGGGGAGCTCTCCGAGCCGATCTTCCCGGAGCGCAGGCCGCTCACGCTGAGCTGGAGCCACTCGGCCGGGCGCGTGAACAGCTTCAGCGTGGTCTGGAGGCCGGAGTCGAGGTCCGCATTGAAGGGCGTCTCGCCGTCGCTCACCGACATCACGTAGCCGAAGCGCCCACCCTCCGAACTGCCGTGCGCGCGCACGCCCTCGTCCCACCACCAGGTCGCCCCCACCGGGTTCGTCACGAAGGGGTTGTCGCGCGCGCCGCGGCTGAAGCGGAGGTAGGCCTCGCCGACCGGGATCTGGAAGCGCCCCACCTGGAGGTTCAGCCACGGCAGGTCGGCGACGCCGCGGAGGTCCGCGTAGAGCTCGCCGACCTGGTTCTGGAGGCGGCCGACGCGCACCAGGTCCCACTCGAAGACGAGGCCGAGGTCCTGGAGCATGCGGTCGCCGCCGCCCGTGCGGAGATCCGCGCCGAGATCGGCGTCGAGGAAGATGCGCGCGTCCCAGACGTCGAAGGAGCCTTCCGGGAAGACGCTGTTCCGCGCGCCGTCGAAGTAGCCGAAGCTCGTCGTGCCGGAGAGCTGGATGCGCTCGGCCCAGTCGGCCACGCGCGCCCGGCTCGCGCCGAGGCTCTCGAGCCGCTGGACGCGCTGCTCGAGCGGCGCGCCCGCCGCGGCCTCGCGCTCGTCCTCGAGCTGGCGCACGCGGCTCTCGAGCTGCGCGATCTTGTCGAGCAGCAGCGTCTCCGTGTCGCTGGGCGGAGCCGGCTCGGCGGGGGCCGACGCCGCGAGCAGCAGAGAGAGCGCGCCCACCGGCAGCGCCCTGCTAGCCGCCATCCGCGGCCCCGCCGAGCGTGCCGACGCCGAGCTCGAGGTCGACGCGCACGACGTCTCCGGAGCCGAGCTCGAGCGGGTGCACGCGCGCCGGGAAACGCGGATGCCAGGCGTTCAGCCGGAGTCGGCCCGGCGTGACGTCGCGCAGCTCGAAGTGACCGCTCGGCGCGGCGACCGCGAAGCGTCCCGGCGCGACGAAGAGGTGCGCCTCGGCCTCCGGCACGTCGAGCAGGAACAGCGAGCGCTCGCCGGCCTCGGAGAGCGGCAGCTCGAGCGCCTCGCCGGGGCCGAGGCTCCGCAGCCAGCCCGCCTCCGGCATCGAGAACGAGTGCACGACCGCGGTCGTGTTCTCGAGGCGGAGCGTGCCGCCGACGCCGACCGCCGCGTGCGCGGGATCGAGGACCGGATGCCGGCGGCCGTCGCGGATGCGGAGCGTCGCGCTGCCCGCGGGCGAAGCGGTGCCCTCGAGATAGACGACGACGAAGCCGGGCTTGCTGTAGTCGACGAGGTCGACGCCGCGCGTGCCCGGCGTCTCGTAGGCGGACCCGGCGCCCGGACGCAGCGGCGTCACGCCCTCGCGCGGCACGAGGTGCACGAAGCCCCACGCCGTCGCGGTTCCGGGCGCGGGCGGCGGCGGCGCCGGCGCGGCGCACGCGAGCGCGAGGGAGGCCGCGAGGATCCTGACGATCCGCGAGCACCAACGCGGCCGCGCGTCCCTCAACGGGCGCCCCCCTTCGCCGGTGCGGGCCCGAGCGCCGCACCGCGGGCGTCTTCGGCCTGCCCGGGAGCGGCCTTGAGACGGCGCGCCGCGCTCCGCTCAATCCTTCACGAGGTCCTTGAACAGATCGTCGAGATCGCCGCCACTGTCCTCGCCTTGCAGCGCGGCGCCGGGGTCGGAGAAGTCCTCCGCATCGCCGAAGAGCGCGAGGGTGGCGTCGGGCGCCTCGATGCGGCGGAAGGGATCGGGGCCCTCGTCCTCGGGCAGCAGGGCCGCCGTCGCGGCGGGCTGCGCGCGGCCGGGATCGGTGCCCATCGCGACGACCTCCTCGAGCTCGAGCGGCGCCTCGTCCTCGGCGAAGATCGCCTCGAGGTCCGCGGGCTTCGCGACGGGGAGGCGGGGACGCGCGGCCGGTGCGGGCGCTGCGGGCGCTGCGGGAGCGCCCGCGGGCCGCTGCCCGGCCTCGCGCGGCGGGGCGGGCGTCCGCGGCGCGGGCGCTGCCACCGCCTCGGGCTCCGCGAGCTCGAGCTCGAGCGCCGCGCGCTCGACGTCGGCGCCCGTCGCGCTCACGCGCCCGGCGAGGTGCGCCTCGAAGAGCGCCGCGTCCGCGAGCGCGTTGAGGCGCCGCGGCACGCCGGCCGCCCACTTCACGAGCGCTGCCACCGCGCCGGACTCCAGGATCGCCGGGTTCCCGCCGGCGGCGCGGATGCGATGCGTGAGGTACCGCGCCGACTCCTCGTCGGAGAGCGGAGCCAGCCGGAGCGGCACGTCCACGCGCTCGGCGAGCGCGGGCTCGGCGGCGACGGCGCGCGCGAGCGGCGGCAGGCCCACCAGCACGAGGGTCAGCAGGCGCCTGGCCTCGTACTCGAGATTGAGGAGGCCGCGCAGCTCGCGCAGCACGCCCTGCTCCGCGAGCACCTGCGCCTCGTCCAGGATCACGACCGTGGTGCGGCCCTCCTCGCGCACGATCGCGAGCCGCTCGTAGAGCTCCGCGAGCGCGGCCGCACGGTCGCTCGCGGGGCTCTCGACGCCGAGCTGGCGCGCGAGCCGGTCGACCAGCCAGCCGCCGTCGCTCACCCCGGGCACGGGCACGAGCAGGCACGCCTCGAACATCTCCTCCTCGAGGCCCTCGAGCACCTGGCGGACGAGCATCGTCTTGCCGAGGCCGCCCGCGCCGGTGAGGACGACGAGCCCCTTGCCCTGCTGCGCCGCGCGGCGCAGGCGGGCGACCCCGTCGGAAGTCGATCGGCTCTCGAAGAAGAGGTCGAGCTGGGGCTCGTTCGCGAACGGGTCGCGCGTGAGTCCGAAGGTCGAGAGGTGTTCCACGTTCGCTCTTCCTATACGAAGGAGATCTTGCGGCGCTTGCGCCCGGTGGCCGGCGCGGCGGCGGCCTCCGGCTCGGGCTCGGGCTCGGGCTCCGCGACGGGCGCGACGGGCTCGGGAGCGGCGGCCTCGGCGGGCGGCGCCACGTCGGTCGCAGCAGGCGCGAGCGGCCCCGGCTCCTCGCGCGCCTCGTCACCCTCCGCGAAGAGATCGTCGAACGACTCGTAGCGCGAAGGCGCGGGCGCCTCCTCGGCCAGCAGGTCGTCGAACGACTCGTACGCCTCGTCCGCCTCGGCCTCGGCCGGCGCGGGCGTGCTCGCTTGCGCGTCGAGCGCCGCGAGCTCGCGCGCGACGTCGCCGAAGCCCGCGTCCGCCGCGCGCACGTCCTCGAACGCGGCGCGCGCGCGCGCGACGTCGCGCTGGGCGGCGTAGGCGCGGCCGAGGTCGTAGCGGAGCGGCACGCGCTGATCGTCCGGCAGGTCGGGCAGCGAGAGCGCCTGCTCGAGATGCGCGACCGCGTCCGGGGCCCGGCCCAGCTCGAGCGCGCAAAGGCCCATCATGTGGAGGCACGAGAGCCTGCGCGCCTCGCACTGCATCGCGATGCGGAACTCGGCGATCGCGTCGTCGAGCAGGCCCATCTCCTTGTACGCGATGCCGAGGTCGTAGCGCGCCTCGTGGTCGCCCTCGCCGAGCTCGCGCTCGACGCCGCTCTTGAAGGCGTTGAAGACCTGCTCGAAGCCCTCCTCCTCCGTGCCGGCGAGCGTCCCGCCCACGGCGTCGTCCGCACCGAAGGCGAGCTCGGCGGCGAGATCGAAGTCGCCGGCGGGCTCCGGCTCGGCCGCGGGGGACGCCTCGACGAAGCTCGGCTCCGTGGCCTCGCTGCGCGGCGCCGCGGCGGCGGGCGGCGGCTCCTCCGCACGTGACGGCGCCTCCTTCGCACGCGGCGGCGGCTCCTCCGCACGCGGCGCCGGCGCCGGCGCGTCGTCGAGGGCGAACTCGATCTCCTCGCCGAGATCCATCTCCTCGAAGGCGGGCGCGGCGGCGGAGGCCGGCGCTGCGGGCGCCTGCGGCGTCGCCGCCAGCGCGGGCGCTGCGGGCGCGCCGCCGCTTCGCGCGGCGATCTCTCCGAGGCGGAGCATCGCCTGCGGGTGATTCGGCGCGGCGGCGAGAATGCGATCGTAGAGGACGCGCGCCTCGTCGAGCAGGCCCTGCTCGAGATAGAACTCCGCCTCCTCGAGCTGCTCGGCGAGCTGGGCCGGCGTGGTCGCGGTCGGCTCCTCGTCGACCCGCGCCTCGCTGCCCGCGCGCGCAGCCGGCGGCTCGGGATCCGCGCTGGCTCGGGGCGCCTCGTCCGCGTCCATGCTCGCGTCGGGCGACCACGCCGCCGGGTCCGGCAGTGCCGTCTCGCTCGCGAGCGCGGCGTCCGCGGGGTCGCCGACCTCGATCCGGGCCTCGTCCGGCGACGTCGCGGGCGCGGGCGCCTCGCGCGACGCGAACGCCTCGTCGAAGTCGAGGTCGATCTCGACGTCGTCCAGCGGCGAGTCGGCGCTGGCTGCGGGCTCCGGGCCCGCGAGCGCGGCGGCGGCGGCTGCGTCGATGCTCGCGAGCCGCTCGCGCACGCGCGCGAAGCCCGCCGCATCGCCGGCCTCCGCCGCGGCCTCGGCCGCGCGCTGCCACGCGGTCGCGGCATGCGCCGTCTCGCCGAGCGCGCAGAGCGCCTCGCCGAGCTGCTCGAGCGCGGGACGGTGGCCCGGCTCGCGCGCCAGGATTGCGCGGAGCGCGCCGACGGCGCGCTCGTGCTTGCCGTAGCGCTGGTAGACGGTCGCCTCGGCGAGCAGCTGCCCGGGATCCGTCGCATCGAAGTCCGCCGGCGCGGCCGGCGGCGCGGGCGCGGGCGCGGGAGGCGGCGCGGCCGGCGGCGGCTCGGGCGCGCGCGGCACGCGCTTCAGCGCCGGCACCGGGTCGATCCTGCCGAGCGGGACCGACTTCGCCGGCGCGGGCGCGGCGAGCGGCTCCTCGTCCAGCAGGAACTCGTCGTCGCCTCCGATCTCGGAGTCGAGCTCGAGCAGGCCGGCCTCCGACTGGAGCGGCGCCTCGGCATCGTCGGGCGCCAGCGACTCGAGGCCGCCGAAGCGCTGCATCAGATCCCGCGCGCGGTCGTCGTCGCCGCGCAGCCGGTAGCGCTCGGCGAGGTCGCGGAACACGTCGCGCGCGCGGTCGCCGTCGCCGGCGCCGAGGAGCGCGTGACCGAGCAGCTCGAAGCCCTCGACGTCCTCGGGATGCGCACCCACGAGCCGCTCGGCGAGCTTCGCGGCCGCGGCGAACTGGCTCTGGGCCAGCCGCGCGTTCGCGACCTCGCGCAGCGCGCCCGCGCGCTCGGGCTCGAGCCCGAGGATGCGCTCGACCACGCGGATGCGCTCCTCCTCCTCGCCGCGCCGCTGGAGCTCGTCCGCGACCGCCTCGTACTCGGTCAGCGCCTCGGCCTTCCGGCCCTCCTGGCCGAGCAGCTCCGCCACCTTGAGCCGGTTCGGCGTGTTCGAGGGGTCGAGCGCGGCCATGCGGCGCAGCAGCTCGAGCGCCTCGTCCTTGTGCCCCGCGCGATACGCGGCGTCGGCGGCGGTCTGGAGCGACGCGATCGCGTCGCCCACGAGGCCCATCCGCGCGTAGAGCTCCGCGAGCGGAACGCAGACGTCGTGGCGCTTCGGGTCGAGCCGCGTGATCTGCTTGTAGAGGGCCACGGCCTTGGCGTCGAAGCCCTCGCGGGTGAACTGCTGCGCCACGCGCGCGTAGGCGTTCAGCGACTCCTCGCGCTTGCCCTGCTTCAGGTAGAGGTCGCCCAGCTTGAGCAGGACGTTGGAGTCGTGCGGGTCGGCCTTCAGGAGGGTCCGGTAGTCCTCCACCGCCTTGTCGAGCAGGCCCTTCTGGAGGTTCTTCTGGGCGGACTCGAGGATCTTCCGCTTGTTGATCGCCAAGCACCGCCCCTCGTCCCGCCGGGAGCGGGACCGCAGCGCGAGGGGCCTTGGCCCCCCGCCCAGGCCCTGCGTATCGGCCGGCAGCAGGGCTGCTTGAGGCCGCAGTCCGCATGCGCTTTCGCAGCAGATGGGGGGATTCCCCTCTGTGCGGGCGCGCCTCAGCGGCGGGCGTGGTCGATCAGGGCCTCGAGCCCGAGCCGGTAGCTGGTCGGGCCGAAGCCGCTCACCACGCCGAGCGCGATGCCCGAGATCAGCGAGCGCTGCCGGAACTCCTCGCGGGCGGCCACGTTCGAGAGGTGCACCTCGACCACGGGCAGCGCGACCCCGCCGAGCGCGTCCCGGAGCGCGACGCTCGTGTGCCCCAGGCCGCCCGGGTTGATCAGGATGCCGTCGGCCCAGCTGCGCGCCTCGTGGATGCGGTCGATCAGCGCCCCCTCGTGGTTCGAGTGGAAGCACTGGACCTCCGCGCCCGCCTCCTTCGCGACGGCGACCAGCTCGGCCTCGATGTCCTCGAGCGTCGCGTGCCCATAGATCTCGGGCTCACGGATCCCGAGCAGATTCAGGTTCGGACCGTGGAGCACGAGGAAGCGGAGCGGCTCCGACATGGCGCGGGAGGGTAGCGCGAAGCTGGGGAACTCCGTCCCTGCCGGCGAGCCACGACGCGGCCGGGCAAGGGCTGGTGAGGGCAAGCCGGCCGCGCCACCGGCTGACCGAATCCGCTGCCTCGACCGTCTCGCATTCCCCTACGCGAGAGCCGACGCCTTCCTCCGCGGCGCTTCCTCTGGATCGATCAGGCCGTGTCTCCGCCAGCCCATGCGGAGCAGCCAGGTTCTGGGTCGCGCCACTTCGGGACGCGTGGCCCCTTCGGAAACGCGGTCGGCGGCCCCCGGCCGCCAGCCGTCGAACCAGCGCGCCGAGCTCGCGGGATCGAAGCGAACGCGGCTCGCCGCGCCTGCCACACCGCGCCGCTTGGCGAGATGACGGCGGGCGTTCAGGAGGACATAGGCCAACGCGCGCCGCACCTCGCGCGGCGTCAGGAGCAGGCGCTGGTGGTAGCGCCCGTCGAGCACCGGCCCCTTCCGTCCGGTGACCCGGTTCACCGCGCGCGCGAGCCGCGCACCGACGCTGTTCATGCCGTTCGCGAGCGCCTGCTGGCTCGTCGCCTCGACGATCAGGTGCGCGTGGTCGCCCTGAAGCGAGTAGTGGCTCACGCGGAAGTCGCCCCGCTCGCACGCCTCCGCGAGCGAGCGCCGGAACTCGCGCACCACGGCGACGGTGCGGAGCGACGGCACGTCGGCTCGCACCCGGACCGTGACGTGCGCGGGGCACCACCCCGGAATCCCCTCGCGCTTCCGATGCAGCACCCGCGGCCTCGGCCCGCGCGGACGCCCGGCGCCAGGCCGCGGCCCGCCGCGTCCGGTCCGCTTCCGGTAGTCGGTGAACGAGAGCTGCTTCGGTGCTCGCGGCACGTCCGTAGAATAGGGCAATGTTCATAGTATTACAATGA